>ERZ791607.295-NODE-295-length-51005-cov-12.526124_pt1 | contig 51005 bp, 51 predicted proteins | sample MGYA00509964_ERZ791607 | MGnify/ENA primary metagenome ERZ791607 (study PRJEB30046, sample SAMN00791907) | human gut metagenome | study: EMG produced TPA metagenomics assembly of the A metagenome-wide association study of gut microbiota in type 2...
CGAACCCGAGAAGTGCTATCCGACAAAAAGAACTATCGGTAGCTTGCTATCATAGTCAGAGCTGAACGATATAGCAGAAGCACTTTAAACAAAATACGTTTTCTGCAACCTGACCGCAGGCTATGCCTGCGGTTTCTTTTTGTCTACATTGCGTTAAATCGTCCTCTTAAACAAACAAATTTTGCAACATAGGGTTGACAAGCAAAGAAAACAGTGCTATAATACCTATATCGACAAATTGTTGATTATTTTTGTGCCATAAGAAAGGGGAAATGTAAAAATGGCAGAAAAGCGGATGTTTTCAAAGCAGGTATTATGGAGCGATAAATTTATAGATCTGCCATTGCCGGCACAGGTGCTGTACTTTCAGCTTTCAATGTATGCTGACGATGAAGGGTTTGTCAACTGCGCCGGATATGTACGCAGGCTTACGGGGTGCAGTGAAAGCGATATAGAAGCACTGTGCAAAAACGGCTTTATTATCCCGTTTGAGTCGGGTGTATATGCAATTGCTCACTGGAAAATAAATAACCACATACGCTCTGACCGTATGAAAAAGACCTCGTTTTCAGATGAGCGTGATATGCTCTATGTCCGTGCAGACGGAATGTATATACTCGATCCCGAAAAAGCGGCAGAGCAGAGGAAATCAGCCGGACAGGAAAAAGCAGTGACAACAAAATGTAGTCAAGTGTCTGACATCTGCCTGTCAGATGACGGCACAGGCAAGGAAAGTTCAGATAAGGATAGCACAGCTAAGAGCAGTTTTGATGAGGTAAGTGCCGTTTTGTCGGACGAAACCGACAAAAAATCGCTCTCCGCCGCCGCATACAAAGCAAAATTAACCGAATGCTTCGGTACGGACAACGTTGAGCGATATATTGAACGTTTCAATAAATGGGCTGATATGCACGGGCGGCAGAATATGCCGATATACCCTACCATCGAGAAGTGGATGAAGGAGGATAATGTCAAACGGTACGAAAATGCGAACAGCAGTTTTACAGACGAAATGCTTGACGAATGTCTGATGATCGACTACATAAGCTCAGACGAGAAACGAACAGAATAGAGTAAGTACAATAAGAAAGCTGAAATTGAAAGCGGAGAATTCAGCTATATATCTGCCTGTCTTGCCGGGGCAGAGCGAATTGTATTTGCTGAGCGTTATAAGGCTTGCGAGTGAAGCTATCAGCGTTCCGACACCGCCGATATTAACTCCGAGCAAGAGGCTATGATAATCGTTTGTAAACTGTGAGAGTAGTATTGCCGAAGGAACGTTGCTTATAAACTGGCAGGAAATCACACTGAAAAGCAGGGGGTTAAGCTGAAGGGCAGATGAAAACAGGTTCTTTATCACATCTATCCTTGCCATATTTCCGGCAAAAATAAAGAAAAATACGAATGTGAACAAAAGCGGATAATCAACTGCGGCAAGCGCTTTTCTGTCCATAACGATAAGCGTCAGCGTGATGAAAATCATACCTATCCAGTATGGGATGAAGTTGAACACGATAATTATAGCTATGGCGAACAGGAAAAGATAAGCGGCTGTACGTTTACGGTCGATTTTTTCGGGAGCGGACTTAAGCTCTATCGGCTCAGGCTTCACAAAGATAATACAGCATAGCGTTATCATTGCAACGGCAAGGATAAACGGCGGAAGCATTATCAGCGTAAATTCCCCTATCGGAATATTGAACTTTGAATAAAGATAAAGGTTCTGGGGATTTCCGAAGGGGGTGAGCATACCGCCGAGATTAGCGGCGATATTCTGCATTATGAACGTGAACGCCATATAGCGTTCCTTGCCTGCGGTATGCAGTACATAGTATCCAAGCGGAAGAAAGGTCAGTAGAGCCATATCATTTGCAATCAGCATAGAGCCTATGAAGGTGACCCATACAAGCACCACTGTACAAAGCCGTATATTGCGGAATTTTTTTACTATGTTGCAGGCGAGAATATAAAAGAACTGTACGTTTTTAAGGGCGCATACAACTGCCAGTACGCTGAAAAGGCAGGCAAGCGTCTTGTAATCGAAATAATCGAGATATTTCTCGTCGGGCGGAACTATAAATGATGTGATAACCGCCGCCAGTAAAGCTATCACCATAACTGTATTTTTCTTTATAAAACTTATCGCAGTATTCATTGTTCTACACTCGTTATCTTGATCAAACCGCACAAAACCCTCCCGTGAGGGAGGGTAAAGGCTTGTTTATTATGTTTATTATACCAGATCGTCCTCGTTGAAGGGGTCGCCGCATTCGGGGCAGAACTTCGGAGGATGTTCGGGATCGGCAGGTGCCCAGCCGCACTTGTCGCACTTGTACTTCTTGGGAGCTGCAGGCTTTGACTTGCCGCATTCAGCACAGAACTTGCCTGTGTTGGTTGCGCCGCATTCGCACGTCCAGCTTGAAGGAGCGGGAGCAGCGGGAGCGTCGCCTTCCTTGCTCTTGCCGCAGTTAGCGCAGAACTTGCCTGTGTTTGACTGACCGCATGAGCAGGTCCAAGCCTCAGGCTTCTTAGCGCCGCAGGAAGAACAGAATGCACCTGTGTTTGTAGCGCCGCACGAGCATTTCCATCCGCCCGGAGTCGGCTGCTGAGGTGTTGTCTGCTGAGGAGCCGCAGGCATACCGCCGAGAACGTTGTTACCTGCGTTCATAGCCATATTCATACCCATAAAGCCCATCATAGCGCCGTTTTCATTTGAGCCTGCCGCTTCGATACCACGAGCAACGGCACCTGTCATCATAGCACGCTGAACATCGCCGCCGAGCATTGTATCAGCCTTAAGACGATCCTTAAGAAGCTCTTTTGTTTCTTCGGAAATCGTGATAGGGCCAAGACCGATATTTGTGAGCATCAGACCTCTCTGTGCCCAGTTGTTAGCGGTTTCGTCCTTAGTCTTGTTGGTAAGGTTGTTGAGCTGGCTTGTAATCTGGTTGTAGCTGTAGCCTTCTGCTGAAAGCTGGTTTAACGCTACCATCAGTGACTGCATGAACTCGTTCTTATACTGCTCGTTCTTGAAAATGTCCTTAACGTAGACCTGAGGAGCGTTTACGCCCTTGCTGAGAACTTCTGCGTAGAACTTGCAGGCATTCTCGGCATCGGGTATCTGAACCTCGAATGTGCCGTAGAAACGCAGCTCTACTGTTGTATTATAACGGGGATCGGGATAGGGAACGGGTGTTCCTGTACCGAAGGGGATTCCGGGCAGTTTCTGAAGGTTGATGTAGATTACTCTCTGCTCGGTGGCAGGTGTTCCGCCGTATGTGAATCTTGAAATAAGATCCTTGAGCGAATCCTTTATCTGACCTGCAAAGATTGAAGGTGCTGTCGAGTTGTCAAGTATGTAACGTCCGGGTTCTGTAACAACGTTTGTTATCTTGCCGTTGTCAAGGGTCAGCATACAGGTGTTTTCTTCAACCATGATTGCCGAGCCGTTGCTGATAACGTTGTCGGTTCCCTTTACGTTACTGCTTCTTGCATTACCGTTGTGCATCTTCTCGCCGTTAACAACAACAGTATCGTTGCCGATAACAGGGCAGTGAATGGCCTCTTTCCAGGTATCGCCGAGAGCACCTGAGAGAGCGCCTACAGCTGCTTTAATAAGTCCCATAGTAATATTTCCTTTCGAATTGAGTTTTTAATTTATTTTACTAAATTAAAATCGTTGACCAGCCATATACGGTCGGCAATTTCTGTAATGCCGCTTCCGCAGTACGGACACTTCTTGCCCTTTGCAGACGCATCAATGGGAGCGCCGCAGTTGGGGCAGTTGCTTGAAAATACAATGCTTGTCGTCTGTTCGTGCAGATCCTGCTTGTAAGCGAGCGTTACGCTGTACGCTGTCTGCATAAGCGCAGGCTTTGCGCTGTCTGCCTTTTCTTCCGACACCTTTGCATATTCATACTGAAGAGAAATTTCAAACCTTGCCGTTGCTTCCTTGCTTCTGTTCTGGTAGTTTGCGATTCCGCAACGGTGAATTTTTATGTTATTGAAAATCTCTTTTTCGTTGTTCGCATTAAGGGTGGTTATACGGTTATTGACCTTGTTTATAAGATCCTGCGTATATTCGCTTGCCTTAAGCGATTCGGCATTTTTGTTCATTATGGCATTGAGAATTGCGACTATTGCATTTCTTGCCTTGACCTCCATGCCCTTGTATCCTATTTCGGGAAAATCACGGGTGATGGCAGGACCGTACATTTCACTGAGGGCTGTTATACCCTTAGGAGTGGTAGCTTCCTCCTTGACACCCTTGTTTATCAGTTCCATTGCCTGTGACGGCGACATACCGAGATATTTCTGCGAAGCGCTCCGCACCTTCGACACAATGACAAGTACGATGATACCGATGACTATAAGCGGAGCAAGCCAGCTTAATATTGAAAGAATGAACGATGTTATATCCACATTATACTCCCTTTATACCGTCGTCTACAGTATCGTTTCTTATACCTGAGAAATCCGTCAGTACCCATGAATACTGACCTGTTGTAACAACAGAGCCGCAGTATTCGCATACACCGGAAGAAGAAATCTCAAGCGGTGCGCCGCAGTTGGGGCAGTTGTGTCCGGTCATCTTGCCGGTTTCCGTCTTTGTTTCGACACCGAGCGAACGTACAAACTTCATCTTGTACTTCTGAACCCAGCGTGTAGTCTTGTCGCCTCTTATAATCTTGCCTGTTTTTTCGTCTACCTGATAATCTATCATTCTTGAGGTGAGGTATGCCGTTACATATTCAAACTGCGAATCACGCTCATACGAGGTAAGGTAAGCCGTATCTATAGCGATGCTCTCGTAGTGGTAAACAACGCCCTGTTCTATCTTTGCCTGTACCTGCTTGCAGGTGGTGTTGTAAAGGTTTTCGTGCATAACCGGTCTTACGGGGGTCATGTCACGCTTGCACCAGGCATTTTCAATATCTATGTATACCTGCTTTGTGAAAGTGATAAGGTCGGAAGCGGAGAAGTTGGGATCCTTCTGTTTTATAATGCCTTCTATCTGTTCGGTTCTGTTGGGCAGTACAACGTTTGCGCCGTTCATTGATGAAGGACGTGTTGTGCCGCCGCCGGATTTCTTTTTGTTTCCGCCGATTGTTGATATGATAATAATAACAACAACTATGCCTATACCTATTATAACGGAAACAGGGTCGGCATCGCCGCTGTAGCTGCTGCCGCCGTAATCGTTACCGCCGTAGTCATATCCGCCGCCATAGTCGCCTCCGTAGTCGTAACCGCCGCCACCGCCGTAGTCGTTATTGTCAAACGCACTTACGGAAAAGCAGAGCAGAAGCGCCGCTGTTATTGTCGCAATAAATGTTACAATAATCTTCTTCATAAATTTCTCCCTTATTATCGAAACAGTCTGCATTAAAATGCAGGCCGATATTTTTATTACTTTATGACAGAATAGCACAGTATCCTGCTTTGATTATACAATACTTCCACAAAAAAGTCAATAATTGATAGAAGAAATACGGTAAATATGGCGAAAAATCTAAATAAACATATTATAAAGAACGTAAGTACCGCCGACTGTCAATGCTGCCGACCGTCCGAGAAGCGATCGTTACTTTTTTACGGCGTTTTCAAGTACGGTCTTGAGAGTGCCGCTGAGAAGTTTTGACATTCTTTCGATAAGCTCGTCGGGATCGTTTTTCATACCGCCCTCAAGCCAGTCAAGGACAATGCCGACAATTGCGTATTTATAGAATGATGCGATAAACTTCTTATCATCATCGGAAACGCTGAGCTTCAGCGTCTTTGAAACGTTATCAATGAATTTGCCGGCAAAGTCAAGTGAAACGCTGTAAAGATAACGCTCGATAGTTTCACGGTGAAGTGAGTTATATACATGGTATATCAGCTTCTTGTTCTCCTTTACGAAGCAAAGCCCTGTCTTGAGTCCTTCCTCCCACGACTGACCGACCTCCATCTTTTCTACGGATTTCTGCGCTTCAGTAAGGAAGATTTCTTCGAGAAGCTGATAAATATCGCTGTAATGATAATAGAACGTGTTGCGGTTTACTCCGCAGTCATCGGTAATGTTCTTTACCGTTATTTTATCTAAGGGCTGATTGCTCAGCAGTTTTTTGAACGATTCCTGTATTGCTCTTTTGGTAAGTTCGGACATATTACCTCCGTTTTAGCCTGTGGTTTTTCCTGCTTTCTATTTTACGGTTATAATTATACAACATTCCCGTTAAAAATTCAAGTTTTAGGCAAAAAGTCGCATCTGCCTAAAAATCGGTCAATTTATACCGATTGCCCTAAAATTGAACAGCGGCGCAGGATTGACCGTTGTATAAACCGTCACGGCGGGTTAAAATATAGCTGTAAAGAAAAAGAAAGGACTGAAAATCATGAGATTTATCAAACGTGCAAAAGCAGCATATATTTCCACTTGCGCCGCAATAGCGGTCATAGGACTTATACTTATTCTTTTCCCGGAGATCTCAATGCTTGCGGTATGCTATATGCTCGGAATAGCGGCTATAGTATTCGGCATTGTAAAAATCACGGGATATTTTTCAGCCGACCCCTACGGTCTGGCGTTCCAGTTTGACTTTGCATTCGGTATCATAGCGATTCTGCTCGGACTTGTAGTTATTATCCATCCGGGTAATATAATGGCTCTGGTGCCTGTCATAATGGGCATTTATTTTATGATTGACGGCATAATGAAGATACAGACAGCCGTTGATGCAAAGCGTTTCGGCGTAAAAAGCTGGTGGCTGATTCTTGTCAGCGCAATAGTTACAGGCGGAATAGGAATACTGTTACTCGTAAACCCCTTTGAGAGTGCGGTAGCGCTTACTGTTCTGCTCGGTATCACATTGCTTGCGGACGGCATTTCAAATATATGGATCGCCGCATACACAGTCAAGGCTATAAAAAAAGAAGTACACGCCGATGACAAAATCTATGTAGAAACAAGCAACAGGGAGGACAAAGATGATTAAGCTAGGCAAATGGATAACAAAGCACAGAGTAATCATTCTTATAGTTGCGGTCGTACTGCTGATACCCTCGGTACTCGGTATGATAGCTACAAGAATAAATTACGATATGCTCAATTACCTGCCCGACACTATGGAAACCATACAGGGTCAGGACATTCTGCTGAATGACTTCGGCAAGGGCGCATTCAGTATGATAATTGTGGAAGATATGGAGCCGAAGGACGTTTCTGCTCTTAAAGAAAAAATAGAGGCGGTAGATCACGTTGACTCGGTAATATGGTATGATTCGATAGCAGATGTTTCAATACCTATGGATATTCTTCCCGATAAGATAAAAGACGCATTCAACACCGATCATTCAACGGTTATGGCGGTATTCTTCGATACATCGACATCAGCCGATGAAACAATGGAAGCTATCAACACGATAAGAGATGTAACGAACAATCAGTGCTTTGTTTCGGGTATGTCCGCAATGGTAACAGACCTTAAAAACCTTTGCGAGCAGGAAGAGCCGATATATGTCGCTATCGCAGTAGTTCTTGCTGTAGTGGTAATGATGCTCTTTATGGATTCTTTCCTTATCCCGATAATCTTCCTCGCAAGTATCGGTATGGCTATTCTCTACAACTTAGGCAGTAACTACTTCTTAGGTGAGATAAGCTACATAACAAAGGCACTTTCCGCTATACTGCAGCTTGGTGTTACGATGGACTATTCGATATTCCTCTGGCACAGCTACAACGAGCAGAAGGTAAGATTTGACGGCGATAAGGAACGTGCGATGGCACACGCCATTTCAAACAGTATCATTTCTGTAGCAAGTTCTTCTATCACAACAATTGCCGGCTTCCTTTCAATGTGCTTTATGAGCTTTACGCTCGGTGCGGATCTCGGTATCGTAATGGCGAAGGGCGTTGTATTCGGTCTTATCGGCTGTGTAACTATCCTCCCGTCACTTATCCTTGTATTTGACAAGGCTATCGAGAAAACAAGGCACAAACAGCTTATGCCGAAGTTCGACAAGGTGGCAAAATTCATCACAAAGCGTTCGTGGATATTCCTTATAATATTCGCAGTGCTGATAGGACCCGCGGTTTACGGCTATAACAACACACAGAAATATTACGATCTGAGCCAGACAATGCCTCAGGATATGGACTTCGTTATCGCCAACACAAAGCTGAAGGACGATTTCGGAATGTCAAACGTTCATATGATACTCGCTGATTCAAAGCTGTCGCAGAAGGACGCAAAGGCAATGCTTGACGAGGTCGGAAAGGTTGACGGTGTAAACCTTGCGGTAGGCTTCGATTCGCTTATCGGCTCGGCTGTTCCCTCAGAGATAATTCCGGATTCTATCTCGGATGTGCTTAAGAGTGATAAGTACCAGCTTATGCTTGTAGGCAGTGAATACGGAACGGCAACAGACGAGGTAAACAATCAGGTAACAGAGATAAACAACATTATAAAGAAGTATGACAGCTCGGCAATGCTTATCGGTGAAGCACCCTGTACGAAGGACCTTATCGAAGTAACCGACAGGGACTTCAAGGTAGTCGATGTAATTTCGATAGCCGCAATCTTCCTTATCATTCTGGTAACCTTCAAGTCGGTTTCACTTCCGCTGATACTTGTAGCGGTAATCGAGTTTGCTATATTCGTAAACCTCGGTATTCCGTGTTACACAGGTACAGAGCTTGCGTTCATCGCACCTATCTGTATCAGTACCATCCAGCTTGGCGCAACCGTTGACTATGCGATCCTTATGACAACAAGATACAAGAAGGAACGTAACAAGGGCAGTGACAAGAACGAGGCGGTCTATACAGCGCTTAAGTCGTCAATACCCTCAATTATAGTAAGTGCGCTCGGCTTCTTCGCCGCTACATTCGGTGTAGGCATTTATTCAAACGTAGATATGATAAGCTCGCTTTGCGCACTTATGGCAAGAGGCGCAATCATAAGCATGGTATCGGTAATCCTGTTATTACCCGCTATGCTCAAGCTGTTCGATAAGATTATAATCCACACAAGCCTCGGCTTTAAAGAAGCAAGACAAGCCGGCAAAAAGACGAACTGAGAAAGGACAACAGTATGAAAGAGATAAGAAAAAAGATAATAAAGATAGTTTCAATAGTTCTTGCCGCAGCAATGATAGGCACATCTTCCGGACTTCTCGCATTCGCCGCACAGGGCGGTAACGATAATAATACATCGTCATCCGTTTCTGACAGCACAGAAACCGGAAGCAGCGAAAAGAGCAGCTCGGATACGGACGGCAAGGAAGAAACGGTATATATCATCTCAAACGCAGACGGTACAACAAAGAAGGTCATCGTCAGCGACTGGCTGAAGAACGGCTCGCACAACGCCACGATAGAGGACGAAACCTCGCTTAAGGACGTTAAGAATGTAAAGGGCAACGAGAGCTTTACAAACAGCGGTGAGAATTACAACTGGGCGGCTGAAGGCAGTGACATTTACTATCAGGGTACGACAGACAAGACGCTCCCCGTTGATATGAAGATTACATATACTCTTGACGGCAAGACGGTCACTCCCGATGAAATCAAAGGCAAGAGCGGCAAGGTAACAATCCGCTTCGACTATACGAATAATGAAAAGCGTACCGTGAAGGTTGACGGCAAGGATATGCAGATGTACGTTCCTTTCCTGATGGTAACAGGAACGGTTCTTGATAACGAGAAGTTCTCGAACGTAAAGGTAACCAACGGCAAGCTGGTAAATGACGGTGACAGATCGGCGGTTCTCGGATTTGCGCTTCCCGGTATGCAGGAAAACTTAGGACTTGACAAGGACGATTATGAAATCCCCTCATACGTTGAAATCAGCGCAGATGTCAAGGATTTCGAGCTTATGACCTGCATGACGGTAGGTACGACAGAGCTGTTCAACGAGGTCGATACCGACAAGCTCAATATGGACGATATTGACGGTACCATCAAGGAATTCACAGACGCTGTAGATCAGCTTTCAGACGGTTCTTCACAGCTTTATGACGGACTTGTTACACTGTTTGAAAAATCGGGCGAGCTTGCTGACGGTACAAAACAGCTTGCAGACGGTGCAGGCACTCTGTATGACGGCACAGGCACACTTATAAACGGCACAAACGATTTAAAGAGCGGTGCGGATGAACTGAACGTAGGCGCAGTAAAGCTGAAGGACGGCACGGTTTCTCTGGTAGCCGGCATCAAGGATCTGAAAACAGGTGCAGAGGCTCTTGACAGCGGTGCAGGAAAGCTGAAGGAAGGCACTTCTGCACTGGCAGGCGGTGCAAATGATCTTATCAAAGGTGCAGATAAGCTTAACAGCGGTGCGTCATCGCTTGACAGCGGCGCATCTCAGGTGGAAAACGGTGCAGGACAGGTAAGCGCAGGAGCTTCAGAGCTGAACGAAGGTCTTGGCGAGCTTTCATCAAACAGCGAACAGCTGAACGCAGGCGCAAAGCAGGTATTCGACACGCTGTTATCCACAGCCGAAACGCAGATAAAGGCATCCGGTCTTACCGTTTCCAAACTGACTATAAAGAATTACAAGACAGAGCTTAACAAGCTGGTAGATTCTCTTGACAAGGATAAGGTCTACACTCTTGCTTACAATACGGCACTCAAAACGGTAACTGCCGAGGTAGAAAAGAACAATGACGCTATAACAGCAGGCGTTACAAAAGCTGTACAGGCAAAGGTGCTTGAGGGTGTTCTCAAAGCCGCAGGCTATAATATGACCGCAGAGCAGTACAATGCGGCAGTAAAGGCAGGACAGATACCCGAAGCCGTACAGGCTAAGGTTACAGCCGCAGTTTCCGCTCAGATGGCAACAGATGCTGTAAAGGCTCAGATAAGCACAAATGTTGAAGCACAGAAGAAACAGCTTATCGAGCAGAATATGAAAAGTGAAAAGGTCACAAAGCAGATAAACGAAGCTGTAGCAAAGGCTAAGGCAGGTCAGACAACGATAAAGAATCTTATCGCACAGCTTGATTCCTACAATCAGTTCTACACAGGACTTACTCAGTATACAGCAGGTGTCGATAGTGCATATGACGGTTCAAAGACGCTGTCGGCAGGCGCAACACAGCTTTACAGCGGTACTAAAAATCTTCACAGCGGTGCTACACAGCTTAAAAGCGGCACACAGCAGCTTACAAGCGGCGGCTCAACGCTTATCTCAGGCGTAAATCAGCTTGACAAGGGTGCAAGCGACCTTAAGGACGGTACGGCAAGCCTTGTAGCAGGCATCGGCACACTCTATGACGGTGCAACACAGCTTGACAGCGGCGCAGGACAGTTAAAGGACGGTACGACAAGCCTTGTTGCAGGTGTAGGCACACTTCACAGCGGTGCATTACAGCTTCATGACGGTGCAGGCGACCTTAAAGACGGTGCCGATAAGCTCAATGACGGTGTAGCAACTCTTATTGACGGTGTAAAGCAGTTAAGGGACGGTGCTAAGGAGCTGAACGACGGTATGGATGAGTTCAACGAGAAGGCTGTCAAGAAGATAGTAGACGCTGTTGACGGCGATATTGCAGGACTTATCGACAAGCTGAAGGCTACGGTAGCTTTAGGCAAGGACTATGACACATTCGGCGGTAAGTCGGATAAGACAGAAGGCACTGTAAAATTCATTTACAGAACAGAGAGCATCTCAGCCGACGATAAATAATCAATAACTTAATAAGTCAAAGGCTCTGACGGGGTTAACGCTCCGTCGGAGCTTTTTATTACAAATGTCATACGGGAAAATACCGTTTGTAACTGGTGAAATCCGCTTTGCAGGTGTATAATCGTTACAGTAAGATAAATAAACAGCCGAAAGGGGAATACTTATGATATTTGCAAGCGTAAACAACCTTGTCAAGAATTACGGCAATCACTGTGCCGTAGATAACCTCAGCTTCAATGTAAGCGAGGGCGAGATATTCGGACTTATAGGTCCTAACGGGGCAGGAAAATCAACCACGATAAATATTATCACAACACTTGACGAAGCAACTTCGGGAAGTGTGACGATAGACGGTATGGATACAGTGAAGCAAAGAGCGGAGATAAGACGGATGATCGGATGCGTTCCGCAGGAGATAGCGGTGTACCCGTATCTTACCGCAAAGGAAAACGTTGAATTTTTCGCTTCGCTGTACGGCTTCAAGGGCGAACAGCTTCATAAGAATGCAATGACCGCTCTCGAATTTGCAGGGCTTGCTGATAAGGCGGATATGAAGCCGAAGAAAATGTCGGGCGGTATGAAACGCAGACTTAACATTGCCTGCGGTATAGCGCACAGACCGAAGCTGATAGTTATGGACGAACCTACCGTAGGCGTTGACGCACAGTCAAGAGAGCATATAATGAATTCGATAAAGAAACTGCGTGAAAGCGGTGCGACAGTAATATATACCTCGCACTATATGCACGAGGTAGAGGAAATCTGTGACAGAGTCGCTATAATTGATAAGGGCAGGCTTGTGGCAGAAGGTACACAGCAGGAGCTTATAACGATGATAACCGACAGCTGTACGGTACATATCACCACAAAGCAGTGCGACAGCGAAACAAGAAGCAGAGTATCAAGGGCTGTTTCCTGCCTGCCCGATGTAAACAGGGTGCAATTTAGCGACAATATGATAAGCGTAGATATGAGCATAAGCTGTAACGATATTTCACACGTTATAAGCGAACTTGTAAAGCAAAATCTGCCTGTAATCGAGATAAGCACGGAAAAGCCGGATATGGACGCTGTGTTCCTGTCGCTTACAGGACACGAGATACGTTAAGGAGCGGAAATATGCTTAGTTTGATAATAAAACAGATAAGGGAGTATTTCAGAAGCCCCGCAAACGTATTCATGGGACTTTTTTTCCCGGTACTGCTGGTATTCTTTCTCGGAACGATGCTTCAGAATCTTGATATAGCGGATTATGACATAGGAGAAATTAAACTGCAATACAATATTTCGCAAACAGACGAGCAAAGCGGAAAGGCATTTGCCGAGTTTCTTAGCAATATCAGTATGATAAAGGCGGAAAAGGCAAGCGATGAAAAAGCCGCACTGAGCCTTACCGATAAGGGTGATATAGACGCATATATCGAACTTAAAAACGGGGAAATCCTGTTATACTGTGGCAGAAACGAAATTGCAAACAGGGCGCTCGGCTCGGTGCTGAATTCTTTCATTGCGGTATCCGATACATATTATAAAATAGCATCGACCGACCCGTCACTGCTTATGAATACAGAAGCCGATACCGGAAAGTCATTTGTAGAGCAGGACGGACTTGGCGTTACACGGAGTATGATGGACTATTATGCGGTGAGTATGGCGGTAATGATGATATTCATGTCGCATATGATAATGGGCAGTACGGCTCTCAAGGACGAGGAAAGGATATTCACCCTGCAGCGTCTTTACCTTTCGCCTGTCGGCAAAGTAAAGCTGTTTTTCGGAAAGCTCATCGGTACGCTTCCCCCCGCAGTTATAGGAAATGCGGTGATAATGCTTTTTTCGGTGTTTGTGTTCGGTGCGAAATACTGCGACAGCTTTGTCGGAAACCTTATCCTGTTCCTGCTGCTCTCCTGCTGCTCGCTTGCGTCGATATCCGTAGGTATGCTGATAGGGGTACTGATAAAAATACCTGCGGAGAGCATCGTGATACCGCTTACATGGGCTTTGCTGTTCTTCTCAGGCTCGTTTTCAAAGCAGGTATTCATCGAAGGATTCAGCGACAAGCTGCCGCCTTATATCGTTCAGCAGGCGGCGTTCAGACTTACTCTTTACGGTGAAAGCGACAGTGCGTTGGCGGTAATTGCGGTATGCCTTGCCGTGACGGCTGCGGTATCGCTTATCGGTGCGGCAATATTCCGTGTAAAAAAATCCGTCTGAAAGGGGAGCGTATTATGAATAATATAAGAACGGTATTTTTCGGTATGCTGAAGCGTCTTAAATACGCACTTATAATCGCACTTCTTGTAGGGGCAGGCAGTATAGGGCTTTATTACTGCGGCAGACCGATAGCAAACGTGTTCTCGGTAAACGACAAGATAGACATTGCCCTTACCGATAACGATAATTCGGAGCTTTCCGCAATGCTGAAAAGCTATCTCAGCGACAGAATAAATATGAACATTATCGAGGATGACAAAGAAAAATTCAATGATAAATTGATTAACCGTGACGTTTCTGCTATAATAGAGATACCGCAGGGCTTTGAAAAGAATGTAATCGGCGGAAAAGACGTGAAGATAAAATCCACCACTCTTGACGATTACGAAAACGGCGCTTATATCTCGGTCTATATCGAAGGCTTTATGAGAAGCGTCAATATTGCCGCAAATGCCGCAAAAGGCGATGCAGAGCTGTTTTCGAAAATTATGAACAGCGATGCCGCCGACACAAAGCTCACTAAGGAAAATGCGGTAATATCCGACAGGGAGGACGAATATGTCTCTGCAGGCTTTAAGTTCTCCGAAGGATTTATGATAATGCTTGTCACAGCTATCGGCATATTTATCACACTTGCGGTAATGGAAGACAGGCAGTACGGAACATACAGCAGAATGGCTGTTTCATCTGTAACGGGCGTTCAGTACATTGTCGGAACGCTTGGGGCAAGCATGCTTATATCCTTTACGGCGCTTGTCGTTTTACCGCTGTACCTGCTTATCACGGGCGCTCAGATGACAACCGGCTATCCGCTTGTGTTTGCCGCCGTAATAATCTACTCGCTGTTCAACTCGGCATTATCAATAATGCTCGCACAGCTGATAAGCTCAAAGCAGGCTCTTGCCACGCTTTCGGGCTGTATTACCTCGATAGGCGCTCTGCTCGGCGGTGCGTGGTTCCCGATAGACGAAACGGCAGGTATGCTGAAATATCTGTCATATATCACGCCGCAATACTGGTATGTCGGTTTTATGTCGGGTGAGGCCGAACAGCCTGTGATAAACATCTGCGTGCTTATACTCTACACATTGCTTATAATGCTTGCAAGCGCCGCACTTTTCGGCAGAAAGTCGGTAGTTTCAAAGGCATAACGAAAGGAATACGAATTGTCACTTATATATCTTGTATTCAAACTCACGGCAACAGCCGCATTCGGCACTATGAATATAATGAATAACTGTGATTCGGGCGATACGGTGCTTACCGTACTCGCCTTTTCCTGCTTTGCTCTGGCTGAATATCTGCTGTCGGTGCTTAAAAAGTCGGATAAAGCGGCGGCGGTATGTTCGTGCGTTTCGGCTTTTATCGCATTTCTTATATACAGCGACAATCTGATATTCGTGCTGTGCTTTGCCGTAATCTTTGCTGTAGATAAATTCGGTGCGGGAAAGTATTTCCGACATATCGGCGCTGTTTCGGTACTGCTTGTTCTTTTTATAGTAAAACCGCCGTTTATTGATGTGCTGATACTTATTATAATGCTTGTGGCATTCACTGTCACCCATATCACCGCAGGACAGCTTATCAAATGCCGTGAACAGCTTGCGGACAGCAGAGAGGAAACTGTAAGCCTCAACCGCAGGATAGCAAGCCTTGAAGAATACGCTAAAACAGCAAAGAAATCTGCGGCTGTCGAAGAACGCAGACGGTTTTCAGCAAGAATACACGATAAGCTCGGACACAGTATTTCAGGAAGTATAATTCTGCTTGAGGCGGCAAAGCTGAACATCAGGACAAACCCCGACAGTGCGGAGCAATGTATTACAACTGTAACCGATAACCTCAGAAGCGGAGTTGACGATATAAGGCAGGCACTGCGTGAGGAACGTCCCGACAGCAAAACAATAGGAATAAGCGAGCTTAAAGAGATACTCGGTGAATATAAGGCAAAATATAACATAAGGACAACGCTTGAAATCAAGGGGGATGCGGACAGAATCACATTCCGTATATGGAACTGCATAAAGGAAAATCTCGTTGAAACGCTTACAAATACGCTCAAGCATTCGGGAGCGGACGAATTTTCGCTGAAAATATCGGTTATGAACAAGGTGATCCGTGCCGAGTTCAAGGATAACGGCAAAGGAAGCGACAGCTTCAAAAAGGGTACGGGTCTTACGGCGATAGAGGAGCGAACGGTGCTTACGGACGGAAAGTGCATATTTCCTGCACAGACGGACGGATTTTCGGTAGTAAACATATTCAGTCTGAAAGAGGAGAACGTATGAAGATAATTATCGCAGATGATGACAGCATAATCCGTGAGGGGCTTAAGATGATAATCTCGTCACAGCCTGATTTCGAGGTGACAGGCATTGCCTGCAACGGTGCGGAAGCGGTAGAACTTTGCAGGAAATACAAGACCGATATAGCGCTGCTTGATATAAGGATGCCCGTTATGGACGGCATTGAAGCCGCAAAGATAATGCTTGAAGAAAATCTGTGCAAGCCGCTTTTGCTGACAACGTTTGACGAGCAGGAGCTTATACAGCGTGCGCTTAAAGTCGGGGTCAGCGGCTATATTCTCAAAAACACGCAGACAGACGGAATTTTCAGTGCGCTGAGGACGGTATATAACGGCGGTACGGTATTCCAGCAGGATATTCTGTCATATATCCGTGACGCCGCAGTAAAATGCTACGGCAAGAGCGCCGTTTTCGGTCTGCTTACCGAAAGAGAGCTTGATATAGTAAAGCTGATCGCAGACGGCTGTTCGAACGCAGAAATTGCCGAAAAGCTGTTTTTGTCAAACGGTACGGTGAGAAATTATATCAGCGTGATACTTGAAAAAACAGGTCTTGAACACAGGACGCAGATAGCGGTAAGGTATCTTAAGGGCGATGAATAAATTGCTCCCGTAAGCCGACAAAACGGTTTACGGGAGCTTTCGTTATGTGATTTTATAAAGATATTCGTTTCCTCTTTTGCCGATATAATCAATTACTCCGACATATTGCAGTATTTTGATTGTGATGCCTGCATCGCCTGAACGCATACACCTTCTGAATTCCTTGAGTGTAAATGTTTCGGGTAATCCTTCGGGGATAAAGCATCGGTAGCTGTCGCTGTCCTCAAGAAACGTAAGGCGAAGCAGGGAAGTGGGAACGGCTACCTTTCTGTCGGTCTTTCTGCGTTTCATATCCTTTGCGCAGTAGCGAAGATTTTCTACGGCTATATCCGCAATGCAGACGGTCAGATTCGGATCGTTCAGGTACTGCCTGATTCGGTACAGCTCAAGGAAAAAGTCGGTCATATCGCTTGCGGTAATGTTCCTTCCACTTTTCAGTATCTCACCTGTCGCCTTATCGACATAATTAAGACGGCTCTTTTTATGAAAAGGGTAGACTATCGTAACGTGCGAGGCTTTGAGGAACGTATTCAGCTTAGGTACAAGATAGCTGAAATTTGCCGTCTGTATCTCAAAAATTCCGTTTTCGGTAACAAGGTCGGCAAAGTAACTGCCTATCTTTATTTCCTTATCGAAAAGAGTGGTGGCAAAATAGCTTTTCAGCGTTGCGTGTATCTGCTTTTCGTTCAGTATGCCAACACCGTCGCCGCTGTCGGCGGTAGCAGTACAGGCGCTGAACCGTGCGTTGTCGGGCGAAACGTAAAGAGGCTGCTTATCATACTGCCTTACCGTACAGCTGTCGCACTGTATGAACACAGGCACACCGCCTTGCTCGTTCGAGCGGATTATCCCCGTTGCAAGTTCTTTCAGCTTATCTGTAGCATTGGATACGGCATAGCATCTGTCGGCTACCGTAAACATTGATATATCGTTTGTGTTGTCGCCGAAAACTATAAGCTCATCCGCACCGACAAGCTCCTTCAGCTTCAGTGCCGCATTTGCCTTTGAAACGTCCTCACGGTAAATTTCATACCAGTATTCGTCGGTATCGTATGTATCGGGCTGATAATTTCTTGAAAAGCCGTTTGTTCTGTAAAAATATCGGTCAAGCTCATCGGGCTTCATTACAGGCTCGATAAGCGTTATATAATAAATATCGCCTTCGAACAGTTCGTCATAGCTTTTTGCTCGGTGCATTCTTCTGTCTCCGGCTCTGTCCTTTAAATAACGCTCCGTACCCTTGTTGAGTCGGTTTTTAAGATAGCTTACTCTTTCGTAATTGTCTATGACCGAGTACACAAGCACCGATTCTTTATGTTCATAGAAAAATGACTTCATGAACGATTTTGATTCTTCACTGAAAAAATGCGTTACGATACGCTCCTTTGTGACAGGGTCGATTATAAAAGCGCCGTTATGAGTTATCACGGGCAGCCTGAAATTGATACAGCTTACTTTCGGCTCGGCTGAATGCACTGAACGTGCGGTGGCGTAGCTTATCTTTATATCATCGTCAATAAGCCTGTTCATCAGTGCCTCTGTCATTCGTCCGATTTGCGCCTTATGGTCAAGAAGCGTCCCGTCAAGGTCGGTAAGATACAGTTTCATTTGATTTCTCCGATTACAATTTATATATCTATAATAACAGAAAATCTTACACAATTCAACCCTTTTGTGTATATTGCACAAATTACTATTTTAAAAGTCGGGAATAATTCACTTTCTTTTTTTGATAAAAAATTGTCAAACCACTTGATAATGAGAGAAAAATTTTGTATAATAGAGAAGTAGAAATTTAGCGGACGCTTTGCGCCTGCAAAAAATTCACAAAATTTTTAGGAGGAATATTCCAATGTCAGTTAAAGTTGCTATTAACGGTTTCGGCCGTATCGGACGTCTTGCTTTCAGACAGATGTTCGGCGCAGAAGGTTATGAGGTAGTTGCAATCAACGACCTTACAAAGCCCTCAATGCTCGCTCAGCTTTTAAAGTATGATACAGCACAGGGCGGTTACTGTGGTAAGATAGGTGAGAACCTTCACACAGTTACTGCTGATGACGAAGCAGGCACAATCACAGTTGACGGCAAGACACTCAAGATCTATGCTATGGCTAAGGCTAATGAGCTTCCCTGGGGCGAAATCGGTGTTGACGTAGTTCTCGAATGCACAGGTTTCTACTGCTCAAAGGACAAGGCACAGGCTCACCTCGATGCAGGTGCTAAGAAGGTTGTTATTTCTGCTCCCGCAGGTAACGATCTGCCCACAATCGTTTACAGCGTAAACGAAAAGACTCTTACAGCTGATGACAAGATCATCTCTGCTGCATCTTGCACAACAAACTGCCTCGCTCCTATGGCTAAGGCTCTTAACGATTATGCTCCTATCCAGAGCGGTATCATGAGCACAATCCACGCTTACACAGGCGACCAGATGATCCTCGACGGTCCTCACAGAAAGGGCGACCTCAGAAGAGCAAGAGCAGGTGCTGCTAACATCGTTCCTAACTCAACAGGTGCTGCTAAGGCTATCGGCCTTGTTATCCCTGAGCTGAACGGTAAGCTCATCGGTTCTGCACAGAGAGTTCCTGTTCCTACAGGTTCTACAACAATCCTTACAGCTGTTGTTAAGGGTGCAGACGTAACTAAGGAAGGCATCAATGCTGCTATGAAGGCTGCTGCTTCTGAGTCTTTCGGTTACAATGAAGATGCAATCGTTTCTTCTGACGTTATCGGTATGAGATTCGGTTCACTCTTTGATGCTACACAGACAATGGTAGCTAAAATCGCTGATGATCTGTACGAAGTTCAGGTTGTTTCTTGGTATGACAACGAGAACTCTTACACATCACAGATGGTAAGAACAATCAAGTACTTTGCTGAAATATAATCGGTAAAAAACTGATACATTACGGCTCGTCTTCGGACGAGCCTTTTTGTTGTCCGCTATTTCTGAAAATTAGCTGAAAGCGATTGATTTTTCTTTGCCGTTGTGGTAAAATAGAGGATAGTTTATGTAAACAAAGGAGTTCATAATGGTTAAAAAAATATTAGCAGGCATTTTATGTGCCGCAACAATGATTACATTATCGGTAGGATGCTCAGACAGTGCCGCTCCCGGTGCGTCAACCGACCCTTCGGCAAAGATAACAGGCAACACGGGTGAAGTAAAGCTCGAAAAGGGCGACAAATATGCCGTAATGACAATAAAAGACTACGGCGATATTACAATTAAATTATATCCCGATGCCGCACCTAAAGGTACTCAGAATTTCATCGACCTTGCAAACAGCGGATTCTACAACGGAAAAACGTTTCACAGAGTAGTAGCCGACTTTATGGCACAGGGCGGTAAGGATTTCACGGGAAAGACAAACGTTGAGAGCTTCGGCATAGAAACAAACTACAATATGCGCCATTTCTACGGTGCGTTCTGCTACGCCAATGCACTCGGCAATAATTCCACAGAGTTCTACATCGTAAACAACAAGAAATCGCAGGATTACAGCAGTTTCAGCACCTCAAGAATAGACAACAACATTCAGGGCTATGAGGACTACGCAAAGCAGTACGACAAGGATTCTCAGGAATATACCTACTATATGTTCCAGGCAAACTACTACAGAAACTTAAAGCAGTTCATAGAGAATATGGATGACTCTACAAAGGCAAAGTACAAGGAAGTCGGCGGCACTCCCTCTCTTGACGGTAACTACACCGTGTTCGGGCAGACGGTAGACGGCTTTGACGTTCTTGACAAGATTTCTGCCGTTGAGGTTGAAACAAACGACGCTATGGGCGGCAAGGAAGTAAGTAAGCCCAAAACGGAAATAATCATTGAAAAAGTCGTAATCAAGGATTACGAATAACCGATTGCATTATATCAAAACATATAATTCCCCCTTGAACAAGGCATTATGGTATGCCGTGTAACAAGGGGGAACGTTTTGTTTAAAAAGAAAATACGGAGCCTTTTACAAAGCCCCGTATCGTAATCATTATTTGATTTTAATCAGAAGTTGATATTGTTTACATCCGAATTTGCAAGCTGTATCTCCTTCTTAGGAATACGCTTGAGAGGAGAATAAACAAACTTCTTGCAGGAATCGTAAGATTTTACAACTCCGAACTTCGAGCACTGTATCTTATCATCACCCATAGCGGTGCCAAGCTCACAGTACTTGCAGGAAGGCTTGATATTGTTGCCGAACAGTTTCTTTTTCATATAAACACCACCTAACGAAATTTCACTGCATATTATTGCCGTTACATCTAAAGTAATTATATCACATCATAAAAAATAAATCCAGTACTTTTTTAAATTTTTTTATATTTTCTTCATTTTTCCCGTACTTTTCAGTAAAATGAACGTCATTGCCGCTATGCACATAAGCAGTAAGGGGTCTGTCAGCAGTATATCTGTGGCATAAGAAAACACATCGGCGGCAGGCTCATATCCCGTTATCTGTAGTATAAGACAGCACACACCGGCACTCACAGCCGATATCAATATTCGTGAAAATATGAAATACAGCTTATTGACCGTAAAATCCGCAAGGGAGAATATCTGATATATTACACACAGTCCGCCGAATGAAATAAGCGCAGAAGTTATCGGCAAAGAGAAAATAACGCCGTCTGTCTTTATATTCGTTATTTCGGTCACTGCCTTAAGAAAGTCGGGTATCTCTATGTTAAAGACAGCGTACAGCAAATATCCGGCAAGCTCCGTTACGCAGTTGAACAGCAATATCGGCAGAATGATATTCAGCATGGCTCTTGCCGCTGAAATAAGAGAAGCCGATATGTCGGACGAAGAAAAGCCGATCTCTGTCCTGTGTGGCTTTAAAGCGGTATTTCTGATATTCATAACAACTGCCGCAAGGAAATTTGCCGTAAGGCAGGATATAAATACAATAATCCCTGCGGTCACATCGTTATACACGCCTATCCCCACTATACCCGTAACAAAGGCAGGTCCGCTGTTGTAGCAGTAGCATAAATGCTTTGAGTAACTGCGGCTATTGTCGGGGTCGTTACCGTATAGCTCGCTCAGAAGCCTTACACCGACAGGATAACCGCCTATCTGGCTGAGGATAAATACGGCGAAGGTCTTTTTGTCAAGCCTTAAAATGTATCTTGCTATGTACCACAAAGGCGTTGCCGTAACTTCACCGATATTGGTTTTTATAATAAGCGTGGCAAAAGCCATAAAGCAGAATAACGACGGTATAAGGCTGTCAAGGCAGGTGCCGATACACCTTCGTACCGTGTCGGACGTTCCTCTGCTGTCAGCGGTCAGAAGTACGCATATGATTACCGATAAAATACAGATTGTCGCTTGTCTGAAACGTTTTGCTATAATTATCCCTCACTTCTTTTTTGCTTGTACCTGCATATAAATTATATGAAAGGAGAGCGGAAAAATGAACGTCGATAAGTTAGCAATGAGATATGAACAGCTTAAAAACAAAACACGCAGGCATTCGTTTATCACACTGAAGGACAACAGGAGCGCCGAACTTGAATGCTGCAGGAAAATACTGAAATTCGAGGATAATATAATAGAACTTGAGATTCCGTGCGGAATAGTGAGGATTATCGGTATCGGGCTGAAATTCAAGACATTCGGTTACGACAGCGTGAAAATATCGGGGAAAATACATTCGGTCGGGTTTGAACAGGCAAATCACGGCGAAGCGGAGGAATTATGAAGAGAAGAAAAGCAAGGGCAGCATTTGCCGCATATATCACGATAAATGGGCTTGGCGGTTTTCAGGAGAAGTTTATAAGCGAGCTTATAACAAACGATATTCAGATATATGAAATATGTCAGGGCAAAGACGGCTTTACGGCTGTCATAAAGCCGTACAGCTATCTTAAAACGGCAAGAATAGCAAGAAAACACGGTATACGACTCAGAGTTACCGAAAGGCAAGGCTTTATATTCAGGCTTTTGCCGCTAAGGAAAAGATGGGGGCTTGTTACGGGCGCATTGTGCTGTTGCGCTGTAATAGTCCTGCTGTCTCAATTTGTATGGAAGATAGACATCATCGGAAACAGCGAGGTCACCGACACACAGATATGTGCCGTGATGGAGAAAAACGGCCTTATGCCCGGCTGCAGCAGAAAGTCTTTTGACGAATGGGTATGCGAGCAATCTGCAATGGCTGAAATCAGCAGGCTGTCATGGGTGGCGGTCGAGCGGCAAGGGAGCAGGGTGTCTGTAAAGGTTGCTGAAACAAACGATCCTGAGCCGGCGGAAATTCCGATAGAAACACCTTGCAACGTAATAAGCGACTTTGACGGTCAGCTTATCTATACGGAAATATATAAGGGCAAGCTGCAGACCACTGTCGGAAGCGGCATAGCAAAGGGTCAGCTTATCATAAGCGGTACTGTCAACGATAACGGAGGACATATCGTATATGTTCACGCAGACGGACTGCTAAAAGCGCAGTGCGAGCAGACGGAAGAATTCTTTCTTCCGTTTGAGCAGACACGAAGCGTGAAAACCGTCGAGAAATATTATTCAACATATCTGATGTTCGGCTCTTTTGCCTTGCCGCTTCCGTGGGAGCATTATGAGGCGGAGAATATGGACGGCTTTACCTACAGCGAGGATACATATAATGTAAGCATTCTCGGTGCAGATACACCGTACAGATATAAAAGGGGAGTTTACACAAGGCTGTCGGAGAAAACCGTCAGATATACTGCCCGTGACATAATGACACAGCTTGAAAAGCAGAAAAAGGATTATGAAGAAAATTTCCTTTCACAGTGTAGGATACTTTCGGATGAAAGAGAGGTCTGTACGGAAGAAAACGGTATCAGAATGACAGTGAAATATAAGCTGGAGCGTAATATCGGCGTAAAGCAACCGATTACTGTTTTATATTGATTTAGCGTAAAATTGTATTGAAAAAAAGCTCGGGTTGTGGTATACTATCATAGAATAGAGCATAAAACAGATGAATTTCAGGATTTGAAAGGAATATATCACGATAAATGACAGAAAAAGCTGTTAGCATTCAGGATATGAGCCGGATTCACCTTATTTTCGGTGACTTTGACAACAATATCAACATTATTCAGAAGGAATATAAGGTTTCGATATTCACCCGTGACGATGAGATACGCATAAAAGGCGATGAAAACGCTGTGGATAACGCAGAGCAGGTAATAAAAACGCTGATTTCAACCGTTGAAAAAGGCGAAACTCCGACCGAGCAGAGCGTAAGATACGCTATTTCTATGACAAACGAGGGAAAGGGTGAGGAGGTACAGACGCTTACTGCGGACTGTATCTGCGTCAGCCATACAGGAAAGCCGATAAAGGCGAAAACGGTCGGTCAGTCGAAATATGTAAACAGCATAAAGAAAAACACAATAGTGTTCGGAGTAGGTCCTGCCGGTACGGGTAAGACATATCTTGCCGTAGCGCTTGCGGTAAGGGCGTTCAAGGCGCACGAAGTGCAACGTATAATTCTTACACGTCCTGCCGTGGAGGCGGGCGAGAAGCTCGGATTTCTGCCGGGCGACCTGCAGAACAAGGTCGACCCTTATCTGCGTCCGCTGTATGACGCACTTTTCGATATGATGGGGTCTGAAGCGTTTCAGCGTAATATGGAGCGAGGCTGTATAGAAGTCGCTCCGCTTGCGTATATGCGAGGCAGAACGCTTGACGACAGCTTTATAATACTTGACGAGGCGCAGAATACGACTCCCGAACAGATGAAGATGTTTCTGACCCGACTCGGCTTTAACAGCAAGATGGTCATAACGGGCGATATTACCCAGATCGACCTGCCTGATTCAAAACGTTCGGGACTTGTCGAGGCGACAAAGATATTGAAGAATATCGAAGACATCGCCATCAACCGTTTTACAGAAAAGGACGTTGTGCGTCACAGACTGGTACAGGATATAGTAAGAGCCTATGAGCAGTACAATGAAAGAAAGAAAAGCTGACCGCTTTTAAATGAGGAAAGTAAAAATGTCTGAGAAGAAAACACCAAAAATATATATGTCCTTCAGAAACAACCAGAAAGCAATAGAAGTACCTAACGGTCTTCGTACCGTTATAAGAAAGTGCATAGCAGAAACGCTGAGAGTTACCGATTTTGTCGGTGACGCAGACGTATCGGTAACACTTGTTGACAACGAGCGGATAAAACGCATCAACAAGGAGTTCCGTGACAAAAATAAGGTCACCGATGTAATATCGTTTCCGCTCGGAGCATATGACGAGTATGACGTAAATCCCGAAAACGGAGCTTATATGCTCGGGGATATTGTAATTTCAATGGAGAAGGCACACGCACAGGCGATAGAATACGGTCATTCTCTTGTAAGGGAGGTCGGCTTTTTAGCCACGCATTCAACGCTTCATCTTCTCGGATACGATCACGAGGACGATCCCGACGGAGAAAAGGTGATGCTTGAGTTGCAGGACCTTGTGCTGAACAACCTTAAGATCACACGGGAATAAAAAGAGGTCAAAGTGTTTAAAAGACTTGCTAACAGCTTTAAATATGCGGCAAGAGGAATATGGTTCTGTATCAGTCATGAGATGAATATGCGTATACACATTGTTGCGACAATGTGTGTGCTGTATCTGTCGCAATTCTATAATTTCACAAAGGAACAGTTCATATTGCTGATAATAACCTGCGTGACGGTTATTTCCGCCGAAATGATGAATACAGCTATAGAGGTAGTCATCGACAAGGTTTCACCGGGCTACTCGGCGCTTGCAAAGGTCGGAAAAGACGTTGCCGCAGGCGCAGTATTCGTAACGGCTGTTGCGGCCGTGATAATCGGCGTAATACTGTTCTGGGATATTGAAAAATTTAAGATTATATTTGAGTTTTTTACGGGTGACATATGGAATCTGGCAATGCTAATAGCGTTTGCCTGCCTTTCGTATCTGTTTATAGCAAAAGGAAAGAAAAGAAATATCAAAGGAAAGATGAAAAATGAATAATCCGAAATCGGTATTTGTGGCTATTGCAGGCAGACCTAACGCCGGCAAATCCACGCTTACAAACTATCTCGTAGGCGAAAAGATAGCCATTGTCAGCGACAAACCGCAGACAACAAGAACAAGAATAAACGGCGTACTTACAAAAGGCGAAACACAGTATGTGTTCATAGATACGCCCGGTATGCATAAAGCAAAGAACAAGCTGTCGGATCAGATGCTCAAATCCATAAGAGAGAGCGTGACCGATGTTGACGTGATACTTATGATGGCAGATGCGACCAAGAAGATTTCTCCGATAGAGCATAATCTTATCGACAGCTTCAAGGACAGAAAGACAGATGTCGTTCTGCTTATAAACAAGGTCGATTTAGTAAAGGATAAGTCAGAGCTTCTTTCTCTTATAAAGGAATACAGCGAGCTTTACGATTTCAAGGAGATAATTCCGATAAGCGTAAGGCAGAGGATAGGCGTTGAAGAAATAATGCCTGTAATCGACAGATATGTAAAGCTGTCGCCGCATTATTTTGACGATGAGCTTCCGACCGACCAGGCGGAAAAGGTATGGCTTGCGGAAATTGTCCGTGAAAAGATACTCAGAAATATGAACGAGGAAATTCCGCACGGAACAGCCGTTTATGTCGAAACGATGGAGGTAAGGCAGAAGCCCAACGGCAAGAAGATTGTCGATATAGGCATAGTCATCGTCTGCGAAAAAGCGTCGCATAAGGGCATGATTATCGGAAAGCAGGGCTTAATGCTTAAAAAGATAGGCTCTGAGGCAAGAGAAGATATGCAGGACTATTTCGGCTGTAAGGTCAATATGCAGATATGGGTTAAGGTAAAAGAGGACTGGAGAAACAGAGAGTCCGACATTGCCGACTTCGGACTTAAGGCCGACTGATATATAATCAAAAGGAGTAGCTGTTCAATGCTTATTACGCTGAAAGGGCTTGTTATCGGGCAGCGCATTATAGGCGAGAACAGCTGTTTTCTTGACCTGTTCACTGACAAGCTCGGAATGATAGAGGTTATGGCACACGGCGCAAAGAAGATAGGCGGAAAGAATTCGGGTGCCGCATCGCTTTTCAGCTATGCAACGTTCTGCGTCAGCCGCAGCAGTAAAGGATATACGCTTAACAGTGCAGAGCCTATATGCAGTTTCTATAACATATCTGCGGATATTGAGGCACTGTCGCTTGCGGCATATTTTGCCGATATAATAAAATACTGTGCCACATCCGAGGAGGAGCATGAGGATCTGCTGAGATTTACCTGCATGACATATTTTCAGCTTGAAAAGCAGAAGCTGCCGCTTCGTTTCATAAAAGCGATATTTGAGTTCAGGTTTCTCTCAAGGATAGGATTTATGCCCGATCTCAGAGCCTGTCGGGAATGTATAGCCTACAAGAGCGAAACAATGATGTTTTTACCCGTTGAGGGTATCATCTATTGTTCGGATTGTTTTGAAGAACACAGCGAGCTTGTAGAAAAGAATGTATTCGCTCTTAACCCCACGCTTTTACATACGCTGAGATATGTCGCATATTCCGAAACCGACAAAATGTACCGTTTCAGAATCTCAAAGGAAAACGAAAAGCTGTTTTCCGCAATTGCGGAATTCTACCTTCTGGCACAGCTTAACAGATCGTTTCCCACGCTTGATTATTATAAAAATATCGCAATCGAAACATAGATATAAAGGATATAAATATGAAAAAAGACTATAAAAAGCTGGAGCTGGACAAGATTCTTGACCTGCTCTCGCAAAATGCATACTGTGATGTATGCAGGGAACGCATAAAAAAAATAAAGCCGTCATTCGATATAGACACGGTAAGAACGGAAATTGCAAAGACGGACGACGCATTCACGCTGTCGTCAAAATTCGGTACGCCGAAATTCTATAACATAAAGGATATATGCTTTGGCGCAAAAAGGGCACAGCAAGGCTCGTCACTGTCGCTGAGAGAGCTTATGGATATAGGAATGTTTCTGCGTGAAGTATCCGGTCTTGACGAATGGTATTCACAGTGCAGCGGCATTCAGACCTCGCTTACCGAATATTTCGAGCAGCTCAGCGTAAACAAGCACCTTGAAAATATGATAACAAACGCTATCATATCAGAAGAAGAACTTGCTGACAGTGCAAGCCCTCAGCTTGCGGCAATACGCCGTTCAATACAGCGTAAAAGTCTTGCCGTAAGAGAAAGGCTTGATAAGCTGATAAAGAGTCAGTCAACGCAGAAATATCTTCAGGAAAGCCTTGTCACAATGCGTGACGGAAGATTTGTTGTACCCGTAAAAACCGAATACAAGAGCGAGATAAGCGGTCTTGTACACGATACATCCGCAACGGGAGCGACTCTGTTCATTGAGCCTATGGCAGTAGTCGAGGCCAACAACGAGATTAGGGTACTTCAGATAGAGGAGCAAAAGGAGATCGAGCGTATCATAAAGGAAATGTCGGAGCTTGTCGGTAGCTTTGCCGAGCCGATGATAAACGATTATGAGATAGTGCTGACGCTCGAAATTTATTTTGCCAAAGCAAATCTCGGTGCAAAGATGAAAGCAGTGACCCCTGTTATAACCGACAAGCCTTGCTTCAATCTGATAAGGGCAAGACACCCGCTTATAGACAAGGATAAGGTAGTGCCTATCTCGCTTGAACTCGGAAACGATTATTCATCGCTTATCGTAACCGGTCCTAATACCGGCGGTAAGACGGTTTCTCTTAAAACCGCAGGTCTGCTTGTGCTTATGGCAATGTGCGGTATGATGATACCTGCAAGCGAAAACAGCGTTATCGGTATGTTTGATGAACTGTATGTGGATATAGGCGATGAGCAGAGCATCGAACAGAGCCTGTCTACATTCTCGTCACATATGACGAATATCGCAAGGATTCTCCGTACTGCCGATGAGAAGTCGCTTATTATGCTCGATGAGCTTTGTTCGGGTACAGACCCCGTTGAAGGCTCTGCACTTGCGGTATCTATCCTTGATGAATTCAGAAAACGTGACTGCAAGGTGATAGCTACTACTCACTACCAGGAAGTCAAGATGTACGCAATAAAGACGGACAACGTAGAAAATGCGTCCTGCGAGTTTGATATAAAGACCTTAAGACCGACGTACAGAGTAATTGTAGGTATGCCGGGTAAATCAAACGCTTTTGCCATATCCTCAAAACTCGGCATCAGCAGTGATATAATCGACAATGCAAAGGAGCTTGTCAGCACAGAGGACAAGCGTTTTGAAGAAGTTATTCAATCTCTCGAAAAGACAAGGCAGGAGCTTGAAAAGCTGAAAAGCTCTGCGGCGGCAGAACAGAAGAAATCAAAGGAAATCACAGAACAACTCAAAGCCGAGCGTGATCAGCTTGAAAAGGACAAGGAAAAAGAACTTCAGGACGTCAGAAGCAAGGCGGCAAGCATAATCGAAGAAGTGCGTTTTCAGGGCGACCTTATGCTTGAAGAACTTGAAAGGCTCAGAAAGCAGAAGGAAAGTGCCGATTTTGCACAGAAGGTCAAGGGTGCCCGTTCACATATCAACTCATCTGTGAACGGAATGTATGATACCGCAAACCCGATAATGCAGAAAAAGATAGATCATTATGTTCTGCCAAGACCGCTGAAGGTCGGTGATACGGTACGTCTTGCGGATCTCAATAAAGAGGGAACGCTGTTAAGACTGCCGGATTCAAAGAATATGTGCTTTGTTCAGGTCGGGGCTATGAAAACCAAGACCAAGCTTGAAAATCTTCGTCTTGTGGAAGAAAAGAAAGAGAGCAAGAAACAGCCGACACCCTCAAAGGTCGGAAAGAAGCTGGTAAGTAACTTCTCACGCAAGAGCGGAATGGAGCTTGATATAAGAGGTATGCTCGGCGATGACGGCGTAATGGAGGTAGACCGCTTTATAGACAGTTGCCTTCTCAGCGGAATTTCCGTCATCACTATAATTCACGGAAAGGGAACAGGTGCGCTCCGCTCGGCAGTACAGCAGTACCTGCGTAAGAATCCCCACGTCAAATCGTTCCGTGACGGCGCATACGGCGAGGGCGAAGCAGGAGTTACGGTAGCAGAGCTTGAATAATTATTATCGGAGGCAGTTATGATAAAGTCAGCCGTATTTGACATAGGCGGCACGCTTATGGAATATAAGGGTATGCCGTGCGTATGGGTCGATTATTATGAAAACGGTTTTTTGCACGTTTGCGAAAAGCTGTTGCCGCAGCTTACCGAAAAGAATATAGCGGACGGGATGGAAATACTGCGTGGCTACAATCCATCAATAAAATTCCGTGAGGCTGATTATTCTTACGAAAGGATATTCGGTGAGATAGTCAGAAAATGGGGTGTGGATATTCCGCCTGAGAAAGTCGCTTATTGCTTTTTCGAAGCTTTTCCGCTCAAGGCATACACATATCCCGAAACCGTACCTGTACTGCAAAAACTGCGTGACATAAGCATAAGGATCGCCACACTTACCGATGTCGCAACGGGAATGCCCGACGAACTGCACAAAAGCTATTTTCCTGAGCTTATGCCGTTTTTCGATTTGTACGTTTCGTCTACCTCGTGCAGATACCGTAAGCCGAACATAAAGGGTCTTTGCGATATTGCCGTTTATTTCGGCATAAAACCCGATGAAATGATATTTATCGGTGATGAAAGAAAAGACGTGCTGGTAGCAAACGACTTCGGTTGTACCTCCGTGTATATCGACAGATATAATAATAACCGTGATTTCGGTCAGAAATTTACTGTAAAAGATCTGAACGGATTTTATGATATTGTTACAAAGCTATAAAAATTGCCCGGTCATTGACCGGGCATTATTTTTTACATATCAGTCGTTCTGATCGTCAGGAAACTGCATATCTTCGGGCAGCTTTTTATTGCTGTCCCACGGCTTACGGTTATCGTCGCCATCATCATTATCTTCTTTGTTATTGTTTTTATTATCCGTATTGCTTGAGCCGTTGCCTGTTGATTCCGCAAGGACTACCACATCGCCCTCGTTAAGTCCGCTGAGTATTTCGACATATCCGCCTGCGGTCGTTCCAACTTCAACATAAAGATCGTACTTCTCGTTGCCCTGAAGAACACTGCAATAGGTTTTAGTGCCGTCCTTCTTGATAGCTTTTTCGGGTACGGCAAGCACATTCGCACGTTTTGCGGTTATTGCGTGAATAGTAGCCCAGCCGGCATCTACTGCTGTGATACCGTTGTTATCGTTTATCAGCTTCTTCAGGCTGTCATCGGACAGGGTAACGGCACAGTATTTTGTAGCGTCCTTGCTTGCATCCGAGGGGGCTGTGTCGGGAGCGGCGGTCACCGTTCCTTTATAATCGACATCATTTATCACAAGGTCAACATCCATACCGAAACGCAGATTCTTTCCTGCGCCCTGAGAATTATACACGAATATTGATTCAAGCACGGCGACACGGCAGAGCAGTGTACCGGATTTGACATTTGAGCCGACAGCGGAATAACAACACTCGGCAATTACACCGTCATACGGAGCGGTCACTACTGCGGCGGCACGCTGTTCCTTGAGCTTGTCAAGCTCAATCTGCGCATAGCCCTTATCAACACCGTCCGCCATCGCCGCAACCTTCATTTCCTTATCGTTTATCTGAAAGTCAAGGTCGGTCGTGTCAAGCGCAATCAGAACATCGCCCTTTTTGACCTTCATATTCTTGGATATGTTATTTGTCTTGACTTTTGCGTCTATCGGTGCGTAATACGCTTCCGACTGAGCATAATCAAGGCTTGCGGGTATCTTTGCTTCTTCTTCGATAGTCATATACTGAGCTTTGGCGGTTTCATACGAAAACTGCACCTGATCGGTTATCGAGGTGACAATCTCCTGCTTTACGGGGTCGCCGCTGCAGCCCGATGATACTATTGCTATCGCTGCAGCCGAAAATAAAGCCGCTGCTTTAAAAATTCTGCTTGAAACAGACATAGGGGGAATCCTTTCGATTACATACGAGAAATTATCTCTAAGCACATTCTTCCGTTATGGTAGGGGCATTTCCACGGATCTACGACCGGCTTGAAATCTGCGGGCTGATCGTTATCGTCAAGCTGTGAATGCCATTCGCCGCCGGGACGCTTGTCTATCATCTTATCCTTGATATAGTTCCAGAGAGTGCGTGAAATCTCAAGGTATCTTGCGTCGCCGTATCTCTGATAAGCGTTGCAGAAGCCGACTACACCCTCTGCCTGTACCCACCAGATATGCCATGTGTTCACAACACCGTGTTCAACCTCGTTATTGAGCCTGCCGTTCGATAAAGCTCTGTCGGCAATGTTCTTGACGATTACCTTGTTCATCTCGGCGCATCTCTTTGAAAGATGCTCGTCACCGATAACATCGCAGGCTCTGTCGATAAGCCATGTAGCTTCAATATCGTGACCGTATGAGTAAATATCGCCTATCTCGTTAAGATTTTTATCGAAGAATACGAACAGCTTTCCGCCGTTCTTATCGTAAATCTTGTCAAGAGTAATCTCAAGAGTAAAACGCAGAGCCTTAAGCACACGCTTGTCACTGCTTACTCTGTAAAGCTCGGTATAAGCCTCCATAACGTGCAGGGTAGTGTTCATTGTTTTGTCAGCCATAAGACCGTTTTCGGAAAGTGCGTCATTCGGGATAATGTTCCAGTCCTTTGAGAATGCCTCAAGATATGCGACATCGTCACGGCACTTTTCCTCAACCGTAGCGAACACATCAAGAGCAAGCTCCAAAGCGGCTTTATCCTTAGATGCGTCATAGTAGCTTGACATAGCGTAGATGAAAAATGCCTGGCAATATGTGTGCTTCATACTGTCGTTTACCGTACCGTCTGCATTCATCATCCAGTATACACCGCCGTTTTCCTTGTCAACACAGTATTTCGAGAGGAATTCATAAGCGTGCTTTGCTTTTTTAAGGCAGTTCTGATCCTTTAACACAAGATAGCAGTTTGAGTAGAACCAGAGTATCCTTGAGTGAAGTATTACGCCCTTGGGAGCGTTTTTATCAAGAGTAAGGTCGTTTCCGACATAACCGTAGAAACCGCCGTTATCAGTATCTTCAAGGCTGTCCCAGAAAGGGATTATGTGTTCTGTAAGTTCCTTTTTGCATTCACGAGCGAGCATTGTTTTTCTCCTTTGATCAGTCAAAAATTTTGTTCATAACAAGTCCTGTTGTGAGTTTGGGGTAGAAATATGTTGACTTCTGAGGCATCTTTTCGCCTGCAAGCGCAACATCTCTTATCTCGGAAACTCTGGTGGGGTTAAGTATAAACGAACAATCGGCACTGCCGTTGTCTACAGCTTCAATAGCCTCGTCAAGAACTCTTGTGTATGTAAGGTTCTTCTGATTTGCCATATTTTCTTTATCTATGCCGAAAATTCTCTCAAGCACAAGCGTATGAAGTACGCTGACATCAAGCTCACGCAGTGCCTTGCTTGCAGTCGGCATTAGCTTTTCCATAAGGGAAGTATCCTTTAACGTCATAAGCGTATACTTGCCGTCACAATAGAGAACGAATGCCTTCTTGCCGTCCTTGTAAGCCTTGTCGAGCTTTGCGGTGCTGTCAGTGCGTGAAAGATCGGTTTCTATATCGAAATAATCCTTCGACTTTTCAATAACTGCATTTACATCAAAGTTTTCAAGATCCCTTACGATTCTGTGGGTAGGGAATACTACAAGTCCGCTGTTCTCCATATTGACAAGCATCATCGTAACATATTCGGAAGTGCCTACATCCTGCTTGTTTTCTGCAACGAATTTCTTGTAACGGAGCGCCGTTTCATAGCGGTGGTGACCGTCGGCAATATATAACTTCTTGTCAGCCATTTTTGATGAAAGGTCTGCGATAAACGCTTCATCGCTTACGCACCACAGCTTGTGGGTAACTCCGTCGGGATCGGTGAACTGCTTGTCGGGAACGCCCTTGCTTGCATTATCTATAAGCGTGAATACCTTGTTGTCATCGTCCATATATAACGAGTATATCTGGCTGAAATTACATCCGGTAGCACACATAAGGTTGAACCTGTCCTCTTTGGCTTTTGAGAGCGTTTCCTCGTGGGGAAGAATTATTCCCTTTGAGAACTCCTCCAGCTTTACAAGCGAAACATATCCCTTTACACTGTAGCTTGAACCGAGTGCGTCAAACACCATCTCATAGATATATATTGAAGGCTTTTCGTCACACTTCAGAATTTCTTCGTCAAGCCACTCGTTAAGATACGCTCTTGCCTTGCCGTATGCCTCATCGGTATCCTCAGCCGTTTTCGGCAATTCAAGCCTTATGATATTGTGGGGGTTTTCAGCCAAATACTGCTTTTTCTGTTCGGGGCTGATAATATCGTAGGGAGGACAGCACACCTCGCCTGTGCTTCCTGCCTTGTCGGTAAATCTCAGTCCTCTGAATGCTTTGATCTCAGCCATTTTGAGTTCCTTTCATTGTAAGCAATGATAATTTATGCCGTTTGGTTAATTAAAGCGTTCAGCTTGCGTCCGTTTTATGAACACAAGCTGAAACAGCACTGTTACCGGTAATTATTCGTCCTTACCGCAACATTTCTTATACTTTTTACCGCTTCCGCAGGGGCAGGGATCGTTTCTGCCGACCTTTTCCGAAGCGGATTTCTTTACGGTCGTGTGAGAACCTGCGTTTTCAGCGTCGGGCTTCATTACCTGTTCACGCTCAAGCGGTTCTTCTATCCTTACCTTGACGGTAAGGACAAGTCTTGCAGTATCCTCACGGATAGCGGCGATCATCTCGTCGAACATTGCGAAGCCTTCAATACGGTATTCGACAACGGGATCTCTTTGTGCGTAGCTTCTGAGATAGATGCCTCGCTTAAGCTCCTCCATTGCGTCGATATGATCCATCCACTTGGTGTCAACGACCTTCAGCAGACAGATACGCTCGATCTCACGCATATTTTCAGTGCCGAACATTTCTTCACGCTCGGCATAAAGAGCGTCCGCTCTTTCCTGCAGGAGCTTTACAATATCCTTGCGGTCAATTGTATTGAGGTCTTCCGTAGTATAGTTGAAGTCATCTTCCTTTGTAAGCATATTTGCAAAATGCTCACGCAGACCGATAAGATTCCAGTTTTCAGGATAATCATCAGAGCAGTATGTCTTGACATTCTCCTCGATGGTTTCCTTTATCATATTCTTTACATAGTCGCTGACATCTTCACCGTCAAGCACCTTGGCACGCTGTGAATAAATCGTCATACGCTGCTGTGACATTACATCGTCAAAGTCAAGTACGTTCTTACGGATAGAGAAATTTCTGCCCTCAACCTTACGCTGTGAGGACTCGATAGTCTTTGTGAGGAATGCGTTTTCAATCGGTACATCGTCCTCGATGCCGAGCGTCTGCATTACGCTCTGTACTCTTTCGCCGCCGAACTTACGCATAAGATCGTCCTCAAGCGAAATGAAGAAGCGGCTTTCGCCGGGGTCACCCTGACGGCCTGCACGACCTCTCAGCTGATTGTCGATACGGCGTGATTCATGACGCTCCGTACCCAGTATGAACAGACCGCCTGCCTGTCTTACTTCCTCAGCCTCGTCCTTTATTGCGGCCTTATATTCCGCATTGTACTTGATATACGTTTCTCTTGCGTTGAGAATATCTTCGTTATCTGTTTCGGCAAAGCCGGTAGCCTCGTTTATGAGAGCCTCGTCCATGCCTTCTTTTCTCATTCTTGCCTTTGCAAGATACTCTGCGTTACCGCCGAGCATAATATCCGTACCACGACCTGCCATGTTGGTTGCGATAGTAACCGCACCCTTCTTACCTGCCTGTGCAACGATTTCAGCTTCACGCTCGTGATTCTTTGCGTTCAGCACCTCATGCTTTATGCCTTTCTTCTTGAGCATAGAGGAGAGCAGTTCTGATTTCTCAATCGTAATAGTGCCGACCAGTACAGGCTGACCTTTTGCGTGGCACTCTTCAATCTGACGGATTACTGCCTTGTACTTGCCTTCTTCGTTCTTATATACCTGATCCTCGTGGTCGATTCTTGCTATAGGCTTGTTGGTAGGTATCTCTATAACGTCAAGTGCATAAATCTGTCTGAATTCGGCTTCTTCTGTCATAGCCGTACCTGTCATACCTGACAGCTTGTCGTACAGTCTGAAAAAGTTCTGGAAGGTGATGGTAGCGAGCGTCTTGCTCTCGTTCTTAACCTTTACGCCTTCCTTTGCCTCGATAGCCTGGTGTAAGCCCTCGTTGAATCTACGTCCGAACATAAGACGTCCGGTAAATTCATCAACGATTACTATTTCGCCGTCCTTTACAACATAGTCAACATCACGCTTCATTACACCTACCGCCTTGATAGCCTGATTGACATGGTGTAAAAGCGTCATATTTTCGGCATCCATAAGGTTTTCTACGCCGAAATATGCTTCCGCTTTTTTAACGCCACGCTGGGTAAGAGTAGCGTTCTTTGCCTTTTCGTCTATGATATAATCGCCGTCAAACTGATCCTGATCTTCCTTGCTGTCAAGATCTACAACAGTAAACGGCTTTAACTGTAACGCAAGTCTGTTTGCCTTCTGATAAAGGTCGGTTGACTTATCTCCGGGTCCCGAAATGATAAGAGGAGTTCTCGCTTCATCAATAAGTATCGAGTCGACCTCATCGACAATAGCGAAGTTGAATTCACGCTGTACCTTATCCTTCTTATAATTGCACATATTATCACGAAGGTAGTCAAAGCCGAATTCGTTGTTTGTACCGTATGTTACATCGCTGTTATACGACTTTCTTCTTTCATCGTTTTTCATATCGTGAAGTATAAGTCCTACGGTAAGACCTAAGAATCTGTGTACACGGCCTATCATTTCACCGTCACGTTTTGCAAGGTAGTCGTTTACCGTTACAACGTGTACGCCCTTGCCGCTGAGCGCAACAAGATAAGAGGGGAGTGCGGCAACGAAGGTCTTACCTTCACCTGTTCTCATCTCTGCAATACGTCCCTGGAAAAGAATAATACCGCCGAGTATCTGTACGGGATAAGGCTTTATGCCGAGAACTCTCCACATAGCCTCACGGCATACGGCAAATGCGTCGGGGAGAATATCATCGAGTGTTTCACCGTTTTCAAGTCTTTCCTTCAGTGCAGGAGTCTGCGCCTTAAGCTCGCTGTCGGTCATCGGAGAATATTTCGATTCAAGCTCAAGAACCTTATCCTTTATCGGAATTATTCTCTTGATTTCTTTTTCGGAATAGTTACCGAATATTTTTGTAAGTAATCCCATGTAAAATGCTTTTTCCTTTCGTTTTTGAGTAAACGGGCTGTATTGCTTAAAATACGGCATACCGCCGGGTCTGTATATCAAGCCAAACGTAAAGCACGTTATCAGCCTATTGTCATATTTTAGTTTACATTCTTTTATATTATACACTCGACAAGGCGGTTTGTCAATATAACACAGTCGTCAACGGAAAAATTTTACGGAGTATATTTAAATATGTGCAAATTATCATAATTCTATTGACTGTACAGGAAAAATGTGATAAAATGTAAATAAGAATTCAAATCTCTTTATCAATGCGAAAGGAAACATATTATGCTTATAAATATGATGGAACACTACGTTGACGAAAGACTTTCGGAACTGCTCAAAGATTACAACTGCTGTAAGTGCGAGGTCTGCCTTGAGGATATGAAAGCGTTTTCCCTCAACCGCCTTCCTCCGAAATATGTCAGCACAGTAAACGGACAGGTTTTCACACGCATAAAGCAGGAGCTTGAAAGTCAGCCCTCAGTCGATCTTGACGTTGCTGTCATACAGGCTATTCAGCACATCAGCGCAAAGCCCAGACACGACTGATATTTGTCAGAGTGCATAAATAACATTTAAGGCAAAATGCGGATAAAGCCGTGCCGATGTTGACTTTATCCGTATTCTGCGTTATAATTAATACAGGAACCGTAAGGTGCGAGATTTGCTTCTTTCACCGAACGGCAAAATATCTACAATTTTATAAACCTGACTGATCTGAAAGATTATTCTGACAGAAAAGCAAGGCGGTTTTGTTTTACTATTTTTACGATTTTACGTTTTATGATAGAGCTGTGCCTTGCACGGCTCATTTTTATTTTAAACGGGAAAAAGGTGATTAAATGAATTATGAGAGCAGAGTAGCGCTTATAGGAATAGTCGTATCCGAGTCCTCTTCGGTGTCAAAGCTGAACGAATATCTGCACGAGTGCGCTCATTACATTATCGGCAGGATGGGAGTACCTTATGAAAAGGCGGGGGTTTCTATCATCAGCGTTGCCATTGACGCACCGCAGGATGTGATAAATACCTTGTCGGGTAAGCTTGGCGCATTGAAGGGCGTTACCTCAAAGACTATCTATCAGAAGCTTCCTGCAGAGTGTTCAAAGGAAAAGGAGGCGGACGATTGAGCAGAGCCGAAGAACTGAAAGAACTGGTATCAAAGCTGTACAGCACACACCACCTCGAAAAAGGCGAATATGTATCCCTTATCGAAAACAGGGACGCAGTGCGTGATTATCTCTTTGAACTGTCACGCAGCGTCCGTGAAAAATATTACGGTAAGGATGTTTATATCAGAGGTCTGATAGAATTTACCGACTACTGTAAAAACGACTGTTATTATTGCGGAATACGGTGCAGTAACAAGCAGGCCGAGCGCTACAGGCTCAGCAAGGAGCAGATACTTGATTGCTGTAAGACAGGCTATGAGCTTGGCTTCAGAACGTTTGTACTGCAGGGCGGAGAAGATCCTTATTACAGTGATGATATGATATGCGATATTGTCTGTTCGATAAAGCGTGATTTTCCCGATTGTGCTGTAACGCTTTCGATAGGCGAAAAAAGCGAAGAAAGCTACCGCAGATATTTTGAAAGCGGTGCGGACAGATACCTGTTGCGCCACGAAACCGCCGATTACGAGCATTATTCAAAGCTCCATCCGCCCGGTCTTTCGGCAAAGCACAGACAGGATTGTCTTAGAACGCTTAAAAAAATCGGCTATCAGACAGGGGCAGGCTTTATGGTAGGCTCTCCTTATCAGACGGCTGAAAATCTTGCCGATGATATGCTGTTTTTGGAAGAACTGAAGCCCGAAATGGTGGGGATAGGCCCTTTTATACCGCACCACGCAACGCCCTTTGCCGATAAGCCGCAGGGTACGGCTGAGCTTACGCTGTTTATGCTGGGTCTTGTGCGGCTTGCACTGCCCGATGTACTGCTTCCTGCGACTACTGCGATAGGAACGATTCATCCGACAGGCAGAGAGCTTGCGCTTAAAGCCGGCGCTAACGTTGTAATGCCGAATCTGTCACCGACAGACGTAAGAAAAAAATATCTGCTGTATGACAACAAAATCTGCACAGGCGACGAATCCGCACAGTGCAGAATGTGCCTGCAAAAACGTGTTGAGGACGCAGGCTACAGAATAGTCGAATCAAGGGGCGACCACGCCTCTTTTAACGAAAGGAAATAAATATGTATAATTACGATCCCAAATCTCTGAAAGCAGAGGAATTCATCAACCACGAGGAAATCGAAGAAACGCTGAGATATGCCGAAGAAAACAAGCATAACGCCGAGCTTATCGACAGCATTCTTGAAAAAGCAAGGCTCAGAAAAGGACTTTCGCACAGAGAGGCAGAGGTTCTGCTCGACTGCGACATTCCCGAAAAGAACGAGGAAATATACAAGCTCGCAGAGCAGATCAAGAAGGACTTTTACGGCAACAGAATCGTAATGTTCGCTCCGCTGTATCTTTCAAACTACTGCGTGAACGGTTGCCTTTACTGCCCTTACCACGCAAAGAACAAGCATATCTGCCGTAAAAAGCTGACGCAGGACGAGGTAAGACAGGAGGTTATCGCATTACAGGATATGGGTCACAAAAGACTTGCCATAGAGGCAGGCGAAGACCCCGTGAACAACCCTCTTGAATACATACTCGAATGTATCAAGACTATTTACTCAATCAAGCACAAGAACGGCGCTATCCGCAGAGTAAACGTAAACATTGCCGCTACGACGGTAGAAAACTACAGAAAGCTGAAAGAGGCGGGAATCGGCACATATATTCTGTTCCAGGAAACCTATCACAAGGAGAGCTATGAGCGCCTGCACCCGACAGGACCCAAGCACAATTACGCTTATCACACAGAGGCTATGGACAGAGCAATGGAGGGCGGAATTGACGATGTAGGCATCGGCGCATTGTTCGGACTTGAGCTTTACAGATATGAATTTGCAGGACTTCTTATGCACGCAGAGCATCTTGAAGCCGTACACGGCGTAGGCCCTCACACTATATCAGTTCCGAGAGTAAGACGTGCCGATGATATAGATCCCGATGAATTCGATAACGGCATCACGGACGATACATTCGCAAAAATAGTTGCCTGTCTTAGAATTGCCGTTCCCTATACCGGAATGATCGTTTCCACAAGAGAAAGCCAGAAGTCAAGGGAAAGAGTTCTGCATCTTGGTATCTCGCAGATAAGCGGTGGCTCAAGAACAAGCGTCGGCGGTTATGCAGAGCCTGAGCCGGAAGAAGAAAACTCGGCACAGTTTGACGTATCGGATAACAGAAGTCTTGACGAGGTAGTAAACTGGCTGATGAGGCTCGGATACATCCCGTCGTTCTGTACAGCCTGCTACCGTGAGGGAAGAACAGGCGACCGCTTCATGAGTCTGTGCAAGGCAGGTCAGATACAGAACTGCTGTCACCCGAACGCACTTATGACGCTTAAGGAATACCTTGTCGACTATGCATCGGAGGATACAAGAAAAATCGGCGAGGAGCTTATCGCAAGAGAGCTTACGACCATTCCGAATGAAAAGGTAAGAGCAAAGGCGACCGAGTATATCGACAACATTATTCACGGTCAGAGAGATTTCAGGTTCTAAGAAACCGACTGAGAAAGGAGCAACCGGTGAGCTTAAATTCAACACCGAGCGGAGAACGCATACACATCGGAATTTTCGGCAGACGCAACGCAGGCAAATCCAGCCTTATAAACGCTATAACAGGGCAGGAGCTTGCTGTGGTTTCAGATACTGCGGGAACAACGACCGACCCTGTTTCAAAGGCAATGGAGCTTTTGCCGCTGGGCCCCGTTATGATAACAGATACTCCGGGACTTGACGATGAGGGCGACCTCGGAAGCCTGCGTGTAAGAAAGAGCTATCAGATACTGTTCAAGACAGATATTGCTCTGCTTGTTGTTGACAGCACAAAGGGCATATCCGACTTTGACAAAGCCATACTCGAAAGGCTGAAAAAGCAGAATATACCGTACATTATCGTAATGAACAAGTGCGGTCTGCTTGATACCGTTCCCCCGAAAACCGATGGCACAATCTACACAGACGCACTGAACGGCACAAACATTTACGAGCTGAAAGAGCTTATCGGCTCAAGGCTCGATGTAAAAGACGAAAAGATGTGCATCTGCGGAGATCTGCTGAATCCGGGCGATATAGCCGTACTGGTTGTTCCTATAGATAAAGCCGCTCCTAAGGGCAGACTGATACTCCCTCAACAGCAGACGATAAGAGATGTGCTTGAGACAGGAGCAATATCCGCTGTCTGTCGTGAAACAGAGCTTACTGCCACCCTTTCAAAATTATCGGAAAAGCCGAAGATAGTCATAACTGACAGTCAGGTATTTTCAAGAGTTTCGCAGGAAGTTCCGGACGATGTGATGCTTACATCATTCTCGATACTTATGGCACGCTATAAGGGCGACCTTGAAACAAACGTACACGGCGTTACAGCGCTTGACAGGCTAAATGACGGCGACAGGATACTTATCTCGGAGGGATGCACTCACCACAGGCAGTGCGGCGACATCGGCACTATGAAGCTCCCTGCATGGATAAACAAATACACCGGCAAACAGCTTGAATTCGAATTTTCATCGGGAGGCACTTTCCCCGAAGATTTAAGCCGTTATAAGCTGATAGTACACTGCGGCGGCTGTACGCTTTCCGAGCGTGAAATGAAGTACCGCATAGCCTGTGCGAAAGACGCAGGCGTTCCGATAACAAATTACGGCATCTGCATTGCTTATATACACGGCATATTGAAACGCAGCGTACAGCCTTTTCCGGCTATAAGTGCATTGCTTGACTGAACGCTTGACTTTTTATGTGAAATGCGTTAAAATTCTCTCAGATGTAAAGGAGAATTGATATGGCAAAGGAAAAAGAGAACAAAACCAACGCAATGCGTATACTTGACAAGAATAAAATAAATTACGAGGTCAACACATACGAGTGTGATGAATTCATCGACGGCGTACATATAGCGGATATGCTCGGACAGCCTTACGAAAGCACATTCAAGACGCTTGTTACGGAAGGAAAATCCAAGAATTATTATGTATTTGCAATCCCGATAGCACTTGAGCTTGATATGAAGAAAGCGGCAAAGGCGGTAGGCGAGAAATCAATAGAAATGGTACACGTCAAGGATATTAACGCAGTTACGGGATATATCCGTGGCGGATGCACGCCTATAGGAATGAAGAAGCAGTACAAGACAGTTTATCACAGCACTATAAAGGACTTTGACAAGGTTATAGTCAGCGGAGGAAAGCTCGGCACACAGATTATCCTTGCTCCCGACGATCTTATAAAGGTCACAAGGGCGGATGTATGTGATATTGTAAAAGACTGATATACAGACTAAAGCACGGAGGCTTTTCTCCGTGCTTTTTTATTTCATTATAAGCCTTACGGCTATGGAGGAAAGTATCCATCCTGCCATATCTCCTATAAGCGCCGCAGGTATGGCATAACGTGTTTTCTTAACCTTTGCCGCCGAGAAATATACTGCGACAGTGTAGAAGGTGGTTTCCGTTGACCCCATCATAGTGGAAGCTATCCTGCCGATAAAGCTGTCAGGGCTGTTTTCGGAAATTATGCCGTCATAAACAGATAACGCACCGCTCCCCGAAAGCGGACGGATAAATATAAGCGGCGTACATTCGTCCGGAAAGCCGAAAAGTGACGTTATCGGGCTTACAAGCTGTACAAGCAGTTCCATTGCGCCCGATGCCCTGAACATTCCTATGCAGGTCATAAGGCAGATGAGCGAGGGGAGAATTGCCGATGTTGTTTTCAGACCCTCTGCGGCTCCCTCGACAAACGCATCGAATATATCCGTTTTCTTTATTATACTGGCAACAGTCACCGCAAGAATTATCAGCGGTACTATATAATCGCTGTAACCGCTCATTTCACGTTCTTCCTTCTTCTATTGCTGAATTTTTCAAAAACAAACACCGACAGCACGGAAAGTGTCAGCGATAAAGCCGATACGACCCATACACACGGCAGTATATCGGCAGGGGATTTGCTTGCGTAGGACGCACGGAGCGCAATAACGGTAGACGGAAAAAGCTGAACGCTTGCCGTATTCAGCACAACAAGCATAATCATACTCCTTGTAGCGTTCTTTTTTACTTTCTGCTCCTCTTTAAGCTCCTGCATCGCCTTTATGCCGAGCGGAGTAGAGGCATTTCCGAGCCCGAGCAGATTCGAAATGAAATTAAGGATTATATATTGCATCGCACTGCCTTTTCTGCTTATATCAGGGAAGAGAAGTGACAGCGGTTTCGAAAGCAATCTCGAAAGCCCAGAAACGATGCCGGATTTACCTGCGACATTCATAATACCGCTCCACAGACAGATTGTTCCGCATAACGAAATGCACAGCGTCACGGCATCCTTGCAGGAGGTGAGCGCCGCAACAGATAAATCGTTCATCGTTCCGTTACAAGCCGAAAAAACAAAAGACAGGGATATAATTACAAAAATTACATAGCTCATGATAACTCCTTTTAAAGTGAAAAGTCGAATATTGCACTACAAAAAGCGTAAAAAAACATCATTATATGTGCATTGTGCTGAATTTTACAACAATTTTATCATTTCAATTAAAATAATACATTTTGCTTTTTACGGGCAGAAAATTTGAAACTATTTACAAATACGATAATAAAGGGATTTGTAACGATTTAGCAATTTGAATAACGTTCAATTTCTTTTCCTGCTATGAATGGAAGTGAATTACAGCTATATAAAATCCACATTTGACAATTGTAAAAAGATTTGGTAAAATATAATCGAAGCAGGAAGAAATGACGGTTTTCCTGCCCGAAAAGGAAAGATTAAGTAAAAACAACAAGGAGAAAGAATCATGAAATCTACAGGAATTGTAAGAAAAGTTGACGAGCTCGGAAGAATTGTTATTCCGATAGAGCTGAGAAGAACACTCGACATCGGCATCAAGGATTCACTTGAAATCTATGTTGAGGACGACCAGATTATTCTTAAGAAGTATATGCCTGCTTGCTCATTCTGCAACAACGCAAGCGACATCCAGCAGTTCAAGGGCAAGAACATCTGTTCAGAGTGCCTTGCCGAGCTGGTTAAAGATTTCAAGAAGTAATACATACCGAGCCGCTGAGAAGCGGCTCTTATTTTTTGTTAATTTGTACTTGCATTTGCAGGGCGGATGTAGTATAATAAATTTGAAAGGCGGTTTCCGCCAGAATAAGAATCAAAGGAGAAAATAAATGTTAGTTTCTGCAAAAGAAATGCTGAACAAGGCTCTTGAGGGCAAGTACGCCGTAGGCCAGTTCAACATAAACAACCTTGAATGGACAAAGGCTATCCTTCTTACAGCACAGGAGTGCAACTCACCTGTTATCTTAGGTGTTTCTGAGGGCGCAGGCAAGTATATGTGCGGTTATAAGACCGTTGTAGGCATGGTAAAGGGCATGATCGAAGAACTGAACATCACAGTTCCCGTAGCTCTCCACCTTGACCACGGTACATTTGAAGGTGCTAAGGCTTGCATCAACGCAGGTTTCTCTTCTATAATGTTTGACGGTTCTCACTATCCTATCGCTGAGAACATCGAAAAGACAACAGCTCTCGTAAACACTTGCGATATACTCGGTATCTCTCTTGAGGCTGAGGTAGGCTCTATCGGCGGTGAAGAAGACGGCGTTGTAGGTATGGGCGAATGCGCTGATCCCGACGAGTGCAAGGCTATCGCTGATCTCGGCGTTACAATGCTCGCTGCTGGTATCGGCAATATTCACGGCAAGTACCCTGCAAACTGGCCTGGTCTTTCATTTGAAACACTGGCAGCAGTTAAGGAGAAGGTTGGCAATATGCCTCTCGTACTGCACGGCGGTACAGGTATCCCTGCAGACATGATCAAGAAGGCTATTTCACTCGGCGTTTCCAAGATCAATGTTAACACAGAGTGCCAGCTTGCATTCCAGGAAGCAACAAGAAAGTACATCGAAGAAGGCAAGGATCTTCAGGGTAAGGGCTTCGATCCCAGAAAGCTCCTCGCACCCGGCTTTGAGGCTATCAAGGCTACAGTTAAGGAAAAGATGGAACTCTTCGGATCAATCAACAAGGCTTGATCGTAGTTTTAAGAAATACGTCCCGTCGCTCAAAGCGACGGGATTTTTTTTACATACAGCTTTCAATTCGATTGCCATATTTCTTTTACTTTTTTGAAAGTTAACTTTCAAAATATTTTTCTTGAAAATTTATTTGATTTATGTTATAATAACATACAGGTGGTACGCTTATTCGCTTAGCTTATTTGTATCTTTTCATCAGTGCAAAAAACCGATTGCTTTTATAGGTTCAAGGCTGAATTTGATGTACCCGCCATATAACCGTTGCGCTGTGCTTCTTGCACAGCGCTTTTTTTCGGTCAGCTTCTTTAATTCGTATGATAACTGTATCGAAAGCATACAAATTGACCTTGCTGAGAATGCTTCAGCCTTTGACCGACCGTTTGAAGCACAGCAGTTTTATAGCTGTAACTCATCCGTAATTGCTATTGCTCGTATTTACGTCAACATTATCAGCCGCCTTTGTATTTCGCAATAAATCTTGAATTGGGCAGGATTTTATAGTATAATAGTCAGCGGAGCAGTATAACAGAATTTTACACGCAATTTCGTAAAATGAAAACTTGACAAACTGCATTGTAAATATTTGTTATCGTTGAAATTCGCACTATCAATTTTCGGAGGAACTTTTTTATGCCTAAAAAGTTGGGCAGTCTGGGGCATTGCGAATTTCCCCTAAAAAGCGAACCCCTACGGTTATACCGTAGGGGCATTTTTTTTATTTTATTTTTTTATATATCTAAGTATCTTTTTGCAAATTTTCCGTTAAAGCATTCTTCATCATCTTCCCATTCTGCTCCTACACGGCTTTTGAGTTCACCGCCCACCTTTTCAAATTCTTTTACTATGCTTGCTATTTCTTCTTCGCTTAAATCCCAGTCGATAACTTTTGATTTTCCTTTCATATCCTGCATTATTATATAGTTCATTGTGTTGTCCTGAACTTCGCAGATGTGATAAATTTTCATTTTGTTTACCTCTTCTTTCTCTGAAATTTATTTCAGTTTTCATTATTATATCATATTTCTTTTTATTTTCCAATAACTTTTTAGAAAAATTTTGTTATTCTTCTTTTAATTCTTCGTTGCATTCTACGCATAATAGCTTTACATTCGGCTTCGTTACTCTGACTATCAGTCCGCAACTGGGGCAAACAAGTTTTCGCATTGATTGCTTGGGTTTTGCCGTTCCCTTGTTTATTTTTTCCTTTGTCAGCTTGTACACGCTAAAGCCCTTGATGTTGATGTTTTCTTCAACCCATTCTTTCGTTGTGGGCTTTAACCTTGTCAAACTCCAGCCTATATGCTCGTTGTAGCTTATGTCTAATCCGTGTGCTTCGGCGGTTTCTTTAAATTTCGTGTTGTGGTATATGCCCGCTCTGGACGTGTCCTTGATTTCGTGCTGTATGTTGTATAAGTGCGCCATTTCGTGCATTAGTGTTGATATTGTTTCTGCTACCGTGCGTTCTCCGATATAGTCACACGATATGTTAATTTCGTAACGTTCCGTTTTTCCCTGTATCCAGTTTTTAGACGTTTCAATCCACCCGTAAGCGTTTTTTTTCTTGCCCTCTTTTACAGTGATTATCGGCTTTTCCAGTTCGCTGCCATAAAAGTAACTATTTATTGCGTTGAATGCTTGCATAAGTCCTGCGCCCATTTCGGACATTGTGGTTATATTCCTTTTTCGTGGCATATCCGTTTTTCCTTTCTCACGTTTTGAAAATTAACTTTCAAAATTCTTTTTTTTTATGCTATCGGCTGTTAGTCGTTGTAGCCTTTTCGTTCCCGCCCGCCCCGCCGTGCCGAAAGGGATGTTTCCCTTTCGGTCCTTACGAACCCCGGGTGAGATGTTTCCCTTTTCGGTTGCCTTACGCATTTCACATACTCGATACGGCTGAGAAAGTCAAGGGGACTGTGGAATAACCGCATTCCTTGGTCGCACCGTAAGGTGCATTTTAAATAAAAAAGCGGATTATGCCGCAAAAGCCCCTTTACTTTTGATGCCTATCGAGTACTTTTAAGCGTAAGGCAACCGAAAAGGGAAACATCGAGGGTCGCAACCCTCTCCCTTTTTGGCTCGCCTATCTTGCGAGCCAAAAAGTGGGGTTTTGGGGCAAAGCCCCATTTGAAATAAAAAAATACCTCTTACCGCACAATTCCTCTTATAAGTGCGGTCGAGGTAGGCTCGGGAGTTCCCTCCCGAATTAAAATAATTACGTTTCCTCTTTCGCTGACTAATCTCCTATAAAGTCAGCGATAATAAAAGAGTAGAGCAGTATCACAGAAAAAGGAATATAACAAAACCCCCTCGGAACATATCCGAGAGGGCTTTTTTATTGTCTGTTATCAAATCCGCTGTTATCGTAATTCTGTTGTATGTGTGACGGATTTGGTTTTATTCCTTGTTTACGTTCTTCAAGTTGTATCAGAACATCTACTTTTTTGTTTAGTATTTTCATTTTATTGTTTAATTCGGTTGTATTGTAACTTATCGTGAAAATTGCAATTATTATTAATATGGGTATTACTATAATTAAGCCTGTTATAATTAATGAAAATGCTCCAAGTTCTTCTATAATTTGTGTTATATCCATTTTCTTTTCCTCACCAGTATTTTCTTTTATCATTTGTTAGTCCTGCTATGTAATCAATTGATACATTGTAAAATTTTGCTATTTTAATTATGTCTGGAAATTTCATTTGCATATTGTTTTGTTCCCATCTTGCGTATGTTGTTGTGTGTATTTTTAAAATAGTTGCTAACTGTGCTTGTGTTAAATCCTTATCTTGCCTTAAATCCCTTATTCTATTTAGTAAAATTTCCACAATTTACACCTCCTTTTTTTGTGATTATAACACAAATTTGTGTTATAATTATAAATTAACACATTTTTGTGTTGACAAAAACACATAAGTGTGTTATGCTTATATCAGCAAAACACATTAGTGTGTTGCTAGTCCGTCTACGTTGGCATAAGTAGACCTAAAAAAATTTTATGAACAGTTAAGTTGTAAAAATCCTCGGTAGCCTGCCGAGTAAGTAAATATCGGTCGCCCTCGTGACTGCAAGCGAAAAGTGCAGGAGTTGTGAAGCTTGGAAGAGAGTACAAGACATATCACCCCTTATGGATTGTAACGGCAAAGAGCCGATTGCATAAAAAAAAAGAATTTTGAAAGTTAACTTTCAAGCCCGCTACCGAGGTTATCGGAGAGAAAGAGAGGATAACATGATAGTTATCGGAGCTGAAACCAAAAACGGAGTATTTTGCAAAGATGGGCAGGAGATAAGCTACAATAATTTGTATCTTTACTGCACAAGAGATATCAAGCCCACATACGATGAGAACGGCAATTGTACTCATTGGGCTAACGGCTCAATCGGTGAAACCGTCAAAATCAAGAATACCCCCGAAACACTTAAAGAAGTATTCGGTACAGAGGTCAACAACGATGTTATATCTGCCCTTATCGGTCAGAATATCAACGTATATTACGACCAGTACGGTAAGGTGCAGTTCATCAACGCTGTTAAAGCCGATAAAAAGGCTTAACATAAATCGAAAGGAGATAATTACAATATGGAAGGAGCTGCAACAACAGTGATGGAGACATTAACAAAGGCTGTAGGCGATGTATTTACTCTTATGGGTACTTGCTTTACACAGATTACAAGTCAGCCTGTACTTGTTCTTTTCCTCGCAGGTTCGCTTATATCAGTAGGTATCGGCGCATTTGCAAGACTGCGTTCGGTTTGCTGATCGAACCTATTCCCTTTGGGGAACGGTTAACCCCGTTCCCCTTATTTTTTTGTAGAAAGGATTTTTATATATGGAAAAAATTAAAAATCTTCCAGTTATGCGTTTTGTCGCATTCGCTTTAGCCTTTGCCATTATTCTTGGGTTATCATCGGCTATGCTGTCATTTACCGCAAGCGCAGAAACCGCCGATGGAACAGTTAGTCAATTAGGCACGCTCGGCAATTATGATTGTATTAAATTTAAGGCGGGTCAAAAAATAGATTTCAATACACTTTACGAACAACGTAATCGTTATAATTCTAATTATGTTTTCGGTGCTGTTTTCGGTTACAAAGATGGTAAATTTATTAAATTTGCCAATAATAATTTTAGCATTCGTCCTAATTCTAATAGCGAATATTATGATGTTTATTTCTGTGGCACTACTATGTTTGGTAGTTGGGTCTATGGTGATAAGGCTGTTTTAGATTCCGTTTATTATCAATATGGTGTATATAATTCTTCTTATTGTTCTATGTGTCTTGGTGTCAAAAACAGTGATATTTCTGTTAAAGGTTCAACAAAATTAGCTGTATCTTCTCAAAGTTTTTATGATTCCGTAGGAGATACTTTATATCTTGTTTATACAAGTTCTAATTCTATGTGGAATACAACTCAAATGAATGATTTTTGTAATGATGTTGTTAATAATCTAACTGCTGATAATTACAAAGATATTGTTACTGACACTTCACCTACTGCGGAATTTGTTACTTGCGCTTCGTATACTTCCGATGATAATTCTATACCGTTGTGGTTCAAAGATTTCACGTCTGAAGGACAACAGTACCCTCTTTTCACTTACTATATCCACGATAATGGTAATAAACACAGCTATTCGTTGAAACTGTCTTATTCCTCATCAGCTAAAGACGATGTGAAAAAAGTTTTTAATTTACGTGAAAACACAAAAGAAGATACTGATTCTACCATTAAAGATGTAGTTGAAAGAATTGTTGCTATGTATGTTATACACGGAGTTAAAATGCACGATTTAACACCATATCTCCGAACTGCTTTAAATTTGAAATTTCCTAATAATTTAACTTATAATCAAGCTTTTGTTTTATCATCTTCTGAAATGGATTTTTCTGCAACTGGTAATAATAAAGTATATACGATTTGTCTTTCTGATTATTCTGATATTATTCAATGTCTTATTTACAAAGTGGAAATTATAGATAATAATACTGGTCTTGTTCTTGACACTACGTATTTTACAAGCAAGCAGACATTTAATAAAGGTAATAGTGGTTTTGGTTCAAAAGTCTATGATTATGATAATAGATATGATGATATGATTAACGATATTAAAAATAATACTCCGTCTGTTGAGCCTGATAATAAAGGTAATTTTGATGTTGACGGTGATATTATTCAAACTGGTCGTTATGATTATTATACAGGTTTAAAGATTGATGATATTTTCGGTAGTTTGGAATCATCAGCTAGCTCTTTAGGTTCTTTTTTTCAAGCGTGTATGAATATTATTCCTGCTAGTATTCTTGCGGTTATAATCGGCGGTTTATCAATTGTTATTGTTCTTCGTATTTTAGGTAGGTGATATGTTATGTACTGGGATGAAAGTTGGTGGGGTAGACAAGCATTCGGAGCAGCATTTTCTTTTATTGCTGATATAATCGGTCGCTTGATTAATTTACTTAATACCCCTATAGATTTTGGCGGTAATATGAATATACCGCTTTTACACTTTATGATAGCGTTTGCTATTTTTTCCTTGGTTATTGCTATCATTAAAAAGGTTTATGATTAAGGAGATATACTATGAAATTACTTGTTACTATTGGCAGTAGCGGTGCAGTGTTCGCAAAGGCTTTGACGAGCCTTACACTTACAGAATCGCTATTGCTGTTATCGTTCGGTTTGCTGATATTTTTCAGCGTTATAATGCTTATATCTAAGAGGTGATTTTATGAAATTATATCCTATG
>ERZ791607.335-NODE-335-length-47850-cov-3.156251_pt1 | contig 47850 bp, 57 predicted proteins | sample MGYA00509964_ERZ791607 | MGnify/ENA primary metagenome ERZ791607 (study PRJEB30046, sample SAMN00791907) | human gut metagenome | study: EMG produced TPA metagenomics assembly of the A metagenome-wide association study of gut microbiota in type 2...
ATTTGAGCGGTGCATTGATTTTCTGGTACGGATGATTGATAAGTACGGCGCTGAAGTCCTCCGGGAGTTGGAGGAAGAAAAACAGAATAAGGAAGAAAAAGAAGCGGCAGTTTCCTGAAATACAAAATGTAAATCAGACTGTCGCTTTTTTCATGTATTTTTAAATCAAATAAATTTTAAAAGCTGATGCAGAGTGTGTGGCTCATTATTCTGAGAAGCGGTAATACGAGTATCAAATGGCTTGAAATGATTCTGCGTATAAAAGCTCAGAAGAAATTCATTATCTTCGCATTCAAGAAACTCCATAACGCCACCTACGGAATATTTGAGACTGGATATGGTTTCCAGTGCAAATCCCAGTAGAATATTTCCAGGAATTCGTTTTTCCTTTGGAAGAGAATAGTTCTTTCCCAACTGGGCGATCAGGTAAGCTGCGGTAGTATAGGATTGTGTTTCTTCATCCAAAATACTGACACGGGACAGCTTTTTTGCCATTGTCTTGCTGATATTTGAAGCACGGACAGAGATGGGTTTTACTGTAAGTGAAAAATAACCAACCAGTGAAGCATCTTCAGCATCAAATACCAGATAAGTGATAGATTGATCTTTTTTGGTAAACTCAATCGCATTATGTAATAAAAAGTATTCCACATCGGGATTTTTGGGACAAGAAAAATCGGAGAGTAAGTCGTAAAGACTTTCCTCTCCGATATATGTCGGTTCGTCTTTATCCAAATATGCCCGAATATTAACGGTAAAATATTTATCAGACATGTTTTTTCTTCCTTTTTGACATTAAAGCTAAGATTTCCTGTGGGTTCGTTAACTGACGTCCGGGAAGTGTCTGCTTTGGTGTGCGGTCACGGTCGGCTTCGTCAATTGCTGCGACAAAACGCTTTACGCTATTTGGATTGGATACGACAAAATTATGAGTAATACTTGAAGTAGCCATACTAACACCTCCTCTTTTTTGGCTTTTTTGTGTATTTATAGTATATGCAATGTGTGATAAAAACACAATATCAAAAACAGAAATTATTTCTAAATAATTTTCAAGCCGGACATTTATTAGACGCTTCCGGTAAGCGAACAATATTTTCGAGCCAATCATTTATAAGTCGCCAATGGTGGGCGGGCAATATTTTGATAACAGAAATGCTCTGTATCTAACTTAATTATACGATTGGCGAAGAAATGCGTCAATACGGAAAATAAGTATTGAAAATAGTTGGAACAAGTACTAAAATAAGGTTGGGACAATAAAACAGAGTTATACTGCGAGGAAGATTATGAAGAATAAAAAGATTAAATGCGATATATATACCAGAGTATCCACAACCATGCAGGTAGATGGCTACAGTCTGGATGCTCAGAAAGAAAAACTCAAGAGATATGCGGAATTTCAGAATATGGAAATCGTAAATGAGTATTCAGATGAAGGTAAGTCTGGAAAGAGCGTAGAGGGCAGACCGGAATTTCAGAGAATGTTGGATAATATTGAGAATGGAACAGATGAGGTACAGTTTGTACTGGTGTTCAAGCTTTCCAGATTCGGTCGTAATGCAGCAGATGTATTAAACTCTCTGCAGAGGATGCAGGATTTTGGAGTGAATCTGATCTGTGTAGAAGATGGAATTGACAGCTCAAAAGATAGTGGAAAGCTGATGATTTCTGTTCTGTCTGCGGTGGCAGAGATCGAACGAGAGAATATCCTTGTTCAGACAATGGAAGGACGTAAGCAGAAAGCCAGGGAAGGAAAATGGAATGGTGGATTTGCTCCGTATGGTTATGAATTAGTAAATGGAGAATTGCAGATTGCAGAGGACGAAGCAGAGATTATTCGTCTGATCTATGACAAATTTATTCATACCAATATGGGAATCTCTGCGATTGCCGCATGGCTGAACCAGCATGGATATAAAAAGAAAAAACGACAGAATAATACACTGGACGCATTTGCCGCATCATTTATAAAAGGCGTTCTGGATAATCCGGTATACTGTGGAAAGCTGGCTTATGGACGAAGGAAAAACGAGAAAGTTTCTGGTACAAGAAATGAATACCGCATTGTAAAGCAGGAAAATTATATGCTGCACGATGGTATCCATGAAGGGATTGTTTCAGAAACAGACTGGGAGCTGGCACATCAAAAACGGGAAAAAACAGGTGTGAAATATGAAAAGACACATAGTCTCGATCATGAGCATATTTTATCTGGAATATTGAGATGCCCGTTATGTGGAAGTGGTATGTATGGAAACGTGAACCGAAAGAAAAAGAAAGACGGAACTTTATATAAGGATTATTTCTATTATGCCTGCAAACATCGTCGCCTGGTAGATGGTCATAAATGTGGATATCGTAAACAATGGAGTGAGGAGAAGATTAACAATGCAGTGGAAGAAGTTATTCGGAAGCTGGTGAAGAATCCTAAATTTGAAGAAGCAATTCTGAATAAAATCGGTTCAAGAATTGATACAGAAGAAATAGAAAAAGAGATTGAAGGATTGGAAAAGCAGCACAGGCAGCTGACCGGAGCAAAAGCAAGACTTGGACAGCAGATGGACAATCTGGATATCATGGATAAATTTTATGAGAAGAAATATCAGGATATGGAGACAAGGTTATACCGTTTGTATGATGAGATTGAAGGCGTGGAGAACAGTATAGAAGAAGTCAAGAACCGCCTGCTGAATATCCGGCAACAGAAAATATCAGAAGAAAACGTCTATCAATTTCTTTTATATTTTGATAAACTATATGATAAGTTCACCGACCTGGAGAAGAAAGAATTTCTTAACAGTTTTGTGGAACAGGTGGATATTTATGAGCAGGAGCAGCCGGATGGCAGATTCCTGAAGCACATAAAGTTCCGTTTTCCGGTGTATTTTGGAGACAGGGAAACACAGGAACTTTGTTGGGACAACGAAAGTACCGTTGAGACAGTCTGCTTGCTGTCGAAGAAACCTTGAGTTTATGCGGGTTAGCGGGCTTTTTTGAAGATTATGCACCTGTGTTTTTAGCAGGAAAAAATGTATATAGAATTTAGTAATTGCAGAGGGGTGCAAAAATTTGTTGAGGCCAATTTTGTGCGCCGGAATAGTATCGGTAGAGATTTGGTGTCCGCGAATAGTTGCACCCAGTATATTAGATAAGACGTTTTTTAATTAGGTGTTGAAGTTATAGAAAGAAGCAACTAGAAATGCCGTATTTATGCGGCTTAGATGGCTATATATACATTTCGAGATTGAAAAAATCTCGATTTTTTTATGCCAAAAAGTAACGCGCATATGTGTGTTACGGATAGTAGTTTTGACTAATGCGCGAAAAACATACATGTAAATAAAGGGAAAATAAGGATAAATAAAAAATGACGGACTCAGTGGTTGACAAAAAGGTTGTCCGGATATATATTATATGTAGGACATGCAAAAGGAGGAAATATTATGGCTGCAATAAAAGAAGGCTATTTATATGATCCAGTTGCAAAGAAATTACGTAAAGCAACGGATGAAGAATATGTTAGACAGGAAATTTTAGTTGGGTTAACAGCAGAGTATGGATATTTATTTGTGGATATGGAAACAGAGTATCAAATAAATGTGGGAAGATCTAAAAAAAGGGTTGATATTGCTATATTTCAAGAGGGAAAAGAACATTTGCAAGAAAATGTAATGTTAATTGTTGAATGTAAAGCTGCAAAAATAGGTGAAAATGATAAAAAAGAAGGCGTTGGACAGTTAATGTCATATGTTGCCTCATGTCCGGCCTGCGTTTATGGTTTATGGACTAATGGTCCAGGAGGACTGCGTCAGGTACTTAGACGTGATATGAAGACTGCAGAAGTAGAAGAAACGGTTCTGGATATACCTAAAAAAGGCCAAGATATATCAGGGGATAAAGGTCCGAGATTAGAGGATTTGGTTAAGGCTACTTCAGAAAGTTTAAAATGGAGATTTAAGAAGTGTCATGATATTATTTCTACATCTGGCGATGATAAAATGACAGCATTTTGGGAGTTTTTAAAGATAATTGAAACTAAGATTGCAGACGAAAGAGAAGATAAAGAGTATTCTGATTTTTATGCATCTTATGAGGAAATGAGAACACAAGATGGAATCAATAAAGTTTATAATAGAATTAACAATTTGTATAGAAGGTTAATTGTAGATCAGTTAGATCAGAATCTTGGATTTTTAGGAGATACCATCAATGTAAAACCGAATTCATTGGTAAGGATTGTATGTGAGCTTCAGAACTATTCATTGCTTGAAACAAGCGCTCAAGTGAAAGGTGCTGCTTATGAGGAAATTGTTGGAGCTAATTTACGAGGCGATAAAGGAGAATTTTTCACTCCGCGACAAGTAATAGATGCAGCAGTTGAGATGCTGGATATTACGCCGGATGACATATGTACAGATTTAGCTTGTGGTTCTGGTGGATTTGTTGTTTCAATGCTGGTCGCAGGAAAGAAAGCAATGGAGAGAAAATATGAAAAGCGAAAAGGCGATCATACAAACACAGTTATAGTTGAAAAAGATAAGTTTGCAAGAAACAATATAATAGCAAATGACATAAATAGGAATTTGGCAAATGCATGTTCAATGAACTTAATAATGAATGGAGTTGAAGATTCAAAAGTTTTCAATCAGGATATTCTTGAGCCGCCACAGAACTGGACATGTGACAATGTTGAGAAACTTCGGCAACTATATGGACTTAAAGAAGAACATGTTGCGGGACATCGATTTTTTACAGGCAATATAACTAAAATAGGTGCAAATCCCCCATTTGGCAATAATATTGTTCGTACAGAAAAATTTGTATTGGATCAATATGAACTGGCTGAGGGAAAAACATCACAGATTGTGGAGATTTTATTCCTGGAAAGAATAGTTCAATTGCTTGTTCCAGGTAAAGGAAAAGCAGCAATAGTTGTCCCACAGTCCATTTTAAATAATCCTGGGTTGGAATATGTTAGAAAATGGATTTTTGCGCATACAAAAGTAATGGCTGTTATAGAATTACCGGTAGAGACTTTTCTTATTAGTGGTAGAGAAGGAACGGGAACACTTACTGCAATTTTGCTTCTTGAAAGACGAAAACTAGATGATACAGCGAAGATCCTAGATGGAGTTAAACAGATAGAGGAGTATCCGATATTTATGGCTGATGTAAAGAAAGTTGGTTATGATCGACGCGGCAATAGTATCTATGTTAAAGACAATGAAGGAAAAGAGATTACGGAAGAAGTTAGAATCGATAATGAAGTGCTTCATAACAAAGTAATTGATACGGATTTACCAGAAGTTATTAGGCAGTATAAAGAATTTTCAGATAAACTTGCAACCGGAAAAGTATATTATGATGCAGAGGAGGCGGTATATCGTGTCTTATAGTACTGTAGAGCCTGTAATTGTATCAAGTATAGATGCTGTATCACGAAAATACAGGCTTGATCCAAGTCAGTATAATGCAGACGTTGAAAAAATAATTCGACATTGTGCAAAAAATAACATTACTTTAAAATCATTAAAAGATTTGGGATGGATAAGAGAAACATATTTGCCGAATAGATTTTCACGTTCATATACAGGGAGCAATGTACTTGGAACTATAATGGTTGGAACATCTTCGATGCTAGATATGAAATTACCTCGTGATATGAGAATTTTTTTGAACGAAATGAAAAATGCAGATGATTTATATATAGAAGACAATGATATTCTTATTTCACGTTCTGGAACTGTAGGAACAAGTACACTGTGTGGTGCTTCTTATAGAGGTTGCGTAGCTAGTGATGATTGCATAAGATTGAGGTGTGACATTGAACATGTAGGGTTTGTAGCAGCATACATGAAAACTAAAATAGGTCTGACACTGCTTGCAAAAGATTCACATGGGAAAGTAATAAAACATCTAAAAACAGAGGATGTTGAGAATTTGAAAATTCCGCAATTTGATAAAGCAACTATAAGAAAAGTCAATGATAAAATGCTTAGTGCAAAAGATGCGTTTGATTTGGCAAGGCATTCATATGAACAAGTTGAGGTTATGCTTGAAAAATATCTTGGGAAACTTGTGCCACCACAGTTTTTAAATTGTAGTGTGGTTCCATTTGGATCATTAAAGTTAACAAGATTGGATCCGCATATGTATGATCCATATTCTAATTTTGTGACACATGAAATTATAAGAAGCAATGACTTTAAAAAACTTGGAGAGATAGCTGATGTTATTTCTGTTGCTAGGTTTAAGAGACACTATTTAGAAGAAGAAAATGAAAATAGCATAGGTCTTTATTCATCTTCGGATATAGTTCGAGCAAGATTAACACCAAGTAAATACATTTCACGTGTACTTAATAAAAAAAATATAAAAGATTGCGCCGTTCAGGAAGGGGATATATTAATTCCATGTTCTGGTGCATACGGAGGAATTTTAGGTAAAGGAATAATGGCTGGAAAGAATTTGTCGGGGAAACCTATTTCGCAGCATGTTTTAAGGATAGTAAAAAAAGATGACAGCGAAATTAAATTTGATTTTGTGGCAGCTTATTTATGCAGTTTTACATTTGGGTATCCATTAATTACTGCAACAAGATTTGGTAAAGATATTCCTGAATTAGATCCTAGCGCGATTAGGGAGATTCCGATACCTTATATTGAGAATAAAATGCAGCAAGAGATAGGACAGGCTTATCGAAAAGCTATAGAACTTCAAGAGCGTGGAAACGCTCTTGAGGCGGAAGCAGAACAAATTATTTATGATAGCTATTACAAAAATTAGATAAATATTAAACGCTGCACTCCATATTGGTCGGTGTGGAGTACAGCGTCTGTTAATAGGTATGGAAAATTGCATATTTTATTTGCGATGTATTCATAAGGTGTAACATGTGAATCAAGATCATTTATTCGTATAGAGCAGCAAACCGAAGATGATGAAGGTTCGGTAGTTGTTTGATACGACGTGAATGGTAAAATTTTGGTGTTTGTGGGCAGGGTGGATATTTTTTTATTACCCACATATAAAATAGTTTTGTTGGATACAGTAAATTGTTGCACATATTTTGCAGTGTAAAGTTTGAGTTGAATAAATGTTTTTGCAAAATTTACATATGAGTAATTCTGTGGAATTTCATAATATATATTCATGTTAAATCCTCCTTGTAGTGATGCATATTACCGTAGATTTTTATGATAGTCAACATATATAATTAGGATAGGCCTTTGAAAAGGAGATGAGTGAATGTCAAAAGGTGTAATTTACATATTAACCAATCCGTCTTTTCCGGAGTATGTGAAGATAGGATATGCAAGGGATTTGGAAAAACGAATGAATCAATTGAATAGAAGTGAAACTATTCCATTTGCATTTCGTGCATATGCGGTATATGAGGTAGAATCAAACCTTACAGACCTTGTGTTGCATGACTTAATTGATAAGTTGAATCCGGATCTGCGATCGATAGAAAACTTTGATGGAAAAGAGCGTAAGAGAGAGTTTTATGCAATATCGCCGGAAGATGCTTACAGTTTATTGGAGTGTATTGCGAAGATAAGTGGAACGGAAGATCGACTGAAGAAGATGGCCCCGGAGGGACATGAGATTCTTGATGAAGAAACCGCAATGGAAGTCTCAAAAGAGGCTAAAAGAGGCCGATTTAAATTCGGTAAGTATGGTATTCCGGTTGGAGCAGTGATTAAATATATTAATGATCCATCTATTGAAGCAACGGTAGTTGATGATGGCCATATCTCATATAAAGGAGTAACTACTTCTACATCGGCATTAGCAAAGGAATTATTAGAAAGTGAATATCCGGTTCAAGGTACGGCATATTTCACTTATGAAGGCGAAAAATTGACAGACCGACGCGATAGAATGGAAAGAGGGTGAAAAGGAAAGAGGTGAAGAAGTAAGTGTTTTCTGACGAATACAAGAAGATGATCGAGAATATGAATCGAATTTCTCAGAGTGTGCCAGTAAAATTGCAAAACATGTTTCAAGAAAATTTGCAGTTAAGGTCTATCCTAAGTCAGGACATTAGTACAGAACTGTCAAATAGATTAACAGAGATTAAAAGTCAAATGAAAGACTTTTCTAGAGTATCAGAACAACTTTCCGAGGTGATTCCTTCATTTCAGCTTTCGGAAGAAGTTCGGGAATTTATCCAAGAAGCTAAGGAAAGTGAAAGTTTATCTGAGGAAGAATTCGAAAAAAGATATGGTGAAGAATTCGAAGTATGCAAGGTTTTGGGCAGTAATGGCTGGGTTGTTTCTGGACATAGCAATCCAAGATATATAAAGAATTGGTATAGAGCACTTATTGAAGGAGAACCGGATAAAATTATATGTTTTTTTGAAGAAGATGATGGTCGTGTAATAAAAAATATCACTGCTACTTTGGAACAAAAATATGATGATCCAGTAAATAAAAATTATTATTTTCGAGGAATGAAAGCATTTCAAGATAACGACTACATGACCTCTGCAATGTATTTGGTTGGTTTATTAGAAGCAAGAGTAAATGCATTGGTTCAGTTCCCGCCAAGAGCAAAATATAGAGAGAAATATTCTGATAAAGGTTTTGGTGGTATAAAACAGGATCAATTTGCAGAAACCGATACGTTTTTTACTAAGAGATATTATTTTTTGGATGTATATCCTTCATTAATAGCTTTTCTGAACAGGTTATTTGTAGATGGAGAATATACATTTGAGAAGGGTGTGGAACCGCCATACATAAACAGAAATTGGTTATTGCATGGAAAATGTTGCAGAGAAATAGATCGGTTTGAATGTATACAGTTATTAAATGCTCTTGAAACAATAGAAAATGTTTTAGGAAATAAAAAGAAAGAGGGTGACCTTAGTGACAAACAATATGGAGAGAATGAGGTTTGAGATTGCTAGGGCCATTATAACATGCTTTCCGAAGGATTATATCGAAATGGCTTTTGTTGGTGGCGTGTCAGAAAAAGAATTTGTTGATGAAATTGTAGTTGAGTTTATAAAATACGCCTTCGATAATTCTCAGGAAAAGCATTCCCTTAGATATTATGTACCATATGGAGTAGACGAAAATACCGATGAGAGAATGATTTATACCAGGTTGCTTAAATACTGTCAGAAGTATCGTGATCAGGAGTATGACGAATTTAAAAGAAAGGGCGTCGATATCGAGGAACTTAAAGCGAAAAGTATGCAGACAATGGATGAAAAAAAGGAAGGCTATTCAATTACTCCTATGCAATATTTCGAGATGACGAATATTCACGATATGACCGCATTGAAGGCATTTGTTGAAAATAGACTTTCGGATGTCAAGAAAGTGTCGAATACGTCTTTTAAAGAAATGCTGGAAGATTATGATCGAAATGTTGAAGAATGGAAAGAAAAAAGACTTGAAAGTGATTATAATATGGTGTTTTACTCATTAGCCTTTTTTACTATTGATTGGAAATATGGTTTTGAATTTGCATACATGTTAGCTAAGAAAATGGAGCAATTAAAAGTAAAAGAGATAGATAAGAATTTTTTCTCCATTCTGTGTGCGAGAATGACAATACAGTCTTTTCTGGGATGTGAAGTTGGAATTGATAGCAGAATGATTAAGCCGCGACAAAAAATGATCGATATACTTGTGCCCGAGGATCTGAAATGGTCAAATGATTTCGAAGTTGATCAGAGGTGTTATGCAGAATTGCTTGTGATTATGGCCCAGCTCAATAATGGTATCAAATTAGCAAATGGCAATACGCTACGTGAGCAATTTTCTAAGGAGACTACGATGGAAGATTGGGCGTCCTTTTTTAAAGATTATGATATGTTTGGAGCATGGCATAAAAAGGAATTATCGAATAATAGAATTAGGAATATGAGAAAAGTTTTAAACCAGATACATAAATAGCAGAATTCCGGATTTTCGTTCCTAGGAAATTTAAATCATTATATGATAACCTATAATCACAGCAGGGCCCACTGAAAAAGAAAGGATCAGGTGATTATATGGAAGAAAATATAATGGTAAAAGAGGAAATGCCTGTGCAGGCATCAGGTTTTATAGAACAAGCAGCGCGTGATATTTATGCGCAGCATCCACATGAAGTAAAGGCCATACTTTTTGGAGCCGCCTCATTGATTTTAGGATTTGGAGCATATAAAGAATATGAATTAATTCCTAAGTTAGCTATCAGAGAGGAGGTTTAGTATGAGAACTAAGTTAATATACTCAAATCAAGAAAATCATCCAGGATATGGAGCTGGAGAGGGAGATACGGAGAGATACGAGTATCTATGCCCTTGTGGAAAGGGAAGAGTCATAGAGGAACACGATAATATTCCTGGCTTTAGAGATCACGATGTGTGGTTACAGTGTCCGGAATGCTCAAAAAAATACAGACTTGATACATCCGGAGGAGTACGAGGTTGGAAACTGGTCGAGCTTGAAAATGAATAAAATCAAATTGACAACAGAACAACTGTTCGATATAATAACTCTAGGTTCGCTACCTGGAGTTATTTTATTTTGTTAAACAGGCCGATCAATATTAATCCCGGTATTGGAGGTGTGAATGACAATGGAACTAGAAGAATGTATTAAGGATGGATTCGATGATTCCTTAAGAGATTATATTCGCTCTGAAGAATATGTCTCAGCAAAGCAGCAGGAAGGAAGATGCTTGGTTTACTTAGAAAGTTTACTTAATGACAGCCAGAAAAATGCACTTCATGCATTCCTGGATACCACAACAAATACGAACAGCATGCTTATTTCGGAAGCATATATGCATGGAGTTGTGGAGGGTATAGCCTTAAGAAAAAAAGTAGTATCAGAATAAGTTGTAGAAGAAGCCGGCTTTGATTCCCTTTTGATCTGGTTTTTCTTTGTAGATTTGGAGGCATTTATGGCAGCATTTAAAGCAGACGATAAAGCCTATATTGTGGAAAGTAACAGAATAGTACGGGAGTGCACAGTCAAACGCGTGACCGGAAAATTGATTATTATTAGATTTGAAAATGGTGGTGGAATACAGGTTAGTGAAAATCGGTTATTTGATACCAAAGAATCAGCGGCGGCAAGTATCCAAAGCGTAAAATCAATGCCGCAAAAGATTAAGAGGAATGGCTTTCATTCACCATATGATTATTGGCATTAATAAAAAGGCCCGACTGGTAATTGCTTACTAGCCGGGTTCTTGTTTTGATGATAAGTAATAGCTTATCTTTCATAAGATTCTGATTTGCCATATGTGAGCCCTCTTTTGAAAGCCTGCATAGCGAAGTCGTCATTGATGGCTTGCATTTCTGAAAAGAGCTGATCAAAAATGGGCTGTTTGGCTGGGAGAAGAGTGCTTCTAAAGTCATAATATATTTTGTTGACTTCTTGAATTCGTTTATTGTATTCCGGGGATTCCACGTAGTCTCCCATAATATCTTCTATGGAATCCTGCAGATGATTTACGTCAATATCGTTCACGATAAACCTCCTAACATGGTGCAAAGTTAATGTTGTTACTAAAAGATAAAGCATAGTTTGCATCATCTGAAGATCCACGTTCGCGAGAAAGTCGTAGATATGTTTTCCTGATCTTATATGAATAAGTACAGAATTTTGATATTTTATCTGGCGGTCCAGTGCTGCTTCTTGAGACTACTGGATCATAGGTAATTGCAGCAGGTAGAAGTTTTGTCTCAGTAAAGTAAGAAACGAAATTCTCTAGAAACTGTTTAAAACGCTCTGCTATAGCATGAATAAATTCACGCATGTTTTCATATAATTCCTGCATACGAGATGCAATAGAATCATTAATAGCTTGTACTAACCCGCCAACTCCAGCAAATAATTCAACCATATTAGTTGCTGCATGAGCGATTGGAGAAACACTACTTTCAATAACAGCATTACTTACTTCTAAGGAATCCTCCAGCAATTTTGAAGGAAGACTGTCTGAGATAATCTCAGCGGCTTCAGATGCAGCTTGCAATGCGGGAGAATCATAAATAGTAGTACATGCTTCGACAGCGGAAGTGGTAGATTCAACAATTGAATTATCCAGCATGGAAGATGCCATATTGCAGGCAGTCATTGCACCTTCTAAAGCTCCTGTAGGAATAGAAGCAGCAACTGAACTAACAGTAGCAAGTGCGGCTGACATTCCGGCAACATTTACAGACTGGCTAATTCTATTGCTGACAGCTAAAGTTTCTTCCAATCCATCTATATGAGGAATAGTAATATTCGGAATAATCACATCGTACATATCCTGGCTCAAAATTTCACCACCTTTCTCAAATGTATTTTTCTATAATAATATTATACACAACTATATATAGCGTTTCAAGTACAATAAATGACTGATTATACACAATATGTAGTAAGATATCTACAAAGTTGTTCACAGCATATAAGGTGAGGAAAAGGACACAGTGCAAACTTATGTAAAAAAGTATGGCACCGGTCCTTTTAGTTTATGCTGCTTGGAACAATTCAATCATTTGTAACTCGAATGGTTCGTATTCGATTAGTCCATATTGCATCCATTTCTGATAGTATGAGTAAAGGTACATGGAAGCCTCGCCGGATACATCAAAAATTATTGCGACATCCCAAGGAGATTCACATTTTGCAATATTGACAAGTGGTGGAGGAGCAATGCTATATTTTGCAAAAAAATTAGCTTCAGCTTCTTTTTCTTCATAAGAAAGATCACCATTCTCGAAATGTCCAAGATATATGTGTCCTATCTCATGAAAAATCGTCCATCGTTGTCTTTGATTACTGTTAAAGTCATTATAGAAGATAAACCAGCGATACATTCCAGTATCGGGCATCTGTCTTAATACAGAAAAGCCATCGGAGCTATACTCCATAGCAAGTCTGAGCTGATGATCTGTTAGAGAAGAATACGGAACAAGTGTGTAGTATAATTTCCGGGCAATCTCATAACAGTCAATGGGATAAGATACAACCTCGCATTCTTCATACATGAAAAGAACCTCATGCTTTATCTGGTCGTATCTATTGGCGGGTAAAAACAAAAATAATCATCCTTCCTGGTCATCTGACTCAAAAAGTGCATTTACCAACTCTGTTTTCTGTTTTCTTGTCATATACTGCGCGTTACGAGCGATTAGCCGATGAATCTGGTAGTATTCGCTATCGAAATCACTTTTTTCTTCTGTTCCTAATAAGTAATCAGAAGTGGTGTGTAGCGCATTTGCGATATTAGCAATGACCGGTCCTTTAGGGGTTCGATCTCCGCTGATATATCGTGACATGGAAACTTCAGTGACACCAACTTTGTCAGCAAGCTCTCTCTGTGTCAATCCGCTTTTTTTCAATAAATCAGCAATCCTACCTCCTAAGTTATTTTCGTTCATTGTATTTACCTCTTTCTAAATATGGATTTGCATATGCTTTGCATGGCTCTTTCAGCTCTGCGTCTTTTGCATTTTGCAGTGTATGGCTTACTTTCTTTTTTATGGGGATTTTCTGCTTACTTTCTATCGCATATGGTGTGGCCATCATACCAAGCGATCCTTTCTATTATATACAGCCCCGATGATTTTAATTCAGCACCAACTGGTTGTTGCATTAATGACTGGCTCTATCTAGTCCTGCACTACAGCAATCACGCAAATACTCTTGCATTCTCTTTTGTAGTTTTTATCATTGTTCTTTTTCGTTTGTTAATGAGGATTGCTTCTTCATTTACCGAAAGTATAACAGAACTTACCAAATGTGTCAATAGAAAAAATAATTGGAAAGTGTGAAAATGCCGAAAAAGCCTGTAAATAAAGGAAAAACCAGAATGAAAGTAAAAACAAATGGTAAATTCGGTGTTGACAACTTACCGTTTGTTTAATATAATCTATGTAAACTTACCGAAAGGAGGAAGCGAGATGAATGTTCGAATGCTTAAAGCAAAGCGCGTGGAGCGCAACCTTCGTCAGAAGGATCTGGCAAATGCTCTTGGAATCACAGAGAAAGCAATGTGCCATAAAGAATGTAGCGAAGAGAACAAGTTCAAAGCGACAGAGATGTTAACTCTGGTTGATGAGCTAAACTTATCGTTCTCGGAGTTTGATGCTATTTTTTTTAATCACGAACTTACCAAACGTTTAAGAAGAACAGCTCAAAAGCAAACAACTGGAAAGCAATAGTGAAAGAAAAAGGAATGGAATCAACCACCTGCCCTGGAAAGCTAACGGAAGATACACATTCCCAAATCAACTGAGAACAGTATACCATAGCTGTTCTGGAAAGGAAAGAAAATTTTATGGATAAGATTTTTATTTGTTCTCCATATAGAGGAGACGTCAAAAAGAACATCGAAAACGTAAAACGTTATTGCAACTATTTCTCATATGAAGGAATTCCGATTGCACCTCACTTATATTTCACACAGTTTCTGGATGAAAAATATGACAGATATAAAGGAATGCGTTGGGGGAAAGCACTTCTGGCTGAATGTAAAGAAATGTATGTTTTTGCTGATGAAGTAACCGAAGGCATGATTGAGGAAATCCAAGAAGCGCGTAAGCTGCATATTCCAATTAAGTTTTATAACTCTGATATGGAAGAAATCAACTACGATGCGCTGATTATTAATGATCGCATCGGCGTGGGATATAAGCAGATTATTGAAGAAACCATAAATCCGGATGGAGGAAAACATATCTGCCCATATGCAGGAAAGTGTAGCAAGAGCTGTGCGAAGGAGCCTGAGAAAAAGGAATCGGACAAACCTGTAGTAACTGAGAATGATGAAAATGATTGGAGAGCCAGACTCTTAGCTCATTTCAACAGAGGACATTAAGGAGGTAGCGACATATGACACCGATTGAAGCAATTAATAATGTAGCAAAAGCATATCAGGATTTAGCAGTTGTGCTTCTTGCAGTAGCAGATAAGACAGTAGGAGTTCCAGCAGGACAGGCTATGAAGGTAGATTCGGAAGAAGCTCCTGGAAGTAAGGAAAATAAGACAGAGGAAAAGCAGGCTGCAAAGGATACGAAGTCAGTAAAAAAAAGTATCACGATTGAGCAGGTACGTGCAGTTATGGCGGAAAAGAGCCAGGCCGGACTTACTTTTAAAGTGAAGGAACTGTTGGAAAAGTACGGAGCGAATAAGCTCTCTGCAGTTAACCCTGATGATTATGCAGATTTGATGGAAGAAGCTGCGCAGCTTAAATAGGAGGTATTGACATGAGTGATTTTAATAGAGGCGACATTGTGTTTGTAGAGAATCCGATGCAGACACCACATGGACATGTAGTAGCTGGTAACCATCCGGCGGTAGTGATTCAGAATGATGCTGGAAATGAGCATTCCAATAACCTGATTATTGCCTATATCACATCTCAGCTTAAGAGACTGGAGCTTCCAACACATGTGGTTCTTCAGTGGTATGGCGGACTTAAGAAGGTGTCTGTAGTTCAGACAGAACAGCTTGCCACTATCGACAAAGGTGATGTGATTTCAGTTATCGATCATCTTACGGATGCAGATATGGCAAGAGTTGACAGAGCCATTATCGCATCTCTTGGACTGGAGGTGAGCGCCTAATGCCACCAGAGGTACATTCGATCCTCGGTGCATCGGCTGCGGACAGATGGATGAATTGTACTCCATCTGCCCAGCTTACAGCCGGTATGGAGGATGAGACAACAACCTTTGCTGCTGAGGGTACAGCGGCACACGCTCTCTGTGAATGGAAAGTTCGTAAGGCATTAAAGATGAGAGCTGGAAGAAGACCAACCAGTGATTACTGGACAGATGAGATGGAGGAGTTCACTGATGATTATCGTGACTTCATCATGGATTTGGTCGGACAGGCAAAGCAGCAGTGTAAGGATCCGGTGACACTGATTGAGCAGCATTTAGATTTCTCTTGCTATGTGCCAGACGGTTTTGGTACAGGAGATTTCCTTTTGGTAGCGGATAAGGAATTGAATGTTGTGGATTTCAAGTATGGAAGGGGCGTGGCTGTGTACGCAGACCACAATCCACAAATGATGCTTTATGCGCTTGGTGCGTTGAATTTGTTTGATTGCTTGTATGACATTGAGCAGGTAACAATGACGATTTTCCAGCCAAGATTATCAAGTATCAGTACTTGGACCATTACTGCAGCAGAGCTTTATCAGTGGGCCGAGGAAGTATTAAAGCCGAAGGCAGAGCTTGCAGCCAAGGGAGAAGGAGAGTTTGTATCCGGATCCTGGTGCAGATTCTGTAAGGCGAGAAATACGTGTCGTGCAAGAGCTGAGAGTTTCTTGGAACTTGCCAAGATGGAGTTCCAGCCGCCAGCACTTTTATCTGATGAGGAAGTCGCAGAGGTGATGGAAAAAGCAGACGAGCTTAGTAAATGGGCCAATGATGTGATGGCGTATGCGCAGGCGGAAGCTATCGAGAATGGTAAACATTGGAATGGTTATAAGCTGGTGGAAGGCCGGTCAGTGAGAAAATTCTCGGACGAAGCCAAGGTGGAAGCGGCAGCAAAAGAGGCAGGTTATACAGATATTTATAACAAGTCACTGATTACGCTTACAGCCTTTGAAAAACTTATGGGTAAGAAAACCTTTGCTGATGTTTTGGGACAGTATGTTACAAAGCCAGCAGGTAAATTAACGCTCGTTCCGGTGAGCGATAAAAGACCGGAAGTATCAGTAAACACAGTAAATGATGAATTTCAGGAGGATTAGAATTATGGCTAAGATTATGAACGGTAACAGAGTGGTAACTAACGAGGTAAGACTTTCTTATGCAAATGTGTGGAAGCCAAAGAGTATCAATGGATCAGGTGAGAAGTATAGTGTTTCTCTTATTATTCCAAAGAGCGACACAGAAACCATTTCTCTTATCAACAAGGCTATTGACCAGGCAATCACAGATGGCATTTCAAAGTTTGGTGGTAAGAAGCCAAACAAGGGAGCTTTAAAGCTGCCGCTCAGAGATGGGGACGTTGAGAAAGACGATGAGGCCTATGCTGATTCCTACTTTATCAACTGCAATTCCAAAACAGCACCTCAGATTGTTGGTCTGGATAGAATGCCGATCACAGATGAGACAGAAGTCTACAGCGGCTGCTATGCGAAGGTATCTGTTAATTTCTATGCGTTTAATACAAATGGAAATAAAGGTATCGCTTGTGGACTTGGTAACATTCAGAAGGTCAGAGATGGTGAGAGCTTAGGCGGTGGAAGAGTAACTGCAGCAGATGACTTTGGTGCCGCTGATGATGACGAGTTTTTAAATTAACAGCTTCTAATATAAGAAGCAAAGGAAGCCTGGAAGGTATATAGCCTTCCAGGTGATTCCAATCAACCACTTACGAATTAAGAAAGGTGATAGAAAAATGAAGAGATTAAATATTGATATTGAAACATACAGCGAAGCAGATCTTTTAAAGTCGGGTGTCTATAAATACGTAGATCAATCATCCGGCTTTGAAGTTCTGCTTTTTGGTTATGCAGTAGATGGTGGAGAAGTGAAGGTGATTGACCTTGCAAGAGGGGAAAAATTACCGGAGGAGATTATAAAGGCACTTAAGAGTCCGGATGTTTTGAAGTATGCATTTAATGCACAGTTTGAACGTGTGTGCCTTGGTGCATATTTGGGAGAATATCTGGAGCCGGAGAGCTGGCGCTGTACGATGGTTGCTTCCTTATATTTAGGTTTGCCGGGTTCCTTAGCACAAGTAGGTGCAGTGCTTGGAGTGGAAAAACAGAAGCTGGAGTCAGGAAAGGACCTTATTAAATATTTCTCAGTGCCATGTAAAGCAACGAAAAGTAATGGTGGGAGAACAAGAAATCTTCCACAGCATGACCTGGAAAAATGGCAGCAGTTTGTAAGTTATAACAAGCGAGATGTGGAAACAGAGATGGAGATACTTGATCGAGTTAGTTTATTCCCTGTTCCGGAGTTTTTGTGGAAGCAATATGCGGAGGATCAGCGTATTAACGATTTAGGAATCGAGCTTGATATGGAGCTTGTGTCACAGGCCATCAAATGTAATGAAGAATCCAGGGATAAATATTTAAAGAGAGCACAGCAGCTTACCGGTCTTGAAAATCCTAACTCACCAATACAGCTTAAAGAGTGGATTAACGCAAAAGGTGTTCAGATGGATAGTCTTGCCAAAGCAGAAGTGGCAGCGGTTATGGATCAGGTATCTGGTGATGTAAAAGAGGTGCTGGAGCTTAGACAGCTTTTGTCGAAGTCGTCAGTTAAGAAGTATGTTGCGATGCAGACTTGCCGCTGCAGTGATGGGAGAGCACATGGTTTATTGCAGTTTTATGGCGCGAACAGAACAGGTCGTTGGGCTGGACGACTTATTCAGGTGCAGAACCTTCCGCAAAATCACATTCCCGATTTGAAGGTCGCCAGAGATCTTGTAAAGTCTGGTTGCTTTGAGGCGGTAGAGCTTTTGTATGATTCGATTCCGGATACATTGTCACAACTTATACGAACAGCATTTGTACCAAGAAGTGGTTGCAAGTTTATGGTTGCGGACTTCAGCGCAATCGAAGCCAGAGTGATTGCATGGCTTGCTGGGGAGAGTTGGCGACAGGAAGTATTTAAGAATAATGGAGATATTTATTGTGCATCTGCATCCCAGATGTTTGGGGTTCCTGTTGAAAAGCATGGAGTAAATGCAGAACTTAGACAAAAAGGTAAGATTGCAGAGCTTGCACTGGGGTATGGCGGTGGCGAAGGCGCTATGAAGTCAATGGGTGCCATTGATATGGGACTTACAGAGGAGGAATTAAAACCTATCGTAGATTCTTGGCGTCAGTCCAATCCCAACATTGTAAAGCTGTGGTGGGACGTTCATAAGTGTGTAATCAAAGCAGTAAGGGATAGACAGCCGCAGGAATATAAGTGCTTGCGATTCACATTTGAAAAAGGCATCTTGTTTATTCATTTGCCGAGTGGTAGACGTCTGGCTTATGTGAAACCGAAGATTTATCGCAATGAATATGATAGAGACGAAATTTCTTATATGGGTGTGGATGCTTCAAAGAAATGGGGAGATATCAGCTCGTATGGACCAAAGTTCGTGGAAAACATTATTCAGGCGATGAGCAGAGATATCTTGGCAGAAGCCATGAGTAGACTGCTTGCTGCCGGATACAAGATTGTAATGCATGTACATGATGAAGCAGTAATAGAGGCACCGATTGATGCATCTTTAGAAGATGCTTGTCAGATTATGTCGAAAGCGCCGGAGTGGACGCCAGGACTGATACTTAACGCAGCAGGTTATGAGTGTGAATTTTATCAGAAGGATTAGGAGGATTTTACAATGAATGAGGCAATCAGAGAATTAAATGCAATTAAGGCGCGGATTCCGCAGCAGACCTATCGTACCATTATTGGCCAGATGAGAGCCGGAGATCTTGGTGGAGCTACAGTAGGAATCAACCGCTTAAAGAAAAAACTTGCAAAGGAGGATGCAGCAAATGAGAATCGCAGTCGGAAATAGTCGAATGGACAAGACGTGGAAGAATAAAGATATGAGCTGGGACGATTTTAAGCAGAAGTGTTCCCAGACGATTCGTACCACAGAAACAGTTGCAGAATATCGAAAGATGAGTAAGCCGGCACAGGACAATACAAAGGATGTCGGAGGCTTTGTTGGAGGCGCATTAAAGCAGGGAAAACGTAAGAATGGTTTTGTTGATGGGCGTTCTATGTTGACGCTTGACCTGGACCATGCGGTGCCAGAAGTGTGGGATGCAGTTACAATGCTGTTTGATTTTAAATGTCTTATGTATTCTACCCATAAACATACACCGGAGGCACCAAGAGTAAGACTGATTATTCCACTTTCCAGAGAAGTGTCTGCAGAAGAATATGCTCCGGTATCCAGAATGGTTGCAAAGGATATCGGGATGGAGATGGTGGATGATACCTGTCATGAGGCTGCAAGACTTATGTATTGGCCTTCCACTTCATCAGATGGAGTGTTCCTTTTTGAATCGCAGGATGGTCCAATGTTAAATCCGGATGATATCCTGGCTCGCTATAAGGATTGGCATGATACAAGCGAGTGGCCGATGAGTTCACGCCAGTCGGAGATTGTGAAGCGTACCATTGCAAAACAGGCGGATCCGTTAGAAAAGGAAGGAATGGTTGGAGCTTTTTGTAGAGCATATTCTATCGAGGAAGCCATTGATACGTTTATTCCGGATATTTATAAGCCGTCAGCTATGGCGGGAAGATATGATTATATACCGGCAGACAGTAGTGCAGGTGTTGTTATTTATGATGACAAGTTTGCGTATAGTCATCATGCGACGGATCCGGCCTGCGGTCAGCTTATGAATGCGTTTGATGTTATAAGGATTCATAAGTATGGTGCCCTGGATGACAAAGCAAAACCAGATACTTCTCCGTCTAAGATGCCTTCATTTAAAGCTATGGTTGATTTTGCAATTAAGGATGAGAAGGTGAAGCAGCAGCTTGCAAAGGAAAGAGAACTGCAGGCAGCAGATGATTTTGATGACGGTAACGATGTGAATTGGCAGACAAAGCTGGAGCTTGATAAGAATGGTGGAATCAGTGAATCGCTGACAAACTTTGTGACGATTCTTAGATATGATCAGCGTTTGCATGAGATTGCCTATAATGAACATTCTTGTGGTATTTCTATTCGGGATGCAGAGCTTCTGCCTTGGGAGCAGTTAAAGCCGGGTTGGTCAGATGCAGATCTTGCATCGCTTACAGCTTATCTTGATAGAGTGTATCACATCTTCAGTCCGTCTAAATTAAAGAACGCACTGCTTACGATTACAGCAGAGAGGTCCTTCCATCCGATTAAGGAATATCTGGAAGGATTACCAGCGTGGGATGGCAAGAAGCGCCTGGAGACGCTGCTTATCGACTACTTAGGTGCAGAGGATAGTTCTTACGTGCGTGCTGTTACCAGAAAAACATTAGTGGCCGCAGTAGCACGTGTATATGAGCCGGGCATTAAGTTTGACACCGTTTTAGTGCTTTCAGGACCGCAGGGAATTGGAAAGAGTATGTTCTTTGCAAAGCTCGGAGGTGTCTGGTTTTCTGATTCACTTACCATTTCAGATATGAGAGATAAGACCGGAGCTGAGAAGCTGCAGGGATTCTGGATTATGGAAATTGGCGAAATGAACGGTATTAAAAAGGTGGAGGTAGAGACGGTTAAGAGTTTCGCTTCCCGCCAGGATGATAAGTTTCGTGTGGCATACGGTACTGTGGTAGAGAGTCATCCACGCCAGTGTGTTATTTGTGGAACCTCTAATAGTCAGCACTTCCTTCGTGATGTTACAGGTAATAGACGTTTCTGGCCGGTGCAGGTAACTGAAGAATGTGAGAAGCATCCTTGGAATATGGATAAGATGCTTTTAGAGCAGATTTGGGCGGAAGCTCTGACCTTATATAATGCGGGTGAGGAGCTGATTCTGAAAGGAACGGACGCAGAAATGGCTGCGGAGAAACAGCAGGAAGCGCTGGAAAATGATGATAGAGAAGGACTTGTGCGTGAATATTTGGACAAGCTCTTACCGGCAGATTGGGCGAAGCTGTCACTTTCAGAAAAGCGTATGTATCTGGCTGGGGATGAGTTTACCACGCAGAATCGTGCGGGCGTAGCGCCAAGGGACAAGGTCTGCAATCTGGAGATATGGGCAGAGTGTTTTGGAAGAGAACCGGCAAATATCAGGAAGCAGGATAGTTATGAACTGAATGCAATTATGGCGAAGCTCGATGGCTGGAAGCGTTATGACGGGAATAAATCCGGAAAATTGTCCTTTAAGGATTATGGTTCACAGATTGCCTACGTAAGAACAGCAATAGCAGATGACGACGAGGAGTTGCCTTTTTGCTAAAAAATAAAGTATTGCCGTTAGGCAGTTTCGTTGCCAAGAAATGAGCAATAGAAATAGCAATGGGAGAAAACAAGTAAATATCAGGCTTTCTTCTATACTATTGCTTATATTGCTCATTGATATAAGAAATGGAAATGAATAATAAAAGGATACGCAATAGTACATGTATATACCCTATATACGCATATAGAGTTTTGGAGCCTTTGGAAATAGAAATCGGCAATGGAGGTTTTATGAGAGAAAAAGAAGTGGAGGCAGCTTTAGTTAAGGCTGCGAAGAAAAGAAATGGTCTGGCATTAAAGTTTGTAAGTCCTGGTCTTTCTGGTGTGCCGGACCGGTTGGTGTTAATGCCGAATGGAAAGATGGCTTTTATTGAGCTGAAGGCACCAGGCAAAAAGATGAGACTTTTACAGGAAAAGAGAAAAAGCCAATTGGAAGCATTAGGATTTTTAGTTTTCTGCATTGATAGAAAAGAGAAAGTTGAGGTGGTTTTAGATGCAATCATACAAGCCGCATGATTATCAAGAATATGCCACAGGGTTTATTATTTCACATCCGGCCTGCGGATTACTCTTATCAATGGGCCTTGGAAAGACAATAATTACACTTACAGCACTTTGGCAGCTTCTGCTTGATTATTTTGAAGTGGGACGAGTTCTTATCATAGCGCCGCTTCGAGTAGCAAAGGATACCTGGCCAAAGGAAATTGTAAAGTGGGACCACTTAAAGGGACTGACGTATTCTGTGGTTGTAGGCTCAGAAAAAGAAAGACGAGAAGCACTCTGTCGTCCGGCATTTGTGTATATCATCAACAGAGAAAATGTTACCTGGTTGATTGAAAATGGATATTTTCATTTTGACTGTGTTGTCATTGATGAGCTGAGTTCCTTCAAGAGTCATCAGAGTAAACGCTTTAAGTCATTACGTAAGGTCAGGCCAACGGTAAAAAGAGTGGTGGGACTTACCGGAACGCCGATGCCAAATGGACTGATTGATTTGTGGGCTCAGATAAACTTACTTGATATGGGCGAGAGGCTGGGAAGATTCATAGGTGGTTACCGGGATCGCTATTTTATGCCGGATAAAAGAAATCGGGATGTGATATTTTCCTACAAACCAAGAGAAGGAGCAGAGGCAGCTATTTATGACAAAATATCAGATATTTGTGTCAGCATGAAAGCAACGGATCATTTGAATATGCCAGAGCTTATTGTATCGAATGTGGAAGTAGAAATGAGTGAAAAAGAGCAGAAGTTATACGACAGCCTGCGAGAGGATTTGATTTTACCATTGGAAGATGGAGACATTGATGCACAATCTGCAGTTGGACTTTCCAATAAGTTACATCAGATGGCAAATGGTGCTGTTTATGATGAAAACGGTAAGGTCAGGTGGATTCATGATAGAAAACTGGATGCGCTGGAAGATTTAATCGAAGCTGCAAATGGGAATCCGGTCATGATTGCATATTGGTTTAAGCATGACTGGGATAGGCTGATAGAACGGTTTGGTGCAGTACCCATTGATAAATCAGAAGATATTACCAGATGGAATGAAGGAAAGATACCGGTTGCCATTATTCATCCAGCGAGTGCCGGACATGGACTGAACCTGCAGGAAGGTGGCTGCCATCTTATATGGTTTGGACTTACCTGGAGTCTGGAGCTTTACCAGCAGTGCAATGCAAGACTGTGGCGTCAAGGCCAGAAGGAGACTGTGACGGTACAGCATATCATCACCAAAGGAACCATTGATGAAGACGTTTTACTTGCTTTGGAAACTAAAGATGTGACACAGGAAGCGTTGCTTAATGCAGTAAAAGCAAGAATCTTACGAAAGGAGTAGAGGATTCATGAAAGGATACGTGGAAAAAATAATAAGTGAATATCCCCAGATGGTGAGAGAACGCGAGCACTTAAAGAAACAGATGGAAGCTCAGGAGTTCCTTTCAGCAGACGAGCTGATCAGTGCTATGAGTTTCTCTCATCCAGATGGGGAAAGGGTACAAAGTAGTGATTTGTCTGATAAAACAGCCAGGATTGCTCTTGGGTATCGGGAAAAGCTGGAGAGAATCAATGAAGAGCTGATTGTGCCAATGCAAAAAAGATATGCTGTTCTTGATAACGAGATATCCTTCTTAGAAGATACCATTTGTAATCTTCCAGAGGATTTAGCGTATGTTATGCAGGAGCTGGTGCTTAAAGGTCTTACTTGGGAGGAAGTTTCACAGGAGATGTTTATCAGTGTTACGAAACTTCAAAAACTAAGAAAAGCCGCAATAGACAATCTCATCCGAACATACCAGAAAAGAGAATCAGAACAGATTAGAATATTACTAAGCTAATTTTTGACCTGCTGCAAGTAAATTGTGGCGGGTTCTTTTTTGTTTGTCTCTGACATTTATCTGAAATTCATCATGTGATTTTATAGTTGTAATTTTTTGGAGTGAACAAAAATTCTACAATGTTTATTTTTGAAATAAATGGTACAATAAATTATGATTAAATTTGCGAGGATAAAATAGATGGAAAAAGATAGTGATTATTTTGATATTATTATTAATGGGTTAGCTTTAAAATTTAAGTTGTTTACATATGACTATATTTTGAAAGAGCTAAAAGACTGCGAAGGGATAGAGTCAGTGTTTTCTCTAGAGCTTCCGGAAGAAAAGCCGTTTAGTGGTTTGAAGAAAATATACTTAGATTCGGACGGCAATGAAAAATATCACTTCTTTGCCTATATAAAATTCTTTGAGAGAGAAGATGGAAAACTCTTTGGAATTGTGGGAGGAAAAACAAATTATCCGAATCCGGATATATCGTTTGATTTAATAAGTAAAAAATCACAGAAACAAGATAATCGAATTTCTAGAATATTCTTGGATATGAATGCTAAATTTAGGTATAGCCGAAAAGTTTTGATAATTAATCATAAGCCGAAATTAGATAAAAATTCTGATAATCAGCAAGCGTTGTTTCTTGAAACTTATGTGCAGAGAACGTTTAATCTTTTAGATAGTTAGTGTTATTGCCGATATTGCTATTGCCGAAGGCAACTCTTGTGATAGCATTTTCAAAAAGTCGGTAATGTTTTTCAAAAATAGTTGTGATATTATTAAACTGCAAAGAATTGTAAAAGGCCTACTGGAGATGTTCCAGCGGGCTTTTTTCTTTGTTTTCTTTGGCGTGGGTGCGGGCTTTATCCTTTCACCGCACCTCGCGTTGGGAAGGAGTGATGGTATGCCTTATAGACCAAGCGTACCTTGCAAGCATCCTATGTGTTCTGAGTTAGTACCTTATGGTTGCGGACCATATTGTTACAAGCACAAAGCTGTCCACCAAAGCGACAGAGACAGCGCTAGCAAGCGTGGGTACAACAGGCATTGGCAGAAGGCTCGCGTTAGATACCTGCACAGTCACCCATTGTGTGTGGAGTGTAAGAAAGTGGGTAGACTAACCCAGGCCACTGTCGTTGATCATATTGTACCGCATCGTGGTGACCAGAAGCTGTTCTGGGATGAGAGTAATTGGCAGCCGCTTTGTAAACCTTGTCATGATAAGAAGACATGGAATGAGGATAACAATCCAACGTATAAATTCTAGTAGGTTAGGGAATTTATCTTTCTGTGAAGGTGAAAGAGTGACAGGGGAGGGGCGGTATAAATCTCTACGGGTTAAAAGCCTGAAGACCGATGCCCCCTCAAACGCGCATTTTCGCGAAATTGTAAAGGGGTAAGTGGAGTTGTACGCGGGGAATACACTGTAAAGGTTTAGTGTTTGCGGATAATATCGCTTATTTCCGGGGTAAACTGTGCGCCGGTATTTTATAAAATGGCCCTGGCCGGAAAGGAGAAACCTATGACAGCAGATGAAAAAGAGAAAGTTGTGGAACTGAGACTGAAAGGTCTTGGCTACCAGGCAATCGCAAATGAAATCGGAACTGTAACAAAAGAGAATGTCAGATACTACTGCAAGACACATGGCCTTGCGGGAAGCGCTGCTTTAGTTACGATGAATTATGATTTGCATCGTGAAATGCCAAACCACTGTAAGAACTGTGGTGCGACGCTGATCCGTAATGCCCATTCGGGAGTGAAGCTCTTTTGTAGCGAAAAATGCAGAAGGGCCTGGTGGAAAGTAAATCCGGATAAGGATGCGCAATCCAAAAAGCAGCGTTACGAGTGCAGATGCGCATACTGCCATAGGACATTTATCTCCTTCGGTAATCCAAACAGGAAATACTGCGGCAGGGATTGTTATGTCAAAGATCGCTTTTGGACGGATCCGGATGAGAAGCCGAGTGCCGCTGAGATAAAACGCAGGCAGCAGGAAGCGGAGAAGTCGGAAGATGAAGTGAAATTGATTCTAAAGCGAATTTCGTAATATGTGTTTTTGGAATGTGTGAGGTGTTCAGGAAATCCTGGATGCCTTTTTATTATGCAAAAAAAGTAAAGGAGACCAACATGGAATTTAAAAAATTGAAGATTGCTGACCTGGTGCCAGCTTCCTATAATCCCAGAAAGGCACTAAAGCCTGGGGATGCAGAGTACGAGAAAATCAAAAATAGTATTACTGAATTTGGATATGTGGAACCGGTTATTGTAAATACAGATATGACAATCATCGGTGGACACCAGAGAGTGACGGTTCTTTCAGACCTTGGTTATAAGGACATTGATTGTATTGTTATCGATATTGATAAGACCAAGGAAAAAGCACTGAACATTGCACTTAACAAAATCACCGGTGAATGGAACAAGGAACTGTTAACAGACCTGATTAAGGATTTGCAGTCAAGCGACTTTGATGTTGCATTTACAGGTTTTGATCCGCCGGAAATCGAGCAGCTTTTTAACAGCGTGCATGATAAGAACATCACAGAGGATGACTTCGATATGGAGGAGGAGCTTTCCAAACCCGCGATTGCTAAACTTGGTGATGTGTGGCTTCTTGGCAGACACAGAGTTTGTTGCGGAGATAGCACACTGCCTGAGACTTATGATGTTTTGATGAATGGCCAGAAAGCAAATATGGTTCTGACGGATCCACCATACAATGTCAATGTCGAGGAGACCGCCGGAAAAATCAAAAATGACAATATGGCTGATGAGGATTTTTATAATTTTCTCTTTGCAGCGTTTGTAAATATGGAACAGTCGATGGAGCAGGACGCTTCCATTTATGTTTTCCATGCTGACACTGAGGGACTGAACTTCCGTAAGGCATTTGTAGCAGCAGGCTTCTATCTTTCCGGATGTTGCATCTGGAAGAAGAACGCGCTGGTTCTTGGACGCAGCCCATACCAGTGGCAGCATGAGCCTTGTCTCTATGGTTGGAAGAAGGGTGGCAAGCATAACTGGTATTCAGACAGAAAGCAGACAACTATATGGGAATACGATAGACCAAAGGCCAGTAAGGATCATCCTACGATGAAGCCGGTAGCTCTTATGGCATATCCAATCCAGAATTCCAGCATGAGCAACTGCATTGTGCTTGATCCATTTTTAGGTTCAGGATCCACACTGATTGCTTCCGAGCAGACCAATCGTATCTGCTATGGCATTGAGCTGGATGAGAAATTTGTGGATGTGATTGTTCGCAGATATATTGAGCAGACCGGCTCCGAGGATGGTGTTTTCGTGGTTCGTGATGGAGTGAAAATTCCATATTCTGAAGTGCCTGGAAAGCCTGAAAAAACCTCAGATAATACACAGAATTAACTTGCTATTTTTTGCCGGTAGAGTGATATATGTACTACCAAAAGAAAAGGAGGAACACAGCATGGAAATTATGTGTTTAGTAGCAGACAGAAAAAAGCTGATTGCAGCAATTGAGGAGACAACAGGAGAAAAGATGAAGTACCAGGGACCACCAACCTTCGCATACAAGAATGAGGATTTGGCGGTTCTTCGAGACGGAACCCTGGTGGTGGAGAACATAGAAACAAGAATGGAGCTTCTTCTTACACTCACATCAAAGTGCCTGATCGACGGAGCTTGGGATGAGGACAGGGAGGTGCTTGAGATTTCGCTTCCGATGGAAGGCCACACAGGACTTAGCCTGATTAACCTGATTTCCATTTTTTACACGAAAGCGGAGCTGATCAACAAGGCCATCAACGCACCAAGAGCCTTTGAAGTGAACGAGCGCTTCATGGAAGTCATCATGGAGGAACCGCCACAGACAACCGAGGAATTCATAAGCCTTTGGGAAGAATGTGGAAGCGACAACATGACAAAGGGAATCAAGTTTGAAGCAGACAAGATTACCTTTACCGGATTTCCATTAACTGATGATAGTGACCTGGTTACCGCTTTTACCACCCTGGCAGGAAAAATCAACATACTTGCCTTGGAAAGCAAATACATCCGCGTGAAGAAAACACCGGTTGATAACGAAAAGTACACCTTCCGTATTTGGCTGGTACGTCTGGGCCTAGACGGTACAGAGTATAAGACAACCAGAAAGCTCTTACTTTCCCACCTAAGCGGCCACAGCGCTTTTAGAACGGAAGAACAGAAGGAAGCCCACAAGCAGAAGTACCTGACCAAGAAGGCAAATGCCGATGAAGAGGCTTAAGTTTGGAATAGAAATTGAATTCATAGGGATTACCAGAGAGGCGGCTGCGACCATAGTGGCCGACTTCTTTGGAACCGGATTTTTCTATGAAGGCGGTGAGCTTAAGGAAAGAGATATTGCAGATGAGAAGCACCGGATATGGCGGGTGGTCAGGGATGCCAGTATTGAAGCATTTGCTGAGGAAGAACAATGTGAGTTGGTGACACCGATTCTGCAGTATGAAGATTTGGAGTGCCTAAAGCAGTTGTTGCAAAATATGCAACAACTCGGAGCCAGAGTGAATCGCAGCTGCGGGCTTCATATTCATGTGGATGGGAAGAACTTCACTCCCCAGGCGATAGTAAACCTGGTGACCTTGATTGGTAGTAGAGAGCTGCTTTTATATAAGGCCCTTTCTATACCGAAGGATCGAATGAAATATTGCAAGCGCATCAATGATGATTTGGTGGATTTGATTTTGGAAAAGAAGCCGGAGAGTCTTGCAGAGCTTAAAAAGGTCTGGTATCTGGAATCACCTTATGAAACTTCCGAAGGAAAATATCATAGTACCAGATATCATGGACTTAATTTACATGCTCTGTTTTCGAATGGAACTGTGGAGTTTCGATTATTTAATTCCACTTTGGAGCCGGACCGGGTGCAGGCTTACCTGCAATTTACCCTGGCCCTTTGCAAGCAGGCAATGATACATAAAAAAGCGGTCATGAAAAAGACCAGAATAGAAAATGTGAAGTACGCATTCCGATGTTTCCTCATAAGGCTTGGTCTGAATGGGGACGAGTTCAAAACCTGTAGAAAGGTGATGCTTGAAAATTTGACCGGAGATAGCGCATGGAAAGGATGATTAGTATGTTTGGAATACCAGAGCACATTGTAGAAAGATTGAAGAAGGAATATCCGAAGGGAACCAGGGTGGAGCTTATTGAGATGAACGATCCGTTCCGCCACATTCCAGCAGGAAGTAAAGGAACCGTTACTGGAGTGGACGACATTGGCACCATTCATGTTTCCTGGGACTGCGGCAGCAGCTTGGGAGTTGCTTATGGCGAGGATTCTTGCAGAAAAATCATAGAATAATATGCACAATGTGCCGCCGGTATCTTTGGTACATTTATGGTAAGAATTAACTGGATAAATGTAATGATAAGAGCGAATATGTACCTACCAAAAGAAAAGGAGGCTACAAGCCATGAGAAGAATTGAAGTTTTAGACAAAGCAGCAGAAGCAGGAATTAAGTACAGAGACATTAATGTGAACGCAACTTTTGGAGCCGCATACTTTACAAGCGTTGACGCAGGAAACGACCTACCAGATTTCAGTGAGGTCATTTGGGACCATGACATTGATGAGATTTTGGAGAATATGAAAAGGTTTGAAATTTTCGAATTCACTATCAGCTCTACATTTTCAAGCCTGATTGAAACAATCGCAGAACTTGAAAAAAGAGGATGCCACCTAGAAGGCTTGGTAGAAATCAACAGCCGCTACGATGATTGGCAGACTGGAGAAAAGAAGAAAATTCCAGCATTTAAGATGACAATAAACTAAGAAAGACAATTCCGGGAGGCGGGCCGCAGGGCCTGCTTGCTCGTTGCAATATACACAATTTATCACTGTATTTCTTGCACATCTTTGGTAGGTTTATGATGCAGAATTGACTGGATATATCCTTGGTTTAGAGCGAATATGTACCTACCAAAAGAAAAGGAGGATACAACAATGGCAAACGGATGGCACGAGGGAACAATTGGAATTCCGGTAAAGGACGGAGGAATGAAGGTGGCCCACTACTGGGTGAAAGCCTTCGAGGAACCAAGCGAGTATTACGGAATCAACGGAGGCAAGATTAGCAAACTTTCCATCAAGATCGACGGAGAGTGGAAAGCCAACTACGATAGGGGCTGGGACATTGAGCCTGCGGATGAGGAAACAAACATTGCTTATAGCATTTTGTTAAACGAATACAACTAAAAACAACCTACGAATTTACATAGGGCTCCTTAACCGGGGCCCTTTTACTTTGCACTGAAAGGAGAGATTTGAAATGGCAACGAGAGGTAGAAAACCAAAGCCTACTGCGGTGAAGGTCCTGGAGGGAAATCCAGGAAAGAGACCGCTTAATATGTATGAGCCGGTTCCGGAAAAGAAAGCACCAGAGTGTCCTTCTTGGCTAAACGATGAAGCGAAAGAGGAATGGGACAGGCTTGCAGATAAAATGGTGAACCTGGGTACCCTTACAGAAATGGATATGGCAGCCTTTGCAGGTTATTGTCAGTCCTATGCAAGATGGAAGGAAGCCGAGGAATTCATAGAGAAACATGGAACAATTGTAAAAACTCCAAGTGGTTATTGGCAGCAGGTACCGCAGGTATCTATCGCACAGACCAACTTGAAGGTAATGCTTAAGTTTTGCAGTGAGTTTGGCCTGACGCCATCTTTTAGAAGCAGAATGATAGCAGGTGAAGTCCAGGAAGGCAGCGTGGACGAGATGGAGTTTTTACTGCTTGAGGGTAATGGCTGATGGCTGAAACTAGGCCAAAGGATTATCCGAGGCTTACGGACTATCAGCCCACAAAGTTTATGCTGCCGACTTCTCATTACGATGAGGGCAAGGCTGATAGAGCTGTGAAGTTCATTGAAAACCTGCGCCATACAAAGGGCAAGTGGGCCGGAAAAAGGTTCTGGCTGCTTCCCTGGCAGGAGCAGATCATTCGCGATATTTTCGGTATCGTGGGTGAGGATAATTGTAGGCAGTTCCGTACCGCTTTCATAGAGATTGGAAAGAAGAATGGAAAGAGTGAACTTGCTGCGGCAGTCGCTCTTTATTTGCTTTATGCAGACAATGAACCAAGCGCCGAGGTATATGGCGCAGCCGCGGATCGTGGACAGGCTTCCATTGTATTCGATGTAGCCAATCAGATGGTGAAGATGACACCGGCGCTTATGAAACGAAGCAAAATCATGAGTGCTGGTAAGCGTATTGTGAATTATTCCAACCAGGGATTTTTCCAGGTACTATCTGCAGAAGTTGGCACCAAGCATGGTCTTAATGTTTCAGGCCTTGTGCTGGATGAGGTGCATGCGCAGAAAACCAGAACCTTATACGATGTCCTGACCAAAGGCTCCGGTGACGCAAGAGAGCAGCCATTGTTCTTCTTAATCACTACAGCGGGTACAGAGAAGGAGAGTATTTGCTATGAACTTCACACCAAGGCCAAGGATATTCTGGAGGGAAGAAAGATTGATCCAACCTTCTATCCTGTGGTATTTGGCCTTACCGATGATGACGATTGGCATGATGAAGCAAACTGGTACAAAGCAAATCCCTCCCTGGGACAGACCATTCAGATTGACAGAGTGCGAGATGCCTATAAGGAGGCTCTTCAAAATCCAGCAGAGGAGAACGTGTTTAAGCAGCTTCGTCTTAACATGTGGGTGTCCAGTCTTACCAGGTTTATTCCGGAGCAGATATACGATCAGGGAAATGAACCCATTGATATGGATAGCCTTCTTGGGAGAGAGTGCTACGGAGGATTGGACCTTTCTAGTACAGGAGATATCACAGCTTTGGTGCTTGTATTTCCACCTAGGACGGAAGAAGAAAAATATATTCTTTTACCGTTCTTCTGGATCCCGGAGGATACCATTTCAATCAGGGTAAGGCGAGCATCAGTTCCATACGATGTATGGCGCGCGCAAGGGTATCTCATGGCTACGGAAGGTAACGTGGTCAATTATGATTTTATTGAAAAGTTCATCGAGGACCTGGGAATCAAGTATCACATTTTGGAGATCGCGGTGGATAGATGGAACGCCACCATGCTTACCCAGCACCTGATGGATGATGGATTTACAATGGTTCCATTTGGACAGGGCTACAAGGATATGAGTCCGGCCACTAAGGAATTTTATAAACTTCTCATGGAAGCTCGCATAGTGCATGGAGGAAATCCAGTGCTTCGTTGGATGAGTGGAAATGTAGTAGTAGAGCAGGACGCAGCAGAGAACATCAAGGTTACAAAGGCCAAATCGCCGGAGAAAATTGACGGTATCGTGGCTGCGATTATGGCGGTTGATAGAGCTGTGAGAAATCAGGGAAATTGTGAAAGTGTGTATGATAATAGGGGAATAATCATATTATAACAGGAGGAGGTGATAATGTGCATTTTGTTGAAAATAGTCATGTTTTTTGCTATGATAATACTGACTTAGTTATAGGAGGTATTAGAGTGGACCAGATAACAAAAAAGTTTTTAGGTGAGTTTTGCAACTCATATGAAATAGATGGGAAAGAAGAAGATAAAGCATTTGAACACTTTTGCAATTTTTGTTGCGTAAATAGAGAAAATGGGATTGTTGATATAAAGTTAGAAGAATTTTCAACAGGAAAAAATGCGCAAGGAATCGATGGTATTGGGATTATTGTTAATCATAAACTGGTTACGTCGGTATCAGAGATTGAGTTTCAGATACAAAATTCTCGAATGTTGGATGTGAATTTTGTGTTTATTCAAGCAAAGACTTCTTCATCGTTTGATAATACTTTAATGTTGAATTTTTTTGAGTTCACAAAATCATTTTTCGGTGATGATGCTTCGGAATTTACAACGCAAGAGGTTAAAGATTTTTTTGAAATGAAGGAATACATTTATAATCATGCGGAGTATATGACAGAAGCTAATCCAAAGCTGTCCATGTATTATGTAACAACAGGAAAATGGACTGGCGACAAAACATTAACAAAGGTGAAAGATCGAAATGTGAAAGAATTAATGGATCTTAATATTTTTTCAGAAGTGAGATTTACTCCTTGTGGAGCAGCAGAAATACAGACAATGTATCGAAATACAAAGAATGTTATGTCTGCTAAATTCAAATTTGAAAAAAATATTGTTATGTTTAGTGATGAAGATAATAAAAGTATTGGATATAGTGGGGTTATCCCGTTCAGCGAATATCGAAAAATTATAATAGGCGAGGCCGATGCGCTTAAACCTGTTTTTGATGATAACATTCGTGACTTTTTAGGTGATACAAATCCGGTTAATAAAGCAATAATGGACACATTAAAGACAAAAGATGTTAATTCATTTTGTATGCTTAATAATGGAATAACTATCATTGCAGATAAGCTAACAATGACAGGAACCACCACAGTTTTAACAGATTATCAAATTGTAAATGGGTGCCAGACAAGTCACGTTTTGTATGACAATAGGAATATAGAATGGATAGATGATTTGTTGATACCTATTAAGGTCATTGAGACAACAGATGACACAACTAAAAATAGGATAACAAAGGCAACAAATAGTCAGACATCTATAAAGCCTGAACAGCTTGAGGCGTTATCTGAATTTCAAAAAGGATTGGAAACATTTTATAGTACTTTTCCAGAAGAAGATAGATTGTATTATGAAAGACGAACAGGTCAATATCGTTTGGAATCCATTCCAAAAACAAGAATCATTAATATTCCACAACAGATAAAATCAGTAACCGCAATGTTTCTAAACAATCCACATGGAGTTTCAGGTAATTATGGCGCTATTGTAAAAAAAGTTGGAGATAAGATATTTAATCCTACTGATCAAAAATGGATTTATTATACGAGTTCCTTGACACAATATAAAATAGAAAAATTGATTACAAATAAAGTGATTGATAAGAAATACAATAAGTCCAGATATCATGCGATGATGTTGTTTAGAATGTATGTGTCTGGCAAAAAAGTTCCAAGATTTAATGAAAATAAGATGGAAACTTATTGTAAGAAAATATTGGATGTTCTGTCAAATGAAGATCAGGCTACAGTGATTTTTGCAAAGATTGTCGAGTTTATTGTGGCACAACCTGAGATTGATTTTGATGACAGAAAGACTTTTGAAAGAAAAGAGACAACGGATTTATTAATTGGAAGATATAATGAGATGAAACAATATATAGCCAAATAGTTATAAGGAGCACTTACTTCGGTAGGTGCTTTTTTCATGTAAAGAATTAGGAGGTGCCCTATGGGAATTAAGAGTTTATTTGGTTTTGGTCAGGCGAGAGATAAGCCCCAGGACAAGGCCGCAGATGCCGGTTATTCCTTCCTGTTTGGAAGGACAACCAGCGGTAAGCCGGTGAATGAAACGACTGCAATGCAGACCACAGCAGTGTATGCTTGCGTGCGAATTTTGTCGGAAGCTGTCGCATCACTTCCGATTCACGTCTACCAGTACAAAGAAGGTGGCGGTAAAGAGATGGTTTATGACCACAACCTATACCAGGTGCTTCATGATGAGCCCAATCCGGAGATGACTTCATTTGTGTTTAGAGAAACGCTAATGAGTCATCTTTTAATTTGGGGAAATGCCTATGCGCAGATCATTAGAGATGGAGCTGGTAGGGTGCTTGCTCTTTACCCGCTGCTTCCAAACAAGGTGGATGTGCAGCGTGATGAGAAGGGTGAAATCTACTACGTGTATTCCAGAAATACAGAGGAGAATCCAAACTTCAAACAGTATGGTGACATCAAACTGAAAAAGGAAGATGTACTGCATATTCCGGGACTTGGTTTTGATGGTCTGATTGGATATTCACCGATTGCAATGGCAAAAAACGCTGTGGGCATGACACTTGCCTGTGAGGAATACGGAGCCTCCTTCTTTGCGAATGGGGCCAATCCTGGCGGCGTGCTGGAACACCCTGGGGTATTAAAGGATCCGTCAAAGGTGAGGGAATCCTGGAACGCAGTGTATAGGGGAACCAATAATGCGCATAAGATTGCTGTTTTGGAAGAAGGAATGAAATACCAGCAGATTGGTATTCCACCGGAAGAAGCACAGTTTTTGGAAACCAGGAAATTTCAGATCAATGAAATAGCAAGGCTCTATCGTATTCCACCTCATATGGTTGGAGATTTGGAGAAGTCGAGCTTTTCCAATATTGAGCAGCAGTCGCTAGAGTTTGTAAAGTACACCCTGGATCCTTGGGTAATCAGATGGGAGCGGAGCTTACAAAAGGCTCTTCTTCTTCCAGGGGAAAAGGGAAAGTATTTCATTAAGTTAAATGTGGATGGCCTGCTTCGAGGTGATTATCAGTCACGAATGAATGGTTATTCCATTGGCAGACAGAACGGGTGGTTATCTGCCAATGATATCAGGGAGATGGAGGACTTAAATCCTTTATCTGATGAGGAAGGTGGAAATCTATACCTCATTAACGGAAATATGTGCAAGCTGTCTGATGCTGGTATTTTTGCTGGACAGACGCAGCAGGAAGAATCGGAACCTGAGCCGGAAGAAAAACCATTAGAAAATAATAGAAAGAGAGGTAAGCGATGAAACGTAAGTTTTGGAACTGGGTAAAGAATGAGGGCGAACTCGAAGCAACGAGGACGCTCTTTTTAAATGGAGAAATTTCAGATGAGACCTGGTATGGCGATGAAGTGACTCCACAGCTTTTTAAGGATGAGCTGAATGCAGACAGCGGTGATATTACTGTTTGGATTAACTCTCCAGGAGGAGATGTATTTGCAGCAGCTCAGATTTACAACATGCTTCGTGATTATAAGGGGCATGTGACAGTTAAGATTGACGGTTTAGCAGCATCTGCAGCGTCGGTTATTGCTGTGGCAGGAGATACCGTACTTGTCAGTCCAGTAGCAATGATGATGATTCACAACCCGGCGACACTTGCAATGGGAAACACCAAAGATATGGAAGCCGCCATTGCAATGTTAAATGAGGTGAAGGAATCCATCTTAAATGCTTATGTGGATAAGACCGGTCTTTCCAGAAACAAGCTGTCAAAGATGATGGATGACGAGACTTGGTTTAATGCCAAGAAAGCTGTAGAGCTTGGATTTGCTGACAAAGTATTATTTGCCGCAGAAGAAAAGCCTAAGAAAAAGCCGGAAGAAGATGAGGATCCGGATGAGAAAGAAGAAGGAAAAGAACCAGGGGAAGATGGTGAAGGCGACGAGGATGAGAAAAAGAAGAAGTTCCCATTCCAGAATGCCTATGCCTATTCCAGAAAATCGGTTGCAGATTCCTTTTTGAATAAGGTGACAGATAAGGCACCGGAAACAGTACCTGTAGACCAGTTAAGAAAGAGACTTGATCTCTTAAAACGATAGGAGGATTTCATAATGAGTAAAGTATTAGAATTAAAGGAAAAGAGAGCAAAAGCATGGGAGGCAGCAAAGGCATTTTTAGATTCCAAGCAGGGATCCAATGGGTTGATGTCTGCGGAGGATGCGGCAACTTATGACAAGATGGAAGCAGAGGTTGTTGATCTTGGAAAAGAGATTGACCGACTCGAACGTCAGGCAGTGATTGATGCAGAGCTTACAAAAGCAACAAGTACACCAATTACAAATAAGCCAAACACCCTGCTGGGAGGTGAAACAAGGACCGGTAGAGCTACAGACGAGTATAAGAGAGCGTTTTGGAATAGCATGAGAAACAAGAATTCTTATGAAATCCAGAACGCTCTTTCCATTGGTACGGATTCTGAGGGTGGGTATCTGGTTCCGGACGAGTATGAAAAGAAGTTAGTGGAAGCCCTGGAGGACGAAGTGTTCTTCAGAAGCCTCGCAACTGTCATCAAAACATCATCTGGAGATCGTAAGATTCCGATTGTTACTTCCAAGGGAGAAGCAGCATGGATTGATGAAGGCGGTCAGTTCCCAGAAAGCGATGATAGCTTTGGACAGACTTCCATTGGAGCACACAAGCTCGCTACTATGATCAAGGTATCAGATGAGCTTCTTAATGATTCCGTATTCAATATTGAGCAGTACATCTCTAAGGAGTTTGGACGTCGTATTGGAACAAAGGAAGAGGAAGCCTTCTTCATTGGTGATGGTACCGGAAAGCCGATTGGTATTTTCAATAAGACCGGTGGTGCGGACATTGGTGTGACAGCAGCTACCACAAGTATTACCTTTGATGATGTGATGGATCTTTATTATAGCCTTCGCGCACCTTATCGAAATAAGGCAACTTGGCTGCTTAATGATTCTACAGTAAAGGCAATTCGTAAGCTCAAGGATGGAAATGGAAATTATATCTGGCAGCCTTCTGTAAGAGAGGGAGAGCCGGATAGAATTTTGAATCGTCCTTATCGGACATCCATTTATGTTCCAGAACTCGCTGCCGGAAATAGAGTTATGGCCTTTGGTGATTACTCTTATTACTGGATTGCAGATCGCCAGGGACGCAGCTTTAAGAGATTAAATGAGCTCTTTGCAACAACCGGTCAGGTGGGATTTTTAGCATCCGAGAGAGTCGATGGTAAGTTGATTCTTTCTGAGGCGGTAAAGACACTTGATGTAAAGGCGTCTGCAAAATAAGACCAGGAGGTAGGATAAATGCAGGTTACGTTAGACACAGCAAAAAGTTATCTGAGAGTAGATTCCTCAGATGATGATGCACTGATTAGCGGTCTCATCGTTTCGGCAGAAACCTTGGTAAGAGAGGTGACGCGCTTAAATGATGAGGAGCTGCTCCCGTATAAGGAGATTGTCGAAATTGCAGAGCTCTTTACGATTGCGTACCTGTATGAACACAGGGAAGAAGCGGATCACAAGAACCTGACTGAAACGGTGAAGTATCTGCTTTTTCCAATCCGTAAGGAGGTCTTTTGATGATTGAGACAATGCGGGAACGTATCACAATTCAAAAAAGTAAGGCTGTAACAGATAAGGATGGAAATCATGTTCTTGTTTGGGATGATTATTATTCTTGTGCTGCATACGCAAATAATCTTTCTGGAAAAGAATACTGGGCAGCAGCACAGGTAAATGCACAGACAGATTTATATTTTCTAATCCGTTATTGTAGTGAGGCGGCTGCGATTGATAGTGAACACTTCCGCATTGTATTTCATGGCCAGCTTTACAATATTTCATTTGTTGATAACGTGCAGTACAAAAACAAGACATTGAAGCTCCGCGCGAGCCTGGTAAAGAGGTGATGGTATGGCAAATACAGTAAGTGTTGATCAGCTCGCAAATGTTATTATGCAGGGCCTTACGGAATATGCCGATGCACAGAGCGATATGGTAAAGCAAAGTGTGAAGGATGTTAGCAAGGAAGTTAAAAAAGAAATATCTGCAAATGCTCCAAAGAGGATAGGTGCTTATAAAAAGAGTTGGGCTACCAAGAAAACGAAGGAGACCAGTAATTCTCTTACAATGACAGTTCATTCCAAGAACAGGTATCAGATTGCGCATCTTTTGGAACATGGTCATGCGAAACGTGGAGGAGGTAGAGTTGCCGCAATCCCACATATAGCACTGGCAGAAGAACATGGAGCGACAATGTTACAGCAGAAAATTGAAAGGGGATTACGGGAATGACACATCAGGAAGTAATGACAATGCTTGCGGAGATGAATCTTCCGTATGCATATGATCATTTCGTAGAGGGAGAGTCACCGGATCCTCCTTTTTTAGCGTTCTTATATCCGGGAAGTAATCACTTTGCAGCAGATGGAAAAGTATATTTTAAAGTGAATCGATTAAATATTGAGCTCTATACAGATAAGAAAGATGTGGAGCTTGAAGAAACTGTAGAGGCTGTGCTGGATAGGCATGGCATTTTTTATGTCAAAAGCGAAGTATGGATTGAATCTGAAAATCTGTATGAGGTGCTTTATCAGATGGAGGTATAGAAATGGCTAATAAAAAGAATAAAGTCAAGTTTAATATCCGAAATGTGCATTATGCACTGCTTACAAAAAGTGATGATGGCGAGGTGACATATGGTACACCCGTGCCGATGCCCGGTGCGGTATCCATTTCGCTTGATCCAAACGGAGAGCCAAGTGTATTCTATGCAGACGGATATGCATATTACACGATCAATAACAATCAGGGCTATGAAGGTGACCTTGAACTTGCTCTGGTGCCGGAGTCGTTTCGTACCGATGTACTGAAGGAATCCCTCGATGCCAATAATGTGCTTGTTGAAGATGCGACCGTGGAAACAGGTAAATTTGCACTGTTGTTTGAATTTGATGGTGACATCAATAAAATCCGTCATGTGCTTTATAATTGCACGGCAGCAAGACCTACCATTGAATCAGCAACAAAGGAAGATGAGATTGAGGTCAAGACAGAAACCCTGTCGATTACGGCATCACCTCTTGATGGGGGCTATGTAAAAGCACGTACATCTGACAGCACATCGGCGGCTGCTTATGATGGCTGGTATAAAACAGTATATCTTCCGAAAGCAGTATCTGATGCATCAGGCCAGTCCGACAGTACAAAGGTATCATCAGCAAAGAACAGTTCTAAGGAGGTCGTATCATGAGCCTTATAAAAAATCTTGAAATTGATGGAAAGCAGGTGCCATTCAAGGCATCTGCTGCAATCCCACGAATTTATCGTATTAAGTTTGGAAGGGATATTTATAAAGACCTGAGTGCCTTGGAGAAGGCTGTAGGAAAAGATAAAGAGGAGAGTTCAAGCCTGGATATGTTTTCACTTGAGATGTTTGAGAATATTGCATATGTTATGGCAAAACACGCAGACCTGGGCATTCCCGATACACCAGAAGAATGGCTTGATGAGTTTAATACATTTTCTATTTATCAGATTCTTCCACAACTTATTGAGTTATGGGGATTGAATGTGAAAACGGATGTTGAAGCTAAAAAAAACTTCGCCCGACAGAGCGTCAGATGACAACACCCTTATTTCTTCTAAGATGTGTGCAGATAGGGTTGTCTATCCGAGACCTTGACCTTCTGACAATAGGGATGGTTAATGATATGTATGCCGAGAGCAGTAATGATGATTACAAGTATCCAGAAGTTGCAACACAGGAAGATTTCGACAGGTTCTAGATTGAGAAAACAGCCATTTTCTGATATAATACGGAAAGTGGTTGAAACATTCTCAGCTACAAATCGGAATTTAGAGGAGTAAAATACTATGAATCCTGAAATAGATATAAGTAATGTTATCCTAAAAACAGAGCGTTTGTTGATTCGCCCGTGGCGGCAATCCGACCTTGATGACTTTTATTCCTACGCTTCAGTAGATGGAGTCGGACAAATGGCGGGTTGGAAGCCTCATAAAAGCAAGGAAGAATCTAAGATTATTCTTGATATGTTCATTAGCCATAAGAAAACATTTGCACTCGAATATCAGGGCAAAGTAATAGGTTCTGTTGGGATCGAAAAATACAATGAAACTCACTTCCCGGAATTTGAAAATAAGAAATGCCGTGAGATAGGCTATGTTCTGAGCAAAGAATATTGGGGACAAGGTTTAATGCCGGAAGCGTTGAAAGAAGTAATTCGTTTTCTCTTTGAGAACGCTAATCTTGATGTAATTTTCTGTGGTCACTTCTTGTGGAATGAGCAATCTCATAGAGTTCAGGAAAAAAGTGGTTTCAAACACTATGCATTTGATACCTATGAGACAGCATTCGGTACAACGGAAGAAAATGAGGTAAACATTCTAAAAAGAGAAGATTGGGTATTGCAGTAAATTCAAGTTTGTCGGAGTGAAAATTAATAATTTACATAGAAACATCTGTCAGAAATGGCAGGTGTTTTTCTTTTGTTACGGAGCAGAAATGCTCCTTTTTTTATACCCATTTTTAGGAGGTGAGAATTCATGGCAAGCCGTATTCAGGGAATTACCGTAGAAATCGGTGGTGATACAACCAAATTGCAGAATGCCCTTAAGGGTGTGAACGGACAGATAAAATCCACCCAATCACAGCTGAAGGATGTAAACAAACTGCTGAAACTGGATCCGGGCAACACAGAGCTGATTGCACAGAAACACAAGCTGCTTTCAGAGGCTGTTAGTGAGACAAAAGAAAAACTGGCAACCTTAAAGACGGCAGCGGAACAGGCAAACACGGCGCTTGCCAATGGTGAAATCTCCAAAGAGCAGTACGATGCATTACAGAGGGAAATCGTAGAAACGGAGCAGGACTTAAAAAATCTGGAAACACAGGCGAACCAGTCGGCAACGGCAGTTCAGAAGATAGCTGCGTCCGGGGAAAAGTTAAAGACGGTCGGTAATAACATATCGTCTGCCGGACAGAAACTTCTTCCCGTGACAGGGGCAGTGGCGGGACTTGGTACGGCGGCTGTTACAACGGCAGCAAACTTTGAATCTTCCATGTCGCAGGTACAGGCTACGATGGGAATTACTAAAGACTCCATGTCAACGGTTGACGGGCAGTCTGTTAATACGATGGACACCCTTTCCAAACTGGCAAAGAAGATGGGTGCAGAGACGGCATTTTCTGCAAGTGAATGTGCTGAGGCTTTGAATTATCTGGCTTTAGCTGGCTATGATACACAGCAGATGTGCGATACTTTACCGACTGTACTTAATCTGGCAGCCGCCGGAGATATTGCACTTGCCGATGCTTCTGATATGGTAACGGATGCGATGTCAGCCCTTGGTATGGGAGTTGATGAAGCAGGAACGATGGTAGACCAGATGGCAAAGACGGCATCTACTACGAATACATCCGTGGCACAGTTAGGGGAAGGTATCCTTACCATCGGTGCAACAGCCAAATCCATCAAGGGTGGTACGGCAGAGCTTAATACGGCACTCGGCATCCTTGCCAATAATGGTATCAAGGGTGCAGAGGGTGGTACGCACCTAAGAAACATCATCCTGTCTTTGCAGAATCCTACGGATAAGGCTGCCATTGCGATGGAAGAACTGGGACTGCAGGTTTATGATTCCGAAGGAAACATGAGGAGCATGAATGATATTCTGGGTGACCTGAATTCAGGAATGGATGGAATGACCTCTGCCGAGAAATCAAATATCATCGGCAGGATATTTAATAAAACCGACCTGTCATCCGTGAACGCACTGCTTGCCAATACGGGAAGTACATGGGATGACCTTCAGCAATCTATTGCAGACAGCGGGGGTGCTGCCGGACAGATGGCAGATACACAGCTTGATAACCTGCAGGGACAGATCACCATATTGAAATCCGCATTAGAGGGACTTGCCATTTCATTCGGAGAACTTCTGATGCCTGCCATAAAACAGATCGTTGGATGGGTACAGTCATTTGTTGATGTATTAAACGGACTGGATGAAGGGACAAAGAAAACGATTGTCACAATTGCACTTATCGTGGCTGCCCTTGCCCCGGTTCTTATCATTGTCGGAAAAGTCATCTCAGCTGTTGGAACGATCATGACCATTGTTCCAAAGATTGCCGGAGTCATCAATACAGTTAAGGGGGCATTTGCAGCACTGAATACGACAATGCTTGCAAATCCTATCGTTCTTATTATTGCAGCCATAGCAGCACTTGTGGCTGCCTTTATTTATCTCTGGAATAACTGTGACGGTTTCCGTCAGTTCTGGATTGACCTTTGGGAGAATGTGAAACAGGTTGCTGTTACAGTATGGAATGCAATAAAATCATTCCTCTCGACAGCATGGGAAGCAATAAAGACTACGGCAGCAACCGTGTTTGGGGCAATCAAGTCATTTTTCACAACCATATGGGACGGCATAAAACTTGTGTTCACCACGGTGCTTGAAGTGATAAAGACAGTGATTGTGACCTATTTTACCATCTACAAAACAGTGATCACGACAGTATTTAATGCAGTCAAACTTGTGGTGACAACCGTGTGGAATGCAATCAAGACCGTGATAACCACGGTTGTGACAGCAATCCAGACTTTTATTACGACAGCATGGAATACGATAAAGACAATCGTGACCACGGTGGTGAATGGAATAAAGACGGCGGTTTCCGGTGCCTTTACTGCGATGTGGACTGGCATAAAGACAACCATAGGAAATATTGTTACAACGATAAAAACAGGATTTGGCACAGCAGTTTCTTTTATCACGGGACTTGCACAGTCTGCGGTCAAGTGGGGAACAGACATTATTGACGGAATCGTAAACGGCATCAAAAAGTGCATCGGCAAGGTTAAGGATGCAGTATCCAATGTGGCTGAAACAATAAAGTCTTATCTGCATTTCTCCGTGCCGGATGAAGGACCACTTACTGATTATGAGTCATGGATGCCGGATTTCATGGGCGGACTGGCTGAAGGAATAGAAAAGAGCAGGGGACTTGTAACAAAGGAAATCGAGAAACTGACGGATACCATGAATCTTGAAAATATGGTGCCGGATATGGATGCAAGCCTGAATGCCACTGTCGGAGGAAATGCTTCTTACGGGCAGAACGGTACGGTAAAACTTAACCAGCCGATCATGCTGGACGGAAGGGTGATCACGACACTTGTGTCACAGATACAGTATTCCAATGGTCAGGCATCCATGAGAAATCTTGGAATAAGTTAGGAGGTGCAGACAGTGTCAAAAACTGTAGACGGGGTGGTTTATTACACCGTAAGATTTTTAAATTATGCAGGGACTGACCTGCTCGGCACCTGTGATGTGGAAGCAGGCGGTGATGCCACAGACCTTGCACCACAGCCGGAAGTAATAGAGGGCATGGTGTTTAACGGATGGAATGTGGATATCACAAAAGTGATGGAGGACATGACAGTTCGTCCGACCTATAAGAGCGACAGCATTTATTATACAGTCAATTTCCTTAACTATGCAGGGGACGATTATCTTTCTACCCAGAAAGTAAAGGAAGGGGAAAATGCAGTTCCTCCGTCCCCAGAAAAGATCAGGGGATTGTTTTTTATAGGGTGGAATACATCTTTTACGGATATTCATGAGGATAAGACCATCCGTCCGAGATACAGGGAGATACCTCCGCACCCGGTATTGAATTTTTATAAAAAGACAAAAGGGAATACTTCGGGAGAGTTTATCCGTTCTTACTCTGCCGTCAATGCCTGCAGCATTACGGCAAAACTGGACGGGGAATGCACAATGTCTTTTAAGATGCTGACGAGGAAGATAGATTCTTTTGTTGATGTAAAATGCATTGCAGAACTGGACGGACTTGTATTTAACATTACGAATGTGAAAAAAAGTATATCCAGCGGTGTATGTTATACCGAGATGGACTGTGAACACATTTCCTATATCCTGAATGACGATGAATATAAGGTGATTGCTTTTGACATGACGGGTACTCCAAGACAGATACTGTGGGCGCTGCTTGAAGGAACACCATTCAGTGTTGGTACGGTGGACATAGAAAAGAAGGTAACACTCAGGGTAAATACAGAAGCAACAAGACGTGCCTGTGTGATGCAGCTGCTTGCCCTTGTAAAAGGGGAAATCGAATATTACGGATACGCTATCGGCATCCGTAAGCACAGGGGAAACAGCCAGACAGTGGATATCATGAAAACGGAAAATGTCAAGGATATCAGTTATTCCTATAATGCAACGGAACAGAGGTACAGTTATTCCGTTGACCTGTACAGAAAAGGAAATGTTGACCTTGGGGATGAACTGCTTCTTGATTTTAAGCCATTATCCATATACAGGCAGAAGCGTGTGGTCGGCATGGAGTGGAATCCGTTCAACTATAATGAGGTGAGCATTACGATTGGTGCTTATATACCGACCATCAATGATTCGCTTTATTCTGTTGTTACAAGCGTGGAAGATATCAGAAATACCACGGCAAAATACACGGTGGAATTTGGGGAGATCATCGGAAACGGCTCTTTTTATTTTACAAGGGCATATAATGACAGACCATATTTTCAGTACCAGACAAATGATGGGAAGACACCGACAGTAACGCTGACTAAGAAATCCGGCAGTGCATTTGCTTCTTATGTCGGTGCATCCATATCCGGGGTTTCTTCCTCAACGAGAACGGTCATTGCGTTTTACTGTACCGTGCCGGATGAAACGGAAGATGAGGAAGATACGGATTAAGGAGGTGCTTTCGGATGGCTGTGTTCAGCGGGAATGAGTATAAAAAGGCTTCATCGGATGCACTTGCATTTATAAAAAGACAGCTTGATGTAAACAACTTCAAGTGTCAGATAACATTTGACAAAGAATATGATGACAGTTATTCCGGGGATATCGTCTGGGGATATGTAACAGGGATATCCGTTGAGGAAGATCAGGTAAGGGCAAAATACATCGCCCCATCCACTTATTATGATTTTAACTATAAAGGAAAAGTCACAGGAACTGCAAGAAACCTTTCAGATTACAGTGATTATGCGGTGAATGTTTATGTTGTCCATGATGCCGATTACAAGGTGATCACCTGTCCTATCAAAGCAGATGGGACATGGGAGTCTGCAATGACATACAGGGAAACTTACAAATCTGCCGAAGGAAGTAAGGTAGTGACCTATCCGCTTGATATAACGGTAGGTGATGGGATTAAAGAGTTCCGTCTTGCCAAAGGCATAAAAGGAAAATGGGAACAGATTTCATCCTCCGATGAAGTAACGGTTGAAAGGTATGTGTATGATGCAGACACAGAGATAAAAGCCGAAGATGGCGGGTATGGATACAGTTATTTTGAGTACTTCACCGTAAGGCTTTACAGTTATTCGGATGCGGAATACATCAATGATATCTGTAAGATATGGAACTGTGGCGGTGGAAAATATATGTGGTACACCAATAAAGCTGCAACGGGGCATAAGATAGGGAAGGTCATGCAGCAGGTATGGAGGGATGGTGCGGTTGCATTCGATGCAGTCGGCATAGCGGGTGCTGTTATGAATCTGCAAAAAGGCAGACTTCCGGCATCGTTCCTTATTCCGACAGATGACCCTCAGTATAATAAGGACGGATCCAATGCCCTCGGTGCATATGGTTATATGCTGAATTCCAGAACATGGGCATACGATGTCGGTCTTGCATTATTGGTATTTACTACTAGCGGTGATTATGGTATCTGCAAAGAAATGCTGAACAGAATGAAGTATGAACAGAACGATGACGGGAGTTTCAATTTTTCCTACGATATTTATATCGGACAGTTGTTTGATGGGTATGTAAGAACCGGGGCAATGGGATGGCTGGTGTGGGGAGCCTGTTATTACACGATGGAAAGCGGGGACAGGGATTTTGTGAAGATGATAAAAAAAGCCGGGGACTGGCTTGTGTCAAAACAGGTCACGGATTCATCCGATCCACGATATGGACTTATGACAGGAGGTTACGGCAGTTACAACATGGAGGATTATTCCTATTCCGGGGAGGAGATAGAGTGGTGTTCCGTGGAACACCAGTGTTCGGCATTACAGGCACTTGAGGGATGTTCCCTTGTGCTGAAAAATAAAAAATACAAGGAAGCAGCAGAACTTGTCCGGGACAGTCTTTTTCTAAAATGCTACGACAGGGAGAACGAACGGTTCTTTCAGGGCATCAACGGGGGAGTGCCGGATAAGGCATGGGCGCTTGACTGCACCACATGGGCAGGGACACTTATCTTTTCCGTGGCGCATTCATCAACGGCAGAATCGTGTCTTGAAACTGCAAGGAGTGTGTATCTTACGAAGAATAAGAAGATCATACAGAGCAGGGAGAAAGATTACTATAATACAGCATACTCCGATGAGGGAACATTTTCCGGCTTTAAGCCGTACAGTGATAAGACGGCTGACTATAAAGGTGCGCCGGATATCGTGTGGACGGAGGGAACGCTCGGATACTCCACGCTTGCCTATGTACTGGGAAATATGGATGAGGCAAAGAAATATGTGGATGAATGCATCAGAATGCAGAACTGTGACGGGAGCACGGGCGGCGTGATATATACGACAGCCACCTATGGAATGTTACCGTGGGAGTTTCATGTATGGGAAAGCGTGGTATCATCGTCATGGCTGTACCTTGTCATTAATAATCCTGATGTTCTTTTTCCAAGGACACTCAGACAGGTCTATTATATGGCTAAGATAAATAATATCCACGATGAAAGAAAATAGAATAAGTAATTTCGGAATCAGGCAGTTATCCATAATGGGTAGCTGCTTTTTTCATACAAAAATTTATAAGGAGGACAAGACAATGAAGGAATTCTGGAACGCAGTACAGTTTGTATTCACGGCTGTCGGAGGATGGCTTGGATACTTTCTGGGAGGTTGTGACGGTTTGTTATATGCATTGCTTGCTTTTGTGGTGATCGACTACATAACCGGTGTTATGTGCGCGATAAACGACAAAGCGCTATCAAGTGAAGTGGGCTTTCGTGGGATTTGCAGAAAGGTACTGATCTTCTTATTGGTAGGGATTGCAAACATCCTGGATGTCCATGTGATTGGTACCGGAAGTGTTCTAAGAACAGCAGTTATTTTCTTTTATATTTCCAATGAAGGCGTGAGCCTTTTAGAAAATGCTGCCCATTTAGGATTGCCGGTTCCACAGAAAATCAAAGCAGTATTAGAGCAGTTGCACGAGCGTGCAGAAGATGATGACAAGTCCAGCTAATAAATGTCAATAGTTAGATGTGAAAAAAATTATTTTGTTTTTT
>ERZ791607.361-NODE-361-length-45773-cov-16.868170_pt1 | contig 45773 bp, 33 predicted proteins | sample MGYA00509964_ERZ791607 | MGnify/ENA primary metagenome ERZ791607 (study PRJEB30046, sample SAMN00791907) | human gut metagenome | study: EMG produced TPA metagenomics assembly of the A metagenome-wide association study of gut microbiota in type 2...
TTATACCGTTGTTTTCAATCCTAATACAACTACGGATACGCTTGTTTTACTTGCTGAAGATGAAGATATTCGTGTTCGTAGTGCGGTTGCCGCAAATGAAAATACATCTATTGAAGTGCTTGCTATGCTTGCGCAGGACGAGGATATGTGGGTTCGTTGCGATGTTGCAAAAAATAAAAATACACCCATTGAAGCACTTGCATTGCTTGCTTTAGATAGAAGCCATAGTGTTCGTTGGGCGGTTGCTAAAAACAAGAACACACCTGTAGACTTGCTTGCTGTACTTGCACAGGACGAGGACTACTGGGTTCGTTGGGCGGTTGCAGAAAACGAAAGCACCTCTGCCGATGTACTTGCTGTACTTGCAAATGACGATGCTTATGAGGTTCGTACAGCAGTTGCCGCAAACGGAAATACATCTGCTAATGTGCTTGCTATGCTTGCACATGACGAGGATAGAGATGTTCGTAGTGAGGTTGCCGCAAACGGAAATACATCTGTTGATGTACTTATTATGCTTGCTACTGATGAAGACTATCATGTGAGGGAAGCTGTAGCGGAAAATAAAAATACGCCTGCCAATATACTCACAATGCTTGCACAAGATAAAGATGCCGATGTACGTTATGAGGTTACAAAGAACCCTCATACTCCTTACAATACGCTTATTATGCTTACAAAGGATAAAAACGTATTAATAAGCGAAACGGCTGAAGAAGCCCTTAAAGAGTGCAAAGAAAAAGGTAGAACCAATATAGAACGATAACGACATTACTTCCGCTCTATTGGAACGGAAGTGCATTTTGTTCTGTAGCTTAATGGCACATAAATCAATTGTAAATTTAGAATCTTTCAGAAAGGTCGATAATTATGGATAAAACAAACACTATGGGAATAAAGTCAATGAGCGTAAAAGAATGTATTGCACTGGCACACGATACTTCAGATGAAGAGGTTCTTTGTACATTGGCAAAGGACGAAAATGAAGATGTTCGTCACTATGTTGCTTGGAATAAGAATACATCTGCTGAAACTCTTGCATTACTTGCAAAAGACGAAAATGAATATGTTCGTCAAGCAGTGGCAGAAAACGAAAACACTCCTATCGAAATACTCACCGTGCTTGCCGAAGACAAATATTGGGGTGTTCTCCACCATGTTGCTTGGAACAAGAACACACCTAAGAAAGTCCTTGTAACACTCGCAAAGGACGAAAACTGGCTTGTTCGTGACGCTGTTGCTTGCAACAAGAACACGCCTGTCGAAGCACTTGCAATACTTGCAGAGGATTATATTTGGGACATTCGTCAAGCGGTAGCAAAGCATGGAAACACTCCCGCCAATATTCTCGCCGTGCTTGCACAAGACGATGATGAGTTTGTTCGTCAAACGATTGCAGAAAACCGAAAGACGTCTTCGGATATTCTTGCAACACTTGCCAAGGACGAAAGCTGGTTTATTCGGGATATAGTAGCAAAACATGAGAACACGCCTACAGATATACTCGTAATGCTCTCTAAAGACGAAAATCCAGATGTTCGTGACGCTGTTGCTTGGAATAAAAACAGTCCCGCTGAAGTCCTTGTAACACTTGCACAGGACAAAGACAGTTCTGTTCGTAAAACTGTCGCTATGAACAAAAACACGCCTACAGATATACTCGTAATGCTCTTTAAAGACGAAAGCCCTTCAGTTTGCTCAGCCGCAAATAAAGCTCTTAAAGAACGAAGAATGAAGTCTCAGCAAAAACAGGAAAGATAACGACAAAAAATCACTTCCTATCCATTGGAAAGGAAGTGATTTTATTATGTGGCTTAATGGCACATAAATCAATTATAAATTTAGAATCTTTCAGAAAGGTCGATAATTATGGATAAAACAAACACTATGGGAATAAAGTCAATGAGCGTAGCAGAACGTATTGTGTTAGCACACAAAACGTCAGATGAAGAGGTTCTTTGCACATTGGCAAATGACAGAAGCTACAAGGTACGAAAGACGGTTGCACAAAATTCCAATACAAACACAGAAATTCTTGCATCTCTTGCAAAAGATAGAGATGAATATGTTCGCATAGAAGTTGCAGGAAACCTTAACACACCATCAAAAGTCCTTGAAGAACTTTCGTATGATAAAGACTGGTTTGTTCGTAAAGTGGTGGTCGCAAATGTAAACACCTCTGCGGATACGCTTACAAATCTTGTTATAGATGAACATTCTTGTGTGCGCAAAGAAGTTGCATTGTGCGACAATGTAAGTTTAGAATTACTTGAAGCACTCGCAAATGATAAGGATTCGTGTGTCCGTGTGGCGGTCGCACAAAGTGCTATAATTTCTTCTGAAACCTTTATAGAACTTGCTAAAGATGAAAACTATGAAGTCCGTTGCACTGTTGCCGATAACAAGGCAACACCTGTAGAAATTCTTGATTATCTGGCAAAAGACAAAGACTGGTGGGTTCGTATGGGTGTAGCAGGAAACAGAAACACATCTGTTGGTATACTTGCTATGCTTGCAAAAGATGAGATAATCTCCGTTCGTGAGTTGGTTGCTTCTAATCCCAACACACCGTCTTACATACTTGCACAGCTTGCCGAAGACGAAGTTAACTGCGTTCGTTGTGCTGTTGCGGAAAACATAAACACTTCCATTGAACTACTCTATGCACTTGCACAGAACGTGGATAAGTGGGTTCGGTATGCTGTTGCAGAAAATGCAAATACATCTGTGAAATTATTGGAAGCACTCACCAATGATAAAGAATTTATTGTCCGTAAAGCAGTAGCACAAAATAAAAACACACCGACTGACATACTATTAAAGCTTGCGCAAGACATAGACGTTGATGTTCGTTGTGCTGTTGCAAAAAATGTAAACACTCCTATTGAATTACTTTCTGCGCTTGCACAAGACATAGAGTTGGTTCGGTGTTCTGTTGCAGGAAACGTAAATACATCAGCAAATTCATTGGAAGCAATTGCTAATGATAAAGAACCCTATGTCCGTGAAGTAGTAGCACAAAATGAAAATACTTCACCTGATACACTATCAATGCTTGCTTTAGATAAAATTCCTCATATCCGTGAATTGATAGCGTTTAATAGTAATGCACCTCTCAAAACGCTGTTTCAGCTTGCGGAAGATAAAAATAGCGATGTTCGTAAGGCTGTTGCTTCAAATAAAAAAACGCCATCAGAATTGCTTGTAACACTCGCTACTGATGAAAACGTTAACGTTCGTAAAGCTGTCGTAGAAAATATAAATACACCAGTTGAAGTGCTTATAAAACTTGCTACAAGCAATAATTATTGGATTCTTATGGCTCTTATACAAAATAAGAACACACCATCTGATATACTCTCTCTTTTTGCACATGACGAGCGTTGCTTTGTGAGAAATACGGCAATACAATTGCTCTCTGAACGCAAGGCAAAAAAGTGAACGTAATCTGGAAAGATAACATTATCGTCATTTCCGCTCCACTGGAACGGAAATGATTTTGTAATGTGGTTTAATGGTACATAAATATTATGCAATCATAATTTGAAAGGCAGTTTGTATATGTCAATAGGCAAATATGAAAAATTAGCGGAAAGAAATCGTAGATTATATCCCAAAGGCTCGATTGTAATACTGGATAATATGTACGGCGAACAAAAAATGCCAAAGGGAATAAAAGGTATAGTTGACGAGGTTGATGATATAGGTCAGATACACGTCAAATGGGAAAACGGAAGCAGTCTTGCTCTCAATGTTGAAGTAGACTCATTCAGGAAAGTGGCAGAAAGGAAGATAACACATGAACTGTAACAATAAGCAAACAAAGAATCTTGATAAGGAATTAACCGAACTGGACGTTTTAAAAGATATTCAATGCGAAGAGTTGGAACTAAATCTTGATGACGATGATAATATCTTTATGGAATGGTTGCTCTGGTGTTATGATGACACTTACAAATATGCAGGTGATAAATCGGGCGTTTTTAAAGAAGCAGGTGTATCCTATGATGACGTAATCAACAATGATGACAATTTTATGAATATGTATCTCTGGGTGAAAAAGACTGAAACGGGTTCATTTGAGCCAACGATAATGGTATATTTAGATACAGAAAAAGGCAGTTTTGTTCAACCGCTCAAAATAACAACGGAAGATAGTAAAAAGATACTTCTTGATAAAGCTGAAGCCTATATAACCAAAGAAGATAATATGTCTATGGAAGACCTTTTCACCTACTATGAAGAAGAAAACCTAAAAGATGAGATTTTCAGCCACACAAATGATTCTGTAAAAGAAACTGCTGACTACATAAACGGAAAAGTGCGTAACGCTTATTATACAGAAAATAAGTTCATGAACGAAATCATAGTACAACAGGATTTATTTAACCGACTGGTACAAAATCCACAACCGTTGTACCAGAACATATTGAACGAATACAAAAACAAGAAATTCAGTGTTACCGAATTTCAAGAAATCTACGATAAATGCGTAGGCTCTTTGATAAAAGGTGTTCTTCACTCAGAACAATGTAGAATAGGCAAGGAACAGCTTGCAAATATAGTTTTTGATAAACCGTTCAACGATTTATTTTCTTTTGTATATGACGACAATCGTTGTGCCAACGGAGTAGTGTTGTACAATTATATCAACGTCAGCAAAGAAACTCTTGTTACAATGCTTGATTATTTGTATGACTACTACCCTATTGTTGCAGAAAAATTAGGCAATAAGTACGATTACAACATTCAATCAAAAGATGAGCTTATTTCATTTGCAACAAACAAAGATGTTATTGCAGAGTGTAAGATTGATTTTACACAACCCGATTCATTTAATATCTGTGTCTGCTTTGGAAATACTGATTTTTCTATCATATTACCTGCGGTTATTTCTTCGGAAGAATTACCTGATGCAGTTAAAGCATCTATTATTGAAGCGGCAAACGAAAACATACGTGACGATAATAAAAGGGATTTTCAAATAGATTTTGCCAATGTTAACACTTTATCCGAAATGTTTGCGGCTATAAATGAGCATCACAAGAACAAAGAAAAACTACTTGCAGATAAGATTTCTGTAAAAGCCATCGACAGTCCTGATATAACGCAGGACGCTGAAGGAACTGTAGAAAAGAAATATACGTTTTCTGTAGACCTTCTTGACGAAATAAAAGAAGATTATATTTCCCGCTTTGGGATATTCTCTTATAACGGTTCTCCGAATGAAACAGAACATAGCTGTATGGAACGAAACAAAGACCTTATAAATAGGTTTGAACTGACATTAACGATGAATGTCATCTATACAAAAGAGCCTTGTTCGACTATTTCGCTTCAAGCAAGATTACACAATGGTATACCAAAATATGATGACGGAAGTTGTTACGTTTCAAAAGGTGGCGGCGTAGAAGAAGATGGTTTTGATGCCTCTACCCTTGCGGTTTACGACTTTACGGGTTACGTTCCTTTAAGTCTAAATGAACAACAGATATACAAAGAAAAAGCAGAAAAAGCTATAAACAAAATGAATGAACGCTTACAAAAACAAAACAAATACAGATAAGGAGAAAAACGATGACGACAAATGAAAATTACAAGAGTTATAGCGACTCTATAATAGAAGAAATGTGGCAGGCTCTTGATGATGTTCCTTTTGACGAACAAGCAAATGGCGAAATGATATTAAGCGAAAAATGGCTATCCTTCGATGAAGGAACTACACGAGATGATATTTGGCATTGGTTCGACAAGCATTACAGTAAAGGCGTTTACGAACTTCTGTATGGCGATAAAGAATCATTTATTGACTGTACACACAGTTATGAGGAGTTGTGCGCTTTATTTGACAAAATAGAGCCACTTTCAAAGTCTGCTTTTGATGTTTTTGATTGCGAAGACAATACTAAAAACGTTCTTGAAGAATCTGCTGAACCTTGTCTTTTATTTGGTTTTTCTATTCCTGATAAAGCATTGACTTCGGTTTTCGATAAAGAAGATGTTTTATATATAAAGAAAGACAGAGCAAATAAAGGATTTGATGAGTCTGTTGGCTACATTACGGTTAAAAAGAACAGCGAAGAAGATTTCGAATATTTGCTTGTTATGGACGCAGGCACAACACGTCCTGTAAGTGAATGCTTATTGGAAAAGATTTTGAAGGATTCTATTGAAGATTATATTTCTTTCATAGAAAATTGCAAATCGTCTTTATGGTTAAACGTCTGGTTTGATAACTTTCAAAAAGAGATTGTTGAAGAAATAAAAAAGGAAACATCAGCAGAAAAGCTCACCTTATATGCACAGAATAAAAATATCATTGTTCGTCAAGCGGTTGCAATCAGCCTAAACACACCTGATACAGCACTTGCAATGCTTGCTGACGATAAAAATGAACGTGTAAGACCGTTTGTAGCAAGAAATCGCAATATAAGCCTAAGTTTGCTCACCAAACTTGCTAAAGACGAAAGCCCCGATGTTCGTAAAGAAGTAGCAGATAACGCAAAGGCTTCTGCGGAAATATTGACTTTGCTTGCAAAAGATAAAGATAAGTATGTTCGTAAAGCTGTCGCTTGGAACGAGAATACACCACCTGAAACACTTGCTGAATTGGCTACAGAAGAAGACTACAGTATTCGGCAAGCTGTTGCATCTAATCCGAATACATCAGGGAAAACACTTTCCATACTTGCAAATGATGAACACTCAAACGTTCGCATAAATGTTGCTTTCAACGCAAACACACCACCTGAAGCATTGGCAAAACTCGCCGAAGATGATGATTTAGAAGTTCGCAACACTGTTGCTGATAACCCTCAAATGTCATCTAAGACCATTGAAACGCTTGCGGATAATAAAGATAATCAGATTGGTCGAACGGTAAAAAACAACAAAGAAAGATAAGGCTTACACACTTCCGTTCCAATGGAGCGGAAGTGTTATTTTGTAATGTTGCTTAATGGTACATAAATCAATTGTAAATACAATTTCGTTTCAGAAAGGACGAAACAACATGGAAACAACAGCCTTGAAAAAGCTTTCTTTTGAAAAAAAGTACAATTTGGCTAAGGACATTGAAACACCCACAGAAATACTTGAAATTCTTGCAAGCGATGCCGAATGGAAGGTTCGTAAAGCAGTAGCTTATAACATTACTACTCCGTTAAATGTACTGACAAAACTTGCTACAGATAACGATTGGGAAGTTCGGCTTAATGTTGCAGATAACAAGAGTACGCCTGCTGAGTTGCTTGCGATACTTGCAAAAGATAAGCAACGATGGGTTCGGTGCGCTGTTGCAAGAAACGAAAACACACTACCAAAGGATTTAACAATGCTTGCTAACGATGATTATTGGGACATTCGTATTGAAGTTGCAAAAAACAAACACATTCCCTCTGAAGCAATTGTAATACTCGTAACTGATTGTGAAGTTTCTGTTCGCTTTTATGTTGCTCAGAATCCAAATATACCTCTCAAAGCCCTTGAAACGCTTACAAATGATACTGACGATGCAGTGCGTAGCATAGCAAGTAAAGTCCTTAAAAAACGCATAATAAAAAACGAACAAAATATGGTAAGATGACATCATTACTTCCTATCCACTGGAACGGAAGTGATTTTGTCGTGTTGCTTTTTGACCTATAAATATAATGAAACAAAATGAAACAAAAAAATTCTTTTTAAAGGACGGAATCTATTATGGATAAAGAAATGAACAAACAAAGTTTGAAAGAATCTTTGAGCATTTTATCAACTGATGAACGTTTAAATTTAGCTATAAACACCTATTTTGTAGAAATACTCGAAGTGTTTTCTGAAGACGAAGACTGGCAAATCCGTGCTTGTGTTGCTAATAACCCTCACACGCCATCTTCCATTCTTTTCAAATTAAAAACAGATGATGCCGATTCTGTAAAATATACGGCAGAAAAAGCACTTTCTGAACGCAAATCAAGCAAATATGACATAGATAGATAACCAATTGACGTTACTTATCGGTGTGATGTTTCTTATGTGGTTAATTGAACTATAAATAAAGTAAGAACGATTTCTATCGGAAAGGAGTGTTAAGATGCAAGAAATAATTAGCAATTGGAAAGAATTTAGCAACGGCAATTTATTTGATGATGGTGGGGTTCTGATAAAGCATCTTTATCCCTCAAACTTAGTAGAAAATGCTCCTGCACTTTTAAATTTCTATCAAGTATTTGAGGTTGTTAAAGACGAAGACAATATCAAATATGGGTTTAAAGGTGTTTACATTACTCATAACGGAGAAGATGCCGCAGATATAGCAAACGAACTTTATAAGCGTTCGAATAAGAATTGCACCAACATAGAAACATACGGCAATAAGCCTGTGACAGAAAAAAATAATGATTTTAGAATAACGGATAGGCAGTTGAACAATTGGCTTGCTGAAATCGGTTATGATAGAGCAGTGGTAAAAGAGGAAGAATATACAATGAAAGAGTTCGGAAGCGTTACTTGTCAAAACGAAATGACTTTTTATGATGAGTTGAATAAACAATGGGCTGTGCGCTTTGAACTGAAGTGTGAATTAAATGCTATTATTGAACTATTGGAACGTGCTAATGAAGCATATTCTATTTATTCTATTGAGGGTTGTTCAAACGCTTTTGATTATATTCCTTTTTGCAAGAACATAAGTCCTTGCATTGATTTTACAAAAAGCAGTGACGGTACTCTTAATGTCAGTTTGCTGTTAAATGTTATAGATAAAATCGGGAATTGTCAATTAAATCATTATTTGGCTATAACACCAAGTGAGGCGAGTCTTCTTTACGGTAAAGCAGACCAGTATCTGCAAAACATAAATCGTGAACAGGGAAGTGCTTATACGATTGACTCTCTCATTGATGATTCATCTCTCGCTAAATCAATTGATATTTATAAATCAGTTCCTAATGGAGTTGCACAATATACCGATATTCCTGATGACAAAAATGTATATCTGAATGTTAAAGGAATTGTCGGTGTGCCTCTCTCTGCAAAAGAAGAAAAATATCTGGTATATTACGAGGACATCAACGGTAACAAGCTTTATTATGCTTGCACAAGCAAGCTTGATGAGTTTAGCAATTTTCAGAAGAACGGCTTCTGCATAGTGAACAATCCTTTAAAATCATATTCTCTTGACGATTTACAGAGAATTATAAGCAGAGCAGAAAGAGGAAATTCCTCGTTAAATATAGAAATTGTTTAAAAAACAAGTCAGAAATCTCGCTGACATTGGATAATTGATTGTTTACATAATGTTATTTGACAAAGGAAGAAAGGTAAGAAGAATATGGGAAAAACTATGACAACGTGCAATTGGCACAACTACGGTGATGTATCATCGTTTTGGGACAATGGCGGTATTATCATACGGCAAGCATTTAATAATAACGAAACAAGAAGGCTACCTGAACTACAGAACCTTTATGAAGTGTTCGAGCTTGCTCGTAATAAAAGCGGTCAACATATTGCTTATAGCGGTATTGTGCAGGCAAACCGTAACGAATCGGAGAAAGACATTGTTGACAGAATAAGTCGTAATTGGATAAACGATTGTATGTATTATACAACTTACTGTCAAAATTCCGATGACTTTCGTGTTACGGAAAGACAGTTGAACAAGTGGTTGTTTCAGTTGGATTACTGTATTGGTATGAAATCTGAAAAAGAATACGCATCGTATCTGTTTGGTGACTGTTCTTTTGACAATATTGACATTTTCTATGACAAGACAACAGCAAAAATGACTGCACGGTTTAATATGAATGTCACCGATAAACTCAGGAATGAGCTAATCGAAAGAGCAAATGAAGATTACGGTATTTACAATCAGTACGGGAAAAATAATATTTATGATTTCCTTGATTATATGAAAGGAGTAACAACTTCAGTTGACATCTACAAAGACACCAACGATAAGCTAAAAATGTTTATCAATGTTGCTTTTTATGACAAAAGCGGTTATTGCGTCTTTAATCGTCCTGTAAATTCCACAGATGAAGAAGTAGCTGTTTTGTATAAAAAGGCTAATCAGTTTCTCAAACTGTGTAACAAAACTTACAATACGCATTATTCAATGCGTAATCTCGTTTCTAATAACAATGAAGATTATCATAAGACACCCACAAAGCCTACAAAAAGGCACGATAATTTTGAAAGATAACGAAAGGAATAAACACTTATGACAAATTGGCAATTTATCGAACAGCTTCCTGCTGAAAAGCAACGGGAGTGTTTAAAACAATATAACGAACACCCTTTATCGCATTACATTGATTGGGGAGCTTTTTATGACAGTGAAGACGGTAATGAAATGCACTTCCTAAAATATCTGCGAATTATGAAAGACGAATTTGACAACAGCTACTATGTTCTTGAAGAACACAAAGAAAAAAATAAGGTTGTTTCTTATGTCTATAGCATAATTGATAACGCTTTTGCTACTATAACTCACGATGAGAGGTAAAAACTATGAAAGATTATGCTTATCTTCTGTTTGTTGATGAAATAAACAATCATAACAAATACTATGAAATCACTCTTAACGATGATAATTCTATAGACGTGAATTATGGTCGTGTCGGCAACACTCCCGCTTATCATCACTATGAAGCGCACGAAAAGCAATTTCACGTTCTGAAATCTGTAAAGGAAGCCAAAGGCTATAAAGATGTTACAGCTTTGCATTCCGTAAAAACAGCATCTAATGCAATGGCAAAAAACGAAGAACTTGACTATAAACCAGTCGAAGACACCAAAATAAACAATCTTATAGAAGAACTTATCACTTCTGCAAGAGAGTTCGTTAAGGTAAACTATACTGTCGGTGTTCAGGAAATCACTCCAAAGATGGTATCTGAGGCAGAGAATGACCTGAATACTCTTATATCAATTGCACAGGACTCAAATGTTGCTCTTTGGCGGTTTAATGAACAATTAAAAGAATTGTTTGTGGATATTCCTCGCCGCATGGGTGATGTTGGTTGCTACCTTGCAAAGACGAGTGCAGATTTTTCAAGGATTATTGAGCGTGAGCGTGATATGCTTGATAACATTAAAGGTCAAGTGAATACTATTGTTGCGCCTTCACAAGATAACTCACAGAAAAAGGATACTACAGTTCTCGATGCTTATGGTCTTTCTGTTTCTCCTGTTACATACGAAGAAGAAGACCAGATTTTATCTCATTTGGGCAAAGATTATGGTGGTCTTGATGTAGACCGCCGTTATGTAACCGCTTACAAAGTAGAGAACTCAGCAACAAGAAAAGCATACGAAGAGTTCAAAGCAACACATCAGATTTCTCGCCGTGACTGTAAGCTCTTTTATCACGGAAGCAAAGTAGAGAACTGGTGGAGCATTATGAAGACAGGCTTGTCCTTAAACCCGAATGCCTCTGTAACAGGAAAAATGTTCGGTAACGGTCTTTATTTTGCAAGTGATTGCCGTAAGTCTTTAAACTATATGGATACAAAAAGTTCTCATTGGAACAACGGTAAACGTGATAGCGGCTATATGGCAATATATTCGGTTGCTTTAGGCAAATGCTACGAACCTTACAATGCTTTGTATTCTTCTTTTAACAAAAAAGACCTTCCTAACGGTTGCTTATCTGTTTATGCCGATAAACGGAAAACAGGCTTACAGAATGACGAATACGTTGTTTACGACCAAGCTCAGTGTACAATCAAATATTTGGTTGAAATGAAAGATTATAATTGCCGTAATAAGTATTACAATCTTGACCGCAGAGCATTTAGTAATGCTTTTAAAACCTCTTTATCTTCATTGAAAAAGACGAAAAACTCTTATGAAGCAGAGATATTGGTTGACAATCTTTCAGACTCTGCAAGCAAAGAATTTTATGACAAGATTTTTCGTGACTATGATTTCAAGAACTGCTATATTAAGTACAATCCTTGTTCTGATAATGTTGTTTTTTCTTTTAAAGGCTATGACGGAACTACGACTGTTTGTGACGGCAACTATTTAACTGCCGATGATAAAGCATTCTTATGCCGTGAATTTAAAAAAGCGTATGTACTCAGTGAAAAGGATTGGGCGAATTTAAATGAAGAAGCCAAATGCTTAGAAAGCGGCAAAACAATAGCAAAACCTTTAGCAGAAACGGAAAAACGTCATCGGAATCAATTGTCACGTTGACAATTCACAAATAGAAACACTTCCGTTCCACTGGAGCGGAAGTCTTTTTGTAATGTTGCTTAATGAACTATAAATATTATAGAAGAATTTTAAACCCAACAGAAAGGAAAAAAGAAAATGGAAACGACTTACCTGAATAATCTCTCTTATGAAGAAAAGTACGATTTAGCAATGGAAGTTAAGACACCCGCAGAAATACTTGCCGTTCTTGCACAGGATATAGAACAACAGATTCGTGAAGCTGTAGCAAGGAATGAAAACACAACTGTTGAAGCACTTGTTATGCTTGCAAAAGATGTAGATATTGATGTTCGTTGTGCTGTTGCAGAAAACAAAAACACCCCTGTAGAATTGCTTGTTGTACTTGCACAGGACGAAGAATGGTGGGTTCGGTATGCTGTTGCAAGGAATGAAAATACACCTGTTGAAGCACTTGTTGTGCTTGCAAAGGACGAGCATAGGTTGGTTCGTCAAGCTGTTGCATTAAACGAAAGCACATCTGCTGATGTGCTTTCCGAGCTTGCAAAAGATGTAGATATTGATGTTCGTTGGGCTGTTGCAGGAAATAAAAATATAAGAGTCGAAACACTTGTTATGCTTGCACAAGACGAGAAGTGGCGTGTTCGTAGTGCCGTTGCATGGAATGAAAACACTCCTGCTGAAGTGCTTGCTATGCTTGCAAAAGATGTAGATATTGACGTTCGTTATGCGGTTGCCAACAACAGAAATACACCTGCTGAAGTGCTTGCTATGCTTGCTACTGATGAAGACTATCATGTGAGAGAAGCTGTAGTGGAAAATAAAAATACGCCTATTGAATCCTTAGTTAAACTTGCCTCTGATGGAGAATATCACGTTCGTGCCTATGTTGTGTTGAATGAAAAAACGCCTATTAATACACTTGCTATACTTGCTAAAGATAAAAACGGAGATGTTCGTTATAACGTTGCGAGAAATATCCATTCAAGTCCTGAAATGCTATCAAGACTTGCCAAAGATGAAGTTGTCGATATTCGTGTAATTGTGGCTGAAAACCCAAACACTCCTTACAATACACTTGTTATACTTTCAAAAGACAAGGAATTATGTGTAAGTGAAAATGCTAAAAAAGCTCTTAAAGAACGCAAAGAGAAAAGCAAAACCAGTATGGAAAGGTAACAATATATTATTATATGGCTTTGTGAACCATAAATCAATTGTAAATACAAATTCGTTGTAGAAAGGGAATCAATATGAGTAAAGAAAACATTTTATCAAAGATAAGTAAAATGTCAGAAGAAGAGCTTATAAACTTAGCTTGTAGCACTTCTGATGTTGAGATACTTAACAATTTGGCTGAAAATAAAAATTGTGAAGTTCGTTGGGCGGTTGCAAAAAACGAGAACTCACCTGTTGAAATTCTCTCTGTACTTGCACAAGATGAAGATATTTATGTTTGTTGGGAAGTTGCAGGAAATAAAAACACAAGTGTTGAAACACTTGTTATGCTTGCCGGTGATAAAGAATGGTGGGTTCGTTTGGGAGTTGCGGGTAACAAAAATGCACCTGCTGATGTGCTTGCCGAGCTTGCAAAAGATGTAGATATTGACGTTCGTTATGCGGTTGCTGAAAATAAAAATACAAGTGTCGAAACACTTGTATTTCTTTCAAAAGACAACAACGAATGGGTAAGCGAAGCGGCAATCAAGGCTCTTTCAAAAGACAAGGAGAAAAGCAAAAACAGTATGGAAAGGTAACAATATATTATTATGTGGCTTTGTGAACCATAAATCTATTGTAAATACAAATTCGTTGTAGAAAGGGAATCGGTATGAGTAAAGAAAACATTTTATCAAAGATAAGTAAAATGTCTGAAGAAGAGCTTATAAACTTAGCTTGTAATACTTCTGATGTTGAGATACTTAACAAATTGACTAAAAATGAAAATTGTGAAGTTCGTTGTGCGGTTGCAGGAAATAAGAATACACCTGCCAATATACTCACAATGCTTGCACAAGATGAAGATGGCGATGTCCGTAGTGGTGTTGCATTAAACGAAAATACATCTGCTGATATACTTGCTATGCTTGCCAGTGATAAAGACTGTTGGGTTCGTAGTGACGTTGCCAACAACAGAAATACTCCTGTCAATGTGCTTGCTATGCTCGCAAAAGATGATAAATGGCGTGTTCAGTATGCTGTTGCAAGAAATGAGAGTACACCAAAAGAAGCACTTACTGTACTTGCACAGGACGAGAACGTGGTTGTTCGTAGAGCCGTTGCTCAAAATGAGAACACACCTGTCGGAACACTTTCTTCCCTTGCACAGGACGAGGATTGGTCGGTTCGTGAAAAGGTTGCATTAAACAAAAGCACCACTGCTGATGTGCTTGCTATGCTTACAAAAGATGTAGATATTGATGTTCGTTGTGCGGTTGCTGAAAATAAAAATACAAGTGTCGAAACACTTGTATTTCTTTCAAAAGACAACAACGAATGGGTAAGCGAAAGAGCTGAAGATGCTCTTAGAGAACGTAACAAAAAATTAGGAAAGGAAAACAATATGATTTTATCATTAGATGTTACTACACTCCCTTATGATGTAAGAATGACAATGGCTGAGAATAAAGAGTCCCCTCTTGAACTTCTTGAAGTTCTTGCTTGTGACTCTGACGGAGATGTGAGGGAAGAGATTGCAAAAAACGAAAGTGTAACGGCACACATTCTTGACAAAATGGTTGATTACGAACTTGCTAACGAATTAGACCAGACAAATCTTTGCGTAATATCAGACCACCCTTTGACTACAACAGAAACTCTTAACAAAATCCTGAATTTTAAGGAATGGGGTGATGAAGACAAAAGAAATGAAGTGCTAACCTGTTTGGCTGTTAATCCGAATTTGAGTGCGGCTATGCTTGAAAAATTAGCACACGAGGATTTAGATGATTATGTTAAAAAATGTGTTGCTGAGAACCCCAGTACAAGCGTAAAGACACTTGAATTTCTTGCTTACAAATATGAGGACGAATATGTAAATGTACCTGCAAAAGAGGCACTTGAAAAGCGTGGCATTCATACAAAAAGCAATATAGAAAGATGATTTTGTAACTTCCATTCCAGTGGAACAGAAGTTAATTGGCATTTTTCTGATATGAAAGGATTTAAAAATGAAAGCTTATTCTGAACTTACCAACCGCACAGAGGATTGTGTAGATACAATGTATCATTTGATTAACAGTAGTGACGAAAACGCACGAGCGGCTATTGCAAGTCAAGGCTTTGATGATGAATATTTTTCAAACGATGGAAGTCCTATTGTTCGCATAGCTGTAGCAGAACATACAAAGGACATAAACATTCTTAAAAAACTATCCCACGATGAAATGGCTACTGTTCGTATGGCTGTTGTTCAGCACACAGATAATGAAGAAATTCTTAAATCAATGGTAAATGACATCTGGATAATTCGTGCCGAACTTGCCAAAAATCCGTGTGTTCACCCTCTTCTTATAGACGACACTGATGTGTGCGTAAGACGTACAATTGCTGAAACCACTAATGACACAAACATATTAAATCATTACTTGTCAGATGAAGACGTGGGTGTCAGAGAGAACGTTGCTCTTAGAGGCTTCGGTCACGATGTCCTTGTAAAAGATAACCAATACGCTGTTTTAGAAGCAATTGCAAAGACGAGCAGTGACGAGAATATATTGAGTCAGCTTATTAACGCTCCTTCAAGTGCCGATTTACGTTTAATCATTGCAGAACGTGGTCTTTTACTCAATGAACTTAAAAACGACCATTGGCACGAAGTGCGTAAGGCTGTAGCGACAAACACAAAAGATGCAGTCTTGCTTCACGATATGACATATAATGAGGTAATGGACTTTCCTAACCTGTTTTCAAGAGAAGAAACATATAGCGTTCTATGGTGCATTGGACATAACGAAAACTTGAAAAAGAGTGATAAGAGCATCATATATGACATATTAAGTCACGACTCATTTTATGCTGATAAAATAAATGAAGAACGTACAGCAAGACCGCAAAAGCAGTCTTCAGATATAAAAACAGAAAGGAATTAAAAATTATGCGTTTCAGAGATTATTTCAGAGACAAGGTTAAAGATTTATGCGTCAGCATAGTAAATAGCCTTACATCTTCCGATGAATTTTCGGAAAATGAAAAAGAAAGAGAAATTGCAATCATCGAAAATCAAAAGAAGAGATATGCAAACAAGGAATTTTACAACAATAACAATCTGCGTGAAGTTATCCCTGTCCTTGAAACCGCAGATAAAGAGTTGAAGAAGGATAATCGTGATTCAATACATAAAGATGCAAAATCGGCAATCAAGAAGCTGAAAAAGCATCTGAAAGTAATTGATGCAAAGAGAGAAGATTTTCTTTCCGCTCTTGAAAACATCGTAAATGATGACGAGAATAAGAAAAGTTATATTCTTTACAAAGATGAAGCGTCAAGAAACATCGTTCTTTACAACTATCTGAACGAAGCGGCAAATTTGGTTGCTACAGAAAAGGGTACTATTGGCGATAGCATTGTCAAGCCTGCGGTAATTACCATAGACCTTGATACCAACTATGTAAGCGAGTATAAAACAGTCAATGAAATGTTCGAAAAAGACGATAAATACGCAAGCTGTACTCCGACAAAAGAGGGTTTGTATATTTATAATGCTGATGCTTTCCGTAACGACATTTCTCAGAGTGGCACAGAATTTATGAGAGATACAAGCGGCAAGGAAGGTTATAAAAAAGCTCTTGAACTTATTGACGCTGAATTTGATACTGAAGCAGAGTTAATACAGAATCAGGTTATCCGTAACAAAAAGCAACTTAACTTTGACCTTCTTACCGAAGTTGAGAACACAGCAGAGCTTTATGACAACGTAAGATACGATGAGAAATCCAATAAAGTCACAATTTATTCTGAGAACGGTAAAAGTCAGATTGACTTATATTACTCAGTGAATGGTCTTTCATCGGCTTATTTTAAATCAGAGAAAGATGAATTAACAAAGGTTTATGATTATCGTGACGAAGAAAACGGTTTTTCGAATATCCGTTCTTCTGCATATCATCAGCTTTTAAAGAATGACGCTTTTGAAAGTTTCCTCAACATTGACGGCAACTACATTGACCTTGAAGCATTAGAGACTTATGAAGCAAATCTTGCATTCATAGACGAAACTTTCAAAGGTGCAAACAAATATGATGAAAAGCAGGTCGGCAAAACGGAGATTGTAAACTCAACATATAATTATAAGCTCTTTTACAGCGAGTCGTTGGAGCAAAAGATGCTTCAACGTGCAGAAGAATACAGAAACGCCGTTGCTGACGATGTAACAGTAACGTATAATCCTTATAACAATGCAATAAATCTTTCAAATGAAGGCAAAGTTCTTTCAATCACGTTTGATGAACTCGGCAGTCGTATGGATATATTCTTCAAGAAAGAAGGAGCAAAAGTTACTACAAAAAACAGCGTTATAGAAGACCACAGGCTCAGGAATAAGGCTGTCCTTGAAGATGATGTATTTAAGCACATTACAGAAAACTTGGGCGTATCTATTCAGGATATAGCAAGAGGTCAGGCGGGCAAGATATTGTCTGATGCCGAGATACAAGCAAAAAAGGATACCGAAGGAAGAAAAGTAAAGAAATCAATTGAAAGATAATTTCCTTTTTGAGCAAAACAAAAGCCCGTTCTATTCAGAATGGGCTTTTAGCATTATAAGACGGAAAAAACCACCCATCTAAAAAGATAAGTGGTTTACATAAATGAGTACGTTTTATGCTTTTTTCAAGCTTCCGAAGCTTTCCCAATGCTTCCTAACTATCATTATACATCATTCGTTATTACTTGTCAATAGGGAACGAACAATTATATTTTATATTTTGTTTTTTCTCTCATATAGCAGTGGACTGTCATTCGCATCGTTTATCACTATTTCGCATAGCACTGCGGTTTTGTGTTGACACAGCTTTTGAAATATGATATAATTATATTAACAAGGGAATCACATACACACAGATGGGGCGGTGTCAAACTCCGAGCGTAGCAAAACGTTTTTATTTATTTTGTTACGAAAGGGGGGAGACAGCTATGAGCGATATTATTCAAATCATAGGCATTGCAGTTGACCTGCTAACTACTATTGTCGATGTCATATTACATACGGCTAAACCGTGCAAGAAAAAGCATCGAATAAAAGTAGAACCGCCTGCTTCTCGCACAAGCAAGGCGGTTCGTGTTTGCGTTAAACGCAAGCATAAGTCTTAATTGTTTGCTCGGAGTAACCGTCTACATAGTAGTGGCTTCCTTGTTATCTTTATTATAGCACCTTATTTGCACACTGTCAATAGGTTTTTGGCTATTGCTTTTATTGATTGAAAGGTAGAGGCATCAAAAGTGGCTCAAAGAAATAAGAAGAGCAACCCCGAACGATAATGATATTGAAGCCGTAACACCTTGTACGGCTTCTTTTTTTGCTAAAATACAGGAATGTTATTCTTTCTTAGTTTTCTCCAATAGTAAGTGTGTCTTGCAGTGGCATTGATTGAAACTCATTCTCAAAATTTTTATATATCGGAATGATGTGCAATATGTAAGGTAACAGGCTCTTATAAGATTTCATCTTTGTATAGTTTTTCTTACAGCAAAGGGGTTTTTGTATTGACATTTGCAACACATTTTGATATAATATAGGTAACAAGAAAGGAACATCTTGTTACGAGAGGGTAAATAAAATGAAGGTATATAAGATTGAAAAGAACTGCACAGAATGCAGTAATTTTTATCAAGAAGATTCCTGTTGCGAATGTGATTGCTGAGGAAGCACTTTTTGGAACAGATAGATGCGAATGTTGTATCTATCATATTGTAGAGGAAACTTTCAAAGACAGAATGGAATCTGACTTAGGTACGAGATGCTTCAAAGATTACGATGAAGCGGCGGCAATGTTGCGAGCTTTTACGAAAGCAGGTTAACATTTAACTTCTGTTCCACTGGAACGGAAGTGCCGAATCGGATATAAGCGAGGTTATTCGATGATTATTAAATCGACTCATTCGACAAAAGAATTGCATTTTGTAAGTCAAAAAGAGAAAGATGCTTTTCTTGCTTCGCTTGAAGCAAGAAAAGATAATCGGATTGCTATGATTGTAACAAGATTACTTAGACGCATAGAAGCAAATAAGCACCAAACGCTTAAAAGTTTTTATTGTGCGAGTTTCTTATACAATGACGAATTTGCAATATTGCAAGAGGTAAATCCAGATTTTCTTAAATCTTTGCACAGTTTTTAACTTCCATTCCAGTGGAATAGAAGTTGTAACTTGACGTATTGCTACCATTTGTTTTGAGGGTATATTACGAACGGTAGTGATGTATTGAAACATATAGGGAAACAGTGCTGATAAGGCACACGGGCTTTGATGATGTTTAACGGCGTTGTTAAGGCTACGATAATGAGAGGAAGGTATTTATGAAAAAGAGATACGCAAAGATGATAGCGACTATAATTGCTGTTGTTGCTGTATTTACAAGCGGTTGTTCTGACGGTAATGCAAAGAACAGTTCTGTAGACGAAGTGCAGAGCAGTGCTTCAACTACACCTATTGCGACAACTTCAGTAACTCCCGAAACAACTCCTGCTGTTACTACAACGGCAAAGCCTGCTCCACAGACTACAGTTACTACAACCACAACTAAGAAACAGAAAACAAATAAACCTGCTGAAACTACTACGACTACAACAACGGCTACAACAAAGCCTGCTCCTGAGTGGACTGAGGAAAAGGTAAGTGCAACAAAGTATATCAACACTGATTGCTATAGTCGTAAAAAGGCTGTACTCGGTGCAGAGACAGTTAAAATATATAATGTTAATGACAAGGTTAAGGTCGTTGCGAAGACCAATACAGGTTATTTCAAACTTGATACTGGCGCATTTGTACACGGTGACTATCTGAGCGATAATAAGGTTATGGTACAGACAACTACAACTACTGCTAAAAAGCCTACGGAAAACAACCCTGTTGCAAACAACGAGCGTATAGAAATATACGCATTGAATACTGCGGGAGATACTGATGCTTGTTTATATGACAATATTGATTGTAGTGGCTATGCAGTAGAAGGTTATCTTACAGGTACAAAATTGATAGCAGTTAAGGCTTATAAAGACAAAGGCGTATATCTTCTTGAAAACGGTCTCTACGCAAGAATGTCAGACTTTACAACTACTCCTTTTGTGGTAGAGAAATGGTTTAACACTGCCGCTTTTGACAAAAAAAAGGTAAGGCAATTTATTATAGACATAGCTGTTAAAGATTTTGGTCTTGTTCTTAACGAAAAAATGACTATTGATGACAGCTCATGGTTTGCACCAATGTGCTTTCCTCTTGATGACAATGACGGACAACTGATAAAAGTAAGATGTATGCGTGATGCAGAGTCCAATTATAAATTGGGATATATGCAGAAAGGAGACTCTTTTAACGTTATTATCAAGCACGTTGATGCAGAAGAAATGAATACGCTTGGTGGCGTAGGCGAAGGCTATGCAATCTTCTTTCTCAGATAATCAAAATTCAATACTTTACCCTACAGCTACGGCTGTAGGGTAAAGGTGTTTAATAAGATACTCTTGGGAACAGTATCTGAAGGCAATTCAAGACTTAAATGGGAATTAAGTCTTTTTATTTATAAAACGAATAGAGAACGAAAAGGACAGGTATATCCAATGAATAATTTTTTAAAACGAACACTCAGTTTGATTATGGCTGTGGCTTTGTTCTTTACTGCCGTACCATTACAAACAGTAGTTTCTGCTGTCAATTTCACTACAGGTACAGAGGTTTATACAAAAATAGGCGGCAATTACACGTCTGCCAGTGGCTATCAATACAAAGACAAAAGAAACTACAAATATCTGATTTACACGAGCAAAACAGGTCGTTCTTCTGCTACAAGGACTGCAAGCACTCACGGCAAATTGGGCATACAATTAAGCGGTGAGTTTCATCAGGCTATCTGTATAGAAGCGGGCATAGCATTCAACGGTTCAAGTGTAAAAAACTATATAGGAAAAAGTGAGAGTCAAGCAAATTATCTGAGTTGGCTTGATGATGATGATTTAAAAAATATAAAACTTGCTCTTTTATGCGGTTTTCACGATAATAAATCTCAAACCACATCACCTGTCAGTGGCTCGAATATGGACGATTTTGCCTTTGCTACACAGATGATTGTATGGGAATATCAGCAAAAGCTTCGTACAGGGTATGGCGTTAATGATTTAAAAGCAAACAATTATGGAACTCCTGCAAAGGTATTCCAAGAACAATTATTTGATGACAACAATAAAGCAACGCCTGCATACGATTGCTATAAGCATATCTTAACTGCAATGGCTAATTACGGCAAGATACCGAGTTTCTGCCGTACAACATCAAAGGACGCTGTTACATTCGATTTAAAGTATAACCCTACAACCAAACGTTATGAACACGTACTTACTGATAGCAAAAACTCAGGTATGCAGGTAAGTGCTTTCGTTTTGCCTTCAGGTTTAAGCGTAACAAAGAGCGGTAATAAATATACATTCTATACGACAACAGCTAACAAAACGTTTTCTGTTAGATATAATCAAAATGGCAAAAACAGAAAGCCTTCCAACGCACAAGGTTTCGTAGTATGGACTGACAATACTAATTCAAGTAGCAGAACTCAAACGTTAGCCTCTGGTGTTGCAGACCCTGTAAAAATGTATGTCAACTTTAAGTCTGCTACTGCCACTGGTACAGCAAAAATTTCTAAGACATGGGTTCACAATGGCAATGCTACTGCTGACTATGACGATATTTATTTCACTGTAAAAAACAAATCGACCAATGCCGCAATCAAAGGTACTGGCTCGGCAGGTAGTTATACTTACTCATCAAGTGGCACTGTGTCAAATTTTAAATTGAACAGCAGTAACACTTTCACTATTGCAAAACTTCCCACAGGCACTTATACCGTTACCGAACATACGGTATCTGGTTATACTGTTGACAAGGCAAGCAAAGATGTAACGATAAAAATAGGCGAAACGGGAACAGTTTCGTTTAAAAATACCCGTGATACTGGTTCGGCTCAGATAACAAAAGTATGGGTTCACAATGGCAATGCTACTGCTGACTATGACGATGTTTATTTCACTGTAAAGAATAAATCAACCAATACCGTAATTAAAGGTATGGGTGGGGGAGGCAATTATACATTTTCAACAGACGGTACTGTCTCACAGTTTAGATTGAATAGTGCTAACGTTTTCACTATTTACAATCTTCCCACAGGTACTTATACCGTTACTGAACATACGGTATCAGGTTATACAGTTGACTCAAAAAGCAAAGAAGTAACAGTATCTAAAGGTAAGACGGGTAAAGTTTCATTTAAAAATACCCGTGACACTGGTTCAGCTCAGATAACAAAATTATGGGTTCACAATGGTGATGCCACTGCTGATTATGATGATATTTATTTCACTGTAAAGAAAAATAATACAATTATCAAAGGTACAACTACAAACACGGCGGGCAAATACAAGTTCTCCGAAAACGGCTCTGTTTCACGGTTCAAACCGAACAGCGGGAACATTTTCACCATTGAAGGTCTTCCCACTGGTACTTATACTGTAACTGAACATACGGTATCAGGTTATACGGTTGACTCGGAAAGCAAAACTGTTACTGTTTCAAAAAATCAGATAGGTAAGGTTTCGTTTAAAAATACCCGTGATACTGGTTCAGCACAGATAACAAAAGTATGGGTTCACAATGGCGATGCTACTGCTGACTATGATGATATTTATTTCACTGTAAAGAATAAATCAACCAATGCTGTTATCAAAGGTGTAGGCGGGGCGGGTAATTACACATTCTCCGCAAGCGGCTCTGTTTTACAGTTCAAATTGAACAGTGATAACACTTTCACTATTGCAAACCTTCCTACTGGTACTTATACTGTTACCGAACATACGGTATCAGGTTATACGGTTGACTCGGAAAGCAAAGATGTAACGGTATCTAAAGGTCAGACAGGTAAAGTTTCATTTAAAAACACTCGTAATACTGGTACAGCTCAGGTTGTTAAAACGTGGATACACCACAACGATGCAAAGCAAGCGGATAAGGACATTTACTTTGTTATCAAGAACAATGATACAGGTAAGTTCATAACTGCTTCGGGCAGTGCGGGCAATTACACTTTTACAGGAGCAAACGCAACAGAAGTAGCCAAAGCAACGCAGTTAAAACTTGGCAAGGTTTCAGGCGTAGCAAATGGTGCATTCAATGTTTTGGGTATGCCTGAAGGTTCGTATACAGCGTATGAGTACGGCTGTAACTCTTATTACACAAGCGTAAGCGGAACATCAAAGTCATTTAAAATAGTAAACGGTAAAGTTGCTACTGTTTCTTTCTCAAACGAAAGAAACATAGGTGATTTAATTGTTTCTAAGACTTGGGTACACAACGGAAATTCATTGATTTCGTATCAATCAACCGAATCGTTGCCTTATGCAACGTTGAATGGAACACCTATATATTTCAAGGTTTATTACGAAACTACCGATGCCAACGGAACTGTAACAAGGCATTATTTAAAAGCAGATGATGGTAATATACCCAATGAGGGTGTGTATAAATGGAGCGGCGAAACCGCCACAGCCTCTCAACAGTATTTCAAGCTGTATAAAGATTATTACACAGAAAGCGGCGTTAAACATGACGGCTTTAAGATTATTGATATGCCGACTGGCTATACTTATTATGTAGAGGAACAAACGGTCAAAGGCTACATTTGTTCTTCAAATAAAATAAGCGTAACAATAACATCAAAAGTTGGAAATGATGCCTATACTCCTGTTAAAAAGAACGTAAGGAATACAAGAGAGACGGGCAGTGCGTCACTTCATAAAGTTTTCTCAGATGATGCCAACCTTACGGCACAGCAAAAAGCAGAACAGTATAAGAATACTACTTTTGCCGTTCTGTACAAAGGCAACAATCAGTATGTAAATGCTACAGGCAGTAACGGTGCTTACACTTTCAGCGGTTATCAAACAACGGCTACCGAATTTGCACTTAACGCATCGGGCAATTTCTCAATAAGCAAATTACCTTCAGGCTCTTATAGAGTTGTTGAAATAAAATGGGATTCATATAACTACAATCCCAAAACTACTTATGTAGATATTACTGTCGAAAACGGCAAAAATACTCCTGTCAACTTTGAAAATATCAGAACAGGTTATGTACTGGTAAAGAAGAACTGGACTATTCCTGTAGGACTTGATAGAAGTACAAAACGAATTACTGATTTAACAAAGAACACATATTTCCTTATCAGAGATAAGTCAACAAATCAGTATCTCACAGCTACGACTGATAATCAGTCACGTTATACTTACACAGGCGTTACGACAAAGGCAAACGCAACGAAGTTCAATGCGTATGTCTATATTGAGAACAATGATATAAGTAGCATTTCGTTCAGCGTAAACAAATTGCCTTTAGGTAATTATGTTGTTGAAGAAATCACAACAGGTGATGCAAATAAATACTTTATTCCTGATAAAACAAGTATTGACATCACCCTGACAAACGCCGTTCCTACAAACGATTCGTCTTTTACAAACACTGAAAAAGGTTGTGCAACAATCAATAAGGTTTGGAGCGATGCGGGAACAGGTTATGCAACTGACGCAGAGAGAAACGCTGTCACTTTCTACATCAGGAATAAAGCTACGAATGTCTACGTCAGGGCAAGCGGCAGTGCAGGTGACTATACTTTCACAGGTTTAGGTACAACAGCCGTTTCATCTGGTACAGGCTTCAAACTTTCATCAAGCAACACATTCCTCGTCAAAGACCTTGACGCAGGTACTTATATAGTATCAGAAGTTCTCGCAGGTTCTTCTAAGTTCGCTCCTCGTAACGAGCAGGAAGTTACTGTTGCAAACGGCGAAAACAATGGGGTAACTTTCCAGAACGTAGTAAAAGCGGGTGCTTTAAAGGTAAATAAGACGTGGAAAGCTGAAGTTAATACACAGGCAAATTTGCAAAATCTTACAAGCAAGGTTTATTTCACTCTTAAATTCGGCAATAAATATGTTGTTGCAACAAAAGAAACAAATCCTGCTTACAGATATGAATTTGCTAATTTTACAGTAGATGCTTCTAAAGCAACTAAATTTACGGCAAGTGTAATAACACAGAATGGTGCGTTAGTTGCAACGTTTGATGTTGCGGGTTTGCCTATCGGTTCATACACGGTTACAGAAACAGTTACAGATAAAAATGTAGCACACAGGTTTACGGCATCTGCACTGTCGGCTAATGTTAACGTTACATATAACGCAACAGCGACCGCCAATTTCACCAATAGTGAAAGCACTGGTGAAATTATAAAGATATGGGACGATAAAAACGCTAACACTACAGAGCAAGAGAGAAGTAAAGTACAGTTCGTTATCAAGGATACAAAGACCAACAAATATATAATTGCAAAGCAATACGCTACTGGCGATTATGAATACACTGGTTTTGGTACAACGGATATTGCGTCTGCTACTTTAATCAGCCTTAACGCAAATCACACTGAGGCAAAAATAACAAAGCTCCCTGAAGGAACATATACCGTAATCGAAATGAACTGTCCTTCTGGTTATACGGCAAGTGCCGACCAGACGCTTACAATAATCAACGGTAAATTAGGAACAGTCAAGTTTACGAATACAAGAGATACAGGTAGATTGTTCATAAGAAAGCAGTGGTTGTCTTATAAGAATTTATCTGCTGATAAGTTAACAGAGCTTTCAAATAACACTTACTTTACCATCGCTTGTGGCGGTAATTATGTTCAAGCAAGCAACAGCAACAGCGTATACAGCTTTACTGGTTATACTACTTCAGTAAGTAATGCAACTCAATTCAAAGCTATTATCGTTAAGGATAGTACAGGTAAAGTAACCGATAACAAATTCAATGTTACTGGTTTGCCTACAGGAAATTATACGATAAAAGAGTATACGGTAAATGGCTCGGAAGCAAATACAAATTATATTGCTTCTTCTGAATCGCAGAATATAACGATTACGAAATCCGTCAACAATTCGACTAATAGCACAAAATTCATCAACACTGAAAAGGGCAAGGCAAATGTTACAAAGACGTTTACAAAGAAGTTAAACGGCACAGCATTTACAGATGCAGAGTTAATAGCTTTATACGACAAGGTAACATTTACTGTTAAAAAGGGTAATCAATATGTAACCGCTACAGGAGATAACGGTAATTACGTTTATAGTTCTCTTTCAAATACAGCTTATACATTTAAGCTCAGTAGCACAGGTAAACTGGCAATAGAGAATATTCCTGAAGGTACATATACAATAACGGAGTCCTGCTCAGACAGTGCTTACAAGCCGACAATGGCTACAAAATCATTTACTGTAGTAAACGGTAAAATAACATCTATTGCTTTTGAAAATCTTCCCGTAGTAGGTGAAGGTCTTGTAACAAAAATAATAAACGGTAATCTGACAGCAGTAGATAAAACCAACATAACAACGTACTACAACAATGTTAAGTTTAAGATTAAAGACACATCTACTGGCAAATATGTAACTGCAACAGGCGGTACAAGCGGTACTTACTATTATTCTGGCAATACAGATGCTACAGGTACTGTGTTTAGCCTTAACAGTTCACATAAATTTGCAATAACAAGAATGCCTGAAGGTACTTACGTTGCTATTGAAGTGTCTCACAGTGACGGCTTTAATAAAGCACCAGACCAGACTTTTACTATTAAAAATGGCGAAAGAACATCACTTACTTTCACGAACACTCGTGAAGTTGCTCCTTTGACAATAAAGAAGGTATGGAAGACTTCTGAAGAAAATACATTAACAACTGCTGAAAAGCAGAACTTGGTAAATAATATTTACTTTACTGTACAGGACAGCGGCGGTAACTATGTAATCGCTCCTAAGAACTCAGCGGGTGAATATGTATATTCTTCAACTTACGCAACTCTTTCAAACAACGGTAAGTTTAAGCTTGACGTAGACACCAATAACATTCTGATTAAGAACCTGCCGACAGGCACTTACACTGTAAAAGAAGTTATGAGTGGTAAAATTAACTATACCGCTGATGCTTTATCTAAGTCTGTAAAGGTAGTAGTTAATCAGACCGCAAATGAGACATTCACAAACACTCGTGATATTGGTTCTTTGTCGATAGTAAAGAATTGGATAGAAGCGGGCGTTACTCCTTCAACGGATAAGCAGAAGGAATACAATGAACACGTTTACTTTACACTTGTATACGGCGACAAATATGTTGTTGCAACAGGTTCAAACGGTTCATATAAGCATTCAAGGTTTACTACAAGCGAAAGTGAAGCAACACACTTCACCATAAGCACAGCAACACCTTTCAAGTGCAATATTTCAGAACTTCCGACTGGCGATTATACGATTCACGAATACTGCGATATTGCAGAGTGTGAGCCTTCCACACCCACGCAAGTAAAAACTGTTACTAAGAATGCAACTGCAACCGTTCAGTTCAAAAATTACGTTTCTACCTATCTCGGCAAAGTGACAAAGCGTTGGGTTTTCAACTCATCATTCACTTCAGAACAGCGCAGAGAACTGATAGAAAAGATTAAGAATGGCATCTATTTTACCGTCAAGGACGAAGATAACAACTATCTCAAAGCATCTCTCAACGAAGAACTTGAAGATGGAACGTATTACTATGACGGTACAACAACAAACGGTAACGAAAACAGATTCTATGTTACTTGTACTTATGACAGCAAACTTAAAGAATATGTAAGTGCATTTAATATAGAGGGTCTGCCGCAAGGCAAATACACAGTTGAAGAACATAATACATTACCTGCATATAAAGAAGACAGCTCCACAGGCTCTCTTGTTATGACGGGTGATGCAGACGGTTCAGTAACGTTTACCAACAGAGAAACAAGCATCGTTGTTTCAAAACGTTTCTCAGACGGCGATAATCTTACGGCAGAGCAGTTAAAGGCTCAGTACAAAAAGGTTACTGCTCATTTCAAAATCATAGGTGCAAACGGTAAAGAAGATAAGACCGTAACAAATTACGGTAAATATCTCACTTTCAGTTTTGCAAATGACATATATACCTATTCGGGTGTTGCCGCTACAGCAGGCACAGCAAACACAGACCTTAAACTGACTGATGAAGGCAAACTTGAAGCCAACTTCAAGGGCTGTCCTTCTCCTTACTACCTGATGGTTGAGGAACTTTACGACAGCACATCTTATGTTGGCACAACAGGCTCTAACATTGTTGACTGTGGTACATACACAGATGTTGATTACACTGTAGACAACAGTAAGAGAGTAGACCTTACGAATATCAACGTTGCGGGCAAGCCGCTTGTAATGAAAGATATTACTCTTAACAACAAGCTGAACACGGGTAGCATCTATATTGATAAGTCATTCCTTGATGTAGACAATACCGAGATGACTATATCAGATGAACAGCTTGCGAAGGTAACTTTCAAGGCTTACAACAGCAACGGCGAAGAACTTACTTTTACAAAGGCTTCCAACGGAAACTATAACTATACTGGGTCTTCAACGGCAGGAACTGAAATCAAGCTGAATTACGACTCATCTTCTAAGAAGTATTGTTTCTTGCTTGACAAATTACCCGCTAACGAAAGATACACAGTAGCTGAAACAAAGGGTTCTGATTACTTTACATTCGATGTTGACCCTGTTACATTTGTAATTACTCCTAACGGTAATGCAAAACAAGTGTTCTACAACAAAGCAATGACAGGTAATGTAAAGATTGTAAAGAAATCAACCAACAATGTCATCGAAGGCTTTGAGTTCACGTTAAGCGGTACATCTCACACTGGTAAAACTGTAAATGTAACAGGTAAGACAGGTAAAGATGGTATCCTGAATTTTGAAAATCTGCGTGTAGGTAATTATGTAATTACCGAAACTAAAACAGGCAAAGCAGTTGGTTATATTACAGAAAAAGACAAGTCTGTTACTGTAAGTTACGACTCTGACAAAGCAATGCCTGTAACAACAACCGTTGAGTTCTTGAATAAGGCTTACGGCAGTGTTGAAATCAGCAAAAAAGACTCTGTTACTAAGGAACTCCTTACAGGAGCTACATTCGGTATCTATTCAGATGCAGAATGCACAATACCCGCAAAGGCTTATAAGTCTGATACTGATGCAACTCTTGTCAATGCGGTATTAAAAGAAAATCCGACAGGCAGTGGTATTTTCACTTGTGACTTGCTTCCTATTGACAGCGATAAGGGTACAACTTATTATGTCAAGGAACTTACCGCTCCTAAGAATTATGCTCTTGATACAACGGTACATGATGTAACACTCATTGTTGCAAACGGCGTTGTTAAGGAAACGGTAGAGAATACGCCTAAAGGTTCTGTTTATACAAAGAAGTTTGACAGAGACCATACAGACAGACTTCTTTCAGGTGCAACATTCGCCCTTTATAAGAGTGATAAGAAAACTGTTGTAGGAACTCTTACTGAAACAGCTAAGGGCGAATACAAAATAGAGGAAATTCTGGCAGGTACATATTATCTGCAAGAAACAAAAGCACCTGCTTTCTACGAAAGAGATAATAACTTCTATAAGGTTGTTATAACCGATGCGGGTAAAACTGTTACCGTAGAAACTAAGGCAGGCAACGGCGGCGTTCCTAACGCTCCAATGACAGGAACAATTTCAATTGTTAAGACCTCTACGAATAAGCAAGTTCAAGGTTTTGCTTTCCGTGTAACTGGTACATCTAAGACAGGCGATGCTTATGACAAGACATTCCTGACAGATGCAAACGGTAAAATAGTAATCAAGGATTTACGTATCGGTGATTATACTGTTACTGAGGTAAAGAATAACACTACGGTTGGCTACATTACTGAAACTTCAAAGAATGTAGAGCTTACACAGGATAGCACAAAGACTGCTCCTTTTGAAAACGTTGCTTATGGCGGTCTGAGTGTAGAAAAGGTTGACAAGGTAACAGGCACTCCCGTTACAGGAGCAACATTCGGCATTTACACAGATATTAATTGCACAGTTACCGCAAAAGCATATAAGAGTGCAACAGACGACACACTGGTAGACGCTGTATTTACTACAGACGGTACAAGCGGAAAATACAATTGCAACTTCCTTCCTATTAACAGTGAAGATGGTACAACGTATTATGTCAAGGAACTTACAGCTCCTAAGAACTATGTTCTTGATAAGGGCGTATACAGTATCACATTAGATAAGCCTAATGAAATTAAGGCAGTTTCAAACAATAACACAGACCTTTTCGTTGAAGTGCCTTACGGTCACGTTGAGATTAAAAAGCACGATGCTGAAAGACCCGATGTTAAACTGTCTGGTGCTGTATTCAAGATTTTTGACAGTAACTCCGAAACAGCTTCCGTTGTTGGTACTCTTACTGAAGAATCTAAAGGAACTTATACTTATAAGAACCTCTCAGCAGGTACATATTATGTTCAGGAAACAGAAGCACCCGAATACTACGAGAGAGATACTAAGTTCTATAAGGTTGTTATTGCAGAAGCGGGCAAGACCGTTACTGTAGAAAACGATGATACAGGCTTTGGCAATAAGCCTATGAAGGGTAGTATCTCAATCGACAAGTCAAGTGCTGACGGTAAAATCGAGGGCTTTGAGTTTGAAGTTTCGGGTACAGCTTTAAACGGCGCACCTGTTGCAACCAAAACCTATAAAACCGATGCAAACGGACGTATCGAAATTGATGACCTGCTCATAGGCAACTATACCATAAAGGAAGTTAAGTCGAATATTACAAGCGGCTACATACTTCCCGATGGAAAGACAATAAGTGTTAAAAGAAACAACACAACTGACGTTTCGATGCAGAATATACCTTTCGGTCACATAAAGATTGAAAAGGTAAACGCAAAGACAGGTGATAAAATCACCAATGCACAGTTTGCTATCTTCACAGATGCTGATTGTACAATTCCCGCAAAGGCTTATAAGTCTGATACGGATTCAGCTCTCGTAACCGCTGTTATTACAGAAACAGCCAAAGGCATTTACACTTGTGATAGACTTCCTATCAACAGTAAAAACGGCACAACGTATTATGTCAAGGAAACAAAAGCTCCTACGGGCTACTACATTGACGAAGAGATTCACGCCGTTGCTCTTACAGATGCCGATGCCGTTGTTAATGTTCATAACAACGATAACGGAAAATTCGTTGAATATCCTTACGGTCACGCAAACATCAAAAAGACATGGATACTCAACAACATCGTAGCAGATGATGAAAGCGATGCTTTAATCGAACAGCTCAATAACAAGATTTACTTCACATTACAGGACGAAAGCGGAAAATATGTAACCGCTACTAAGAACGCTCACGGTACTTACAGCTATAAGGAAATGAGTAATAACGAGTATAAGTTCTATATAGTTGAAGGAAATCTTGAAATCAAAACTCTGCCGACAGGTAAATACAAGGTAACAGAACACAGCAGTCTTTCTGATTATACAATCAATACTGCAAACCCTGTTACTATCGAAGTAAAATTAAACGAAACAGCACAGGCTTCATTCACAAATGAGCGTGACACGGGTTCATTACTTATTCAGAAGAAGTGGGAACACCCCGTACCGCTTACTAAGGAAGAAATAGCCGAACTTGAAAAGCACGTTACATTTACGGTTAAGACAGCAGACGGTAAGTATGTTGCTACAAAAACCGATGAAGAAACATCTGTAATCAGCTTCTCTCATTATCAGAACGAACCGTTCTACATCTCGTTAACGGATAGTCAGACAAAGATTGAGAAAGTTCCTACGGGTGCTTATAGCATCGAAGAACACAGCGACCTTGATACATACAAGGAACTTACTCCTGTTATTAACAAGGACATCGTAAAGGATACGACAGCTAACGCAACGTTTACCAATGTTCGTCTTGTAGGTAACGCAAACTTAAAGAAAGTATGGAAATATCCTACGGAGCTTTCTGAGGACGAAATCAAGGCACTGAACAACGAAATTTACTTCACATTAGAAAGCAGTGAAGGCGGTTTTGTAAAGGTATCTGGTAATGCCGAAGACGGCGAATATCAGTTTGCGGGCTTATCTGAGACTGCACAGCAGATTAAGATACCGAATGGCAACTTTATCATAAAGAATTTGCCGACAGCTACTTATACAGCTACAGAAGTTACTTCAAACGGCGAGTATAAGAACAGTAATGAAACGCAAGTATTTACAACGGAAGTAGACGAAACATATTACCTTTCGTTTGAGAACGTTCGTAAGACAGGCACAACTGAAATGTACAAGGAATGGATATTACCCGAAGGGTTAGACGAGTCTGAAAAAACAGCACTTATCAATTCCCTTGAAACGAATGTCACATTCACTATACAGGACAGCAACAATAAGTATCTGATTGCAAGCGATGTAGATGATTCAAAATATCGTTTCATCGGTGTTCAGGACACAAACGACAATACGACCGAATTTGCTTTAAACAACAGCAGAATTGAGATTATTGATTTACCGACAGGCACTTATACTGTTACAGAGCATAACAAGAATAAGGCTTACCTGATGGAAAATGAAGTCCAGACAATTACTGTTAAGGACGAACAGACATCTCAGCTCACCTTCACAAACAGAGCAATCAAGGGTAGCGTTAGTACAACCAAGAAAGACGCTGACTATCCCGATGTTAAATTAACAGGTGCTATATTCACTGTTTATAAAGCTGAAGAAAACGGCTATGTTGAGATAGGCACTTTGGACGAAATAAAAGAGGGCGAATATCAGCTTGACAACCTTTATTACGGAGACTACAAACTGATTGAAACTAAAGCTCCCGAAAAGTTTGTCCGTGACACAAAGGAATACAAGTTCTCGATTGACGAAAACAGTGACGGTGTAGTTATTAACATCGAAACAGAGGCAGGTAAAGGTTTTGAAAACCAACCCTACAGAGGAACAGTAAGAGTTACAAAGATAGATAAGGACTACCCCGAAAATAAACTTACGGGAGCTGAGTTCACTATCTACGCAGAAGATAAAACCACTGTAATCGGTACTCTTACCGAAACGAAAAAGGGAGTCTACACTTATGAGGATTTGCGTTTTGGCAATTACTACTTGAAGGAAACGGTAGCTCCTGAGAATTTTATCCTCGATAACAAGTTCCACTCTTTCAAAATCGAAGAAGACGGTGAAATCGTTGATGTTGAAACAGAAGCAGGTAAAGGTCTTGCAAACAGTGCGATGACAGGTACGCTCAACATCACGAAGAAGTCTGCTGACGGCGTAATTGAAGGTTGGAAGTTCAGAATCACATCTGTTGATGTTCCTACGCTTCCCGAAGGTGTTTCTTACGATGAAACATTCACAACGGACGCTGAAGGTAAAATCTCAGTTGCTCTGAGAATAGGTACATACAAAGTCGAAGAAGTAACAACTGGTGTTACAGGCTACTTGTTCCCCGATGCTAAAGACATCGAGATTAAGTGGAATGAAGACACTGATACCGAAATGGAGAACACTCCTTATGGTAAGATTGTTCTTAATAAGGTTGATGAGTTCAAAAACGATGTTCTTGTATCTGGTGCTGTTTATGCAGTTTATAAGGACGTAAACGAAAATGGCGCATACGATGAAGATGTTGACACGTTCGTTGATAATCTTAATGATGAAAACGGTATCTATTCACTTGATAAGGTGAAATACGGTAAATACATTGTTAAGGAAACAAAATCTCCTGAAGGTTACTTACTCGACAATAACGCATATCCTGTAGATATAAATGAAGCAAATGCTGAACGTCATATCTACAATACTGTAACAGATGATGGTACTTCTATCTATATAGAAGAAGTTGTCACTGGAACAGTGCAAGTCACGAAGGTGGATAAAGACTATCCCGAAAACAAACTCACGGGAGCTGAGTTCACTATTTACGCAAGCGACAAAACCACTGTAATCGGTACTCTTACCGAAACAGAAAAGGGTATCTACACTTACGAAGGATTACGCTACGGTAATTACTTCCTTAAAGAAACAAAAGCTCCTGAGAATTTCGTTCTCGATGAAGATTTCCACGCTTTCAGTATCACAGAAGACGGTAAAATCGTTGATGTTGAAACAAAGGCGGGTAAAGGTCTTGAAAACAGTGCGATGACAGGTACGCTCAACATCACAAAGAAGTCTGCTGACGGCGTACTTGAAGGTTGGAAGTTCAGAATTACTTCTATTGATGTTCCTACACTTCCCGAAGGTGTCTCTTACGATGAAACATTCACAACGGACGCTGAAGGTAAAATCTCAGTTGCTCTGAGAATAGGTACATACAAAGTCGAAGAAGTAACAACTGGTGTTACAGGCTACTTGTTCCCCGATGCTAAAGACATCGAGATTAAGTGGAATGAAGACACTGATACCGAAATGGAGAACACTCCTTATGGTAAGATTGTTCTTAATAAGGTTGATGAGTTCAACACGATTACTTACGTTGCAGGTGCAGTATACGCAGTTTATAAGGACGTAAACGGAAATAAGACCTATGAAGAAGAAATTGATACATTCGTATCAAATCTTAACGAGGTTGAAAAAGGCGTTTATGTACTTGATAAAGCTGAATATGGCAACTATCTTGTAAAAGAAGTAAAAGCTCCGAAGGGCTACCTTGTTGACAAGAACTATTATCCTATTACTATTGGAGAAGCAGGTGCAGAAGTACCTGTATTCAACGAAAAGGAAAAGGACACAGATGCTCCTATCTTTGTAGAAACTCCGATAACAGGTAATGTTGAAATCACAAAGGTTGACGAAGATTACCCTGACGAAAAGCTTTCAGGTGCAGAGTTCACAATCTTTGAAAAGGATAAGAAAACAGAAGTCGGAAAGCTCACGGAAGTAGAAAAGGGCGTTTATCGCTATGAAGGCTTACGTTATGGCGAGTATTACTTACAGGAAACCAAAGCACCCAAATATTTCATTCGTGATGTCAATTTCTATTACTTTGAAATTGTAAATAACGGTGAAACCGTCACAATCGCAAATGACGAATTGGGAAAAGGAACATTTATCAACTCGCCTGAAGCGGGCGAAATCAAAATTGTGAAGACTTCTTACAACAATAAAGTTGACGGCTTCACATTTGAGATTAAGGGTACTGCTTACACAGGACAGGAATACTGTGAGCAGTTTATAACCGATAAGAACGGCATCATCAGCGTCAAGGGTCTTCGTGCAGGTCGATACACCATACATGAAGTACGCAACGAAGCCACAAAGGGTTACATTCTTCCTGCTGATGAAGAACTTACAATCGAGCGTTTGGGCGATGTAGCCGTTGCAAATATGTACAATGGCGATAACCCGAAAACAGGTGTCTTGGGCGATGATAACGTCCTTCCTATAGCGACATTTGCCGCTTTCGTTGGCACAGGTATCATATTGATAACTCCTACTGTCAAACGTAAAAGAAAGTACAGAGTTATCAGAACTCATAAGAAATAAAATTCCTGATAAACAGATAAAGGATACGAGAAATCGTATCCTTTTCTTTGTTTTATGCGTTGTAATGTAACACAGCTTTGTGTCTGTAACCTTTCGTGTGTTATTGCAACAAATGTTGCATTTTGGTTTATATTGTAATCTTCAATCTGTTATGTTATAATAAAGGCACAAAAAAATAAGGGGGATTTTTATGAGCAGTAAAGAACAACAGGTTGTAAACCGTAAATTTATTCTTTTCACGGAGCAAATAAGCGAAATTTTGGGTATTAAAGCACCGAACATTATAGTCGATGAATCTCAAATGGCAACAAAAACACAGCTTGCCGCTACTATGGTAGGCGGCATTGTAATGCGGAACAATGACTTCACACTTGATTCTGCTTTTGCTCTTGCATATGAACTTCGCCATGTGTGGCAAATTGCAATGCACGAAAAAGAATATTTTAAAAATGATTATTTAAGAGTAGGCTCTGTTAACGTGCAAGATTATAATATGCAAAAAGCCGAGATTGACGCAAACGCATTTGCCGCAATTATTATGAACGCTATGTTCGGCGTTAGCCCTATGTTCAAAGGACTGTCTGCAAAGGTGAAAACCCAAATCGAAAACCGCATACACGAAATAGAAGATGATGTTTTCAAACGCATCGAACAACTTGAATCATAATCTCGTTTTCCCTTCAGCTTATTATTGTCATTCTGAGCAAATAATATTCACTTGTAGAAAAAAAGACCTCTCAAATTAAGAAAGGTCTTTTTTATTTTTATGTTTATTATTATCAATATCTTAGGTATAGCAGTTAAACTGCTTAACATTATTTTCGATGTTATATTACATACGGCTCAGTCGTACAAGTCGTATAAAAAGAAACATCGGATAAAAGTAGAACCGCCTGCTTCCGCTAAAAGCAAGGCGGTTCGTGTTTGCGTTAAACGCAAGCATAATTAAGAACCATTTTTGCTCGGAATGACCGTCTACATAGTAGTGGTTTCCTTGTTATCTTTATTATAGCACCTTATTTGTACACTGTCAATAGTTTTTTGATTTTAAGGGCTTGCAGTAATCAGAAGCCGTCAAACCACTCAAAAGTATCAAACACTATAGAAAAAGACCTTTCTAAAAAGAGAGGTCTTTTTTACGCTTTAGTTATTCAAGCGATTACTTCTTTTGTCATAGGCTTCTCTACGATGAACTATAGGCAGTGCAAGAATTACTAAATTCCCGTCTTGAATGTCACAGATAAGCCTATAATCTCCTATCCGATACCGCCAACTATTGCTTTTATTTCCTTTTAAAGCTTTTCCGTATTGTCTTGGATTTTCACAATCTTCAAGATGATTTTGAATCCACGCCTTTATAAAAAGCATTGTATATCTATCAAGTTTTTTGAACTCTTTACTAAAACCAGATGTAAATTCAACCTTATACTTCATAGATTGAGTTCCTTCCACAACTCAGCAATAGGACGACTTTTCTTGCCGCTCTTCTCGTATTCTTTATAAGCTTCATCGTATACGGCAACATCAAATTCCTCATCAATTTTATCGAACAACGCTTTTTTAAATGCCTCTCCTAAAGATAGTGAATGCAACTTTGCATAGCTTTCAGCAAGCTTTTTTTCCTGTTCTGTTAATCTTATTGAAAATGCCATAACAACCTTCCTTTCTATAGTACGTTGTACTACATTTATGTGTTTTTGTCAAGCACTTTTATGCAGTAAAGTGCTTTGTATTGACATTTGCGTTACAATATGCTATAATATAGGCAGTAACAAACAAGGGAAACAGAGAAAAGGGGAATTGAATATGGTATACTCTTTATACATAAGACGCTACAAAAGAAGCAAGGACTTTAATTCATTATCCGAGCTAAGAGAAGAAGTAGCGTCTTATTTTTCTAACAAGGAAAAATGTTTTATCGTTGACATTCTTACAACATTTCGTAACAATCAATTCAATAGTGAAGGGATTGCACATAATAGTTATCAAGATTTCAGCGTGTATGCTTTCAAGGCAGGTGCTGAAATATGATGTATATTTATTTCGGCATCATTACAGGTGTCTTGCTTTTCAAAATTCTTTTGAATTTATTTTGTCCTATTCTTATGAAAAAGGCGTATATAGCTTTCTGTGCAAAAGAGAGTATAACGAACTCGAAGACGAATATTCTCTTAATGTATCAAAAGAAAAGTGGTTTTTTAATACTGTTTTATTGCCGCTAACAGCACTATTTGCAATTTTCAGCGATAAATCTTTTATGACAACGATTGTGATTATATTAAGCGGCTTAGTTGTGGCAACGGATATAATTATTGCACACAAACTACAAAAGTATATAGAAATAATCAATGTAAAAGCAATTTACGATATTGCAACGTTGTTGCTTATAGGTGTGTTAGCCTATCTATTTCATCTTAACGGTTATGAAATGGTGTTTTGACAATCTATCGAATTGAAGGAGTTGATTATATGTTTTTTAAGAAAAAGAAAAGAACACTTACAAAGGAAGTCCCGTTTATTCTACAGAATACAAAAACTAACAAATATATAGTGGCAAAGAAAAAGGCTAATGGCGTTTACGAGTACATTGGTTCTGATACAACGGATATTGCGTCTGCTACTATGTTCAGTCCTGATGCAACTTATGCCAAGATGAAAATAGCAAACCTTCCCGAAGGAACATATACCGTAATCGAAACAAAATGTTATTTTGAATATACATCAAGTGCCAATCAAACAAAACCGAGAAGCAAACTGAAAGAATATTTGAAAGAATATTTTTCGTTAATCGCTTGCATTCTTAAACTATTTTGTTTGGTGTTGGCTTTTATATTGTCAATAATTTTTATAAGTATTTTTTTCTTCTTCGTTTTGCCCATAGCGTTTCGCTTGTTGTTTGGCAGATGAGTTTGTTAAGGAAGAATACGATGAAGAATTACAATTACCCGATAGTAATAGGAATGCGTGATAGCAACGGATTTTCTGATAAATATGTCGATATTGGTATGTCAAAACGCATAAAAAGCAATCTGAGTGTAATAATAGGTGATTTAAAAACACCTTGCAAGGCAGGAGAAACCATAGATGTTTCAGATATAGACTCTCCGAGAGTAGAATTGATGTTTTGCAACAAACAGTCTTTGCGCATATTCATTTCTGCACTTCAACAAGCTGAACAGTTATGGAACGAACACACTTGTACTTGTGGCGATTGTGATGACAAGTGACGTGAAAGGAAACTATTTATGAATAAATTTGAAAAGCTGTTAGAAGAACGTGATGTGGATTATACACTCGTTGATTCTACAGCCGAAATTGAAGTTTTGGCAAATAAGCTACGGGCAAAAATGTCTTTACATAAATACATATACGGCATTTTGGGCTTTGTGATTTTCCCGCTTTTTTCAATTTGTAATATTTATTATCTTCTTGTTTGCAATACGGAGCTTGGCAAGGTGATGAAGCTCATTATTATTGCTTCGCTCCTTGTGATTTCCTTCTTGTATTCATTATTAGCAATAATAGAAGCAAAAAGCTTGAAAAGCCAATATGAAAACAGAAAATATTATAGATTTGACAGCAGAAAAATTTCTTATTACAAATTCATATCACTTATTTATAAAGATGTTTCGACTTTTGCCGCTAAATTCAAGAATGACGGAAAAGACGTGATTGAAAGACGTAAAAGTAATATATACATTGATAATTCTTCTTTTGAAGAAGCAGACGAATGGTATGCTATAGTTTTTTACGATAAAAAGACCCGCCTTACTTCAACACCTATACTAATTACTGGTTGTTCTAAAAAAGACAATAAGATAAGAAAAGTTGATGCTTTCGCATGGACTTCTTCGTTATATAAGACGAAGAATTATCAACTTGTAAAGGAAGGTAGAAATATGAATTTTCGTGAAGTTGTTGTAGATGATGATGCTTTACATATTGGTGACAATGTTTTTTCTGTAATAGATGATATGTTCGTTGATAACGGTGAAATTGTTGCCGTAGAATGCCACAACAAATTTGCTGTTAAATTTGAAGCGGCAGGCGTTAAAACACTCAATAAAGAAGTGCTTTTCAAAGATTATAACGATTGTGTGCAATATCAAACAAAAATTTCAGAACAGAAGGTAAAAGCTATTGAAGCTACATTGCCAGATGACATAGAAGAACTTATCGGTTATCTGTCTGATATTGTTTCTCAGGAATTGTACTCGAATCACGAAAATATCGTATATGATGCTATTCTGGAAAAGCGTAATGGTGCAGGAAATAAAGAAATATCGTGCTACGAAAAACCATGTTTTGATAATTATCAAGTAGGGGATTGTGTAGCTTTTTGCCACGCAAACTGTTTAGAATCACCTGATAAGCTCAGATACGGTGTTATAGAAGAAACACCTTTTTCTTCACCTGAAACAGCGAACAGATTATATAAAATCCGAACCAAAGGCGAAGATAGTGTGTTTATAGTACCCGAAGATGTATTTCCTAATAGAGAGGCGTATATTGAATATAAAGAAAATGAAATTGAACAATTAAAAAATTCACTTCCTGTCAATACCGTAGAATTACTTCTTTGGCTCGCTTCTAAAGCGGATAGCTTTGGTTCGTTATATTCTATGGCTGTTATGAGACATCTTGCTAAGATTAAATACGCAAACATAGATATATGCCTTCCTTCTTTCAGAAACGACTTTCTTCCTTCCGTATCTCTTTTAGATGCGGTATCTCCTAATTACAAAGAAAAAAGTATAAATTCTTCTTCAAAACTTGAAGAATTGAAACAAATACATAATGAAATAAAACTGCTTCGAGAAAAAGAAAGAAATATTCTTGAAAATGTTTTTCCGTCTTTTGAGGAGCTTTCCGACTTATATGATATTGATAATGGTTCTGAAACAGGTCTTACATCAAACTTATTAAGTGAGATGTTCCGCTTTTTACGAACACCTTGTACCTTATATCAAATCGAGCGGTTGTTCCAACCTGTTAATTTCGCAGATAGCGTTTTAAAAGATTTTGAAAACGACAACAGATTCTCAGCGTTTACTTTTTCAAATTCGATAGGTTTTGTTTTTAGATGGGATTCAAAAACCATTTCACTATTAACGCACAAATTTTCTGACGCATTTGAGCCTGAAAAAGAAAAATACAGAAAAGAGATAAGTTTTTTTGCAACACAGCTATATAAACTGATAGGCAATTACAAAATTGATTTATATGAAATAGACACAGAAAAGAATAAGTGTATATATCATGGTCGTTTTGTTCCCACATTGGAGGGATTTACGATATGGAAAACAATATAAAACAGGACAGCACCGAAATTCTTGATAAGTTGTTGGCAAGTGAAGAAACCCTTGTTCGTGCGGAGCTTGCAAAGCAAGGATATAAGCTTGATGTTCTTGTGAATGATACGTCTGACATCGTAAGACGTGAAGTAGCAAAGCAAGGATATGGTCTTGATATGCTTGTTAAAGATAAGAGTTCTTTTGTAAGAAAAGAGGTTGCAAGAAAAGGTTATGGTCTTGACATACTTGTAAACGATGAAGACTCTGATGTTCGATGGGTAGTAGCAAATACTGCCGATGATATAGACCTGCTCCTTCACTTGTGTCAAGATGAGAATTTATATGTACGAGACAGTGCAAGCACACAATTGGTCTCACTCGGTCATAAACCACCAGAAACGGATAAAGCGACTGTTCTTTCTTTTGATGCTGTAATAGATGAAATTTTGAAACTCGAAAAATCGTTGGAAAGCGGCAAAGACGAACTTGCTCATCTAACAGCCAATCGTTATGTGGCTTTCAGAACGTTAAGTAGAATACGACAAATAAGCGAAGAAATAGTCAATAAAAAAATTATAGAGATGTTTCCACGCTTTGAAGCATTTTCTATTAACAATGCCTTTATGCCGTTGGCTTTGGTAGATGAACTGAAAAAAGAAACAAATTTTTCTCTTTATAAAGTTGTTGGAACTTCAATATTTGTTGTGTTCTATTGGGAAGGATTCGCTTTTTGTCGTGGTAATATCCGTGTTTACGCTCCTGCTTTTACTCACGTTATTGATGACAAGAAGAGGGTGGTAGAACGTTCTATTGATGCTTTTCTTGCAGATTACAACGAGCGAACTGAATACGGAAAACATCTGCAATGGCTATACAAAACGCAAAAAGGCGATTTCTTTGATAAAGCAACAGCCGCTTTCCCCAATAACAATGAATTTATAGCAATGCTGAAATATGCTTTCAAACCGTCATTTCGTAAAGAACTCAAAAGACAGATACCTGTTTATGAGGAGTTGGTTAAGAATGATAAGGAAAATTTCATTGTAGACAGCAGAAAAAGCATTGAAAGAAAAAAAGAAGAAATAGAAATTACAAAAAAACAGGCTTCATCAGTTGTACAAGAACTGCTTGAATCGGATTTATGCAAATCACTCATATATGATGGAACGGATATTTCAGATACCGTCAGATTATATGAACAATTCACTGATATTCGAGGGAACAAACATATATTCTCTCGTGATTTCAAATACACCAATGGCAAAGTTTCGTTCAATGTAAGAAAGGAATATGATTATGAACAGATTTAACATCAATGACACCGTTTATTGCTTTATGTCCCTTGAAAACCCTTGTGTAAAGGGAATTATCAAGGGTAACATCGTAACAACAGACAACAACGAATGGTATCCTGTGGAGATTGACTCTCTTGTGTATAACGTTTCAGCGGCAAACATAGCCGATACACCAGATGTTTGTACACAGATAGCCCGCAGTAATGCAAGTGCAATTGTAGATAAGGCTCTTGCCACGATACCTAACAATTATGAGGCTCTTGTTGATTTTTGTTTATCTTGTATAGACAAATACACTCGGAACACAAAAGAAGGCTTTATCGACAAGACAATAATCGCAGAAAAGCTTGATATGATTAAAAAATCTTCCTGCTGATACACACTCAATTTTATAAGCACGGCAACTTCTGTTCCACTGGAACGGAAGTTGCTTTTTGCCATGTGGCTTAATGATACATGAATCTAATGTAAATATAAATGCTTTTCAGAAAGGAACAATAATATGAATAGAATTGAAAATCTTTTAACAAGAATAAGCAAACTCGATGATGAAGAACGTATGGGTTTGGCTTATGAAACAACTGATATTGAAGTCCTTAACATACTTGCTGAAGATACAGAGCCTTATGTGCGTGAGTTTGTTGCTAAAAACTGCTCGGCAACTGAGATTATTCTCTATAAACTCGCTAATGACGAAAGTCCTGATGTACGATTAGCTGTAGTTGAAAATCCTCATACCAGTGTTAAAACAATTGAAATGCTTGCTGATGATACAGACTACGATGTGTGTTATGTAATCGCATCAAGTCGCAATAATGTTTCTGTCAATGCACTCAAAAAACTCGTAACCTGTAAAAAATGGAGTATTCGTGAAGCAGTCGCTCAGAACCCATGCACTGATACAAATTCATTAGACAAACTCGCTAATGACGAGGTTAAATGGGTTCGTGAAGCTGTTGCTCTAAATACAAGAACTTCATTGGCAACGCTTAGTAAACTTGCTAAGGACAAAGATGTGTTTGTTCGTACTAATGTTGCAAGAAATACAACCACAAGCAGTCATATACTTGATGAGCTTGCAAATGAAGAGGATTGGTGTATTCGTTGCGAAGTGGCAAGAAATGCACAAACAAATTCGGATACTCTCATCAACCTTGCAAGAGATAGGGATTGGAGAGTCCAGTGCTTTGTAGCTGAAAATGCAAATACTCCTTTAGAAACTCTCTCCTTTCTCGCCTCTATAAAAAATAAAAATCTACAGGCATCTGTAGCAAACAATCCCGCCACCAGTACAGAAATATTGGACGAACTCGCAAAAAGCAGTGATTTAAATGTTCTCAGTAACATTGCTCGTAACAAAAACACCAGTATAAATACGTTGAAAATACTTGCCAGAAATGAAGATGAGGTTATTCGCTGTAGCGTAGCACAAAATCCAAATGCTGATGCTGAGTTCTTAGCTAAAATGGCTAACTATGAATCTGAATACGTTCGTAGTATGGTTGCAATTAGCAATAATACGCCAGCAGAAGCATTGACGAATCTTGCCAAAGACGAAAGCACCTATGTCCGTAGATGTGTAGCAGAAAACATAACCACACCTGTTGTATTGCTTTCTGTGCTTGCACAAGACAAATTTTCTGAAGTTCGGCTTGCTGTTGCAGGCAATCTCAAAACACCAATTGAAACATTGAAAATGCTTACTAAAGACAGCAGTGAAATGGTTAGCAAAAAGGCACAAAAGAGTCTCGAAGAACTTAGAAAAAAATCAATGGTAAAGGAATAAGTTTATGACTGCCGAAAAAGCGACATACTCCCACACCTAAAGAGGCAAGGGACTTCTTGCAGTATAAGGTTAAAAGGGGTATTGAAAAATAAGAATATTCTGCGCTTCCGTTCCAATGGGACGGAAGTTGTTTTTTGTTATGTGGTTTATTGGTACATAAAACTTATATAAATATAAACGTCTTTTCAGGAAGGAAGAATAATATGAACAAAGAAAATCTTTTAACAGAAATAAGTAAGATGTCAGAAAACGAGCGTGAGTTGTTATCTTATGACACATCTGACGTTGAAATTCTAAACATACTTGCTGAAGATGAAAAAATGTGTGTTCGTAAAGGTGTTGCGTGGAATGAACATACTTCTGTTGGCACACTTGAAAAACTTTCAAATGACGAATACTCAGAGGTTCGCACAGAAGTTGCAGGAAACAAAAACGCTCCTGCAATGATATTAGATAAACTTGCTAAAGACGGACACGAAGATGTACGTTTTGAGGTTGCACAAAACAAAAATGCCTCTGCTGAAATGCTTATATTGCTTGCAAAGAACATATCATGGGGTATTCGTAGTAATGTTGCAAGGAATCCAAGCTCTCCGTCTGAAGCACTCGCACTGCTTATAAATGACGATGTGTGGCAGATACGTGCAGAAGCCGCAGAAAATAAAAGTGCTACTGCAACCGTTTTGGCTGAGTTTGCCAAAGACGGACACGAAGATGTACGTTTCAAGGTTGCAGGAAATAAAAACGCTTCTGCTGAAACGCTTATGTTGCTTGCAAAGGATATATCAATGGGTGTTCGTAGCAATGTTGCAAGAAATCCAAACACTCCACCTGAAACACTTGCACTGCTTATAAAAGACGATGAGTGGTGGGTTCGTAGAGCTGTTGCGCTGAATAAAAATACGCCATCAGAATTACTTTTGAAACTCATTAAAGATAAAAACATACGGATAAGCGAAATAGCTGAAGAAACTCTTAAAGCTCGCAAAGAGAAAAGTAAAGCCTGTATTGAAAGATAACTTTATGAAACGTTAAGGTTTGTAATGCGGCTTAATGAACTATAAATATTATAGAAGAATTTTCAACTCAACAGAAAGGAAAAAATAAAATGGAAACAATGCACCTGAATAATCTCTCTTATGAGGAAAAGTACAATTTAGCAACGGGAATTAAGACACCCGCAAAAATACTTGCCGTTCTTGCGCAGGATATAGACCCTCGGATTCGTGAAGCTGTAGCATGGAATGAAAACACACCTGTTGAAGCACTTGTAATGCTTGCAAAAGATGTAAATATTGATGTTCGGTGTGCTGTTGCAAAAAACAAGAACACACCTGTAGAATTGCTTGCTGTACTTGCACAGTACGAGGACTACTGGGTTCGTTGTGCGGTTGCCGCAAATGAAAATACATCTATTGATGTGCTTGCTATGCTTGCACAGGACAAGATGTGGCGTGTTCGTAGTGCCGTTGCAGAAAACAAAAAGACACTTGTTGAAGTGCTTGCAATGCTTGCTGAAGACGAAAGTGAAGTGGTTCGTGCATCTGTT
>ERZ791607.365-NODE-365-length-45560-cov-3.555565_pt1 | contig 45560 bp, 43 predicted proteins | sample MGYA00509964_ERZ791607 | MGnify/ENA primary metagenome ERZ791607 (study PRJEB30046, sample SAMN00791907) | human gut metagenome | study: EMG produced TPA metagenomics assembly of the A metagenome-wide association study of gut microbiota in type 2...
ACCTCCTTACTCTTTTGTCAATCTTTTTTTTGAGATTTGACGGAATATACAAAATATATTGTGAATTCTCTGATAAATGCAATATTATGCACAATAAACAATAATGTTTACTGACTTAAATCCCCTTTAATTATAATAAACAAGCTGTATAACATAGTATAAATATTATAAGGAGGCATTAAAATGTTTTTAAATATGTTACAATCAATATTAAGTAATTTATTTTTTTTCGCATTACATGTAGACAGCAGAAACGTTTTTCCTAAACCGCTGTCTAAAAAAGAGGAAGAGGAATATTTCAAGCTTATGGGGGAAGGAGACAGCAATGCGCGTACAAAGCTTATTGAACATAATTTAAGACTTGTCGCTCATATCATTAAAAAATATTATTCAAATATAAAAGAACAGGATGAATTGATATCAATAGGAACAATAGGACTTATCAAAGCGGTTTCCACATTTGATTATTCAAAAGGGAACAGGTTTGCCACTTATGCAAGCAGATGTATTGAAAAAGCAACGGTATCATAACGGCTCTCACAACATCTCAGGAAGTAAAACGAGAGCCTTTTTCAAATCCATGGAAAATCTATCGGAAAGTCAGCGATTGTTTCTATATTCTCTACCGTTTCAGAGATAAAAAGGTCTGCCACGCTCCATTATATATACATTCATTTCTTTTGCTGAATCATCGTCATCTTACAAAATCTATGATATTCCTCTATGAAAATCCAAATCCTGAAAAGCTTGATAACGTATCTGACAAACTGAAATGGTATCGAATCAACAATGGTCTTTTACAGCGTGATGTTGCGAAAGTCATGGGAATTGACAGAACCACATATTCTCGCTATGAAGAAAATGTCCTTGAAGCTTATCCGCTGGACAAGCTCTCTAAAGCTGCTTCGATTTTCAATATTAATATCACAAACCTGCTTGACGATTACAATTTGTTTCTCTATCATGGGCAGGGACAGCAGATAAAAGAACTGCGCAAGTTTATGAAACTCACGCAGTCTGAATTTGCAAAATATATCTCTGTTCCCCTCGGTACACTTAAAAAATGGGAACAGAATAGGGTAAATGTACAGAAAAAGACGTTTGAAAAGCTTTCCGAGCTGTCATTTGCTCCTTTAGACGTCTGACAAGCATCTGAAGCGTTTTCATAGCTTTTTGCGGAACGCTTTTGCCCTTAAAAACAGAACGGCTTACAGAGGTTGTAAGAGAGCTTAAACAATGTCATTAAAAATCAGATATTCATCAACAATAATTGATGTTGAGTTGTCGTCACTCCATGTCTTAATATATATCTTTCCATTTTCAAAAGTCATTGCGCCTGTTCCATGTCCGTCAAGCATATCCGTAAATTTAAAATCCGCCTTATTATCAATAATTTCTGCAATAATATTTCTTGCTGAAATTGTATCGGTAGGTAAACCGCTTTCACTATATTTTATTATAGAAAATGTAATAGCATTTTCGCTAATTTCTTCAATCTCTAAAATCGTACCGCCTACATCTTCATAACCGCCATAGCCTTGAATCTGACTGATTGATTTTCCCTCTGTCATATAATCGCCTGTTAGTAATTTTTGCATATCGGAGCTATTTTCAGTAGTTGTGGTTGTTTCGCCATTAGTTGTTGTTGATTCTGATATATCAGTCGTTGTAATAGTTGTAAATTGAGTGCTTTCAGATGTTTGTACAGTTGTTTGAATTTGAGAGGTAGCAGTTGTTGTAATTATCGAATTATTTTGTTGTGAGGAATTCTGAGGTGTTGTACTATTTTGAAGTAGCGCAAAGATAATGCAACCAATCACAGCAAGCAGTATAATTGAAAGAGATATTGAAAAAAGTTTTGATTTTTTCTTTTCGGTAAGAGCTGACTTTAGTTCTTCTGCTGACTGAAAACGCTTATCGGGTGAAATATGAATACATTTTGCGATAATATCAGAAAGTTCTCCGTTGTAGGAAATTTTATCGGAGGTTTCACCTGTCAGCATTACTTTCATAAGCTCTCCGACTTGCTTGATATCCGTCCTTATATCGCTTACTCCGCCGTATTGCTCCGGAGCGGCATAACCGACAGTACCTAAGTGCTCCGTATCTCTCGGACAATATTTCTTATAAATTCTTGCAGAATCAAAATCAAGCAGTTTCAATGTCTGAGTATTGTTTTCTATCATTATATTTTCAGGCTTGATATCCCTGTGAATAATATCATGTGAATGAAGAAAAGTCAGTACATCACACAACTCTGATACAAGCTTTTTGACCTGATTTTCCTTGTAGAGATTTTCACTTAACAGCTCCGAAAGTGTAAAACCGTCAATGTACTCCTCAAGAACAAGCACTTTATCCTCAAGCTCTGTTACCTCTAAGATTTCAGGTGTGTTTTTATGTTTTAAAGTCAGAAGCTTCTCATAAACCTCGGATTGTCCCGTAAAAACACGTTTTACAATCCGTTTATTAAGAGTTTTATGCTCTAAAACAATAATTTCACTTTTTTCGGTTTTATGCAGACACTTAACAAACCGATACTGTTCATCAAGCACACTTTCAAGCCAATTATGCAAAAACATCACCTCCGAAACTTGCTTTCTTTATTATACCATGCTATAATATATTTGTAAATATTTTCTTGGAGAATGATGTCGAATGAAACCGAAAGATACCGAAAAATTATTGGAGTTATTGAAGCAGTCGGGCAGCATTGACAGCTATCTGAAAGAAAACTCCGACTTTCTCATTGACTGTGATATCAAGGAATTTCTCAATGCACTTATTAATGAAAAGCACATGACAAAAACGCAGGTTTTTGAAGCGGCAGATTTTCATAATAAGTTTGTGGGATTTCAGATATTGGATTCCAATAATCCAAGAAAGCCGTCAAGAGAACAGCTTTTATCTATAGCTGTTGCCATGCACCTGAATCTTGATGAAACACAGACAGCCTTGAAAATTGCTAAATATGCACCTCTTTATCCAAAAGATGAGCGTGACAGCATTATCATTTTTGGGATTGAAAAATCACAATCTCTTATGGACATCAATGAAGCCTTGTATGACCATGATTTTAAATGTTTATGTGAAAAATGATTTTTAAGGAGAATAAAACTTATGGAAACAAATAATATGAAAAATCAAGTAATCAACCACTCAATTAATATTACTGGAAATGTATCTAAAGTGCAAATTCAACAAAACACATCACAATCAACTCAGAATCAAAAAGTAAATGATAACTTTAATTATAATGAAATCTCAGAAATATTAGAAGAAATCTCGAAATATGAATCGTTATTTGATGAAGTATTCGGTCAAACAGCAGAGCAAGCAAAATTGGCTTTAAATAACGCTAAATATGCAACTTCAAATAAAGAAAATCCATCAAAGATAAAGAGTTTCTTAAATATTTTAAAAGATCTTTCCTTAAAGGTTTCAAGTTCTGTTATTGCAAAGGGAATCGTTGAACTTATTAATAAACTGACCAATTAATAGGAGGATTTTATGTCGGGAATTGTTTTAGAATTACAAAGAGAAGCTCTTAATAATAAATGTGATATATTAAGTTTGTTAAGAAAAGCTTATTTAATAGCTAAAAAATTGAAATTATCAGAATTTGAAGAATGGATAAACAATGAATTAAACGGTTATACAGATGGAAAAACAATCCCAGAATACAGAAAAGTTCATGGAGAGCTAAAAGCATGGAATCCATATCATGGCTGGGTTCCAGTTATATTGACCGATGATAGACTCAATGCATTATTAACTTATCAAAAGATTCGTATGTCTATATCAAGTTTAAAAAATATATATGATAATTCAGATAACAATACGTTCAAAATCCAATTTAATGGAAGTATAAATCAAAACTTATCAGAATTATGCGACTTTGAAACAAAATTCGCATTGATATTAGGCTCTAACCAAATATATTGTATGATTGAATGTATCCGTAATATAATTTTAGATTGGTCAATAAAACTTGAGACTTCTGGAATTATAGGGGAAGGATTACAATTTTCTAATGAAGAGAAAGAAATAGCTACTAATACTCCAATTATCAATAATTACATTAATAATTTTTACGGTGATGTTAGAGAGACACAGATACAGCAAAATACAGATGATTCAGTTCAAAATCAAAACTAATTTAAAGACGGAGTTTTTACGCTCCGTCTTACTTGTTTCTGTTTGCGATATGTAATCAGCGTTCTTGCACCCTGTCACATATCATAGCTATCAATTTTTCCGACTGTTCCTTTGAAAACTGCATTTTGTTTATATACTCAATTACCGTTTTGGCATGAATTTCAGCTATATTCCTGCTTAATTTCTTCATTCCGCTTGCTGACTGAGGATAATGTACAATTACCTCCATGATGAACACCTGCTTTCACTTTCATCATATTTTCTTAGGTTTGTACATTATTCTTTTCTTGTTGAATTGGTATCTTGCAATTCTGTTGACAGTTACATTTTCTTCGGGATTATCATAGGTAAGAATAATCTCGCTTGCACTTGAATATGTCAGATTCTTTTCATCAACATATTTCAATGCTTCTTTGTAGGTAGTTTTAAATCTTATTGGCTGAATGATTCCTTTTGAATATCCGTAAAACCTTTTATTCGGAGGATAGAACTGTAATCTTGCATTTTTGACAATACAATGCTTGTCGGTTGATTCCTTTGTATCATCTTCAAATACATCGAGATTTTTGAGCAATGCTGTGAAATATGCACCTACATTGTCACAGCCAATAGTTGTTCTTTTACTTACAAATCCATGTTCCCAAAGCTTTTCAATTTGTTCCAATGGAATAGAAAGATTTCCATATTTTTTCGATTTCACCAAAGCATGAATATGCCATGAACCTGTTTGCTGAGGCTCAATTATACGGATAAATTCCAAATCAGGATAGTGATAGTGAAGCTTCTCCCAAAAACGCTTGAAATCAATCGAAGCCTTATCAAAATCAGTCATTTTCTCAGCATAGGTTAATGTAATATGACGTTCATTGATTTTACCTGTGAAATTTGCATTGATAAGCTGACGAAGCTTCTCAAAGGATCGATTCATATTACGAGTACGATTTTGTTCTTTGTGCTGATACTCCTTAACCTCTCCTGTACGAGTATCAAGATACTCATTACGATTGATACGCTTGATATGCTTTAGATTGTTGCAGCTTCTGTCCATTGCACGAAGCTCTGTTACATGTCCTGATATGCATACATGAGTGATTGCATTGTCATCAGGGGTGAAGTTGTCGATTGCTTTTGCTTTTACTTTGAAATTCTTATTCATAAAGAATTTCCTCCTTTATTTGAATTAACAAGACTATTTTTCTTGTTAATTCAAACTCGAAGTTAGCCATGCCATGACTCCTTATTTTTAAAATTTCACATTTCTATCACAATTATAGACAATAAAAAAAATAAGTCCCTGATTTTCAGAGACTTACTTCATATATTTATTCATTTTTAGCCGATGTAGCGGTAATAATCAAGTTAAAGGGTATAAAAAAAAGCACCTCACATTTTTTGTGAAGTGCATAATATAAAATATTCTACTTTTTTAAAGATGGACCGTTATATATTTTTCCGCAAAACTTACATACATTTGCCTTTAAAACTTGATTTGGACAATTACCGCTTTTACAACCTATCCTGCCACATCTTGGACATTGGTATAAATCACCACCGCACTTGCATTTCTGACTTGCCATTATTATATTCACCTCCTTAAAATACCAGCACATCTGACACTTTAATTTTTGTTATATCTGAACCTGACTCTATATTATACATATCGTCAAATGAATATTTCTCTCCTTTGCTTAATGCATCGGTGTCAATTCTACATGTACCAACTTTTCTGTCATATTCATTGTAAACTTCCACATAAACAGAAATACATTCATAACAATCAACTTTGGATTTTATTGTGCCTTCTATAGTTATGTAACCAATATCTTCGTTATAATCTACTTCAAATCCGCTCAAACTTACTTCATCTGTATCTCCGAATTCGCCATAATCGACTTCAATTCCACCGCCAAAAAACAATGAAAAAACAAATAATATTGCTGCTATAATTATTCCTATTAAAACTAATCCGATAATAGCATTTTGCTTATCTTCTTTAGCTTTCTTAGCAGCTTCTTCAGTAGTTACCGCACTTGCTTTTATGTTATTTGAAATTTCTGTTTCATTTTCGTTGCCTTTATTCGTCATCTGTTCGTTCTTCTCCCCACATTCACGGCAGAATGCGTCCCCGTATTTCATTTCTTTTCCGCAGTTTTTACAAAACATTATTTATACCCCACTTATAAAAATTTAATATGCACTATTATACTGATATTGCTGTAATAAATATTGCCAATCAACAGGAGAAGAACCCGCATAATCACAATCTCCACTATCCGAATCATATGTAAAATTTATTGTTATATTTTCATAGGCTCCTGAGCCTAAATAACCTAATTCTACTTTTCCTTTTACCAAAATATCATATACATCTTTTTTATCTGTTTCTTTATAGGAAAATTTTGCATTATAAACATATGTTGCAACATTTAATCCTTCAGAAGTGCTGTAAAAAAGTTCTTCAATATCCGCACTGCTCTTTTTAGAAGAATGTTTTTCACTACTATCACTTCCACTAACAGCACAAGCGATCACAATAATAAACAAAAATACAAACACACCTATTAAAATGAATTTGCCTTTGGATTTCTTTTTCACAGCAACAGCAGTACCGCTTGAATTAGACATAGCAGACTGAAAAGCAGTTGCATCAATCTGAGTATTTACTTCTGTTGTACCCTGTTCATTTTTAGTACCGCATTCAGAACAGAATGCAGAACCGTCTTTCATTTCTTTTCCACAATTTTTACAAAACATTATTTGTTTCCTCCTCATAATCATTTTCATCATTACTATCACAAATATTTTCGACATTCTCTGAATTATCATAATATTTAGGACTATATTTACACTTCATCATTTCTGTAATTGTTTTTATCATTTTTTCATTTTTTTCTTTGAAAATTGTATATGTATGTACACCACCACGATTATAATCACTGGCTAATAGCGGAATAGGTTTCTCGAAATATTTAAGCCATATCACCTTAAACCTTTTTCTATCCTTATAATCAGTTAAAACATCATCAGAAAGTCCTTTTTCTATTACTAAGCCAATTGCTCGAATGTAATAATATCTTTGAGATGTGTTTCCATATGCTTTTGCAAATAAAATATCTCCTACTTGAACACCTTCAACTATTTTATCAAGTCGTAGTTTTTCGCCAGGACGATATCCCATAAACCAACAATCATTGCTTTGGTATAACTCCCACTTATCATCCGTGCCGCCAAATTTTAAACCAACCCCATAAAACTTCATAACATTACCTCCGACATCATTTTTTATCATTATACCATAAATAATGCTTATAGTCAACTTTTAATGCTCCAAATAAATTTATAGAAATTTGTAAATACTGTATAATAAATATAAGGAAGTGAAGCTATGGAAAAAGAACTTGATTATATTGAACTCGGAATGAGAGTCCGTCAGGCACGCAAAAAACAAAATGTTACACAAGAACAACTTGGAGAACTGTGTGAACTCTCTGCTGCACATATTGGTCATATCGAACGAGGAACACGTATTCCCTCAGTAGATACGCTCTTTCGTATTGCACAAGCATTAAACGTCAGTATGGATTATTTAATTTTTGACTCTGTTGCAACTGATGAAAAATTATTCACTACAATAAATTCCATGCTTCAAAACAAGGATAAACGAAAAGCCAAAACCTTTTTAACAACAGTTCGTGCACTCGCCGATAAAATCGATGAATTCTGATTTTAAATGCCCTCTGATGATTATAACACATCACAGGGCATTATTTTTGCAGCAGTTTGCTTCAATTTTAAGGTTTTTTATCATTTTTTCAAAATTGTTTTGCTTTTTTACGAAATTTACGGTATAATAGTCTTAGGGGTGAAAGCCGCAACGATAATAAACATTATAAATACACACACAAGGAGCAAGCTTTATGATTGAAAATCGAAAAACTGCGATATATTCAAGAAAATCCAAATTTACTGGCAAAGGCGAAAGTATTGAAAGCCAGATTGATATGTGCAGAGAATACATAAGCCGAGAATTTCCGGATGTTGAGGAAAAGGACATTGTCATATTTGAGGACGAGGGCTATTCGGGTGGAAACACAAACAGACCTCAGTTTCAAAAGCTGCTGAAAGCTTGCAGAGAACGTCAGATTGCCCATATCGTCTGTTACAAACTCGACCGTATCAGCCGCAGTATTGCCGACTTTATCAAGCTGACTGAGGAACTGGAAAAGCTAAACATAAACTTTATTTCTATCAATGACAAATACGAAACCCATACGGCTACAGGCAGAGCAATGCTTCAAATGACAATGGTATTTGCACAGCTTGAACGTGAAACCATTGCGGAACGTATCAGGGACAATATGCTCTATCTTGCCAAAGACGGACGATGGCTCGGCGGTAATCCGCCAACAGGCTACAGAAGTATTGAAACAAACAGTAAAATCCGAGTGGACGGTACAACAAGAAAAGTCCATATGCTTGAAATTGTTAAAGAAGAAGCAAAAACGATAAAGCTTATTTTTTCAAAATTCCTTGAATATAAATCTCTCACCAAAGTTGAAACCTTCATGATTCAAAACGATATTCTGACGAAAAAAGGAAAATCATTTTCACGATTTGCAATTAAAGCTATTCTCCTAAATCCGGTTTATATGATAGCAGACGAACAGGCATGGAATTACTTTCAGACTGCTGATGTTGAAGTATATTGCGATAAAACGGAGTTTGACGGCATACATGGAATGATGGTCTACAATAAAACAAGTCAGCGAACAGGGAAAAGTAATGAGTATAACAGCATTGACAAATGGATTATCGCAGTCGGCAAGCATGACGGACTTATTTGCGGAAGTGACTGGGTGCAGTCTCAAATGATTTTGAATCAGAACAAATCAAAATCCTATCGCAAGCCGAAAAGTGAAGTGGCTCTTTTATCAGGACTGCTTTACTGCGGTAACTGCGGAAGCTTTATGCGTCCGAAACTATCAAGCCGTACCAACAAAAACGGTGAGAGAATCTACGATTATTTATGTGAACGCAAAGAGAAAAGCCATGGAGAAAAATGCGATATGAAGCGTCCCAACGGAAACGAACTTGACAGGCTTGTTTGTGAAGAAGTTAAGCGTCTTTCCGAGGATTCTTCCGACTTTATGAAGAACCTGAAACGAGGTCTGAAAAGCATTGACTACAATGACGAATCTTATCAGGATAAAATCAAGGATTTGAGAAAATCGAAAACAAGCTATGAGAATGAAATTAAAAATCTGCTCACTTCTCTTGCAAAGTCGGAACACTCATCAGCTCAGGACTACATCATTTCAACAATAAACGAACTTGACGCTAAAATCAAACAGCTTGACAAACAGATTCAGGAATATACAAACTTAGCAAACACAACTCATATTTCAGAATCGGAATTTGAAATAATGGCTGAAATGTTCTCAAATGCTGCAAACTCCCTTGATAATATGACCGTTGCACAGAAACGGACTGCGCTCAGAAGCATTATCCGCAGAATTGAATTTGACGGTGAAAATGTCCACATCTATTTCTTCGGGGCAGACGATGATAAAATTGACCTCTCAGACGAAGATAATTCAGAGCCGTTGCGAGAGGGTTGCAAATGAAATACTAATGCACTTCCGCGCAAAGAAGAAAAGCTCGTCAGATATTTACATAGATGAACCGATTGAAACAGATAAGGACGGCAATCAGCTTACATTAAGTGATATAATTGGAGACGATGAGGACATAATCGAAAAAATTGATTTATCTATAAGATCGGGACAGCTTTATAAGTTTTTGGAGCAATGCCTTGATTCAAGGGAAATGGAAGTAATCAAGCTTCGTTACGGTCTTTACGGCTGCTATCCGCTAACGCAGAGGGAAGTATCCGATAAATTGAATATTTCACGCTCATATGTTTCCCGCATAGAAAAAAAAGCTTTGACCACTCTAAAGAATATGTACGATAAAAATCCATACTGATTGATAAAAGCTGTCTCACAATATAAATGAGACAGCTTTTTTATCACCGTATCTTATTATATTTTGTCAAACCGTTTTCTGCGCCTATCCTAAGCAGTCTGTTATATTTTGCTACTCTGTCAGAACGGCACGGAGCCCCCGTCTTTATTTGTCCGGCATTAGTTGCTACGGCGAGATCTGCAATTGACGTATCCTCCGTCTCTCCGGAACGATGTGATATTATTGCTCTGTAACCGGCTGAACGCGCCATTTTTATAGCGTCAAGCGTTTCGGTCAGAGTTCCGATCTGATTAAGCTTTATCAGAATTGCGTTAGCAGCGTTTTCTCTGATACCGCGTTCAAGATGACGCGTATTAGTAACAAAAAGATCATCGCCTACCAACTGTATCTTCTTGCCGAGTACAGACGTTATCTCAGTCCAGCCGCTCCAATCTTCTTCGCCCAGGGGATCTTCAATTGAAATGATCGGATACTTTTCAACAAGCTTATCCCAGTAATCAATCAATTCGTCTGTTTCAAAGGTCGCTCCTCTTTTAGGAAGATAATATTTTCCGTCCTTATACCACTCGCTGCTTGCTGCGTCGAGTGCAATTTTTATCTTATCGGTATTATAGCCGGCCTTTTCAACCGCTTCAATAATACATTCGATTGCTTCCTCCTCAGATGATAAATCCGGCGCAAACCCGCCTTCATCTCCGACAGCAGTCGCCAGTCCCTTTTTCTTTAAAACTGATTTCAATGAATGATAAACCTCAGTACCCATTCTAAGCGCTTCTGCAAAGGTAGGGGCTCCTACAGGCATTATCATAAATTCCTGAATATCAATGTTATTAGCGGCATGCGCTCCGCCGTTTAAAATATTCATCATAGGTATAGGCATAATATCTGCCGATATACCGCCGATATATTTATAAAGCGGCAGCCTGTAATGCGACGCGGAGGCCTTTGCCAGCGCAAGAGAAACCGCCAGTATTGCATTTGCCCCCAGCCTGCTTTTATTATCAGTACCGTCAAGATTAATAAGCATACTGTCAATTCTGCTCTGATCTATAGTATTAGACGAAGCTGCTGCCTTGCATATTTCTATATTGATATTCTTTACCGCCTCTGTAACGCCCTTGCCGCAGTATCTGCCTTCTTCCCCATCGCGCAGCTCTGCGGCCTCGTTTATTCCGGTTGACGCTCCGGAAGGAACGCTTGCTACTCCGACGCTTCCGTCCGAAAGCAGAACTTCCGCCTTGACAGTCGGATTTCCTCTTGAATCGAGAATTTCATATCCTCTTACCTTTTCAATTTTAATAGCCATACTGTATCCTCTTTTTATTATAATTTATTCGTAAAAGGAGCTAATGAAAGCCTTATAAAGTAGCCCTGCTTATGATTGCATACCGGACAAACCTTAGGAGCCTCAGTGCTCTTATGAACATATCCGCAGTTAAGACACATCCATTCTTCCTCTACATCAGATATAAACAGCTTTCCCTGCTCAAGCCAATCTGCAAACATTCCAAAGCGTTCGCCGTGAATCTTTTCAATCTTTGCAATTTCGTTAAATTTCAAGCCTATCTGGTTAAAACCCTCCTGATTGGCTATTTTACCGAAATCCGGATAAACGGGTTCAAATTCCTCAAATTCATTATGCTGAGAAGCCCGAAGCAGTTCCAGAGTTGTGCCGTAAATGTCCACAGGATAGCTTCCGTCAATCTTAATGTTCTGACCTGACATATCCTTTAAAAAGTCGTAAAATACCTTAGCATGCTCCTTTTCCTGATCCGCAGTGAATTTAAACACCATTTCTATAACGGGCAGATTTTCTTTTTTTGCCTGTGAAGCCGCAAAAGTATATCTGTTTCTGGCCTGGCTTTCACCGGCAAACGCTCTTAAAAGGTTAATTTTTGTCTGACTTTCAGATAAATTATTATTCATATTGATCTCCTTCTGCCGCTATATCTTTAAAATTTAAAACATCGCAGCGGCGCAGCGAGGTTTTATTTTTTATGTTTCCGTTTTATGTTAATGAATAAATCGGAAACGCTTATTAATATTATTTTCCGTTTATACTAAATTTATACAGCAGTTTTATTGACATCATAATAAAATTCATGTTATACTGTTTTTACAAATTAAATATAAAACTGATAAAATTAAGGTATATTACTGCAAGTATTACAAAAACCCTATCCGCCGCCGCGGGGTTTGTTTTTTTTATTTAGCTTATAATAATTCGGCGGCAGACTGGAGATTAATTATGAAAGTTCAGCGAATTATTCTTGGACCTCTTTCAACAAACTGCTACATCATAGAAACCAAAAATAAAAATGCAGCGGCAATAGATATCGGCGGAGATTATGATAAAATCAAAGACTATCTTGAAACAAACGGCTTAAAACTAAAAAAAATACTTCTTACTCATGGTCATTACGACCATTTCGGAGGAACAGCCGACGCTGCTATAGATTCGGGAGCCGAGATATTTATAAGCGGCAATGACTCCCATATGCTTTCAAGCCGTATGGACAGCCTTGCAGATTTTATAAGCAACGAGTCTTTCAAGCCGATTACAGAATACAAAGAGATTTCAGAAGGTTCAGAAATAATACTTGACGAACTTAAATTCAAAGTCATAGAAACGCCGGGACATACCAAAGGAAGCGTGTGTTATCTTTGTAACGACTATATTTTTACAGGAGATACTTTATTTGCGCTTTCAATGGGAAGAACAGATTTTCCGGGCGGTAATCCCTCTGAAATGCATAAATCCCTTTTAAGACTTGCTGAAATAAAAGAAGACCTCAACGTTTGTCCGGGACATAATGAAACGACAACGCTTTCTTTTGAAAAAAGAAATAATCCGTATCTGAAGGAAAATCCATATGAAGATCTTATTTAGCGGAAACGACTTTAAATATGAAACGGAAGCGACAGTAAAGCTTTTTATCCCGTCACGATTTACATTTCATTATGATATTACCGACGCAGACGGGGACATTATAATGACGCGCCTGAAAAAAGGACGGCATAATACTTATCTTTATGTATATTGCCGTCTGAACGGAAGCATAAAAAGAATGTCCGCTCGCTTTCCGAACAAAATCGTTGACAAACAGCTTGCCGAGCATGAAATCTGCCGTTTGGTATACCTATGCCTTCAATCGCTGACCGGCATAACCCCTCCATGGGGATTACTTACAGGTATACGCCCTGTAAAGAAAATGGCTGATCTTATAGCAAGCGGGAAAACCAGACAAGAAGCCTTTGATTTTTTAAAATCTAAATATATGGTATCAGACAACAGACTACAATTAGCATACAGCACCGCATTAAATCAGATACCTCTTATAAATAAATACTCTAAAAAAACAATCAGTCTTTATATATCAATTCCCTTTTGTCCTACCAGATGCAGCTATTGCTCATTTGTATCCCATTCAATGAACAGCGCATATAAGCTTATTCCTGAGTATATAAGCTTTCTGTGCCGCGAAATAAAAATAACAGGAAAAATAATTAACGACTTGAATTTAATAGTAGATACCGTTTATATAGGCGGCGGAACACCGACGTCAATATCAGCAGAGCAGCTAAAAATGATAATGAAAACAATTTCAGATTATATTGATATATCAAATGTCAGGGAATATAATGTTGAAGCAGGAAGAGCCGATACAATAACCCAAGAAAAGCTTCGGGTTATAAAATCTTCCGGAGCGGACAGAATATCCGTAAATCCACAGACGATGAATAATAATGTTCTCAGAATTATCGGAAGAAATCATACTGCCGAGGATACGGTACGCGCGTTCTTATCCGCAAGGGAGGAGGGCTTTGACAATATAAATATGGATCTGATAGCCGGTCTGCCTTCCGATACTGCTGAAAGCTACCATCAAACTCTTGATCGTATTATTGACTTAAATCCTGAAAGTATTACAGTTCATACTCTGACAATAAAACGGTCTGCTAAAATATATGAAGATGATATCGAAAAATATCTGACTGCCCCGGCTTCTGAAATGGTAAACGAAAGTATCCGCATACTTCCTGAAAACGGATATCTGCCATATTATTTATACCGTCAGAAAAATACTGTTGAAAATCTTGAAAATATAGGGTTTGCCAAAAAAGGAAGAGAAAGCTTATATAATATTTTTATTATGGATGAAACCCAAACTATATTGGGCGCAGGCTGCGCGGCGTCAACCAAGATCGTCCAGCCAAACGGAAAAATCACAAGAATACACAATTATAAATTTCCATATGAATACATTAACCGTTTTGACGATCTTATGCGAAAAAAACAAATTATTTATGAATTAATATAAAAAAAGCACGGCATACGCCGTACTTTTTTTATATTGAATATTTAAACCGTTTGTTCTATACTATGTAAATATTTATTTAAAAGATAATTAATTTTATCCTCGCAATCAATAATTTCACGAATAATGAATGTATATTGATTACCGGCAATACGATTACCCTTAAGAAAATCTTTGTATAAGGCCTTATCAAGTAAGTCCCATTTTAATATAGAATCATTTAGGGAATTTAATAGCGTTTCCCTATATTCGCCGTTATTACTGTCATATACAAACTTCTTCAGTAATTTTCGTCTTCCCCTAATGTTCCAAATCTTCCAATTAAAATAAGTTATCATATCCCTGTCTTTTGACGGCGCCATTTGATCCAAGCGTATATTTCCCAGTTCAAATAAATCCAAAAGCTTTAACATAGCTTGCTTGCCATAATAACATTCGACTCCGTCCTTAACTTTATTTTGTAAATGATAATTTTTATATGAATCAATCAAAGCATTTAAAGGATTGTTAATGAAGTAGTTTATTTTTTCCAAATCAAAGTTAAATGTAAATAAATCGCAACAGCCTCTTACAGAGACATAAAAATCTTTTTTTGAAATAATTCCTATTTCTTTATTATCGCATAATCCGAGATAATTTTTATATGAAATTACCCCCGGATTATCTATGAAATAAAAATTTTCTGAATCTTCTCCAACGATTATAAAAACATGGCGGGTTCTAATACGGTTTTGTTTGTAATTTTCATCATAAAATACAGAAAAACGCAATTTTTCCACAACCGTTGCAACTGCCGGTATATCTCCGGCTTTTAAAATTTCACTTATTTTATCGACAGCCTTTTCATTTATTTTTTCAAATCCATATAATGAGAATATTTCTTTATCAAAAACATTCTCAATAGTTTCAAACATTTCTATATTATCGCTTTCAGAAACGCATAGTTTTATTGTAGTTTCATTTAAAAAGCATTTATAAAAATCCGAATTTAAGCAATATTTGTTTTTAAGTATAACATAAGCGCACTGTATCATGCAATCGCCCAAGGAATCAGCTATTTCATCAGGTTTACCGTCGTTATTAAAATAATAATGCTTATTCAACCAGTTATTCACAATATTCATATTCAATCACCATTTTTCCATTAAAGCGCTTATCTTTTCCGGCTTTTCCAAATTATCGTCCCAATACCAGTAATAAGTATCACATTCCGGAAGCCCTTCTTCAAGCGCTTTTACAGACAATACGCATTTATTTCCCTGCGCATCCAAGGCATAAATGGTCACACCTCCCCTGTAATCCGCCTTAACTGACCGCAAATCGTTCAAGGCCTCTTGGCAGGCCTCCTCTAACGACATATTCATTTTTAAATATAAAATAACCGATCTTGCCGTATTAGATCTCAAGGTTAATTCTCCCATTCCGGTACAAGCTGCTGCTCCGTATCTGTTATCGGCATAAATACCTGATCCAATCACTGCCGAATCACCTAATCTTCCGGGATATTTAAAGCTCCAACCACTTGTGCTGGATCCTGCGCTGAAATTACCGTCGTTATCCCTTGACAAAAAAACTGTCGTACCTTTTGCAGTTTTATTATTTGCAGTCGCTCCGGCAAGTCTTATCAAGGATATATCCGGCCATAAAACCGATTCATGTTCTGTAAGGTTATTTCTTAGCCATTCCTTCCAGCATTTTTGAGCCTCGTCAGATAGGTTTACGCCTGATTCCATCTGACAGTCCATTGCAAATCTTGCTGCCCCGCGTCCTACAAGAAAAACATTAGGAAGTCTTTCCATAACCTTTCTTGCAACTGAAATAGGGTGTTTATATCCCGCCAACGCACCTACTGCGCCGGCATTGAGATTAGAACCGTCCATAATTCCGGCGTCAAGTTCAACCACACCCAGAAGATTTGGATGACCGCCATAGCCTACCCAACCTGCTTCAGGATCAGATTCAACTAAACGAATACCGGATTCTATTGCGTCTAAAGACGAATGATTATGCTTTAACATTTCTATAGTTACATCAAGACCGGACGCTGCCACGGAATTTGTTAATAAGATAGCCACAATCTATTCCTTTCTGAATTAATTAAAAAAGCCTTTTAAAATATGGAATTTTTAAGCTGATAAGTTAGTTCCTTGTTAACCTCCTCGGCTCTCCGATAAAAATCCTTTGCAATTTCTTTTTCTCCGTCAATTAACATTGATTTAGACTTTTTTAATAAAAATTTTATTTTTATATAATTTAACTCTTCCGCTGTAAATTCACCTGTAGCAGCGGCTAATTTTAATGATTCCAGCAGACCTCTCGTATCTATAACGCTTTTTACAATATTAAACGTATGCTGACCTCCAAGCATTTCCCTGGATCTTGAACCGTCTTTACTGTATGGTATTCTATATTTTGAAGGTATCAGTGATGAATATAAATATTGTGAACCGCTGGCAGAATAAATCAACCAAGTGTAATAGTCCTCCGATACTCTTTCTGCCGGAAAAGGATATTTATAAGCTACGTTGGTTCTCACGCTTGTAGCAGATGTAAGATTAACATATCCCGTTTCTGTTGCTATCTTAATCCAAACATTTTTACCTTGTGGAGGGTTTTTTTCATGCTGATCCAGTATTTCCCTTATAGACGGAATAATCTTATCCTTAGGAATCAAATGATCGTTTTCATCAATAACTTGAAATGTGCTGTATACTACGTTTATATCAGGCTTATCATAAAAAATTCTTCTTGTTACTTCCAGTCTTTGAGGATGGCATATATCATCTTGATCCAGATATAGTACAAAAGGACAGCCTAATTGATACGCTTTTCGAATTGCAACGTTTCGGGCATGACCGGGGCCTTTATTTTCAGTAAGAAATACCAATTCCATCTTCCTCAAAAATTCACTGCCGATCTGTTTTAGTAAATTTATAGCTTTCTGAGAAGACGACGCGTCATCTACAAGAATAATGATCCAATCTTTATCCGTCTGTTTTTTTATACTATCTAAAGCCTTTATCAGCCAATCAAGCTCAATATCCTTTCCGTCATTATAATGCGGAACTATAAAAGCGGCGGTTTCTTTGGTTTTCATAATTCTTAGATTCCTTTATTATTAAAAGGCATAATTAAGCCCTTTACAGTCAGACATTCAAGCAAGGAATAAATATCGTCAGTTTTTCCATTACAGACTAAAAATAAATCTTGAACAGTTAGACCGTTCTCCAACAATTTCAAAATATTTATTTCTTCATCGCTCAAGCTCATATTTTCCAATTCAAAAGACTGATTCCAGCGGGGATCATTTGAAAATAATCTCCCGTCGATTATTTCCCAGTCAAATGCTTTTGATACTGCGCTTTTCTGATTCCATAACAGTTGCTCCGCTTTAGCTGACACACATTCTCCCGCAAATAAATAATAATGATTAATATCCAGATTAGGGTGAAGATGCTCCCAGCTAATGTGTCTATCATTTCCTATGGATTTACGAATAGCTGCGGACATATCCCTGACTATTGGGTTTACCTGTAATTGCAGATTGCTTTTATTCGATTCTGTATTAAACCGTTCATAAGTTTCGGAAATAATATTTTGTAAATTTTTTGAAAATAAATCTAAAGAATAATTTTTTTCTGCATTTTTTCTTGCTTTTTCTTTCATGAGCTCAAGACGGGATTTATCGTTTATTAGTTTTTCGATTCTGTCTTTAGCCTGTTCTATATTTATCCTGGGACCGTACCTGCTTAAAACCGTCTGAATTTTATAGCCGCTGCATCCGTCTATAACGGTATCCTTCAAGCCTCCCCAATCCGCTCCGACAACCGGTAATCCGCACGCCTGCATTTCAACCGGCGTATATCCGAAATTTTCACTTATTAAAGTAGTAAGATTAATCCCAATATCCGCCGTATTTATTAATTCTGCATAAGTTTCCGTATCGCTTTGGTTTTCAAACATTATAATTTTAGACGTTAAATCATATCTGGTCAGCAAGTCATAAAATTCTTTTTTTACATCCGGCGCAGATTTATATGAAAATTCAGGAATATAAAAATCGTCAAATGAACCGATAATCATAAGATATAAATTTTTATATTTCTTTTCCATATCTCTAAGCAGACTTATCAGCAAAGGCACATTCTTCTGTAAATTAATTCTTCCGCAATACAGCATAATAAACGCGTTTTGAGGAATATTATATTTATTCCTGAGTCCACTTTTATTTGATATTGGATAGAACGCCGACGTATCAACGCCAAAAGGCGCCAGGCTGCTTTTAATACTATTATTTACTACTAATTTATTAAATATATTCTGGCATGAGGTACAGTTAAGTATAATGGAATCATAGCTTCTGAAGCTGTTCCGATTATCATATAACCAGTGACCGCCCTTTTGCATAGATCCAAGACCGTATGCTACCAGCGGAAATTCTTTTACATACCTATTTATAGAATAATATGGAGACAGTGTCATTAAAACGTCTATTTTATCAATAAATTTACGATATTTTTCATCGTCATCTACCTTATACGAATCAACTTCAAGTATTTCAGTCTGAAACTTTTCCGATATTATACCCATAGTTTCATTCCAGAGCTTACCAACACTGATATATGGCGGATCTCCTCTTTTATCGAAAATAATTCCTACAACAGGTTCGTTAGATTTTAATTCCATATATTTACCTCAACAATATACTTCCAATATCATAATAAATTTTTTATCGCATGCTTTAAGCGTCTATCAAGCGCTTTGATAAATTTAACAAATAAAATAATAGTAATAGAAACTGAAATCGTCATAAACAAATAAAATACAATTATTAAGGTCTGATAATAACTCCATCTTTCCAATAATTTAACGCTTTGAATGGAACTTATTATATAATCAAAATAATACTTGATATCTAAAATCCGGTCATGCTCCGGAAGAAATCCGTCCGGAATATACGGTTTAAATATGCAACATGCAAATATAATTATTATAAGAAAAATACACGCCAAGCAAATAAGTATATTATATTTTAAATTTATGGATTTCAAACTAAAATTCTTATTTTTTGCACCATAAAAAACACCTTCAAAGTTCCTGATAAATATTAATATTAATTTAAAAATAACAATAGCCCCTGCTATCAGAAACATTATATCTATCATTTGCTTTAACAAAATTTTAGAGGCATACAAATCTGTTTTTTGATAATACTTTAACTTTTCACCGATAAGCACATCAAATTCCCGAATATCCCTATTACTAATTTCTCCATTTATTCCTTTAAAATAAATTCTTTCAACGCCTGATAAGCCGGCTGAATCCGATTGTCCGTAGAATGGAACGAAAACAGTTTCCTGACCGTTTGAAGACAATTCGCTGAAAATTTTATTTTCCGCAATATAAATACCGGAAATAATTTTTTTATGCCCGGATATAATAATTTCATTACCTATCACATCATAGCTTTTAAATAATAAATTGGCAAGATTATCGCTGATTACAATTTTATCAGAAATATTTAACGGACTGTCTATTGAAAAAAAGCTTCCCTTCAATATTTTTATATTATGAACCGTCGGAAATTTATCATCAGTATAAACTATATTGACCTTTTCGGATAAACCCGTATTATTACTTGTTGATGCGGCGCCAGTTGTACGCGATAAAACATTCACAGTTAAATCGCCGTCGGCGCATGCCGCTTCGTCCGCCTCGGAAAAGCTTATTGCATTTGAATTATCTAAAACCGCGTATTCAACAGCCTCCGGCAGCATTAATTCTACGTTTCGTTTTATAAAAAAGCATAATATCAAAAATAAAACAAGTATTAATAATCTAAAAATTGTTCCTATTTTTGAACCGTACAAACCCTTCACTGTACTATCCTCACAGTCTCACCGGAAGTCAACGCTTTTGAGGAGGAAACTACAATTTTTGCATAAGAATTGATATCGTCCCCTTCTATTGCAGCGTTAATATTATTTTTGGCTAATTGGTCTACGGTAACTCTCTCAGCATAATATTCCTTACCGAATAAGCCGTCGCGCTGCTTAAGAACAAATACTACCGTATTTCCCTGCTCATCCTCCGATATGGCATTAAGTGTAATAATATTATCATATGAATCTGAAGAAACTATAAAATCAACCTTGATCTTCTGCCCCTCATAAAAACTATTTTCGCCTTCAGGAAGGTCGGCATAAAACATGAACTCTCCCTTTTCAGTATCGTATTCTTTTTTAGTAACAAATGAACTATCGTGTTTTTCTTCAGTAGTAGGACTGCCGTTATTAATTACAGTATTGGTATAGGTCAGATTAACTTCGTCCCCGATTTCGCATAATACGCCGTCCGTTTCACTTAATGAAAATATAACCGACATTTCCTTGCCAGAAAGCACCGCAAGAACATCGCCTTCCTTTGTAACATCTCCCTGAACAACAGATATTTTAGAAATAGCGCCGTCCTTCTGCGCGTATATACATCCGTCATAGGGCACCTGCTCCTTATAAAGCTCCAGCTCCTGTTCAGCTATTTCCAATTCAGTATTAAGCTTAGACCGATCCTTTTCAGAAAGCCATTCGGAAAGGCTGTCGTTAAGCTGACTAATATTTAATTCCATTTTTTTTATACTAATTTCGAATTCCTTTGTATCTACCTCAAATAAAACGTCGCCCTTTTTTACATAATCGTTTTCCTTAACATTTACGGATAATATTTTTAACGATGAATTATAGCTGATTTCCTGAGTATTATTTATTACTACTTGACCTTCCGAGCTTGAACTGATAGGAAGCTCTGCCCATTCCGGACTTGCCGCTTCAACATAAGGCAGAGAAAGATTATAAATTGTCTTTGAAAGAAATGTGCATAATATCAGCAGAAATAAGACTATAAAAGATATACGTATCAATATTTTCTTATTTAAATTTTGTTTCATCTGATTCACCTCTTATTTAAAGCTATTTCATATTTGAGTATTCCACGCCTTTGATCATAGCGTCCTTTAAAAATAAAAACAAAATAAAAACCGGAATAATAGCTAAAACCCCGCATACAAAGGCTATATCCAATCTGGTTTCATTAATTCTCGAAAGAAATATCGACATCGGATATTTCAGATAATCCTTAATAAACGCCAAAGGCTGCTCTATCATATTCCAGGAATCAATAAAGCTTAAAATAACCAGTGAAGCAATCCCTGTTTTTGAACAAGGTATTATTATTTTCATAAGTATTTGAAAATGATTGGCGCCGTCGATTTTAGCAGCCTCTATCAGATCATTGGGAATTGATGAAAACACCTGAGTAATCAGAAATACTCCGAAAGTACCGAAAACCCCGGGAAGTATTACTGAAAGATAGGAGTTTATCAGACCTAATTTATTGAATATCAGATAATTAGGAACCAATGTAACCTGAACCGGAAGCATCATCAGTATTATTACAAAGTAAAAAACGACATTTTTAAACGGAAAATTAAATTTAGCAAGACCATAACCGCTGAAACACGATATAACTACCTGACCAATTACAATAGCGACAGAGATCATAATTGAAACCCAGAATTTCATTAAATACGCCGGATCCAGCAAAAACACGTCTAAATACCCCTTCAACGTCGCCTGTTCGGGTATTATATGAAAATAATTCTCTGAGCCTGAGGAAGAAATAGTATTACCGTAACTGTTTAATATTTCTGACTTTCCCATAAAGGAGCCGCAAACCATAAAAATTACCGGCAAAAGCACTATTAAGGATAATATGAGAAGTATTATGTATGATAATATTTTGAAATATGATTTTTTGAATTTTTTAATCATATTCAACATCTCCGTTTTTTCTGAATTTCAATAAAATAAATATAAAAATAAAAATAATAGCAAAAATCAAAATTGCTCCGACAGATAAGCGAGTATAATTTAAATTCTGGAAGTTATTATTCATAAAGTGCTGTATCATATAGATATTTTCATTGGGGTAATTTCCGCATAATATATATGCTTCCTTAAACGACTTAAAGGTATTGATAATTGAAATTACCAAAATAAAAAACAGATAAGGTCTAATCATAGGCAGCGTTATATATCTTAATTTGCTAATTCTGCTTTCCGTATCCATTTCCGCTGCTTCATAATACACCTTTGGTATAGAATTTAGTGCGGCAAGAAAAAGAATAATATTATAACCGCAATTTTTCCAAATATATAATATAACTAAAACGACAAACGAATAGGAAGAATCCAACCAGTTTTTAACCGGTAATCCTAATAACGACAAAAAATCGTTTGCAAATCCATTTTCCGCAAATACCAACTGGAAGAACAATATAACAGAAGAAACAGGCAGAACCAACGGAAAAACAAAAATCGAACGGAAAAATTCAAAGCCTGCAAGCTTTTGATAAAGAAGCATTGCAATAGTTAATGAAAAAATCATAATTAACGGCACGGCAACTATAATAAATTTAAATGTATTCCACACTGCCAGCCTGAACGTCCGACTTGAAATTATATCCACATAATTATCAATTCCCACAAACTTCATGCTGCTTATGCTGTCGGTCAACGATAAAATAATACAGATGACAAACGGTATAAGAAAAAAAACAAGCATTCCGATAATTGAAGGCAAAGAAAATAAAAATCCTGTCAAAGCGTCCCTTTTTAATAATTTTGATTTTGGAACAAACCCTTTACTCATTGATATAAAGCTCCAATTTATTATTCAGATTTTTTAAGCACTCATCATAGGCTTTTTCACCCTTAAAATAAGATTCCATAGTTTCCGCGATAAAGTTGCGAACCTTGTAACTAGGCATAGTACAATTATCAATATCTCCAAATGTATCAACAAATAACTGTATTTCCTCGTCTGACAAAGCGGCAAATTTAATGCTGCCGTCAGGAGTTCCTCCTCCGACTTGATCATTCAGCCATTTTTCTATTCCTGCTTTTAATGCTGATTTTAAAACCGGAACGTTTAAATTGAAATTATCCACATAATTTATTGCATGTTTAGTCTGATATTCTTCAGACAACAAAATTTTTATAAGCTCATAAGCATTTGCCTGATTAGGACTTCCGTTGCGGATAGCGGCAATATATTCAGGCTCTGCTACAGTCTTGTTATCGGACGACGGAAAGTTGTATAAAACAGGAGTCTGATCATCCAAAAGCGCAGAATAAGTTTCTAAAACACTGCCCACACTTGATGCATCATAATAAAAGAGCGCTTTATTATTTCTGATTAGCTTTGCTCCGTCTCCTGTTGACGCAGTAAGATACTCCTCGCCGCGATTATCCATTTTATAATAAGTTTTATATAATTCCATTGACTCTTTAAATTCTTCCGAATCGGTCAATATTTTTTTCTTTTCATAATCAATGGCGTCTACGCCGTTCCATGGTGAAAATGCCGCCATACCAAGCTGATAAGTACTGAATAAAAGCTCGTCTGAAGAATTTGTATTCTTTGATATAAATTCGCTCATCTGTGAAGAGAAACCGCTTAAATCCGAACTACTGTCAAGTTTGAATCCGGCATGATCCAAAGCCTCCTGTGTTGAAACCAGAGATAAAACATTATATGATATGGGAATATAATAACGTTTTCCGTTATATAATCCTGAGTTCATTACAGCCTCGTTATATAAATCGCTTTTAAATTCCTCATCATTTTCAAGATACGTATTTATATCTGCAAAAGTACCGCTGTCCATCATACTGTAAATATCATCAAATTCAAAATTACGTCCAAAAATCAGGTCAGGACCGTTTCCGGAAGATAAATCATACTTCAAAGCTTCAAGATAATTGGTCTGCGCTTCAGAATCGCCTAACTCTCCAAATTCTTTATATTCAACATCAACCTCAGGATACTTTGACTGAAATATTTTAACAGCGGCCTTAAGCGCACTATTTCCGAAAGGACCTCCGTAAAGAACAAGCTTGCTTGTTTTATCCTGCGCAGATTCTTTATTGCTGTCGTTTGACGACGAACATGCAGAAAATACGCCTGTCATAATAGTTAAACCGATAAAGCAGGATAAAAATGAAGTAACTTTATTTTTTCTAAAAATTAATTTTTTCATAATATAATACCATCCTATTTATAATTATATTTTAAGTATAATTGATTTTACCTGATTTTTCAATATTTTTTCCCTGAATGCTGAAAATATTGCCCTGAATGCAGAAAAATTTCAAATATCTTAAATCCATAATAAGACCTCAATAAAATATTATAAAAGCCACATTATAAATATACCTTTTATAACGTTCTATTTAATTATTATATTAACAACATTCTCATTTAGTATCGTTAAAATCCGTTCAAATAAATTTTACTGAAAGCGCATTGAAAAATGCGCTTTCAGTTCTTGTACGTTACATAAAATTACTTTCTGTAACCATTTGATCTGCCGCTTGAATCAGCGCTGGATTTCTGACTAGTGTTAAGGGTATTACTCGTTGTACTTCTTGCTGATGAAACGGCGCATCCACAGCCGCTGCAAGCATTTGCACAATTGCATGAGCAAACGCAAGCGTAAGCTTCAATTGTATCAAATCTTCCAAAATTAATTTTATTCAGCTTTCTCATTTTCTTACCTCCTCTCATAAATAAAATAAGGGCCCTTTATATGCAAAGATTGCAATACGATATGTACCAATCTTAGCAGCTAAATTAATTTTTTATGTTCTGATTATAAATCAGAATATAGCCGATCACAGATTATATCCGAAATACCGTTTACAGTGCAAAACGCTATATCGTCCATATCGCTGTCATTAAAAGTTATTCCATATTTCTGTTCAAGCAGATATACTAAATATACCATATCCCTTGAAACAAGCCTTATATCATTTCCGAATAAATTTTTGTCCAATATGTTCCTTGACGCTCTGCCCAAATGTATATTAAACTTTGCGTCTAAAATATCAAAAATATCTCCGACTATTTTATCCTTCAAATCAATATTTTTTATCTTCTCCTTTATCATATCAATACCTCATACCATAATTTTTACATCGCCGGATAACTTATTTAATATCAAATCAAACAGCCTGTCAACGTCACAATCCTCATATAAATTAAAAACCGGTATTTTGCTTTCGCCGTAATTGTCTTTAAGAGTTTTATTTATAATATTTCTCGGAATTCTGTTTGTAATAACCTTATTTTTTTCTTCAGTTTCCGCTAAATCAATATATAAATTAGACATATGATAAGCGTCTACACAGCAACTGAACCTATATTTACATAGTTGCGAAATTTCATCAAGAAATTTAACCGACGAATATTCATAGAACGTACACATTATAAGAAAATCAACCGATAAAGCCTGAAACGTTATGTACGGTAAAATTCCGAAACGATTTGTATACTTTTCATTAAACGATTGAATTGAACCGGGTATTCCTATAATTATTACATCAGACTCTTCGCTGTCGGCTATTTTTTTTACATATCTGTTCAACATTAAAGGTTTATCGATTTCCGAAATCTTAGAATCAGTCATAAAGCCCGGAAATGAGTGAAATCCGAATAATTCGCAGTAATTTCTTGAACCGATCTGCGATACTCTGTAGCCTTCCTTGAGAAGTTTATTTCTTAAAACAAGAGACGTTTTAAATTTATCTGTATTTTCCCATAATCCTGCTATTACTATTATAGGAACGTCTATCTTTTCTAAATTTTTTCGACCATCATTATGAATGGCTGTAATGTCATCCGACAAAGCCTTTTCAACAAGTTTTAGAAATTTGCAGTTTAAATTTTGATCGCCGCAAGCTTGTCTTATCTTATTTACGCCCGCTTCAGACAAATTAGCGGCACACATAATTTCACTTACCTCAGGCGCCATACCTATTATTTCATTAACTATAAATTCCTCAACTGATTCTGACGCGTCAAACTCCGGTACAAACAAAATATCTATTTTATTATTGAATAGTGCAGGCGACGCCTTAATCTGATAATTATCAGATTCCAATTTTATATTTTTACCAACAAATCCCCAGCCGTTTAATGAAGCGGCCTCGCAAATCCTGTATTCAGAATTTAAAAGATTCGAATATTCAAGAAAAACCATGCATTCGTCGTTAAACGGATAAATTCCGATTCTCTTTATTTCCATAGCTCGCTGCCCCCTCTATTGCTTTAATTCTTTAAACATCAGATAATTCTTGAATGTGTCTTCCGCGGCAAAACGTACATTCTTGCAATTCGAAAGCTTAAGCTCTGATGATAATTCTCCGTTATTGTCGCAATATTTAGCGCACAAATTACAATGACGCAGTGCAAAACAATTCTTACATTGTTTTTCCGTCAACTGAGAAATATTCAACAGACTTCTCGCCTTTTCAAAATCAAAGCCGTCCCGCACATTGCCTATGTTCATTGCGTCCGAGGTTTCGCTTACTCTTTCACACGGATAGAAGCCCCCGTTTACGTCAATGAAAAGCCGTCTCTGTCCCGGAATACAAGGTCCATAATGAGACATTTCTTCAAACAGAATTTTTTCCGGACGCATAGCTTTTCTGGTTTTTTCATTATTAGTGTAAAAATCATAATACGCTACATTTGATATTTTTTCCTTTGGATATTTCCCTAATTCCATTTCATATGTTTTAAATTCATTTATCGCCTGCTCAATAACATAAACCTCATCCGGAACAACCTTTTCTATAGAAAAGAAATCATCGATTAAAGTCGATTGTATATTCAGACCGGAAAACATTTCATTCTCTGAAAACATTTCATGCAATTTATTACAGGAATATCTTGGATCAACAACAACGTTAAACATGATTTTATCCAATAAAGCAGGGCATTGTTCCTTAATCATTTTCAAGTTTTTCTCAATTACGGAAAACGTTCCTTTTCCGGTTGCGGCGAATTTTCTGGATCTGTTATGAATTTCCGGCGGACCGTCAAGGCTAATTAAAATTCCGAATGCATGATCATTTAAAAACCGTATATTATCCGTTGTAAACAGCGAACCATTTGTCGTAATCGTATATGTCAGATTTTTTCCTAAAAATACCTTTTCAGAATAGTCGACTATCTGCTTTATAAGATCAAATTCAAGCAGAGGCTCTCCTCCGTAAAAGCCGATGCAAACATCATTCTGATTGGAGGAATGTTCAGCGAAAAAGTCCACGGCCGCTTTCGCCGTACTCAATGTCATAGTTTTAGAAGTATGTCCTCTCTGCGAATCAAACTCTGCGAGAGTATACGGACAATATGCACATCTGAAATTGCATTGCTGAGTTACCTGCAATATTATCTGAGCTATATTGTCATTTAAATGATATTCGATAAGATCGCTTTGATTATGCTTCATTCTTTTAGGACGATTGCATGAAAGATATCCCTGAGAAGACAACATTTCCATCTGTTTTTTAATATCACTATCCGGTTCGGCATACTCTGAATCAGATTCCTTCTCAAGATTCAGCAGATATTCGTAAAGCTTATCCCCTACCTGTATAAGCTGATTAGTATTCACATCAAAAGCATATTTGTTTAACGGCGTCGTAAGCATATGTACAAACGGCTTATTCATTGCATTATTCTCCTATTCTATTATTGATTTAATTTTTTTATAAACATCATCTGTTTTACTGCCGTTGTCAGCGATAAAACTATTTTCATCAATCAAAACCCAATTACCGTCCTGCGGATATACAATCACATCAAAATCGTTTAGTTTTTTCATTTTGTCAATATCTTTGAATCCCACAACAGCAACATCGCAATCATAAAAGCAAATGCATTCGTATATATATTCCTTTATATTATTTTCTGGAATAACATTTAATCCTATCAATTCTGCCTGCGAAAAATCTGCAAAGACTTCACAATGATAACCGTCAGAAACAAAACCGGATTTTATTTTATCTACAAGCTCTGTTAATTCAATTAAATTACGATATAATACTCCGATAATGGGAATTGTTATCTCCTGACCGCAGTTAAAATAAGTTCCGCAGGTTAATTTATCCTTATATATCCAAAGACGGTCAAGGTCTTTTTTTTCCGATGGAATATACTCAAATTCAGAATTATTATGATAAACAATAATTTTCGATTTATATCTGTATAATAAATATGTCAGTATATTTTTTTCTTCAGCCTCAACGCATGAAAAGCTAACAATTATTTCATTATAAACGCTGAGATCCAACGAATCCAATTCATTTAAAAAGCTTTTACTGTGAATATTATATTGACTGCACTTCAATTTAAGCTTCTGCATTGAATAGCGGTTATCTGTATTTTCACAGATTATGTTGAGCAGAATTCTTTCAGCGCACGACCTTGGATTAAAATAAACGACATGCATGCTTTCGCTGTAATTGTACGCATTGCGGACCAAATATAAATAAACCTCCTCAAAAGAGGCGTAAGGCCTTCGGGTTAATAAGGATAACGCTTTTGACGTAATAAGCGGCGCTGCATAGCTGTTTGACTGCAACGATAATCTGAGCTTTCCCCTGTCGCGAAGTATATGTCTGGCCGAAGCGCTGAAGGATATGTTATCTAAAGTATTACAATTATATAAATACTGCTGGTCTGTAGCGGAAAAATCGCATTTTACGCCAATAACACCGTTCATACAGGCTGGATAAGCTACCGTTCCCTCATTGCATGCGGCCGCTATAATAATCGTCCCTTTATCGCACAATGCCTCTATGGATTTTTCAATTAAATTAAAATCGCTATATGAACGGGTTCCGATACTTAAATGTATAATTTTTACTTCAAGCTGTTCGCATAAGCGCAAGGCTTCAATAAACTGCCTTATATTACCCCGTTTTGTATCATCGTTAAGTATTTTTATACTGTGCCAGAAAACGTCGCTCATATCACAATATTTCTGTATTATTTTCAGGCATGTGCATGCATGATTATCTTTAACGGAAATTAGATTTTCGTTTTCTATTGACAAATCCTTTTTTATAACCCATGACTTTACATTTTTAAACTGAGACGCGTCGATTCCGTCGTCTATAATAGCGGCTTTCAGCATAAACACACGCTCTCCCCTGTTTAAATTCCGGCTTATTCATACTTCTTAGCCTGTAGCTTATACATATGAGCATACTTTTTATTTAAAGACATTAATTCTTTATGAGTTCCCTGCTCTATAACTTTTCCGTTATCTATAACAATTATCTTATCGGCGCTCTTTACATTGGAAAGCCTGTGTGAAATCAGAATAGCTCCCTTGTTTTTATACAAATCCTCGAATTGCCGGAACAATTCATCTTCAGCTTCCGCGTCCAGCGCCGAAGACGGTTCGTCCAATATGTACATAACCGTATCCCTGAAAAATGTTCTTGATAACGCAATTTTCTGCCATTGACCTCCGGATAATTCTTCTCCGTCCTCATACTGGCGAGTTAAATACGTATTGATTTTGTCGGGAAAATTATCAACAAACCCTTTTGCACCGCTTTTATCCAGCGCATACTTAATTTTTTCTTCATTTTCAAATTCATTATAATCGGATAAAGAAACATTTTCCCGAACTGTAAAAGCATAATTGCAATAATCCTGAAACATTGGACTAAAGCATTTTCTCAAGCTTTCAACCGTATATTCGCGTATGTCCTTATTATCAACTAAGATTACACCCTCATTCGGGTCGTAGAATCTCAGCAGTAATTTAATAATCGACGTTTTTCCGCTTCCGTTTACTCCTACTAAAGCTATTTTTTGATTACAGTTTAACTTAAAATTAAGATTTTCAAGAGTAAAATTAGAATTCTCTTTATATTTAAAGCTGACATTCCTGAATTCAATTTCAAAATCGGATTTATTTAAAATAATTTTTCCTTCGTCCCTGACTTTATTTTCAAAATGAATGAAATTCAAATAATTATTAATACGGATCTTTCCGTCATATATCTGACCATAATTATAAATAATCATATATAAGCCGGCAATAACCTGCCCTATTATTCCCTGATAATAGTTGAAATCTCCGATTGTCCCGCTTCCTTCAATAACAGAAAGCCCAAGTAAAAACAATATTATTATTGTTGTCATCTCTGGCAATATATCTGCGGCAACCAGAATTTTAGTATATTTTTTTGTTATCTTTTTTTTGGATCTATATAAATGATTCCATGTGTTCATAATTTTTGAGCTAAGCAACGGAAACAAGTTATAAATCCTGATGTCCTTGGCATATTCCCTGCTCAAGGCCATATTCATAATGTAATAAATTTTACGCTCATCCTTCATATGCTCTCTTTGAAAGCTATAAACAGACTCTAACTGCTTATTCTTCATTAAAATACTTGGAATAACCGATATTACTAAAAAAAACGGCAAAATATAATTCCAGAATAACAGACTTGCAAAGGCGATACAAAACTGTACAAAATAACGAATAAAGTCCAGCACCTGAAATGATATCTGAATTATAAACGTACTATTATTGCTGGCGTCATTCATTTCATCATAAAATTCATGAGAATCAAAGCAATATAAGTCTATACCTGCCGCCTTTTCCATTATCTGATGTTTGATTTTTATAGTTATTACTTCATTATATAATCCTTCTAAATAAAGCTTTATGGATTCAACCGTTTTACTCATAACATTAAGTAATAAAAGCGAGACTATCAAAACGGCTAAAGATTTGATCATCTCATGCCTTACGCTGTTCTCAGAGACGCCTGCCAGCAGATCAATCAATAGACTCGAAACATAAATAACGGCAAAAGGAAGAATAATGACAAATACGCTCAGCAATATATAAAAGCTAAAATATTTCGGAGAGGCCTGCACAGTCAGCTTTAGACTGAAAAATATTATATCAAGGAAGGCTTTGATCTTTTCGAACAGTTTTTTCATATTACTTCCTATCCTTATCAGCAATTAAAAATATTATAGGAATTATTTTAACCTGCTGATAAAATATTTGTATTTACCCGTCATCTCATCGGGACATATATTCTCGCTGAAATTAAATTTCCATTCTGCCTTTCTCAGCGCTTCTTCCTGAATATTATCCAAAAAGCATTCTTCAATAGCGTCCTTCCAGCCTGAATAATCCTTTTTAATAACCAGATTCACATTAAAACAGTTCACAGCCGTTTGAATTATCTGAAATTGTTTTATTGCCGAAGACATGCTTTCATTTGTATATTCTATTATATTAATTAACACATAGCTATTGAGCTTTTCCCCGTTTTCTAAAGTTATAAAATCGCTGGATCTTCCCGACAATACAATTAATACCGGCGATTTATTACCGCACTTGCATATATGGTCAGTTTTTAAAATTCCCCTATCGCCGGTTTCATATCTAATAAACGGCATAGCGTAGTTTTTCAAAGAGGTAATATAAATATCTCCCTCTTCATTTAATACGGGAATACCATCCTTTAGCACTTCGACAATAACATTGTTTTCAATCACATGCATATTATGACATTTGCATTCATAAGCAATTTCATTCGCTTCATTGCAGCCATACTGATTAACAGGATCTATGCCGAATACCTCATTTATCTGCTTTCTGTAGCTGTCAAATAAATACTCGCCGCTTAACTCTATATGCTTCAGATTCGTCGGAATCTTCATATTATATTGCTTTACTATCTGAGCCATCAGATATGCAATACTGGGCTGAAGCAACATCCAATCCGGATTAAAGCTTATTATATCCTTATAAATTTCAGCAATTCTATCATACGTAAGACCGATTTTAGAAAACCCCATATGTCTTCCGTTCATATCCAGCTCACGAGGAATCAATTGCTTAATTTTGTTGCCCTCATACCTTGAGGAATAAAAGCTGCACCATTTCATATCCGGATCAATCCCATATAAACGGCTTCTTAAAATCCATAACGGCATTAAGGATTTGATATCGTCCTTATAATCCCAAAAAATTTTAAGAAATTTACCAGTAGAACCCGAGGTTCTTTTTAAAACTATATTTTCATTTTTAGGATATTTTTGATACTCGTCAGAAACAAACATCATTGAATTTTCCTGTATCACATCTTTTGTCAGAACAGGTAAATTCTTTAAATCCTCCGGAGCTTTAATCGATGTTACGTCTATATTATTATCATCAAATATTTTTTTATAATAACTTACATGATCATACGCATAATGTATCAAATCAGATAAACCAATACCGTTCATTTCTTAATAAACCTCCGCGCCTATTTTTTCAGCAACAATTTTTTTAAGATTTCCATACTTAGAAATAATCTCTGAAACAAGCTCGTTTATTTCAAATTCTATATTAAACGTTCTTTCAATATCCGCAATCAGTCTTATGATAGATAGCGAATCATATCCGAAGTCTGTAATCAAATCCGAATATTCTGTAAAATCCTTGTCCGATAATAAAACATAAGTATTTTCAATAATAAGCTTTTTCAGACCATCTTCCAAATTATAATTATCCGCCACTTTTATTCTCCTTTTTTTAATTTCTTGAAATTTTACCGTTACTGGTTTTATCAATTCCGTCTACCACTTTAAATCTTAATGGAACCTTTGAATTTGACAAATTATTATAGCAATAATTAATTAATTCTTGTAAATTAAAATTACCTTCTGAATTTAAAGTGATTTCCGCCTCCGGAACTTCTCCTAACGTTTCGTGATAAACCACATAAACCAAAGATTCCTTTATATTCGGATGATTATTAAGAATATCCTCTATTTCCTCGGGATAAATATTTTCACCGCCCCGAATTATAATATTTTTCTTTCTTCCCACTACATATAAATTATTTTCATTATCAATCCAGCCAAGATCTCCGGTATGCAGCCATCCGTTTCTCAAAGCCATTTCCGTTTCTCTGCGTCTCAAATAATAGCCCTTCATAACATTATTTCCCTTTACGGCTATCTCCCCTATTTCTCCGGTTTTACATTCATTATCGTTTTCATCTACTATTATATATTTGACATCGGGTATATGTTTTCCTACGCAGTTATTGTTAATTGTATTTTTATCTTCAAAGTAATGCGATACTCTGGTAGAAGCTTCTGTTAATCCGTAGGTTTTAACAAATTGAACGTCCGGAAACAAATTTGCCAATTCATTTATCTTTCTCCCGGGAGCAGGCGCACCGCCGAAGCAAACATATCTTAATGAAGATATTTCATAATTCATAATTTTATCCTTTTGATTCAATATTTCAAGCAGCATATAAGGTACGCATGAGAAATTGGTTATACTGAAATTTTTTAAGCTGTAAAAGAGATTAACCGGCGAAAATAAGGTTTCCATAAAAGAAACTGCGCCGCCTGCATATAAATGCGTTAAAAACTGCGATACTACCGCAGAAATATAATACATCGGCAGAAAAATCAACGTTACGTCTTTTTCTGTGATTTTTAAATCCGTTACGATTGATTTAACGCATGACATCAAATTTTCGTGTGTAAGCATTACGCTTTTCGGACAACCAAGAGAACCCGAGGTGTGAAGAATCATTGCAACATCTTTAAGTTCCTCTTTATCGTACAGACGATTACCTTTTACATTACATAAATTATAAATTTCAGCTTCACCGTTATTTTTAAGACATATTATTGATATTTTTTTCTCAGTTAGATCGACTAATCTGTCGCAAAATAATTCGTTTGATATAATAACGCTTATGTCAAGATATTTTATTATTCTATCCAATTCAGTTTTTTTCATATTAACGTTAAACGGAACAACCACATTATCTGAATAAGCAACCGCAAAAAAAGCCACGGCATAGTCTGAAGAATTCGGTAGAAATATCCCAAGAGGCTGTTTTCCCTTCCCGCAGCTATTAGTTATAAACTCTGACAAATTAATTGAATAGGATACCAATTCTTTATATGTAATTCTTTTGTTTTTGTAAATTATGGCTGTTTGAGAAGAATATCGATAATTGTTCAATATATTATATATATTAATAAGGAATCACCAACTTTATAAAATAGTTATATAATAAGATTTTTATAATATCAACATATTTTATAGAAAATAAATATATTGTTATTGATTTCTACAATATTAGTATAATATACTTTACCAAAAATTTCAATAGTTTTGCCCTGAATGCACCAAATTCAGCCCTAAATGCCAAAAAATGACATAAGTTGAAAACTTATGCCATTTTTCCCGTATTTAATTAAAAGCGATTATTTCCTAAACTTATATTTTTAATCGCTCAAGCTTTTATAACCTCCCTTCATACTATTAACATATTCCTTTGTAAGCATTGCAACAAATTCATCCTTCTTCCTCTGCGCCAACGGCAGTAAATCGCCGTTTCTCATAACAATCACAAAATTATTTTTGATTTTCTTAACATATTTTAAATTTAATATACAGTCCCTTCTTGATCTATAAAATCGACTTTTATCCAGATTAGAATAAATTTCCATTAAGTGCTGTTTAACCAGGATTCTTTCATTAGACGTATGTACATAAACTTTTTTTTTGGATTCATACATAAAGTAATAAATATCATTAATGCTAAGGCAAATTGTTCCGTCGTCTGTCGGAAACATCAGCTTTCTTTCTTCATCTGCATGTACTACGGCAAGATAGTCGTCCATTACCGAATATATTTCATAATCCGTAAACGGCTTCGTTATAAAATCAAATGCATGAACCTTATAAGCTCTGCGCCAATTTTCTACAAAGCTTGTAATATAAACTATTGCAACACGGCTGTTATTAGCCCTTATATTACGTCCTATTTCTATTCCATTGGAAGATTTCATTTCCGTATCAAGAAAAATCATGTCGAAGCACTCCTTTGCATTAAGAAGCTCATTGCCATCGCTGAATTTATGAATCTTGTAATTTATAAGCTTTTTTTCACAATAGCTTGAAAGTATTTTATTTACTATTTTAACAGTTTCTGTTTCATCATCGCAAACAGCAATCCTCAGCATACATATCCCCCTTGATTAAGATTCTGTTAACGTTTAATATTTCGTATATTTTATAAACGATTAAAACATCATAATAAATTTTATACTACTTTTAATAATTAATCAATATTTTTTGAGATTATTTACAAAATGTTCACAATTTATGTCGAATCCAGCTTTATTTAAAATTATCATCGTATCTTTACAGACAGCTAAAAATAATGTATAATTATAGATATTGTTTCCCTGCTTTTGCAGCCGAAAAACAGGAAAAAATAAAAATAACCGGCTGAGAATGGAGCTTAAAAAATGAATTATTCTCCAAAGGAAATATTAAGCTTTGTGGAAGAAAACGACGTTAAATTTATAAGGCTTACATTTACAGATATTTACGGACAATTAAAAAATATTGCGATTATGCCGGATCAGCTTTCATATGCGTTTGAACACGGCATTGCTTTCGACGCTACAACCCTCGCGGGATGTCACGCCGATCTTCTGCTTTTTCCGGATATATCAACGCTTTCAGTACTGCCGTGGCGTCCCAAATCCGGCAGAGTTATCAGATTTTTCTGTAATATAATGTGCACTGACGGAACTCCCTATAAAGGCGATCTAAGGCATGAGCTTAGCAGCTATATAGAAAAAATGCGCGAAAAGAACTATACCTGCGAAATAGGTACAAAATGTGAATTCTATCTTTTTAACACCGACGACGAAGGAGAGCCTACAAGAACTCCTCACGATCAGGCAAGCTATCTTGATATAGCTCCTCTTGACAAATGTGAAAACGTAAGACGTGAAATTTGCCTTTCGCTGGAGGAAATGGGATTCAGCCCGCAAAGCTCCAGGCATACCCACGGCCCCGGACAAAACGAAATTGATTTTACAAGAAGCGACGTACTTACCGCTGCCGACAACATGATATATTACAAAACGGTAGTTAAAAACGTTGCCGCTCAGAACGGATTATTCGCAACCTTTATGCCAAAGCCTATTGAAAAAAAACCGGGCTGCGGACTTCACATAAGCATCGCTGTTAAAAACGGAGGAGAATTTATATTTTCGCCGTCCGCCGATACTCAGACGGAAAAGGGCAGCCAGTTTATCGCCGGCATTTTAAACAGAATACGCGAAATAACTTGCTTTCTTAATCCCATTACAAACTCCTATAAGCGTCTTGGCGAAAACTTTGCCCCTAAGTATGTAAACTGGTCCTTTGAAAATCATTCGCAGCTTATAAGAATACCTTACACCGCCGGCGGGAAACATCCGAGAATAGAAGTGCGTTCCGCTGACGCCGCATGCAATCCCTATATTGTTTTCAAGCTGCTGCTCGCCGCAGGATTTGAAGGTATTGAAAATCATTCTGTTTTAGGAAAGGATACCTTTACCTGCTCGTCGACAGGAAACTTCGCGGAACTTCCGAATAATCTGGAAGAAGCGCTGAAGCTCGCTAAATCAAGCGGTTTTGTAAAAGAAAATCTGTCGCCTGAAATATATGAGGCCGTATTTAAGCGACTTGAATACGATTTGACGGAATATAATTTATCGGATAACAAGCCTGCTTTCGAAAATGAAAATTATTTTAAAATTATTTAAAGGTTGTGAATTTTATGGACAGAGTGCTGTTGGCTTCAGGTTCAGATAAAGGAATAGAGCTTCTGTCTCAGCTTTTAAAGATATCGGGCTATGGTCAGATCATCGGCACAAAAAGCGGAAACGACGCAAGAAGATGCATAAATCAAAACGAATACGGGCTGATTGTCATCAATACTCCGCTGTCGGATGAATTCGGTCACGAACTTTCTATTAAGGCGGCTGAATCTTCAAATTCCGGAATAATTTTAATATGCAAATCTGATATCTCAGACGAGGTTTCAGATAAATTAAGCTGTTACGGAGTCTGCGTTATCCCTAAACCGGTAAATAAAACTTTATTTCATCAATCTATAAAGCTTGTTTCAGCAACACGTTCAAGAATGCTCGGACTCCAAACAGAAAATTTTAAGCTTCAGACGAAAATTGAGGAAATACGCTTGATCAACAGAGCCAAATGCTGCCTAATACAATATTTGAAGTTTTCAGAGCCTCAGGCTCACAGGTACATTGAAAAACAAGCAATGGATACCAGACAGACAAGAAAGGAAGTCGCTCTTAATATTCTCTCTACTTACGAACAATAATAAATAAGGCAAATCCGAAAGGATTTGCCTTATTTATTATTGTAATTTTTCAGCTTCTGACCGCATATAATTAAACAAATATTGTCAAGGAGCTGATAAATTTGAACGAACCCGAACACTATCCCTTTACCGCACAACCTCTTCCTTACCCTGTAAACGCCTTATCGCCATGGATAAACGCTCAGACTATGAAAATCCATCATGACAGTCATTATGCAGGCTATGTTAAGAAGCTGAACGATACTCTTAAAAACTATCCGCAGCTTCACCACCTTCCTCTTGAAGCGCTTTTAATAAAACAAGCCTTTCTTCCGGAAGAAATCAGAACGAGTATAAAGCGAAATGCGGGAGGAGCTTTTAATCACAGACTGTATTTTGATTGCCTTATACCAGCCGGAAGATCAAGAATTTCCCCTGAATTTGAAAAAGTAATAAATGATAATTTCGGGAGCCTGAAATCGTTGATATGCTGCTTAAAGGAAGCAGCAATGTCAGTGTTTGGATCAGGATATGCATACCTAACTTCCGATATGGGCGGCAAAATGCATATTATAATACTTAAAAATCAGGAAACGCCCATAGAACAGCGTCTTAACCCAATCTTCCCTATAGACGTATGGGAACATGCATATTATCTGCAATATCAGAATCACAGAGAACGATATGTTAACAATATAATGAAGCTCATTAACTGGAAAGTCCTTGAGAAGAATTATTATTGCTGATTCTGTTCCTGATGTTCAGCGCCGCGGATATTATCAGAAAACCGAATATTATTCCAATTAATCCGCCGGCAGAATCTATAATAACATCCTTAAACAGCGGCGTTCTTCCGGGAACGAATTTTTGATGAAGCTCGTCAAGAACCGCATAAATAAAACAGCAGCTCCAAGCCAAACCGAACGATTTTGCATACTTATTAGTCAAAGCGCTGAATGCGGAAAAGCAGAGAAAGCCAAGAAAAAAATACATTAAAAAATGAGCTGTTTTTCTAATAAACAGATTAAACTGATCTACTATTATATTTTTCATGTCTAAATCCATAGAATCATATCCTTTAAAAACCTCTTCGACAATTATAGAAGTAATTTTTCTGCTAAGCATATTAGTATCAAAACTATTCTGAGAGGAAAAAATAAAAATCACAGTCATACATACAGCGGAAAGAGCAAGACAAATAAACGGAATTAATTTTTTATACATATTTATCACCGAAACCTATTGATATTTATTTATTATAGCATTATTCAGGTAAAGTGTAAAGCTATAAATTAACGATGCGGCGCCTTAACGGCGTCCTTTTTTCATCATCTCTTAAATATGTCACAATTTATTAGTATAAGTCATAATATCTGATTGCTTCAAATAGAATTTTATGATAGAATGTATACATATATATTAAACCTTTAAGAAAATAACTATGCAAAAATACAAAAAGGTTTTAATTAAAAAGGTGGGAATTAATTATGAAAAAACTTTCCAGAATAACAGCCCTGCTGTTATCGATATGTATTTCCGGTTCCGCTGCCACAGGAACCGTTTACAACAAAAATAATTCTGCGTATGCTGCCGGATCGTCGTATGCAGAATACCTTGACAGAGGAATTTCAGCAGTCAATACCGGATCCGGAATGATGATAAGCTGGCGTTTTCTTGCTGACGACAGCGACAGCGCAGTATTCAAGCTTTACAGAAACAATACCCTAATCTATACAAGCAACGCCGGAGAAGCTACCTGTTTTCTTGACGCCTCCGGAAAATCCTCGGATACATATAAAATAGAAACAATAGAAAACAATAAAGTAATATCGTCAGACATATGCAAGCTTCAGTCCGACAAAAATTACCTTGAGCTTAAGCTTGATACGCCGACAAGCTCAAGCTGTACTTACAGTCCTAACGACTGCTCCGTCGGAGACGCGGACGGGGACGGAGAATACGAGCTGTTCGTAAAATGGGATCCGTCAAATTCACAGGATAATTCAAAGTCCGGCAAAACCGACAAGGTTTATATCGATTGCTACAAGCTCAACGGCGAAAAACTATGGCGTATAGATCTGGGCTACAATATACGCGCCGGCGCACATTATACGCAATTTCTGGTTGCAGACTTTGACCTTGACGGAAAAGCTGAAATGACCTGTAAAACTGCCGACGGTACAATAGACGGCACAGGCGCTGTTATAGGCGATAGTTTAAAAACCTACAGAAATTCCAAAGGCTATATTCTTACAGGTCCTGAATACTATACTTTATTCGACGGCGAAACCGGTAAGGCTCTCGATACTGTAGATTATAATCCCGGCAGAGGAACAGTTTCAAACTGGGGGGACAGCTACGGAAACCGTGTAGACAGATTTCTTGGAGCCGTGGCATATCTCGATGGAGTAAAGCCAAGCGCAGTTACAATAAGAGGTTATTATACGCGTATGACCGCCTGCGCTTATGACGTAGTAGACAAGAAGCTTGTACAAAGATGGTATTTTGATACCGGCAACGATTCCTCCGCCTCCGGATACGGCGACGGAAATCATAACTGCATGCCGGCTGATGTAGACGGCGACGGAAAACAGGAAATCGTTTTAGGAAGCACATGTTTAGATGACAACGGAAAGGTATTGTGGTGTCTTAACAAAGGACATGGAGACGCAATGCATCTCGGTGATCTGCTTCCTTCAAGAGACGGATTGGAGCTGTGGATATGCCATGAAGATAAGCCTTACGGAGTTTCGTTAGTCGACGCCAAAAACGGAGAAATTATTTTCCATAAGGACGGCGATTCCGATACCGGAAGATGCTGTGCAGGAAACGTATGGGCAGGTAACGACGGAGCCGAATTCTGGGGATTGGGATACGACGTATATAACGGTTCGGGAAATACGCTTTCCTGCAAACGCCCCGCTGTAAATTTCCTGACATATTGGGACGGAGATCTGGAACGGGAAATCTTAGACGGTTACACCGATTCACCCGCTACAATCTCAAAAATGGGAAACGACGGCAAGCTTTCCACCCTATTAACTACCGACGGATATTATACATGCAATACTACTAAGGGCACGCCTTGTCTTTCCGCCGATATCTTCGGAGACTGGCGTGAAGAACTTATCGTAAGAGCAAGCGACGGAAAATCAGTCAGAATTTACTGTACTCCCTATGAAACCGATTACCGTATTACCACGCTTATGCATGATATTCAATACAGAACTCAGGTTGCAGGACAAAATATCGCCTACAACCAGCCGCCTCATCCAAGCTTTTATCTCGGATCAGATCAGAACCTTCCGGCCAGACCGCTGATAAAAATAACACCGCCAGCCGGAGGTCCTGTAACTCCGGATCTTACCGCAGCCGCATTGAATGAGGGAGCCGTTTATACTATACAAAATGAAAACAGCGGTCTTTACATGGAGGTTGAGGGCGGAAAAAGCGAAAATGCCGCCAACGTTCAGCAATGGGGCGCAGACGATCCCGTTTCCCATAACACATGGCGCGTATTGTCTGCCGGGGAAGGTTATTATTATATTTACTCGCAGGTCGGAGATAAAATTACTTATCTGCTTGACGTAGCAAACGGCAGCGCGGACAATGGAACAAATATTCAGATTTACAGCGATACCAAGGCGGACGCACAGCAATTTAAGTTTATAAAAAATGACGATGGAACATATTACATATTAACCAAAGCGTCGGGCGATAAGAGCTGCGTTGCGGTCGCTTCCGCCTCAGGATCAAGCGGAGCGAATATAATTGAATATAAGCTTCAGCTTGGAGATACGTCGCAGAAATGGAAACTGAATCAAGTAGAAGATACAGGCTGTAATATGGATACAAGCAAAATATATATGTTTAAAAATCAAAACAGCGGACTCTTTATGGAAGTCGCAAACGGTACTGCCGAGGACGGGGCAAATGTTCAGCAATGGGGCGCTGACAAAGTGTCTGCTCATAATTCATGGACGCTGAAATCCTTCGGCGGCGGCTATTACTATATTATATCGCAGCTTGCGGACGGAAGGACTTATTATCTTAATATTACCGGAGGAAGCGGCGCCAATGGAGCAAACGCTGAAATTCATACAAATAATAAAACAAGCTCTCACCTCTTTAAATTTGTAAAAAATCCGGACGGAACATACTATATCCTGACCAGAGCCTCCAAGGACGCAGCTGCAATCGAAATTGAAAATGCAGATAAGTCAAGCGGAGCTAACGTCGCCCAGTGGACAGTCAACGGAAATACGTGCCAGAAATGGATTGCAGATGTTTCCGAACCTGTTACAACTACAAGCGCTGCAATTACAACGAAACCTTCAGAAACAACTACTACAACTGTGACTACAGCTATTCCTAAGCCTGAACTTAAAGGCGATACAAATCTTGACGGCAAAGTTGCAATAGCTGATATAGTATTGCTCCAGCAATATATGGTTAATAAACAAATGTTAACTGAAAATCAAATGATTATTTCGGATATGAATAACGATAATATCGTAAATGTGTTTGACGTGATTTTGCTGAAACGTATACTTAATATCTGAATTCATATTTTAAAGTTACGGCAGATAAAAGTAAATAACAGTTTTTTTGTCGCCTGATAAAACATCGTAATACATTCCTAAAGCTTAATCCCAAAAGGATACGGTACTGATTCGTACCGTATCCTTTTTATCAATAATAGCTCATCATTATATTTTCAAGATTTCACCGAGAAATCATTTACACAATTCGACATTCTTAGTTTTATAGTATATAATATATCAGGCTGAGCTGAATTTTTTTTATTTTTCCTGTCCACTTTATTGATATTGGTTCAAACTTGAATATTTTATTTATCGGCAAAAATCCGATTGTCCATATACATATGTTTATCTTTTTCAAGTTCACTAATTAATTCGTAATCAGCGCCTAATTCTTTTTCTAATTTTTCATATATTAATTTAGACCTTTTAAAAAAATCATACCATTCTTCTTTTGTCCAAGGTGAAGGATCCGGTGGATATTCCCAGTCTAAGCTCGTATCAAATTCATCACATAAACTGTTTATTTCATCAATCAGTTCTTGTGAAATTGGAAGGGCATTCGGCTCTATTGCTCCATCATTTGCCCAAAGGCAAAATCCACCGTAATCAAATGAAAATCGCAATTCGTTTTTCATATAAATTAACTCCTTTTATCTTAAAATGGAAGAAATGAAACAATAAAACCATTATTTTCATACGCCATGCGATATTTCTATCCGTTAACTATATACTCGGCATAAGATCATTTTCACTTATACCTTTGTAGTTTTTTCCATTTGAAACCAATTCATTCATAAGATTTTGCGGCTTCAATTTTTATTTACTTACTATTTCTCCGTTACAAATAACGGTACAATCAGTAAGTATTATAAGTAATTGTTGCTTATCGTTTTCCGTAAGGGGACCAGAAATATTTAAATACTCAATATTATAAAAATTTTCAAAAATATTTATATTGTCTATATTACTTACACTTACATTTAAAACATAACAATCATTAAAATAATTTAGTGAAGATAAATTATCAACAAATAAGTATTCGTAATATAAAAGTTTTTCAGGCTCTTGATCTTTTTGGTCTTTTAAAAAATTATAATTGTAAATATACACCATTTCTCCGGGACGCACATGAATCATAACACGAATAAACTTATTGTATAACCCGTATTTTTCATCTGATATACATTCATTTATATTTTCTTTTATATTATTTATATCATTAGTACATTCATTTATATCAAACTTGTCAAAATCTTTTAAATGAAAACTCATATAAATATAATCCGATGAGCGTTTTTCTTCTTCAGTACGATAATAATTAAACTGGTTTAAATTCAAATTATGAAGTTTTTCATCGATGTTTGAATATTCATTAATAACAGGATTTTTTAATATTTGAATTATTATAAAGAATAATAGAAAAAATAATACACAGCCAAAATATATTATATAAATGATTTTCTTTTTCATTTACTTTTACCTCTTAAAACCCATGACTTGAATTTTCAATTTAAATGAACATAATAGTTTTGGATGTGTTAAAATTACAGAAATCGGTTATTGAGTTTATATAACCAGCTTATGTTTTCTCAATATACATAATATTAGTTACTAAATCAATATTGCCCTTATATTCATCATAATTTATATAATATTTTTTCCCGTAGGTTGCAACTTCTAACATTGTTTTAAACCCAACAAGATCACAAACATCATCACTAAACTCTAAAACACCTGTTATATTCATGTAATGACTGCCAACTGTTTCACTTGCAACAAAATTTTTACCTTCTAATGAATATAAATTTAGCTTTGGTACATTTTCTTTTTCAGTAAAATAATCTTTTATCTTTTCAATTGTCAAATCATTACTATATGAAATTATAACCGGCGTATCATTTAATATCATTTCCTTAATAGTATTCATACATTGAATAGGTTTTAAAAAACTAGCATCACCATTATACAAAAACATATATTTACCTTCCCAATATGCTCTTATGTCCATATCATTAAGATCACTTAATTGATTTAATCCCTCTTCTATAGATGAATTAGAAATTAAGGGAAGTGAAAATGCTAATATTCCAGTACTTGAATTAATTTCAAATGTATCTGATAAATTGCTAACAAATGATATATAATCATCAAAACTGATTTTGCCATTTTGATTATTTATTATTTGTCCATCAACCGCATAATTAGGATCAGATAACGATAAATATAAAAGTGCGTCTGCTGCTGCAATTAACCCACAGCCTTTACTCCATATTACGTCTCCAGAAGCTTTACCATTGCAAAATTTATCCTGACCAGTATTACCATACATATCACCGAACCAGCCTTGATATCCGCCATAGGATATATTAGAATTATTATTTTTTTTGGACCAATCTTCTGTTCCTCTACTTTCATATTCAACCGAAAAGAAATCATTTTTTAACGAAAGTTCTATAACATCTGATTTTAAAGGATTTGGATCAGTGTATGGATAGTAGTTTTTCTCTGACATAGTAGTTATATTATAGTTGTCCGGAAATCCATCCCCATCAGTATCAGGCTTAGTCGGATCAGTAGTTAAATAAAGCGCCTTGCAATAATAGCTGTCTTTGTAATCCATATAATTTTTAAAAGTATCTATTGAAAATCTGAGCTCAACATTATCGTCAAGTCCATCTCCGTCAGTATCTTTTAAAAGCTTATTTGTACCGATAGGCTGACCGTTTGGCTTTAATCCGTAATCTTCTACTATGTCGGGAATTGTATCACCGTCCGAATCTTCGCCTATGAACTGCGGAGGTGTAGTAATCGTTTCTCCGACCTGATATGTTAAATCGCTTGCACTTACAGCGCTATATAAACAGCCGTGCGCTTCATTCACAAGATTTTTAAGCGATTCGCCTATTGTGTAGCCGCCCATATCCACTATATATACATTGACGTTATTCAGGTCATAATCGTCCAGCTCAAAAGTAAACTGCGTATTTCCGTTTGTCAGAATAATTATGCGGTTTAATTCACTTGAACTGCTATGTGCTATAGTTAACGCATCTTTCAATGCAAGCTTTAAGTTTGATCTTGCTCCGCTGTCCCATATATAAGATTTTAAAATTGCAAGAGCGGAATATTTATCGGTCAGTCCTGTTATTCCTCTTGCTCCATATTCAGAGTATGTAATAACTGCGGCTCTGTCATCTTCCATCATACCATCTACTATATTGGAACAAATATTAAGTCTTTGGTCATCCTTATCATGTTCTCCCATGTCTGCACAACAGTCAATAACAAATATTGTGTTCATGGGTTTATAAGACGTTGTACCGTTATCCCACATTCTGCGAAGCTCGCTAAAGCTTGCCTCCCAGTTAGTATACCACTTCTCGCAGTCCACAATAAGATACTGTGAAAAATGAGTTGTAGTCGTGCTTACGGTTGAGTTCTCCCAGTTTCGGGTTGTGGGCATTTCTTCAAAAATCTGT
>ERZ791607.393-NODE-393-length-42879-cov-12.092915_pt1 | contig 42879 bp, 43 predicted proteins | sample MGYA00509964_ERZ791607 | MGnify/ENA primary metagenome ERZ791607 (study PRJEB30046, sample SAMN00791907) | human gut metagenome | study: EMG produced TPA metagenomics assembly of the A metagenome-wide association study of gut microbiota in type 2...
TGCCGGACGGCTTTTTGCGTAATGTGATAGATCAAATATTATTTTTTCTGGTTTGTAGGCTCCGAAAAGCCTTGTATTTACAGTGTTCCTAATAGGAAGTAATCATATCAAAGGGGTATTAAAACCTGCTTTTCAGATGGCTGTTAATGATGATTATCTGAGGAAAAATCCATTTGATTTCAAGATGGACTTGATACCGAATAACAGTCAGAAGAGAGTGGCAATGACAGAGGAAGAGCAGGAACGATATCTGGAATATGTTCGAAACGACGAGCATTTCAGTCGGTATTATGATGAGATAATAGTGTTGCTTGGAACCGGGATGCGAATCAGTGAATTCATGGGGCTTACCTTATCGGATTTGGATTTTGAGGAGCGAAAAATTAAGGTAGATCATCAGCTAACCAGAACTCGGAATGGTAAATACTATGTGGAGAAAACTAAGACGGAGAATGGTGTTCGCTTTATTTACATGACGGATGAGGTAAAGGAGGCATTGCTGAATATTATTGCAAGTAGGCAGAAGCCACGCAAGGAAATGGTGGTGGATGGTTATAAAGGATTTCTACTGTTGGACAAGGATGGAAAGCCGAAGGTAGCAATGCATTTGGAGCATGTCATGAAGCGGTTGCTTGACAAATACAACGCCACTCATGAAGAACAGCTACCGAGAATTACGCCCCATGTGCTTCGGCATACCTTTTGTACCCGGATGTCAGAGCGTGGAATGAATCCTAAAACGCTGCAATATCTCATGGGACATGCCGACATCACGGTGACTTTAAATGTGTACACCCACGCATCTTACACTAAAGTTGCAGATGAAATGGCACAAATAACCGCTGTTTAAGCGGGTTGCAGGTACATTTTGTTTACACCAATTTTACACCAAATGACTGTAAAAATACGAAGAATTATGAAGAATTGTGCCAAGATACGGTAAAAAGTAATATGGCAGAAACATATATCAACGGGAATGAATAAGTGCCTACAAACCCAGATAAATCAAGGGTTTATAAGGAATTGCAAGCCCTTGTGGAAACGAAAAAGAGGAGAAAAACCAACATGATAAAAATATTATTCATCTGCCACGGCAACATTTTCCGAAAACTCTGAAAACCTTGAATTTATCGTATGTTTTGGACTCTGAGGGAGCAATTTACTAAGAATTTACTAAGAATTTACTAAGAACAGATAATTAGTAAGAAATCCCTAGCACGAATTTAGAAATGAATATGAAACTTAGGACTTTATTAGTTGTGAAAACAATTAGTAAAGTCCTTTTTATTTATCTAAAGGAGGATCAGAACATGAACAACACAGCGTTAGGAGCAGAAAACAAAAAGGAACAGACAATCAATTTTATCAGCGAAGCACATGAAAAATTCTACTATGAAAAATTAAAAGAGGTACGCTATCAGGATGTGTACCACAAGGCACTCTGCTATTGCCTTGGTATCAGCGATGATACGAGAAGAAATGTTGATAGCATCTATGATTTTAAGACGGGATGTGTAAAAACTGAGTGTCTGCATGAAGGCTGGCAGACCAGTGGCAGTATGAAGGTGGTGCGAATGGCATTTAACCTGTATTGCAACGGCACACCGAGTGTAGATGATTACACAAAAACAGAGGAACAGGTAAACGAGTGCAGGCAGTATACAGTGGAGGACTTGTTCTGCTGTGCCTATGCACCTTTCTTTTGGCAGGCGATACAGATCCGCTATCCGGAGTATGCGACTTATAACCGGGAACTGTATGCCTTATTTGGAGGAGCAGACTAATGTTAAAAGTCAGATTGATGGGAACGAAGAATGACATTGTGTGGTTTCAGAAAATCTTACAGCGTCATCCAAAAGTAGAAGTTCTGGAGATATCAGAGCTTTATAGCAATAAAGGGACAAACAAATATTACAGAGCTTATGCGGAAGTGCAGAAAAGCAATGTAAAGAGCAGCAGATAAAAGCAAAATAGTAGAGAATAGGAGAATTTATCATGTGTAAAGTAATAGCAATCGCAAATCAGAAGGGTGGAGTTGGAAAGACCACCACAACAAGCAATTTAGGAATCGGACTGGCAAAACAGGGAAAGAAAGTTTTACTGATAGATGCAGATGCACAGGGCAGTCTTACGGCAAGTCTTGGTATTCGGGAGCCGGACAGACTGGAAATTACACTTGCAACCATTATGGCATCCATTATCAATGATGAGGAAATAAAACCGGAGTACGGCATTTTAAGACATGAGGAAGGTGTGGATTTCATGCCGGGAAATATCGAGCTTTCCGGTTTGGAAACCTCACTTGTGAATGTTATGAGCAGGGAGACGATACTGCGTACTTACATAGAACAGCAGAAAGACCGCTATGATTATATTCTGATTGATTGTATGCCATCTCTGGGGATGATAACGATCAACGCTTTTGCCAGTGCGGACAGTATCTTGATTCCGGTGCAGGCGGCATATCTGCCAGTAAAAGGTCTGGAACAGCTTATTAAAACCATTGGAAAGGTAAAGCGGCAGATCAATCCGAAGCTGGAGATAGAGGGAATTTTGCTTACAATGGTTGATAACCGCACCAATTATGCCAGGGACATCAGCAATCTGTTGATTGAAAATTATGGAAGCAGAGTGCGGATATTTGAAAACAGCATTCCGTTGTCGGTAAGAGCTGCGGAGATTTCTGCGGAAGGTGTGAGCATTTATCAGCACGATCCGAATGGTAAGGTGGCAAGTGCCTATCAGTCACTGACGGAGGAGGTGCTTGCAAATGAATAAGACAGGAAGTGCCGCAAAGGTGAAGTTAAACAGCTTTGATGACTTATTTGGAACAGAGCATCTACAGGCAGGAACAGAACAGGTACAGGAAATCGCATTGTCAGAACTGCATGAGTTTAAAGGACACCCGTTTAAGGTACTGGATGATGAAAAGATGCAGGAAACGGTGGAAAGCATTAAGGAGCATGGAGTGTTGATGCCAGGAATCGCCAGACCGATGAAAGACGGCGGTTATGAGATTATTGCCGGACACCGCAGGAGACATGCCTGTGAGATTGTTGGACTTGATACAATACCTATGTTTATTCGTGATTATACGGATGATGAAGCCACGATTATCATGGTGGATAGCAATATTCAGAGGGAAGATATTCTTCCGAGTGAAAAGGCAAAAGCCTATTTTATGAAATATGAAGCTGTAAAACATCAGGGCAAAAAAGGAAAAGGCAACAGTCTGGATGAGGTTGGGGAAACTGCCGGAGAGAGTGCAAAAACAGTACAAAGATATATTTACCTTGCCCACTTATCGGATGCACTTTTAGATATGGTCGATAAAAAGAAAATTGGAATCGTGCAGGGCGTAGAGCTGTCATTTTTGACAGAACAGCAACAGGAGTGGGTGCAGGTTGTTCTTGAAGAAACCGGAGTGATCATTTCAACAGTACAGGCATCAAAGCTGAAGGAGTATGGAAAAAGTGATGAACTGACATTGCCGATGGTAAGGCTGATCCTGACAGAACAGAAACCGAGAGAGAGGAAAGTAACCATCAAGGCAGACAAGATCAGCAGATATTTTCCGGAAGATTATTCCAATGAGCAGATTGAAAATGTTATCTATCAGCTATTGGATGAGTGGAATAGTTCAAACAGTGAGAAATAAACAGCAAAGGAGGCATGAAGAAGTGGACGAGAATACAAAATTTGATTACTACTATGGAATTGAAGCAGACCAGTTCTCTTTTTATCGTGTCCCTCGGCTGTTGATTAAGGATGAACGGTTCAAGGGGCTTAGTAGCGACGCCAAGCTCCTGTATGGCTTGATGCTCGATCGGATGTCACTGTCTATGAAAAATGGATGGCTGGACGAGGAAAACAGGGCGTATATTATCTATACGGTGGATGCGATTATGGAAGATTTGGGATGTGCGAAAGCAACCTGTGTCAAGATTATGAAAGAGCTGGATTCCGAAAAAGGGATTGGACTGATTGAAAAAAAGCGTAGAGGTCTTGGCAAACCGGATATTATCTATGTGAAAAACTTTGCCACAATGTCAGCACAACAGGAGGTAAAAGAACCTGAGAATACTGGAAAATCCACAGAAGTTCAAAAATTGAACTTCAAGAAGTCTAATATTGATACTTCAAGAAGTTCAGGAATTGAACTTCAGGAGGTACAGAATCTGAACCACCAGAAGTATAAAAAGCAGACTTCAAGAGGTTCAGAAACTGAACTTGCAGAGGTTCAGGATTTAGCCCCTATTTATACTAACTATAATAAGACTGATATAAATTATACTGATATGAGTTATACCAATCCAATCTATCCATCCGGTGAAGGAAAACAGACCGATGATAGGATGGATGGAGCAGATGCATACATAGAGATTATCAAAGAAAATATTGAGTACGATCATCACATGAAATATGATGGAACAAATGACAGGGAATTGTATGATGAATTATTTGAATTGATCTGTGAGGTTGTATGTGTAAAGCGGACTACGATACGGATTGCAGGGGAGGAGTATCCCTATGAGCTTGTAAAGTCAAAATTCTTAAAGCTGAGGAGTAATCATCTGGAATATGTGATGGGCTGTATGAAAGACACAACAACAAAAATTTCAAACATTAAGGCATACATGGTTACGGCACTGTATAATGCGCCATCAACAATAAATCATTATTATCAGCAGGAAGTGCAGCATGATATGTATGGGGGAGGCTGGAATGAAAAGGGTATTGTTTAAGATTATCGTTCCGGTACTGATACTTGTTTTATGGATACTGATGTGTTATCCGGTATGCCAACAGGAAAACGGATTTGATTACTTCCTTTTCTGGATTATGGTAGGTTTTCCCTATGGGATTCGGAAAATGTGTATGTTCCTCATCCCTAAAAATTTTGGAATTGCCGGAAGCATTGGGGTGTTGGCATTCAATGGCGTCATTGGTGGTCTGATAGGTGGTATCATTGTAATTGCAAGGATGATCGCAGTAATTGTGGAGATAATAAAGATGATTGCAGGCACTTCTGGTCACAATGTCCAAAAGTGTGATCGTGGAGATATAATATAAAAAATGAAGGGACATATTTTTAAAGGTGGCTGAAATGGAATAATAAAGATTAACAGCGGTAGGGCGGTTATGGGAGAAATCTTATAGCTGTCCTTTTTTACTTTTGGACATTGTGACCAGAAGTGGGAAGGAGAGAGTATGGAATCAATGCGTGATACAAGGCGGATTATGGAAAAAGAAATCAAAAAGGGAAGTACACCGCTTCGATTTGAAAAAATCAGTATTGATGAAACCTGCTATCAGGAGATTATTTCAAGAGAAAAATTCCTTGAGGTATTGCGATATCTTCACAGGGTAGGAGAATATAAGACCTATGCAAATAAGATGGTTATAAATAATGTGTATACCTATATGCGAATGAATACACCGGATTTTACGAGGGCAAGGAGCATTTTTGACAGGGAAAAAATATATCATCAGATGTTGCGACAGGAAAAGAAGTTACAGCCGAATTATGATGGGGATTGTTATATAGAAACTGCAAAGTGTATTTTTTCACTTCCAGAAGTTCAGTGGGAAAAATGCAGGATGCAATATAAAGATGAAGATACGTTTGGATTTGTGTTATCGAATAAATATATCTTGGGACTTTATAAGTATTGCAGGGAAGCAAGACGAGATTTGGCGCTAGATCAAGTAAAACAAGAAAACGATAAAACGGGGCGACTTATGGGACTGAAAGATGTAGAGGTTTTGACACATTGCTTGTTGCTGGATGATGTACATATGGAAAATAATTTGATTATAGCCAAATTATATGGAATATTTATATTGGAATAGGACTTATTAAATGTGTGTAAGTGGCTTTATGAATTTAATAATATTTATACTGAAATTTTATATCTAATTTTTGATTATCCGCATAAACACTATACTTTCAAGTATTTTGCAGTATAGAAAATCATTCATTTTACCACGAATTTACCACGATTGAATGAGCCTTGATATGACCATTATAATAACACCCAAAAGACACCATTACACCTAAATGGTGTCTTTTTAAAAGCAGTCAATCCTAAGACTAACTGCTTTGTGTGTATGGATATGAAATTGTCAAACTGGAAGTTGTCTGATTAGCAATTATCTTTTGCAATTTATAACTGCATCAAAAAGAATACCAGTACACTCGAGAGTATTGTTACTGTCCCCATTATGATAAACATCATGGAAGTATATTGTAGATGACCAGTTAGATGGGTCAATTACAATATACCAGGATATAAATCCATTTTCTTCAGCCTTATTATAGAACTCTATAGCCTTAACTTTTTCATTCATCAACACATAAATACTTCCGATAGAAAAATATGCTTCAACATAATTAGGGTCCACTAATAATGCTTTTTTAAATGATTCAATCGCTTCATCGTACTTTCCAAGATTTGCACATGCATTTCCAAGATGAATATATGCTTCCATTGTTCGTGGTGCTTCCGCAATAATATCCTCGAGCAACAGCTTTGCGGCATCATATTTTTCAGCAGAAATAAGCATAATTCCCTGACTCACTTTGTCATTTATCATTTCAGTATCCATAAAAACATCCTCCTAGTTAATCTTTGATTTTAATACCTCGTACAATGAAGGTGTAAAATAATCATTTATCTTTATATTACTATCCACCATCTCAGTTATATTTATTTTGTGAATATCAGTAGATGTATTAACAATTTTCTCAACCATCATTCCATCAATGCTTATTTCGAACAGCTTATCATCATAACTCAAATTATTTATTCTGTTCAAGTCAATCACAACAATATTTCTTTTATCTGCAGGTGTTTGATATTTTATTCTAAATATGTAAAATAATTTATCATCAACAATTTCTATCATCTCGTCAATACGACCACCTATAAACGTGTGTTCAAGTCGCATTCTAAGTACGTAGATTAATAACACAGCCGTCAACCCCATTGATGTGTAAATAGATGTTTCACTTGCCACTAAAAAATAACTAAGCTTTCCAGTTCTCATATTTGTTGAAACTAAATTACCTGTTACTATACAATAAATTGGAAATAATATCGCATAAGCAATAACCAATGCAAAAGAAATCTTCTCAAAGAGCCACAAATAATAAATGCCTCTTCTATTCTTACGATTCTCTATTTGAATTTTCTTTTTTAGACCACTGTCAACCGAAATACTCATATTAACCTCCAATCAAACCAACAACGTCTTCAATTGTTTTTACAGTTTTTGTTCCATACTTGTCAAAAATTGAAAAGACTTTCGAATTTATAATTAAAAATATGCTACTAAAAATAATGACGATACCCAAAATCATCAGAAGCGGAACCGCTATCTTACGCTTGCGAACATTTCCTTTACTTTCCAAAGCAATTTTAATTGCAGTTTCTTTTTTTTCATCACTTAAATTCATACAATATTTAACCACAAAATTACCACCTTTACTTTTCACAGTTCTATAACTTCCGATTTTTCGTTCTCTGCGACTTCCCAATAAACCGGAAGTCAACGAATGGATGCCATTTGATCAGTCGACCATGATCTCCTAAGAGCCACATAGGAGATTAAAAAGTTTGCAAGCCAGCCAACTGGTACCGCAAGCCAGACAAAGGCAATGCCGAAACGTGGCGCACAGAGTAGGGCAACGGACAGACGAATCGCAAGGTTCACTATGTTTGCAACGAGGAACGGACGCATAATGCCGAGACCGCGAAGAACGCCATCGGTTGCCATCTTGATACCCATGAAGATGAAAAAGTAACCAAGCCACCTCATATAATCACCGGACACCTGATAGGCAAACGCCGTTCCGTCTTTTCCTAAGAACAATGAGGAGATCTGTGTATGCAGCGCTTCAATGGTCACAAACGCAATGACCGCAAAGCACAGATTCAGCACCAGTGCAGCATGGTAGCCTTTTTTGATTCGATCAATTTTCTTTGCACCAAGATTCTGGGAAACATACGGCGAAACCGCATTGCCGATGGATACAAAGATCAATGAAAAAACATTTTCCACTCTCATCGTTGCTGCATACCCGGCGAGTGCCTGTGTACCGAAAGGATTTACCACTGCCTGCACGATCATCATACCGATGGACACTGTGGACTGCTGTAAAACCGACGGCACCGCAATGCGAAGCATGGAATACAGCTCCTGCCGATCAAACCTGTTAAAGGGGCTTTTATATTGCTTCATCCGTGCAAAGAAAATCAAAAACGAAAACACTGCGGAAATTCCCTGTGCAATCAGGGTTGCAATAGCCGCACCGAACACACCGAGACCTAGCCCGGCTACCATCCAAAGATCCATTAAAATATTCAGGATGGACGAAAAAATCAGCAGTCCCAGCGGAATTTTGGATTCGCCGATTGAGGTGAACATGGTAGAAAGAATGTTATACATAAACAGAAACGGAAAGCCCACAAAATAGACCCGCAGATACAGTACTGCATCATCCAGTATGTCGGCAGGGGTTTGCAGTCCACTCATCATCGAGTTGGCGAAGAAAAAGCCAAAAACACCAAGGACTATACTTAGAAGCAAAAAGCTAATCAAGGAGGTTGACACGATTGTTTTCATTTTGCCATACTCCCTGGCTCCGAAATAACGGCTCACAAGCACACCGGCTCCGACACCGGCTCCCAGTGCCACACAAATGAACACATTGGTCAATGCTGCACATTCACCGACAGCTGCAAGTGTGGAAGAACCAACAAACTGACCGACAATAATAGAGTCGGCCATATTGTATATTTGCTGAAAAAAACTTCCAAGAATCATTGGCATTGCAAAAACCGTCAACGCTTTGAGAGGCTTATCGGTTATCAAATACTCATCTTTCGACATTTCATATTCCTCCATGGTATCTTGCATCGTGGTATCCCATTCACTTGCCTTCTCAAATACCGATTTGTCGATTTCATTAAATATGAATTTTATCTTTCTCCGGTGGATACAGATATGTAATCGGATTCTGTGCCGACTGATTCAACTTCAATCCGGCCATCGACTTTCCAATGTAGAACGATTCATTCTCATCTGGCGGAAATCCCTGCTCATATCTTTCATCCACAAAGAATAATCTATTTTCAGTTTTCGGTGTAATAACAATAGCTATTACATCCTGATGCAGAAATAAATTGTCGTCTTTTGTATGGATACCCCATATTCTTTTTTCTTCGCCAGGCATATTTCTGCACCTCCTTACTCTACACCCAGTGCTTTAAAAACTGCGTCCTCCGCACTGCTATAGAAAATCAAATTAAAACTTCCAATCAGGTCTGCCGGTACAGTTCCAAGCTCTGCTGCCGATGTAATTGGCAGAAGTACTCTCTTTGCACCACTGTCCAAACATACCTGCAATGAATTTGCCAGCTCATCTACTTTCATCATGGTTCCGCTGATACTAATTTCACCAAGTACAGCAAGGCTGCTGAGTGTTGGTTTCCCAAGTGCAATGGAACACATCGCAATCAATGTAGGAAGGGCTAGCTTTCCTGTCATGCCAATGCCCTGCAGATCCTGATAATTAATGATATAGTCTTTCGTTGTAGTGCTTATAGAACCACTGATACGGTTTCCATTTGCTTTCAAGAAGTTGAAAGCCGTATTTGTGGATTCTTTTGCATCACGGTCACTACCAATACCTGTTCTCTCAAACTTCCCATTACCCGGAAGCATCTGACTCTCTAAGCGAAATACACCAAGCATGCCACTCTTGCCCTGAGAAACAGTATAAATCTGTCCAGGATTGCACATTCCTTCCGGGATGATTTTACCACCGCCTTGCTCAGGAACAGAAACATAATGTTCCTCAAAGGTCTCATTGTCTATGTAGGAGAAGTTTACATCGTAGAACTCCATGCCTCCCAGCTTCTTCAGCTGTTCCTTAACACGGCGACGCATCTCCAAGGAAATCCGGAGAACTTCTTCTACTTCTTCTTTTGTAAAGCTTCCATCCGGATAGAGAAGCTTCAGATATCCATCTGCCATTCTACGCACAGCAATAGTATCTCTCTGGTTGAGATTCTTGCCGAGACGGAAATAATGGTCAATAGCATCACCGTATTGCGCCTTACGCAACTCACGAATGAACTCTGCAAGATAGTCGCTAATGAATCCATAATCATTTGTAAAATGCTCTGGACGAAACTTCGGGATTTCCCATCCTGGCAGATAGCAATGTATACGGTCAAGAAATGCAGTATCTGTTCCCATTTCCGGAGGGAACGGGTCAAATAGACTCGAAGTCTTCAGAAGTACATCTACGCTCTGATTGATATTACCAACAAATACCATAGAAGCGGATGCTGCCTTTTCTTCCTTGCCTCGTGCAAAGGAACCAGATGCCATGTAATCTTTCATAATCTGCACGCCATCTTTATCCTTGAAACGAATGCCTGCAACTTCATCAAAAGCTACGCAATCCCATAATCCAACCAAGCCCACAGTCTTACGGCCCATGTTATAAAACAGGTTTGCTACTGTAGTTTGGCCACCGGATACAAGGATACTGTTCGGAGAAATCTCCTTATAAAGATGCGACTTACCTGTGCTTCGAGGACCCAACTCACAGAGGTTGAAGTTGTTCTCAACCAGCGGGATCATACGAGTCAAAAGAAGCCACTTCTCACGATATGTCAATTCGTCTGGCTCCATACCAATAGAACGCAGCATAACATCCAACCATTCCTCCTTGGTAAAAGCCTGACGTCCCCTCTTCAAATCCTCGATATCAATATGAGGCATCTGAATTGGAGTCAGCTTACGAATGCTGATTGGAGAGATGTCTTTCTGCTTTTTCTGCTTTGACTGAAGTGTATTTCCATCTGCGTCGATGATTCCGAAGTTATTATCGCCTTCGGTCTCATAATCCAGCTGAACGATACACCAGATACCGCCGCAAAGAAGTCTGTCGTACTTTTCCGGGTATTCATCCGTGATGGGAATATTGGCTAATCCCAAATTGGAAAACTCCGCAAAGAAGCAGTCCTTCTTAATATCCAATCGTACCGTTACCATGTCAATGATGGTATGACTGCCTCGACTTCTAAGACGAGACAATACCTTCTGCGCTTCATCCGGCCTTACAAAGTTATCGGCAAGGATATGCTTTACATTCTGCACGCCCTGCTCGATAACCTTATCATCGTCTGAACTGCAATATTGCCCCAGCAGGAATTCAAGGACATAAACAGGTACATTTGCACCTTCCTTGATTTTCTTAGTCAGATCCTTTCGGACAATCTTACCATCAAAGTTTTGACGCAGTTTGTCCTTTATAATTTCACGAGAGCTTGCGCCCACTTCAAGATTGTCACTCATTACTGCTCCTTCCGAGCAAGCCCTTAGCTGAAGAAATTAAACTCATCTACCGCAAATGCGATATCAATCTGGAACTCTTCTTTTTGTAGCATCTGCAGACCTGTTTCATCTGCGATGACTAAGTAGTAGCTTGCTCTGTTATCATATTTCAGTGATTTCAGATTGAAGCTGCAGCGGAATGTTCGCTCCTGTCCATTATCACTGGTCTTATCTGCGATAATCTTTGCTGTATCACTTATCTGCTTTCCGTTAGAATCAACAAAGTACAACAAATAGTTTGCTGCGCTGCGGTTATCGCCAACCGCATCCTTCTGATAGAAGTTCAACAAGAATATCATATTGCTGATTTTACGGTTTGCAGAAAGAAGTCCTACTTCTACCGGCTTCGTGTCATACTTAGCCTTATTGCGCTGATAAGTCTTGGAATCGTTACGAAGATAATGATATTCAATAACCGGAACCACCATTTCCTGAAGGCTGATGCCACCATGCACGAAATTGAGTCCTCCGCCTTTCTTCTTGATACGGACGCTTTCTCTCGGCGCAAATGCATCGTAACCATCATCCATAAACTTTACCGGAAGTAAGTAGTCCGGAGTTGCTCCCTTACGGGTAATCAGATAACGACGGTCAATCTCTACATCCTGCTCACTCGGTGTTGTCTTATCCACCTTGGCATCCTCAGACAGAGGACTGTAGGTATAGAGGAATCCGTGGTCAGCAGTAATGTAAACACGAGTACCACTAAACTCATTACGGATGATTCTCACAATATTTTTGATTTCTTCGATTGCATCATCACATGCAGGGAATACCATGCTGTCAGAAGTATGGCTTGCCTCATCCACCTTGTCATGATAGATGTAAACGACATCCATACCCTTAACCAACGCACTTCTCTCCGCACGCTTCATCGGTGCAATATCTTTATATTTCAAGGCTACGCTATTAATGTTTGTGGCCTTTAGAACTTTATCTCTGTTACCTGCATCTGTAGACATTCCATCTGCAAGAATCTGCAAGTCCCCATTGCTGCGCTCACCCACAGATAACTGCTTATGCGGAAGCAATGCGGCCATACCAAACTTTGTGATGGTCGGGAAAATACCTGCACAAGAGCCAAGAGAAACCTTACTCTGCGTCTCACGACGGAGCTGCTCTGCCAGAGATGCCGCCACCTCATATCGAAGCGCATCAGAGATAATGACGAATACACGATTGTCCTCGCCCTTTACCTTCTGATTATAGAAGTCTTCCTGCTGAGGAACTTCCATGATGCGTCCATATTTCTTCAACTCATCTGCACAGGCATCAGACCAGTTGTTACCCAACTCACCAAGGAACCAGTGTGTATAAAGACCTTCCACCTTATCGGTCACCTGCTTGAAAAGGTCATCCAGATGGTCGTTGCCCACTGTCAGGCTCTTTCCAAACGCTAAGTGATAGTGGCGATAATAGGTATCCATACGGTAGTAATCTTCTGTGTACTCTTTCCAGATATTTCTTGCCTCTACGGTATGGAAGCCTGCGGAATGTTCCAAGAAGAACGACTGCATTTTTGCTACCTGAAGAATACCCTCATAGTAGCATTCCACATCATCGTACCACGCCAGCGTTCGACGTTTCTCGACCGTATTTGTAATCACATCTACATTGATTATATGATTGCTGATTTCAGTCATAATCTGAGTCAGGATGCATTCATTCACACAAGGAAATACCTCTATGCCCACCAAATCATCCAATGGCACCTGCTTAAAGCGCTTTCTGAGAATAAGCTCTTCTTCTACGTTTCGCAGGATTTCGACAAGTTCCTGTCTATTCTCTCCTGCGATCCATTCAGATACGAAGTCATAGCACCAAGCCTGATGTGGTGTGGAAATGAAGCTATCAAGTCCTGACAGATACTCCATACGAAGTGTTCTGGTCGTTGCTGTAAGCAAGATATGCGTCACCAGCTTGTTAATTGTAGAACTTTCGCCCTCAAAGTATCCGGTAGCCTGCTTTACAAGTGCCCAGAACGGGGCTTCGGCTCCATAGTTTACAAGGTTCTGGAATACCTCGTTGGTTTCCATATCAGTTCCACCACTGATGACAGCTTTTACAATACTGTCAGGCTGTGCATCATCGGTACCACAGATAGCCGCCATAACAGTAAGATGCATCTGCGATGGTGTGCTGATGCCTTTATTCAGTTTTGCGAATGTTGCTCTTCTGTTCTGTGCTCCGAAGAATTTCTTATAGACTTTAACAAGTCTACGGAAATCAGGCGTTGCCGGAAGGTCAATCTCATTCATCCAGATAGACACCAAATCAGCTCTGAACTCTTCACTGTAAAGCTCGATATTCAAAAGCCAGTCATCTTCCTGCGACTCATAAGAAATCGGACTGTAAACCAGATAGTTACCGGTGGTATCATCCACATTCAGTAGCTTCTTGGCTGCAAAATTGTTGGTACCAGTAAGCACCAGCAGCTTTGCATTATCTATCTGGATGTCATCCAGCTTGTCCTCAAACTCTCTATCTTCGTCATACCAGAAGATGATACGACGCTTATAAAACTCCGGCAGCGGTGCAGCAAATCGCTTATTCAAATCTCGGATTATTGTATCTAAATCCATACTGGCCATGCTGCCACCTCCTTACTTTATCTTGGCTGTTATTGCATTTAAGGCTTTATTTAGTGCATCTTCGTCAGCTTGTTTTTTTCTCATATTTTCCCACATCCCCAGTATTTGAAATATGCATTCCTTAACAACAGGAAAATGTTTCAAACAATCTTCTTCGCTCAGTTCATGTATTCCCTTACTGAGAATTCCATAAATCGTAGTATTTTGTATAAGAATATCTGGCACATATCCTTTTAACATTTTAATTCTATCTGCTACTCTAGCCTTTTCAAATGCATCATTATCTATTTTATCTCCTGCATTCTTCTTTGCTTGATATACTAAACGTTCAAGAATACGTCTAAGATATACATAAGATCCTGCACCAACCCCATTAGCGAATAGTCCAATTGCAGTTCCAAGTTCCCGACGGTCCTGTTTGGAAATAACATGCTTGTAATCATCCAATTCAGGGAATGTCATATCCGCAATAGATGGATACTGTCCTATTTTCATAAATGAACTGTCATTTGCTAAGACAGTGAAGTCTAAATGATGTTTTTCGTCCATTGAGCAGACAAATTCAAAGTTCATCAGCCTTGTTGCATCAGCAATTTGCCAATTTATCCATTTCCATTCATCTGTGGCATTTCTTTCAGTTCTAGCTTTTGAGCTGAAAATCATGTCCTGCAATGAGGAGACGTCATCTGCAAGGGGTCTGCAATTTATTTCTTCATTGCCCTTTGGACCAGCCTTAAAATAATATTTTATAGGTTTCATTGTAAAAACGCGTTCCTGCTCACATTCTTTACAATAAGCGCTAATCTTTATGTTTCCTTTGAGTAATTCAATAAGGTCAGAAACATTTTCTTCTTCAATGGCAATAGAATCATATAGACCAGAGGCCTGCAAAAAACTTGCAAATATGTTCTCCATCATATTTCACCTCCAGATCTTACTTTATTTTCGCCAAAACATCTTGGAAAATCGCATAGTTCTTCTTCACACCATCATCAAGGTCAATGGAAATCATCTGGTCTGCCAAATGATGAATTTTTTCTTCGTACTCGTGAATTTCCGTAGCTTGATCGTTCAGTGTTTTGAGCTGCTTATTCAGCTTCACTCTTTCACCGGTGGAAGCATTTGCAATACGTGTCTCCAGATCAGCGATTGCAGTACGATAACGAGCCTGCTGTTCATGCACATAGTCGGTACGGATACGGGCAATGGTGTCCGGCTGATAGCGGTGCATATAGATCAGCGCCTTAAAGCCGTTCTTCTTGCCGCTGTCAAACAGCCAGTATATCGGGCGTTTCTGATAAATCTTGCAGTGGTCGGAGTAGAAGTCATTCAGGAAATAATTCCGAATCACATCCTTCGGCTGACCCTTGCCGCCAAGGGCATCCGCAATGAATTTCAGGTTTTCGTCCAGCGTATCCTTACCATACACTACTTCTACGAACTTCACAAAACGACCAACGATGTCATCTTCAAAATACTCGTCATCGCTGATAGGTATAATATTATCCTTATCCGCAGCAAATGTTGAATACTTGCTGTTATCCCATTCACCACCTGCATAGACAAGACCGTCCACATCCAGAGAGTAGCGCCCAAACATACAGCCCACGGCGTAGGAGATAAGCGAAACGATCTCGTCACGCATAGTGCGGACATAGTTACTGCCATTCATGGATTCCGGTACATCATCCTTGCTGTCAAACACACGATGCACGGTCACATCCTTATCCGCCACATCCGGCGTCAATTCGTCCTGCAAGCCGTAAATGTCAATAAAAATGCGGTTGAGTTCTTCTTCGTTCTTTTTGAGCTGCAGAAAGCGGTCTTCGCATTCCTGCTTCCAAGCAGCGTATTTATCGGAAATCAGTCTTCCCATATCAATTATTCCTCCAAAAGTTCCGCCGCCCTCTTGCTTACGGCATATTCAATCAGTTTCACTCTGTCTTTGTCAAGATTATACCTGCTGTGTTTAGGCAACTTAAAGTTCAATAACTTTCTGACTGCGTTTCGATTATCGTGCGTTAAAACTTTTTTTGCCTCCGATACGAAATCGTCATATACACACGGTAGCTGTGTTTTAGCGTATTTCCAAAAGCTTTCTTTGCTTTTAAGTGCGTCTGTGCCGACAAGGTTAAACAAGCTGTTTCCGTGGTCAAACAGAGGTGCCGGAGCTATAATTTTGTTTGTATGACTGTCAATAAGAAATCCGAAATTGCCGTAATGTCTGTCCGTGTTAAAAATCAACGCGTCAAAGATAATCATATCGTTTAATGCTTTCTCAAATTCAGCACCTAAGTTTTTATAATAATCTCTTACCGCCTTCATTCCTCCGGAACGAACGATTCTTCCCACCGGTACAAATGAAACATCCTTGCTTGTAAACAATTCGCAGGTTGAACACAATATACCTTTCCACTTTGAAATACTATACGGTATAGCATCAACGCCGAGAATTTTAGCTATTTGATAAGCATAAAATTCCGAATACGGCTCGTTGCCGGTGTTGGACGCACCTTGTGTTCCGCCTTTGTATAAAAGAATTTTGCCTTTTTCCCTGCGCCAGCATTTGGGCAGTATACCGTTCGTTGTAAATTCAGGGCTTGATGTAAGTCCTGAAGCATTACCGCTTCCGTATCCGGTAAATGCTATTTGTCCCAAAATACGGCTGAATTTGTTATCGTACAAATTTACGCTGTCAAAATCATTATTATTGCTTTCGGATTTAAGCCAATAACAGTCGTTTAGACTCAGACCGCTTGACACGCGAATAATATCAAACGGACGGTTTATACTTAACCCCATTGAAGACAGCAGAGTGTCAACATAAGCACGATTTTTCGGAATAGAACGGTGCTTTATCCATGATTCAACGGCTTCTGCCGACACTTCCGCTAAATCAAGGGGGAATAATTCTCTGTTTTCATCGTATATCTTTATTATTTTAACGCCTGCCTCTGCCTTGTTTTCAGCCGAAAACTCAATAAGCGGCGTGTCGAAATGCGTAAGAGTATAAATCATTTTGCGACACCTACCTTTCAATATTAATTTTGTTATTTTCAAAAACTATATTCATCGGTAACTGCTAAACCAGCGGACTCCGCTTGAAGTCCCATGAGGTTTCATAGGAGTCCCAGTCAGCTTTGCTCATGAGTACATTCCGTTCTGCCAAAATCTCAATGTTTGTCTTTTGGTTGGAATCAAAAATGACAGGTATTTTCTTTAGGTAACCTGATTCAAAACCTAAAGTCGGAGATAATATGTTTAGAAGATAGCCCGTTATCTTCGAGTTAAGCAGTCCGGTGAGGTAAAAGAGTTCATCTTTTTGGTCGGGTACAACACATTGCCCTCCGTTACTAAATGTAAATCCTATGCCGTAGAGCCTAAATGACGGTTGCGAGCAAATGACACTCCAAGTAATACCCTCCTTAAAATAGTAGGCTATGTTTGTGATTGTTCTGGTGATGGAGTTATATTTCCGAATTGCATTTGCCTTCATTTCAGCACCATCGTTATACCAATTAACCACATAATAGTTATTTCCGTAGTATTTTCGATATTCTCCACCATGATTGATAGGAAACCATTTCTTTTGTGAAGCTTTCGCATCTTCAATAGTGGTGGCATCGTAACACGATGAAATGCTGCTTACTTCATGCCACAAGTGAATATAATAGTCGTTATCGAGGGTTTTCATTCCTTGACGAGGATTTGCGACCTTCTCAAGCAATTCTCCTTTTGTAAACACATCGGGAGCGGGAAGCCAATAAGCAAATGCTGCACCGGGTATTTCTCTGAACTGTTTTTGGGATATTTGATAAATCGGTGCGGACTTTTCAAGAATGGCGTTTTCCTTTTTTGCTTGGCTATCAAAATCAATGAGCCTCGCAAATGTTGCTTTATAATTAGCGATACTCGTTTTACGCATTATCCAGCTTGTTGTTTGTACAACTTCACCGCTTATTTCCTCGAATGCTCGCGGTCCAAGATGACACATATTTGTATAGTCATAACGCAAAACAGCATTACGCAATGCCTCAAAGCTCGACAAGAACATCCACGAATGTTGCGTGATCATTGCAACATAACAACCTTTCTTCGTCAGATCTATTGTTTTAAGTATAAATGCGGAAAAGAGGTCAGCTTTTCCCTCTGGGTAATCGGTGCAGATCTTTTCCAGAAGAAGCACATTCATATTTCGCCCACCCATATACGGCGGATTTGTCACCACCACATCATACTTCTGTACCAGTGCTTCTGCCACCTGCACCAACGGCAATATTTCTCTCAATGCTGTCTCACGGGACATATTTATATCTTCCGTAATCTCTGCAAAGCGGTCATACAAAGCAGACCAATCCTGCGGTGTTACAGTCAGAATAGAACCGTATTCCTTTGCATCATGCAGGTCACTGATGATGGTATCCATAGCTTTTTTCAGCTTGGCATCGCCATTGCAGAAATACTCCAACGCAAACAAATCCACATGGTTACTCTCCGCAATGGCATATACATGGGGCTGAATGTCACGGCTGAAAAAGCGGCGGTCATATTGACGGGCTTTCATCATTACCGCAAAATAAGCCAGCTGTGCCGCACGGTCATCAATATCCAAGCCGTACAGATTGTTCTCCACAATGCTTGCCACCGCTTCACGGGTGGTATAACCGTAGGATTCATAAATCTTCATCAGCACATCGAACATATACGCAAGAATATGACCCGAACCGGAGCAAGGGTCAATGACTTTCAGCTGATCCGGTGTCAGTGCGGCGTATTCCTTACGAATCTCGGCAAGCTGTGCCTGCACTTCCGGTTCCTGCTCGGCTTCTTCCAGATAGTAATGCCATTTGGTATCTTCCGGGTCACGGTTTCCGGCAACATAGGCAGACTGTTCTTCCTCGGTAGGAAGAAGCTGTTCTTTCACATCCGGATGTCCCTCCAGCCACAAACGGCCAAGAGAGTTCTCGACCATGTAACGAACGATCCAGTCCGGCGTGAAAAGCTGGGTTGCTGCAGGGATGTTTTCTTTTGTGATTTTCACATTCTTTTTCAGAGCGGCGAAAACATCATCTTTTTTCTCACTGTTGTAATACTGATACAGCCAGCCGATGATCTGGACAGCATCCTTCCAGTCATCCTCCGGTATCAGCTCAATCATCTGCTGAATCACACTACCTTCACGAAGAAGGTTGTCCGGGAACAGAAGCTCGGTATAGTCAGCAATTTTCTGAAACATACCCGGAAGCACACTATTGAGAGCATTGCACTGCGTGATCAGAAGATACTTATACAATTCATCATTGTCATTGGCTTCCTTATAGGCGTAGACTTTCTCCATATCAAGTCCGTCCAGCTCCAGATGAATGGCTTCGGAGATAATCTGCGGCTTGAAGTTGTTTTCCTCGTCCGTGAACACACGCACATGGGATGGGAGGTAGCCGTTGACCTCCATAAAACGCAGGGCAGAGAAGCGGTTGAACCATGTGTAGGCAACCTCCTCCATAACCTGCTCGTATCCTTTTTCTTTAATCTGCGCAATCAAGGCAGCTCTCTGCTTCTTTTCGGTAGAAGAAAGCAAATGCCCACCCACACTATCGTCATTTGGATTTCCGACCTCTTTATCGGAAATACCGTATTTCAACGCTCTCTGGCTCACACGGGAGATTAATTCCCGGCGAGCTTCAGTAGCGAATTTTTTTATCGCATTCTTGTTCATAACGGTCTCCTTAGCTTAATTTGATTCCGTCGCAATCCTTCATCATTGCAGTGAGGTACGCTCTCATTCGTTCAACATAGGCATCGATATCTTCCTGACTTTCCAAAGTCTTAGAAGGGAATGCCGCCTGACGGTATACATTCTTGATAACCTTCTTCGGAGCCGGAGGAGTTACTGCTCCACCTTCATTCGGTTTGACGGTTGGTTCAACCGGAGGCTTTGGATGAACGATACCATCGATTTTATCGACTGTGTCATCCTTATATTCCCACATCTGAGGTACCAGACCATCAAGAAGCTGCAGGCTTTCCAGCTCCGCCACTCTTGCTTTCTGCTGATCAAAGAATTTATCTGCACGCTCAGATATTGCTCTGGCATCATAAACATCACCGGCAAGAGTATGGATTTCTGACAAGCACTGACGGATGATTTCAAGAATCTCTGCTCGCTTTGCTTCAAGAAGCCTTCCGTGACCCTCACGAACAGTATCCATCAATCCGTTCAGTTCAGGGATTCTCTTATAAACGCTATTCTGTCCGGCATCCACTACGGTAATCTTACGAATCTGATTCAGTGCCTGATTTGCTTCCTCTTCCTTCTGAAGATAAGAGAGGTCGTTTCTCAGCTCTGCTTCCATACGAACTGCTGCATCGAACACCTGCACCTGATTCTTGAAGAAACCTTCAACGCTCTGCATGTCATCCTTATTATCAATGAGGCTGCCTTTCTCCTTCAGAAGTCTGTCAATCAGAGCTGTATTATCCTTACGCTGAGAAAGCACGCTTTCCATTAGGCTGAGAGCTTTCGTCACAAGGTGGTGGTCAGGATATTTATGACCCTCATAACGTTTATTCAGCTCCTCATAGTGTGCCTTCTGTTCTTCAAACTTCTCAACAATATATCTAACGAGTCCGTCTTCATCATCCGGTACGTCCATTACATCGAAGTATTCACGCAGCAATTCTTTGACGGCACGCATCTTAGTTGCCGTAATGATCTGACGCTTAGAGATGCTTGTTCTGCCAATCTCACTCTTCTTACGAAGCATATCCGGAAGTTTTGGATTACCCGGCTGGATAGTTTCGCCACCGTACTTAATCGTGACCTTCTGGTCGTAAATCAGCATCGCAGCCACAACCGCAATGTCGATTTCCTTCCATCCATAAGGGATCGCCTGATAGCGGCTCTGTACATCTGCCATCGAAGTAGGAAGTTTTTTTGCGTACTGCATCTCAAGATACTCTTCCATCTTCACAGCTGCATCATGGTTTGCTTCAAGACCGGCCATAACACCGTTCAGATGTTCACCCTGCAGTACTGCCAATATATCAGCGTCTGTATCTGCATTCTTTGTAATAAGACCAAGTTCACTATAAACATGAGTAACTAAATATTCCAGTGCTTGATCCAGCTTGCTCTTGGCATCGCCGCCCTTAATCTCGATATGCTCTCCGTCCACATAGAATTCAGCACCGATGATAGCCTTCTTCAAATCTTCCTCTGCAGATGCTTCATACTTGTTAGCCTCATCCTGATGATTTCGAATGATGTCCTGTACGGACTTCGGTAGCTGTGCTACATTGTGCTGCTTTACATATTTACGCACTTTCATTGCTTTTTCCAATGACTCGTAATATGGTGTTTCAGCAAGTACAACGATCGCCTGATTCTTAGACTCTGTCATAAGACGAAGTTCACTCTTCTCGACAGTGTCTGTTGCTACCGTCATGATGCGAAGTCTCATTCCCCCTGTTACCGCACCAATGCTTGTAGTGTCTACCATCTGGTCAAATGGGAAATCGTACTTTCCGTGACGATATTTCTTTGTTGTATAAATATCAGCAAAAATCATCTGACCGATACGCTCCACGATTGCAGAGGTATCGACCTGAGTATTTTTGTAAATGTCTCTTTGAATATCCTGCTCTTCATCAGTCAGGAAATTATAAGTGTCGCCGGTTCTTCCGATATAGTTCTGGCTAAGCAGACGGTCGAGACTGCCACGTATCTTTTCACGCATCGTAATCTTATCCAGACGAATATCATTGGCCATAAGGATTACGATGTTGTCAAGATTAGCCGGAATATCATCGACATAACGAATAAGGTACAAGAGCTTTAATACGTCCACATCCTGCTGCTCAATGCCATCTCCGTTATCTGCTGCCTTCTGGCAACGCTCAATAACACGACGAATAGAACTGTCAAGGAATGTATGTACGGTATCATAGAACAGGTAGAACGGTGCTAATGCATACTCGTCCTTATCCTGAATCTTCTGTGCTGCTTCCTGGAATCCTGAAAGCATCGAACGCTCGCCACCGGAAAGATGCTTACCGGAGTTACCATGTTTACGGATTTCAGCAAATACTTTCTGCATGATAATGAACTGGTAAGGTACGAACGGGAAGTTTCTGACAAAATCCTGCGGGCCGGTATATCCCTTAATGTCCAACATCGCATCAGTAAAGCTGAACAGATTACGAAGAACGGAATCATTCTGGCTATATACCTGTTCCAATGCCGGTTCCACTTCAGGTTTTTTCTTCAAAATACGTTTCTGGATAACTTCATCTGCGGAAGAAGAAGTCAGCGAAAGTCTGGTCTTGAAACGGGCCTGAATACGAGAAAACTCATTTTCACGAGCCTTGATGATTTCATCAATAGCTTCCTGACCGGTACAAACAACCCAAATCTTACCGCCGCACTCACTGCCGATTTTCTCAACAAGAGACTGCAGGTTAATAAGAAGGTCTGTATCGCCGCCTACATACTGACCAACCTCATCGACCATAAATAGCAAGCGGAAGTCATCCGTCTTATTGTCCACATAGTCTTTCATCTCAGAAACAAGCTGTGCGATGCTGGTCTCTACGGTCTCGGTTCCATTGAACCAGTTACGTGCAGCATCCTCGCTCATACCGAGAACCTCTTTCAATGTATCAACAACATCGTCTTCAAAGAAAGCAAAGGCATCTCTTGACTCAAGCCAGGGACCACCGTTTTTCTCCTCAAATACACGACGGAACTCTGCTGTCTTTCCACGCTTTTCGATGAACTGCTCCAGCTTTGCCACCTTAAGATTCTCTCCATAAAAACCAAGGTAGTTATAAAACATCTTTGCAAAAACACGAAGAACAGCAGTCTTGTCCTTGTTGATTGAACCCTCAATATCGATATTGAAAAGGATAGTATCCGTATGACCCTTAGTAACGGAATCAATCAACATGAATGTTGCCGGATCATCCTCAAATTTTTTACGAAATCGTTCTACTGTACGAACACCCTGTACCTCCTGATTAGCAAGCAGGTAGGAGAGCATTTTCAGGAAGTGAGATTTACCACTTCCAAAGAAACCGGAAATCCAGACACCAATATCTGCAGTGCCTTCATGAAAGGACTCTCCATATTTATTAAAGAAAGTAATGAAGTGCTTCTTCAAATCTTTGGTGATGACATACTCATCCAATTCCTGAACAAGAACATCAGTAGCATCTTGGTCTACTTTAACGACACCATTGATTTTACGATTAATATCCTCTTGGAATAATTGTTCAATAACCATTGCTGTTCCTCCTTAAATTACATTGAAAGCTCGGTAGTAAGGATTTTTCTTCAGGCGATTGAAAAGCTGCACATCACGGCCATCATAATTGCCCGGATAGAACACCAGAATCGGAACATCTGGAAATTCTGGCTGCATCGCATTTAAAAGGTCATGGACTCTGATAAACGGAAATGCATCTCCCACTCCTGTGATGACAAGTACGTCACCGGCTTCATGTGGTTCATATTTCATCTTATTTACAAAAGCTGTATTATTAGCCATACGGCTCATCTGGTCTCTAATAAATTCTTTACCTTTTTTCTCTTCCATCGCAGGTATTGTTTTTGCGATGCGCTTATCTTCGCAGATGGAAAGAAACACTTCATATAAGTTATGTTCTATCAGGTGACAGTTCATTGACTGATCTGTCATAATCTGCTCGATAAAGTGTCTGACCATCATCTCATCGGATGGGTCATAACAGAAGATTCGTATATTTACCTCATTGCTTAAACCTTTGCCTTCAAGAAACTCCGGTTCCTGCATTAAGGCTCTGAGGTTATCTAGTCTTTCTTTCAATTCACTCACTTGGGCCTACCTCCTTACGAAAAGCAATTGAATGCAGGAAGAGCAATCTCATCACCATTTTCACGGATTGCATTCTCAAGCACCGGATGAAGCCATACCGGGTTGAGCTTTGTCGCTCTAATGCTATCGATATACTCATTCTCCACCAGCATCTTTGCAATGACCTGTTTCAACTTCGTAACTGTGGAATCGCTCCATGTTGCCACCCGGTCATCCTGCTCCTGCAAGCGCAGAAAATAGCTGTTCAAGTCTATTTTACCGAAAGTAGTGTCCGATAATCTGTACTTCTCACCGATGACTGTAATCATAAAATCCCAAATCAATCGGTACTGTTTCATCATGGCGTACAGACATATCTGCTTTGCCACATCAGACGGTTGTGTTGCGATTGCCTCCACCAGAGAATTATCCTCAAGTGCATCCAGTCTTCTCAGGCAGGAAAGTGCCATCTTTCTCACCGACTTTTCTGTCGGATATTGAAATAAATTATCTGAAACGATACGTTCTACTACTTCTTCATGGTTACATCCTTCGTGAATCAACTTGGCAGTAGTTCGCACTTCATAAAATAAAAATTGTTCTCTTGTTATGGCAGCATTATATGGGCTTGCTGCCTGTAGAGCTGCTTTGTTATTTCGCCCCATCCAAATCCTCCTAACGAATTTTAATCTTCGTTATTCTTAGTTTCTTCATCTGGCAAAGTTTCTAAAATATCACTAATCTGACAATTCAATGCCGTGCATATTCTCAAAAGCACATCTGTAGTAATATTGTCTCCCTTACCCAGCTTTGCCATTGATGCAGTACTGATTCCACTAAGTTCTCTCAGTTCTTTTTTATTCATGCCCCTATCAATAAGCATTTTCCATAACGGGTTATAACTGATACGCATCTGGTACCTCCATTTATTATGACTCTTCAATCACACCGGTTTCTGTAGCAATTTGTTTCTCTCTTGATGCTTTCTTTGCCCACGACCATCCAAATAATTCTCCTCCGTTTTCATGAAGTTCAATAATCTTAGTCGAATGGACAATGTCACGTGTCACATCATAAAATGTATCTTCTTTATCAAATGCAATAAAAATCTGCTTTTCACTCTGGTTGTATAGCTCCATGATTTTATCTATCGGCAAGTCTGCAATATTTATGAAAATATTAGAGTCATGTGCTATAACCGGTAGCTCCGTGAGCCGTAAGAGTGCAAGGTCAAAAATAATTAATCCCTTGAAGTTCGTACCTGCTCCGGTGTCGTCTTCTGTCCAAAATTCATAAGTTGGCTTTCCACTTCTGAAATTTCCAAATTTTATAGCAGGCGTACAGATGGGTCAATAAATGTCACTTCATAATTTGCTCCGAGCTGTCCTCCTACATTCACAAATAACGGTGTGCTGCAGCCATCATTCGGACAAACACTGTGTTCTTCCGCCACAAGCAGAGCTCAATATTGCTCTTTGACAGACGGCGAAATTGTTGCATCCACTGTTATTTCTTGAGACTGAGGAACAAGTTCTGTTGTTTTCTTACGCTTGCGCTTTATTGTTGCTGCATTACAAATAATTTCTTTAAATCTCTCTGCAATTTTATTTTTGAAGTTTTCGTTGTCGATTCCGGGACATTCATCGGCAAATGCCGCACATAAACCTTTAATAGTATCGTCCGTCTTTGTATCGATAAATTCTTCAAAATACTGAGAGTCCAAGTCCTTATTTATTTTCTTCGCCAAAGTGGTAATGTTGTGCTCTCCGTAAAAATAACCGCGCAGCGTCCTAGGCCCATGTCATGTAACAAAGTGTCACCATTGGGATTGAGATAAATTTTCTTAAAAAGTGTCCTCGTAAATTCTTCCGGCGACAGGTCTCCTTGAAAATACGTTTCTATTTTTTTGAGCAAACACTTCGAATTCAGCTTTTGCCAATCCCAAACACCTTCATTTTGAATCAAGCGTGTACAACTGTGTATAAGCATGTACAGCGTTGTTCGGTAAAAAATGCACTTTCCTATATACTTAAGTCATAGGAAGTGAAAAACGCATCTGAATATAGATACACACTTTAACAAGTATATCACAGAGCTTTTCGTTTGTCAAATTTGTGTTTGCCATCGCAAATTTCTGTTCAGCGATACAGCAACATAATTTCACTCATTCATTTCCTATATTAATCACTTCAGCGGTTTGCGCAGACAGCTTTCCAGTGCTGACGTGACTTTTCAATTAAATATATTGCTCACGGCAACCGGAAAGGCCGGTGGCACACATGAAATGGAAATTTCTCCTGACCGTGGTATCACTATACCCTTTTGCCGGTAGCCTCAAGGAACCTCCATCTCGGATTGACAAGATGGAGGTTTTTATATGTCAAACAATGCAAATCAGAGTAAACGGCATCGTATGATTATTACCAAATCCATCAGCCGATTTGCACGAAATACGCTTGACTGTCTTAAATACATACGTCAGCTTAAAGAACGTAATTATCAACCTGCAAAATAATATTCTCTATATTGGAACATCTCCCGATTATCAGTGGTTATTTGGTCAGATGATTCAGGAATTGCAGCTTTGCAGACCACGGTATGATGAATTGATTTCTTTGCAGCTGCGAAATATTTTTGTTTTGATAAGCCGTGCAATCATAAGTGCAAAGAAATTCAGCAGCACCAGTGAAAAAGAAGTTGCTTTTGCGATGCACTATTTTCGTAAGAATTACAACACAGAAATCAGCATTGAGGAGTACTCCGAATCCAGAGGGCTTAGCAACTGTTGGTTTATTCAGTGCTTTAAAGAAATCACAGGTTCCAGTCCGCTGCAATATATCTTAAAGCTGCGAATCTCCAACGCACAAAGTTTGTTAGAAAATACGGACTACACCATTACTGAAATTGCAAATATGGTTGGATACACCAATTTGCTTTATTTCAGCAGACTGTTTCATAAATACATTGGTATGTCACCAAAAGAATATCGAAAAGTAAAACTCAAAGAAAATCTCAGGGAGTAAAATACAAAACTCGTTTGCTAAAGCTAAACCAAACGAGTTTTATTGATTTTTGATAAGAAATAAGGAATGGCTACATTATATCACAACACTTGCAGGCAAGACGGGTATTAAACCAATACTACTTGTTTTTAATCCGGATCAGACTAACAAAGTAATTGGAGAATTTATCAATGTATTAGATACTCACGGGCTCTACGATAATAAAGGCATATGGAAAGCTATACAAAATGCCTTGCGGTTGAACGTTCGGCAGTCGACAATCTTTGATAAGTTCAAGAAAGACCGCACCTTTATATCGGTGCGGTTTTTCTGTTGTTACGGACATTGATTAAACATTGAATATTCAGCTGCGTTGTGATATACTTAAACCATAAAGATATAAAACGCATAAACCTTGCTCATGATGAATTTTCTGAATATCGGAGGGAATACCGTGTTTGAAAAAATACCCGTAAAATAAATAACGTCACAGCAAAAAAAGTCAGAATTCCGCTTGTTGACGATAATGATATCGACATATAGAATTATTGCGGTAAACAAAGAAGAATGAACTCTCTTATACTACAGAAACAGGAAGAGGTAATTGCTTTGGCACAATTTGATATAAAGGATGCTGTACTGAAAAAATGTCTGCTAAAAGAGGACGAAACTGTCATTACCGTGCCTGACGGTGTAACGACCATAGGCAAGGACGCCCTCTGCGGCTTACAGAGCGTTATTGCCGTTACGCTCCCGGAAAGTCTGAAAGTCATAAACGACGGCGCATTCTACGGCTGTTCATCGCTGACTTCTGTCACGTTGCCTGGCAGTGTTGAACGGCTTGGAAGCTGTGCTTTCGCCCAGTGCAGTACACTCAATACAATATATCTTGATAATAAACTTACGGAAATCGGGAATTCTGCATTCTGGGGATGCACAAGCCTTGAAAGTATTGACATTCCAGCAGGCATCACTAAGATAGGGTATAATCTTTTCGGCAGTTGCCTGTCGCTGATATCGGTATCTCTGCCCGATACGGTCACAGAGCTTGATGAGCGAGCATTCAAAGAGTGTACAAGCCTTGCTTGTATCACGCTTCCCGACAGTTTGATTAAAATAGGAAATATGGCATTTCTGAACTGCCACAACCTGAAATCGGTAAATATTCCCGACAGGTTGGAAAGTATAGGAGAAAAGGCATTCTTTATGTGCGAAAGCCTGCATGAACTTGAGATCCCGGACGTCATAGCTTCAGTCGGCGGCGACGCATTTTCCGATTGTGTAAGCGTTACTGTCAGAAGCACAATCAGCGGGAAACCGATTTATAAAGCAGTTACGGCGACCGACGGATCATCGGCGTACAATTTTATACTGCGTAATATCTGGGACAAAGGCGGTTTTGACTTTACGGCGCAGGATAATTATTTCCCCGCTTTGCAGGACGAAAATCTTCAATATGCGATAGCGTTTTCACGTCTTATGTACAGAGTGAATCTCAGCGCCTCAGCAGAGGAGCATTACCTTGATTTTCTGCATAATAATGCGGAAAACGCCGTACGTTACTGTATTACGCAGGACAGTGCGGAGCTACTCGGAATATGCAAGAAAAACGGCTTGATCACCGCCGGGAATGTAACAGGGCTTATTGAATTTGCAGACGAGCAGGGTAATACCTCTGCTGCCGCATTTCTTCTGACGGTTGCAAACAGTCCGGAACACGACAATTTTTGCGACCCGCTGTCATCGCTGGAACTATAGCCTTATATGTGACTTTATATACACGGTGCCGCTTTTGCGGGATGTACCTCGCTGAAGAAGCTGACTATTCCCGATACGGTGCGAGTTATAGAGCAACACGCATTTGCAAACTGCACTTCCCTTGAAAAGGTGACGCTAAGTGAAAATACCTTTATTTCACGGAGAATTTTTTACGGTTGCGAAAAAATACATATTTACTCATCTCAGACAGGCAATGAAATAACCGATTGGTACAACGGGATAACTTATTGAATCGACAAAGGATGTGATATTACGGATAAGGAATATGAAAAGGCAAAGGAGCGTGCCGAGAAGCTCTCGGCGCTTGCAACCGACATACTTATGCTGTCCCGCAATACGCTTGCCGTAAATCTCAGATTTCTTGACAACGCAATTAATATGCTGCCGCTCAAAACCTCAATCATAACCGAAACTGTTGCTACTGACGGCAGATACATTTTCTATGACGAAAGCTATGTGCTGAAAAGCTATAAATCCGGATATAATCTGACACGGGCATATCTTCATATGATGCTTCATTGCGTGTTCCGCCACAATATTGTCGGTACGCTTGTAGACACGCTCAGGTGGAATCTGGCGTGCGATATAGCCGCTGAGAATATCATGAATGAGCTGGATATAAAGGCGCTTTCTTCGCCCCGACAAGTCAGACAGGGTAGTATTATCGACAAAATCAAAACGGATTGCCGGTTTGTCACCGCAGAGAAGATATATGACTATCTTCTGAGGAATGTTGACGATTTGCAGGTCTATGCCTGGTCGGAGCTGTTTGCGGAAGACGACCACAGAATCTGGTATGCAAAGCCGCCTGAAACAGAAGCTTCAATGCAGATCAAAAGCAATCCGGACAGCAAGGACGGCAACAGCCGGAACAGTAATGACATGAATTCTGATAACGGACAGTCGGGTAATGATACGGATAACAGCAATGGCAACAACAGAAACGGTAACGCAGAAAATCCCGGAAATGAAGACGGAACGGGAAATGATATGCAGATGTCAGCTGAAACCGCCTCTCAGCTTGAAAAGGACTGGAAAGAAATTTCGGAGAAAATGCAGATCGAAATAGAAGCGTTTTCAAAGGAAAAAGGCGATACAAGGGGCAGCTTCATTCAGAATCTGAACGCCGTCAACCGTGAGAAATACGACTATACGCAGTTTCTGAAAAAATTCTCTGTAATGGGAGAAGCGATGCGTGTAAACGATGATGAGTTTGATTATATCTTCTACACCTACGGACTGAAATTATATGAGCGTATGCCGCTTATAGAACCGCTTGAATACAAGGAAGTAAAGCGAATAAAGGAATTTGTTATAGCAATCGATACATCGGGCTCGGTATCAGGCGAGCTTGTACAGAAATTCATTCAGAAGACGTACAATATCCTCAAAAACGAGGAAAGCTTTTTCACAAAGATAAATCTTCATATTATCCAGTGCGACACGGGCATACAGGAGGACAGAAAGATAACCTCTCAGGAAGAGTTTGACGATTATCTTGCTGCAATGAAATTGCACGGATTCGGCGGTACGGATTTCCGCCCGGTATTCGCTTATGTTGATAAGCTGATACAAAGCAAAGAGTTTACAAATCTCAAGGGGCTTATATATCTTACAGACGGATACGGGGATTTTCCCGCAAGAAAACCGCCGTATGAAACGGCATTTGTATTCATAGACGATGAGTACAACAATCCCGATGTTCCGCCGTGGGCGATAAAGCTTGTTCTTCCGTCGGATGAGATCTAAAGGAGCAGAGTATGAATATAAAAGAAGCAAAAGAACAGATAAAGAATGCCATGACGGCATATTTCACAAAGGACGAAACGGGCGGCTATGCAATTCCTGTTGAAAAACAGCGCCCTGTATTTCTGATGGGACCTCCCGGAATAGGCAAGACTGCGATAATGGAGCAGGTAGCGTCGGAAATGGGAGTAGGTCTGCTGTCGTACTCCATGACGCACCACACAAGGCAATCCGCACTCGGACTGCCGTTCATTGTACACAAGAATTACGGCGGTAAGGAATATGACGTGTCGGAGTACACTATGTCGGAAATCATCTCGGCAGTGTATGACCTTATGGAAAATACGGGTGTAAAAGAGGGAATACTGTTCCTTGATGAGATAAATTGCGTATCAGAAACGCTCGCCCCGATTATGCTCCAGTTCCTGCAATACAAGGTGTTCGGCAGACACAGAGTGCCTGACGGCTGGATAATAGTCACTGCGGGAAATCCGCCCGAATACAATAATTCCGTCCGTGAGTTTGACATTGTAACGTGGGACAGACTGAAAAGAATTGACATCGAGCCTGATTTTACAGCGTGGAAAGAATACGCTTACAAGGCGGGCGTTCATGCCTCTGTGCTTACCTATCTTGAAATTAAGAAAGCGGATTTTTACCGCATAGAAAGTACGGTTGACGGAAAATCATTCGTTACGGCGAGAGGTTGGGAAGACCTGTCGCAGATGATAACCCTGTACGAGAAGAATAATATCAAGGTCGACATAAAGCTTATTCGTCAGTACATACAGCACGACAGGACAGCGAGAAGCTTTGCGGCATATTACGACCTGTTCAATAAGTACAGGAGCGACTATCAGATAGACGAGATACTCAGCGGCAATGCAAGTGACAGCATAAAAGACAGGGCTGAAAACGCAAAGTTTGACGAGCGTTTATCCTTGCTCGGACTTATCCTTGACAGCGTTACGGCATCGGCAAAGCAGGTAACAGACGGCGAGGATATGCTCCGTGAAACGCTTGTAACGCTGAAAGAATTCAAACTGAGAACGCATGACAGCGATATTTCCGCAGAAAAGCTGATGAATGAGCTTATAGCGGTAAAGAAAAATGAGCTTGAAAACGGCAAGCAGTCGTCAAGCATTTCCGTATCACGTCAGAAAACGCTCGCAAGAGCAATATCACAGCTTGAGAATATGACTGCGCTCACAGTCGGCAAGGACGGAAAGACGGCGTTTGCGGATATCAGGAGCAGATATGACAGTCTTGTGTCTGAGCTTAAAATTTCAGCGAAAACGGCACGGGATAAGATGTCAAACGCACTTATTTTCTGCAATGAAGTGTACACCGACGGACAGGAAATGCTGATACTTGTAACCGAGCTTACCGCAAACAGCTACACGGCAAGATTTATTTCCGAGTTTGGATGTAAGGAGTATTACGAGCATAACAAGGCTCTGCTGTTTATCGACAGAAGCAAGGAAATTATGCAGAGACTAGAGGAGTTTGGGGAGATATAAACTGAACTGTGCAGCGCTTCATTTTATAAACAAACATACTTTTTCTACAAGCTGAAATGCCGCCCTGATGGGCGGCATAGAGAGTCTGAATAATAAACTGTGTAAATGCCAATAATGACCATAAAGAAAATTAGAGGTAAATTGGTATGAAAAACAGAGATCACGGATTAAGCGAAAAGGAGCTCGTTCAGCTTCTGATGGCAGACTGTGAAAGCACAGAAGATATTCAGGCAAAACTGAAAAAGCTGTTTGCAGGAACGATCGAACAGATATTCCAAAAGAGATTTTTATGCGGGTGCAGGACGAACTTGTGCGCCGCAGGCTTGTAAAGGTCAGTCCGAACGGGAGAAAGCACGGTTTCAGCAGTAACCATGTTTTTTCGCAGATGATAGTCTGCGGAGAGTGCGGCGAACTATTTCGCCGTATTCACTGGAACAATCATGGCTGCCGCTCAATTGTCTGGCGGTGCGTTAGCAGATTGCAGCCGGCCGGTGTGATTTGCCACGCTCGGACAGTAAACGAAGAAGTGCTGAAAAATGTGGTCGTGCAGGCATTCAATGAAATGCTCGGCAGCAGGAGCACCTATCAGAAACGGCTTCGGGATAACCTTGCAAGGGTACTTTGTGGGTATGAAGATGAGCAGGCTTTGGAGATAGACAAGCGGCTGGCTGAACTTCAGCAGGATCTTATCAACCACGCTTCCCGCAAGGAGGACTACAACGACATTGCCGATGAGATATTCCGGCTTCGTGAGATGAAGCAGAAGAACTTCACTGACACCGCCGTCCGTGACGAACAGGTCAAGCGTATCAATGAGTTAAACGAGTTCATAGAGCAGCAGGATTCCGAACTGACCGAGTTTGACGAGAGCCTTGCGCGGCGGTGGATTAAGGAGATTGTCGTCTGGGACGATAGGTTTTCTGTGGAGCTGAAGTCGGGGGTTATTATTGAGATTGAAATATGATTTTTGAATATGTATGAACCCCTCTCGGCTGTGATGGTCGGGAGGGGTTATTTTTTGTTGTTCATCCCTAATTATTCCCAATTAGCTTTGTAAATTTTGCAAATGATAATTAAGCTTAATACCAATCCATGCTTGCCCTCATTTCAGATTCATATTCTGCTCTCATTTCATTTTCATAATCTGCAATTGCATCTAGCATTGAATCGCAACTATCAAGAAAATTGATTATTGCTTTAAGGTATGCATACACATTAATTATGTCTAGTATTTTATCATCAAAACGATATTCCAAACTATATGATGTTGGGTACCGGAAATTATCACCATTCTTATCTAATGTGTTTATTTCATCTAGTAAGCTTTCGACAATATCAATAGTCGTTAGGTCTTCACCTGAATCATTGGCATATTGAACGATAACCGGTTTGACGTTCTTCCACAAATCCTTTTTTATATAATGGCTTTTTCGTTTTGAATTAAACACTTTTAGCGGTACACCATTATCAACTCTACTATAGAACAACCTCTTCAAACATAATTCAATCGTATTTCTAAACATAAAGATCAGAGGATAGAGTTTATCCTCATTGGTAATATTCTGATTCTGATAAACGTAATCAATTACCTCAGAATACCCTGTAACCTTAACATGAAATCCTTCGTCTGAGATCCCTTGCCACAAATAACAATTACCAATTCCATGTGACGCAAAAACAAAGAACTCTGGTTTTAGTTTGCTGTCAAATTCATCTTCTTTAAGAACAATTCCTTTCTCAATGCATTTCTTTACTAACGCAAAACACTGAAGCAAATTATTAGCGATGTCAACATTATTTAAAAACTTATCCCTGTATTTAGAAAGAAACTCATCTTCAAAAGGGAACCTGAACATATCAGATTTTTTATCTACTTCTTCTAGAGAATCCAAATACTTAGTTAACCATTTTTCCTCTTCATCAGTCAAATACTTTTCAAGTCTTGTGTTAGTGTATTTTTTATATAACATAGAAACATCATGACAACATTCTTCAAAAGCATTCTCTATATCTCTCTTCCGAGAAAAAACTCTGCACAATAAAGCCTTCAATCCTAGTTCAAGACTATGACGAACTAAGAATATACCTGTTAAAAACCACATGTCCGATTTAACGTTATCATGCCCGCTGCCAATCACTTCTTCAAATGTTTTGTATCCACACTCATAAAACTGATATGATAAAGTCTTATAATCTTCAAAACAATTGTGGCTCCACTTAATTGTCACCGAATTTGTTTCGTTAACAATTTCCCAAAAATTCATATCCGAGGATGGCCAAATCCACTTTGGATAATTCATAAAGTTTCCTCTTTCCTTAACACCTAATTCATTGCCAACTATATTGCTAACAGTCAAGTTATCAGACTAGACAGTATACATATTATTCACTCAAACTGAGTTCGTACCACATAAAACATCTTTTCCGCCCACTATCACAGCACTCCCGCACACCCGACCCACGCCCCGTGTATCGCTGCGAAACTGCTGTCACCGCAGACATATTACCCTATACGCCGAACCGCCATATCATGCCAAAACAGTACAGTTTGTCCAACACGCACAAACCGCACCGTTAAGCCACCTATTCCGATTTACTCCGCTTTCCTTGACATCGAAACCACGCACTCAACATGGCACGAGCCGTTTCAAACAATGTCTGCGGTGGCTTAAGGAGATTGTTGTGTGGGACGACCATTGTATTGTTGAATTGAAATTTGGAATTAAGGTCGATGTTGAAAGAAAATCATAAGCCCCCAAAACCCTCTAAGTCTTGACAGCTAGGAGGGTTATTTTCATACTGTAGAAAGCCCATATATTTCCTACCATTCCTTTATTTGTTTGTCGGCTTCAATATATCGACTTACGGGTATCGGTGTCCCATTTCCAATAAACATTCCTTCCCTGAAAGCTTTCAGCATGGAAATTGAGGTATCGTCTATAAGCCCACTGTTTTTATCTTCGAGTAGCAGATCAATCTGTGTCGTAATATCTTTAGAGGATAACTGCTTTATTCCTCTTTGAATCATTGCAATTCTCTCCGGGTCTGTTCCATCATCCATTACAACTGAATTATTGAGAATGTTTAAACTGGCTGCTATTATTAAAGCATTTCGCCTTGCTGTATCTAATAAAATTTCTACTTCTTCTGGCGAAAGTGCGTATTTTTTCTCTTCCTGATTCTCAACCCCATTAACAATCTCAATCTCACTTACATTAGAGGTATTTTTCTGTTCAGCGATAATTTTGGCAGCCTTTATGGGTTTATCAGAATGTTTTAACGCAGATATGAACAGCTTAAGATTCCCCCACCCGGCCTTTACTTTTGCTTTTGCTACTGGAACGACTTTATCTTCTATCCACATCGCTGCTTTTTCAGTTCCATACTCAAGTAGCTGAGTTGTTACGTCTCTGATTACAGGAATAGCAACTTCATCAACAAGTCGTTCTATCAAAGAACGCTCCTCTTGTGGAACTTGAATGTACTCGGTCCTTATCAATTCTTCTTCATCAACTTCTTTCAAATCAACGGGACCGTTCAAAATATTATGTTCGTCTGTAAATTGCAAAGCAGATTTCGAACCATCAGGATTTACTTTCGTATTTAAATGACTTCCCTTTTTACGAACCACCCTATAAAGTTTATCATCTTCATATCTATCAGTCATACATCAAAACCTCCTAACATCTAATCCCACCACCATCACACCACTTCCGCACACCCGACCCACTTACCGTGTATCGCTGTGAAACTGCTGTCACCGCAGACATATTACCCTATACGCCAAATTACCATATTCAACCAAAACAGTGCTGCTTGCCCAATACCCACAAACCGCACCGTTGAGCCATCTATCCTGATTTACTCCGTTTTCCTTGACATCGAAACCACGCACTCAACGTGCCTCGTATGCGGGAACATATCAAACGGCTGAATATCGGTCACTGTGTACTTTTTCGTCAGCGTTTTCAGATCCCTCGCCTGCGTAGCCGGATTGCAGGAAATATAAACTATTCTTTCCGGTGCGATTTTCAAAAGCGAGTTTAAAAACTTTCTGTCCGTTCCCGTCCTTGCAGGGTCGAGGATCACTGCGTCATAATGCGTGCCGAGCTTTGCCTTCTTTTCAAGAAATTCGCCTGCATCGCCCCGGTTAAAAGCAATGTTGCGGGTAAGCCCGTTTTCGTGACAGTTCTTTACTGCGTCACGGACGGCTGATGCGTTGTATTCAATGCCCTGTACCTGCTTTACATAGTCAGAGGCTATTATGCCTATCGTGCCTATTCCGCTGTATGCGTCAAGCAGAATGTCCTTCTTCGTGAGCTTCGCCGCCTTTATAGCGTAGTCATACAGCTTTTCAGTCTGTGCGTGATTTATCTGATAGAACGAGTGCGGAGATATTCTGAATCTTTTTCCGCAAAGAATATCCGTAATGTATCCCTCGCCGTAAAGCACCTCGTTATTTTCTCCGAGAAGAAGCATTTCGGGAGTGCGGTTTACCGAGAATGTCACGGTCGTAATATCCGGGAACCGCTTTACAAGCGCTTTCACAAAGTCGTGCTTTTTAGGGAACATTGAGTTTCCGCCGACAAGAGTAACCAGTATTTCTCCGGTATTCTTTCCGACACGGACAAGCACATGACGTAAAAAGCCACGCTCCGTACCCTCGTCATATGGATGTAATTTGAACGATCTGAGCAGCTCTCTTATGCCTACTATTATCTCGTCCGCACGTTTATCGTCAAGCATACAGCTGTCAATTCCGACAATGCCGTTTCTGGACGACTGATATACGCCGGAGATTATCCTGCCGTTTCTGTCAGAGCGGAATACCGCCTGCACCTTGTTTCTGTAGTTATACGGGTCGTCTGCACCTATAATTTCAGATACCTTGCCGAAACTGCCGAGCAGCTTTTCGGTATCCTTCTGCTTCCATTCAAGCTGCTGTTCGTATGTCATGTTGGACAGCTGACAGCCACTGCATTTTTTCGCAACGGGACATTTCTTGTTTGCCATTTATATTTCCTGTTCTTTCTCCAAAAATTCTTCAAGACCCTCAAGACGCATTTTCATATCCTTCCTTCCAAGCTCATAAACGCTTTTCAGCCTGTCGGGATTTCTCTCCGTTCTGCTTATCGTTATCGGCTCAGACGGACGGATAATAAATACCTTGCCGCTTTGTTCAAGTTCGCATAGCTTGTCTATGCTTTCGTTGTAGACATTGTGACGGTTTTCAAGCGCATTGCACAAGTCGGGGAATTTACCGTAGAACGAGCGTATCAGCAGCTTGTTCATCGGCTTTTTGCGGTAGTTCATATCACGGGTGAGGATTACCACCTGTTTTTTGTATCCCATTTCGGAAAAATGCTCAAACGGTATGCTGTCGGAAATCCCACCGTCAAGATACGCCCTGCCGTCGATTATAACAGGCTTTGATATAAACGGCATCGAAGCAGAAGCACGGAGCATTTCCATATCCCGAAGTACGCTTTCGACCTGCAGATACTCCGGTTTTCCCGTTTTTACATCGGTCACCGTTGCATAAAAAGGCACACCGGAATTTATATAGGTTTCATCGTCGAATTTGTCAAGCTCGTTCGGCACTTTGTAATAGGCATATTCCGTGTTGAAAAAGTCGCCGCTTTTAAGTAACGGCTTTATCCCCATGTAGTTCCTGTCGCCGTTGAAGCGGCAGTTGTAGCGGATGACCCTGCCGTCCTGCCTTGACAGGAAATTCACTCCGAACACCGCACCTGCCGATGTTCCTATTATCCCGTCAAAATTCATATCGTTTTCAAGAAGTACGTCAAGTGCGCCTGCCGTGTACATTCCACGCATAGCGCCGCCTTCAAGCACAAGTCCTGTTTTCATACTGTTCTCCGTTAAATTTATTTGCCGTATTCGTTGTCGAACTCTTGTATTTCTCTGAGCATATCCTCAGTACTGTCATCGCTCATATCGTACCATTCCATCTTTTTCAGGTACTTGCCGAGCCAGCTGTCGTGAAGCGCATTTGCCGCGATTCCGACTTCGCTGAAAGAATCATTACCGTCCCCGATAACAAAAGCAAGCCGCTTATTATCTGTCGGCACTTCTTTAAAATTACACCCTGCAAACGCTTCTCTTACTGTCTTATATACCGCATCCAAATCGTGTTGCTGTAAGCTCAGCACTTTTTCATTATCTATTTCTACCGTGATTTTGTATAAGTAATCCATGCTTGCCGCCTTCTCGTGTAATATATTTTTAGTACCGCCATATTTGACAACATCCGCCCGATACGCTATAATATTCAGTGCGACAAGCGGATGCGCTGTGATAATATTCTATCACTTTTCGATATTATTTGCAATACGAAAAAGTCCGCCCGAAAGGAAATAATAAACAATATGGCTGAAATAATAGATGTTGCCGATATAAATATACCCGAGCTTGAAATATACACTCACCTGACAGATGCACGGCTTCGCAAGGTGTACGAGTATGAACACGGAATATTCATAGCCGAAAGTCAGACGGTTATAGAAGTAGCCCTTGACGCAGGCTGTAAGCCGATTTCGATGCTCACAGACAGAAAGTATATCAATGACCGTGCAAACGGCATAATAGAGCGGTGCGGTGATATTCCGGTATATACCGCCGACAGCAAGATAATGTCCGGGCTTACAGGCTATGAGCTGACACGGGGAATGCTGTGCGCTATGGAGCGCCCTGCGCCGAAAAGGGCAGAGGAGCTTTGCAAAAACGCACGCAGGATTGCCGTGCTCGAAAATATAGCCGATGTCAGCAACACAGGAGCAATAATTCGCTCTGCGGCGGCACTCGGCATAGACGCCGTGCTGATAACCCCGTCCTGCTGTGACCCTCTTTGCAGGAGAGCCATAAGAGTAAGTATGGGAACGGTATTTCTTATCCCGTGGGGATATATAGGCGAGGATGAGCATTGGTGGCAATCACACGGCCCCGCTTATCTTAATTCGCTGGGCTTTAAAACAGCGGCAATGGCACTCACGGATAACTCGGTAAGTATTGATGACAAGACGCTTCAGAGCGAGGAACGGCTTGCTATAATACTCGGCTCTGAGGGCTACGGACTGTCGCAGAAGACTATAGACGGCTGTGATTATACGGTAAAGATACCGATGTATCACGGTGTCGATTCGCTCAATGTCGGTGCGGCGGCGGCTGTCGCATTCAGAGAGCTGAGAGTAAGAGAATAATAAAAGGGCTGAATTGCAATCAAGCAGTTCAGCCCTTTTATTATTACATTATGAATATTAAGTTATCTTATAAAATCCGTTCTTACAACCGCACTTGTATCGGGCAGTGCAATGCCATTCTTTCTGCCAAGCTCAAAGCACTTCATCATCCACGCCATGTTCTTCGCAAGGTTCTGCATTGTCTGCATACCCTCAAGATCCTGCTCGGCTTCACCGGGTACTCTGCCGTATACCATGTTCCAGTAGGTAGAGCCGACAACAGGCATCTGTGCTATGCCGAAATACTTGTTCAGACAATCGAACGATGCTGAACTGCCTCCTCGTCTTGCAACTGCAACCGATGCACCGGGCTTGAATCTGAAAGCTGCACCGCCTGCGTAGAATGCTCTGTCAAGGAATGACAGTATACGTCCGCTCGGGTGAGCATAATATACCGGTGTGCCGAACACAAATCCGTCCGCTTCTTTAGCTTTTGCTATAAACTCATTAACATCGTCATCGTTGAAAGCACAGCCTTTTTCACTGCACTGTCCACATCCGATGCAATCTCTGACAGGCTTTCCGCCCATCTGGAATATCTCGTATGAAATGTCCTCGTTTTCAAGCGTCCTGCCTACTTCAAGCAGTGCGGCATTTGTATTGCCATTCGCCTTCGGACTGCCGTTTAGCATCAATACCTTCATTAAAATCGCTCCTTTAATATACTGCAATTTTGCGTTACAGATTATATCACCTTGAATAAAAATAGTCAAGGCAAAATTTACTGCATAACTTCACGCTGTTTATCATTTCAGCATTTCCACAACCTGCCTATACATTTCCTCGTCGTCATAAATAATATAAAAGTCGGTCGGAACAAAGTATCTCTCCTGTAATACCAAGCTCAGTTCATCCGCAAATTTCTCCGTGCTTTCATACTTACGGGTAATGACCTTTTCGCTGTCTGTCGGATAAATTTTAAGTGCGGTATCGTTAAATATTCTCTGCCATAATTCGCTGTGTCTGCCGCAGAAATTGTACTCGGTTTTACCGAACTGTGTTATCATCTGCAACGCCTCGTTTTCGATAAATTCGCTGTTATCGGTGTTGTTTACAATATAGAATATCTGCGCAATATGTTCCTTTACGGGTGTAATTGAACCTGTCAGCAATTCGACACCGTACAGATTATCCCGCAGCTTTTCACATCTGTCCATTTATTCTTCCTCCGGGTAAATTATGCCGTGTTCCTGCCGGAACCTTGTCATTATCTTCATAACATCGGCGGTGTAGTCAAGGCACATTACGTTTTTGTCGCCGTTTACCGCCTTTTCCATATCGGTTATTTCATAGTAAAGCGCATCGGAATTTTCGCCTGCGCTGACAAGCTCCGTCCTGCCGTCTGTATAGGTTATTTTTGCTTCCCACGCTCTCGGATATTCCATGATTTCGATATAGCCGTTTTCGCAGGAAATCATCGCACGCTTGGGCTGTTTTGAATGGAGCGACAGCATAACGGTTGCCATCTGCCCCTCCTTATCCGACAGTAAAAGGCTCGCCTGTTCGTCAACTCCCGTCGGTGCGGTTTTAAGCTGTGACAGCATATTATCCGGCTTTGAATCGAAAAACCAACGGATAACCGACAAGGCATACACGCCTATATCAAGCATTGCACCGCCGGCAAGGCTTCTGTTGAAAAAACGGTTTTTCATATCGTATTCCTTAAAGCTACCGAAATTCATTGTGATAAGATTCACCCTGCCGAGTGTGCCGCTTTTCAGAATTTCATTCAGCTTTTTATATATCGGCATATGATAAACCGTCATTGCTTCACCGATTATAACGTTATTTTGTTCTGCGAGTGTAATAAGCTCACCGAGTTCGTCACTATTCAATGTTATCGACTTTTCAACAAGAATATGCTTTTTGTTTAAAATTGCTTTCTTCATAAAGCCGTAATGCGTGTTATGCGGAGTGGTGATGTAGATTATATCGACATCGGGGTCGGTGAGCATTTCATCATAGTTGTCATACACCTTGCCGATATTGTATTTTTCGGCAAAAGCCACAGCCTTGCCGTGCGTCCTGCTACCTACGGCAAACAGATTTCTTCCGTTTTTTAGGATTGCGGCGGCTGTTTCGTTTGCGATTACGCCCGTGCCGAGTACCGCCCAGTTGTAGTTTTTCATAATATGCTCCTTATAAAGCCGTAATGCGTGTTATGCGGAGTGGTGATGTAGATTATATCGACATCGGGGTCGGTGAGCATTTCATCATAGTTGTCATACACCTTGCCGATATTGTATTTTTCGGCAAAAGCCACAGCCTTGCTATGCGTCCTGTTACCTACGGCAAACAGATTTCTTCCGTTTTTTAGCATTGCGGCGGCTGTTTCATTGGCTATAACGTCCGTACCGAGTACCGCCCGGCTGTAGTTTTTCATAATATGCTCCTTATAAAGCCGTAATGCGTGTTGTGTGGAGTGGTGATGTAGATTATATCGACATCGGGGTCGGTGAACATTTCATCATAGCTGTCATACACCTTGCCGATATTATATTTTTCGGCAAAAGCCACAGCCTTGCCGTGCGTCCTGTTACCTACGGCAAAGAGAGTTCTTCCGTTTTTCAGCATTGCGGCGGCTGTTTCATTGGCTATAACGCCCGTGCCGAGTACCGACCGGCTGTAGTTTTTCATAATATGCTCCTTTTATATACAGCGGTTAAAAACAAAGCCTCCGCCGGCGGTTTTTATATGCCGTCAACGGAAGCTTGTCTGTTTAAATGTGTTTTGTACTCCCGTCAATAATTCTCAGCGTGTACTTCAAAGTAGCTCTGCGGATGATTACATACGGGACATACATCGGGAGCCTTTGTGCCTACTACGATATGACCGCAGTTGCGGCACTCCCACACCTTGACCTCGCTCTTTTCAAATACCTGTGCGGTTTCTATGTTCTTTAACAGTGCACGGTATCTTTCCTCGTGGTGCTTTTCAATTTCGCCTACCGCCCTGAACTTAGCGGCAAGCTCAGGAAACCCCTCTTCCTCGGCTGTCTTGGCAAAGTTTTCGTACATATCTGTCCATTCGTAGTTTTCGCCGTCTGCGGCAGCCTCAAGGTTTGCTTTTGTATCGCCTATTCCTGCAAGCTCCTTGAACCACATCTTAGCGTGTTCCTTTTCGTTATCCGCAGTTTTCAGGAAAAGGGCGGACATCTGCTCATAGCCCTCTTTTTTCGCTACGGATGCAAAATATGTATACTTGTTTCTTGCCTGAGATTCTCCTGCAAACGCTTCCTGAAGATTCTTTTCGGTCTGTGTGCCTGCATACTTGCTTTTAGCCATTTTTTCATCCTCCTGTATTGCGGCTTGCTTACGATTAAGAATTGCCGTTTATTTACTTTGATTATAGTACGGGGGCAGGAATTTGTCAATAAGGCTATGATGTAAAAGATGTTTCTTGACAAAAGATTTTTGCCTGTTTATAATGAACATATCTTATTATGTTATGAAAGGGAGATTTGATGGCAGAACTGGTTACGGCAAGGCAAAACGCTATTTACGATTGTACACATATATATCTTGACGCTTTCGGCAAAAAAGGACCATCGGAGATTTGTACAGCAAAGCGGTTGTGGAGTATCTTGAACGGTTTATAAAAACAGAAAATTGTTTCAGTCTGCCGAAAAACTTATATATTTTTGAAAATGGGGTTTGGGGCGTAGCCCCAAGCAGGGTGAGGGCGGCAGGGTAGATTGTCAAGTCAAGTGCAACACTTTTTAGACAAAAATTCGAGAGGGGAAA
>ERZ791607.397-NODE-397-length-42578-cov-4.536133_pt1 | contig 42578 bp, 46 predicted proteins | sample MGYA00509964_ERZ791607 | MGnify/ENA primary metagenome ERZ791607 (study PRJEB30046, sample SAMN00791907) | human gut metagenome | study: EMG produced TPA metagenomics assembly of the A metagenome-wide association study of gut microbiota in type 2...
TAAGAAAGAAATACCGGATGATTCCCCTTTTTGCAATTGGTGCGGAAAAAAACAACAGTCCCCTCCCCACGCGCCTAAAAGGCGGGGCAATGGGGAGGGAACTGTTTTTCGTAAGCCTTGTGGTACTTGGCGCGTGGAATACGTGGAAAAATATATCGTTGAAAACGGAAAAAAGAAACGTATTACGAGAACAAAATCTGGTTTCAAATCTAAAAAAGAAGCACTTGATTATCTTTCTAAAATTAGATTTACCCCCAAAGCCGAAACAAAGAAAATCAGTGAACTATATGAAATTGTCAAAGTTCGAGAACTCGACGAGTTAAGCAAAGACAAACAATCACATTACAAAACCGCATACAACCGCATAAACGAAATATCAAATATTAATATATCAGATCTATCTCTCGAAGATATACAAGCTTTAGTAGACAGTATCGATACGGGCTTTTATCCTAAGCGCGATGTAAAAAATCTTTTAAATAAAATATACGAATATGCATTAATTGAAGATTATTGTAAGAAAAACTTAGCGCAGTACATTAAGCTTCCTAAAAGCCAAAAAGCTGATAAAATTATTTTTAATAAAGATGATATAAAAAAGTTGTGGGATAGTTGGGATAACGGAGATGAGATGTCTGGCTATCTTTTAATTATGATTTATTCCGGGATAAGGACCGGAGAATTGAGAAATATACTTATTCAAAACATAGATATAGACAAACAGGTTATGTACGGAGGCATAAAAACCGAAAAGGGTAAAAAACGCCCTATCATTATCTTGGATGAAATAAAGCCCATCGTTGAATATTTTATGAAAACCAACGGTGAAAAATTATGCCAACTTAGTGAATACAAGTTTTATAAAGTTTGGAATGAGTTAAAAGCTAAAATAGGTCTAAGAGATGAATTAGATCCTAACTGTAGTCGGCATACATGCGCGACTGCTTTAGCTGAGGCTAATATTCCACCGGCAATAATAATGGATATTTTAGGTCATGAGAAATATGACACATCTTTAAATTATACCCACATAGACGTTCAGTCGTTGAAGAAAAACCTTGAAAAAGCAATGAATAATAAGGAGTAGTAATAGAGTAGGAATAACCCTAATTTTACCTTTATCAAAAGCAATTTAGCGATATATTTAACAATTAAAATCTAAATAAAAAAACCTCTACAAACGGCGCATTTACGCAATTTATAGAGGTTATGGCGGAGAAGGAGAGACTCGAACTCTCGCGGCAGTTTCCCACCCTACGCCCTTAGCAGGGGCGCCTCGTCACCACTTGAGTACTTCTCCATGATAACAAATCAAAATATAAAAATGGCGGAGAGGGTGGGATTCGAACCCACGGTCCCTTGCGGGATCACTGGTTTTCAAGACCAGCTCCTTAAACCACTCGGACACCTCTCCAATGCTTTAATCAGCTTAATTATTATACACTATTTTTTTCAGAATGTCAATAGAAATAATTTGATTCGTCAAATCGCACAATTTATAAGCCGTTTTTTATACTTTTTGCACGATGCATCAAAGAATCACGACTATTTTCAACAATTCCGCGCATAACATTATCAAGCAATAAGCTAAGAGCATTTTTTATTTCAATACCCTTAAATCCAAGCTCAATTAAATCGTATCCATTTATATCAAGCATTTTTATACTAAAGCATTCTCCCCTTTTTAATATATCCCTTAAAGACTGCTCTTGCATATCGGATTTTTTCAGCCTCTCCCTGCAAAAATCCTGTTTAGACAAGGAATCGGCGCGTTGGGCGTCAATCAAATCAAATGCGTTCCTGACGCCTATCTGATTAAGAATTTTTTTTAACTCAAATTCTGTATTCAGCTCATCGCTATGATGATATATAATGGCTTTTACATTAAGAATAACGCTTTTCGGAAACCTCATTCTCTTCATAACAGCTTCAGCTTTAAGCGCGCTTTTTTGCGCATGTCCTTTAAAATGCCCCCTTCCGGAGAAATCTACAGTAAAGCATTCCGGTTTAGCGATGTCATGAAAGAACATCGCTAATTTTACATTTTCCTTGTCAATACATTCTGAAACAGCGTTAACGGTATGCTCCCATACATCATATTTATGGTAGGGACTGTGCTGCTCAAAATCAAAGCACGGTATTACTTCAGGTATAAATACTGATATAACGTCTCTGTAGGATTTAAGTACCTCGCCTGCGTTTTGTCCGCGTATAATCTGAACAAACTCATCCCTTATGCGTTCGGCTGAAATGTTTTTCAGCAAAAGGCGCAGATTATGGACAGCCTCCGCGGTACCGCTTTCTATTGAAAACCCGAGCCTTGATGAAAACCTAAGACCGCGCAGTATTCTGAGCGCGTCCTCTTCAAATCTTTTTTCAGGAGCTCCTACGGTTCTTATAATTTTATTTTTAATATCGTCCCGGCCGTTAAAAGGATCAATCAGACCGTCGTGTATACCATAGGCCATAGCGTTGACGGTAAAGTCACGGCGTCTGAGATCTTCAATCAACGACGAGGTAAATTCCACATTGTCCGGGTGACGTCCGTCTGTATAGCCCTTTTCAAGTCTGTATGAAGTAATTTCAATAATACCGCCGTTTGTTATAACAGCCACCGTTCCGTGCTTTTCTCCCGTCAGAATAAGCTTAAAGTCCCTGAATACGTTTTTAATCTCCTCCGGACGGGCATTTGTCGTAATATCGTAATCATTAGGAGCAATATTCATTATAGAATCCCTGACGCAGCCGCCTGCAAGATAAGCCTGAAATCCGCTGCTTTCCAGCCGCTTTACCACCGTAAATACATATGAGGGAATATTAACCATAGCCGTCCTCTTTCCGTTCAAACAAAATTTACAAATTAATTATATCATAATATTAAAAAATTGTAAACCGTCACAGATTTTATCGGCAAAAAAGCCGTATCATATAAGCACGATACGGCTTTTGCCTTTATAAATCCTGTAGATCCGCCGCCGGAATATCATTTTCTATGTTATCCCTTGCAAGATCGTTATCAATCGCGGCATAAACGTCGGATATCGGCTTTTCTGCCTGCTTGTCCAAGCTATCCTTATTTTGCATAGAATAAGGCTTTGCATGATAAACCTTCTGTGAAGGCGCCTTTGTTCCCGCTATAATAGGATTGGCGCGTACTTTTCCGTGCTTTGCCTTTCCCTGTATTTCAGCTACGGGAGAAACGTCATTACGCGGCTTTGTGTGGGTTGTTTCCGGGCGGCTCATTCCTTGCTTTGCCATTTTTATCACCTCTGCTTTATTATTTCCGTTTAAATCATTTTTATCCGCCTGGCATTACTATAGCAAACCATAAAAATCCCCAATTATAGCTCAATGGTATTTTCCGCCCTCAAATTTTCCTAAGTATAAAAACGAAATATTAATATATAATAATGCCAAAGAAATTAAGGAGGGAGCAAATTTATGGCTGATAAACCTAAAAAGGACAATAATGAAAAAACCGCCGGTAACAATCAATGGACCGAAACTCACCTAAAAAGCAAGCCCGACAAACGTGAACGTCACGACGGTCCCGGCGGCAACTGAAAAAATATCCCCGCATAAGCGGGGATATTATCTGAAATTATATAAAACTGCACCGTTTAGTTAGCTTTAGGTAACTCTACTTCATAAATTACCTGCTTGCTACATAAGATGCGTCGGAATCTGCTCTAAAGCTATACGCTAATACTCTCTTCCGAAGATTATTTTATAAGCGCCCTTCCCAGCTCTCTGCACTTTTCAAGATCATCGTCTGACGGAGCTTCGTTGGCAATAAGCCCTTCTCCTCCCACAATTACCGCGCCGTCATCCTCTGCGCGCTTTACCCAGCTTCTCATCCATTCGCCGTCTCCCCAGCCATAGGATCCGAACAGAGCAATGGTTTTTCCGTTAAGACCGCTCTCGGCTTCCGCAAAAAAAGGTTCAAATTCGCTTTCTTCAAGCTCCTCCGCTCCCATAGCCGAACAGCCGAACGCCAGTCTGTCGTAATCCGAAAGTTTTCCACTGAATTCAGACACGCTGAAAAGTTCCGCATTTGCACCCTCTGCGACCGCCGCAGCCATCTGCTCCGTATTTCCTGTACCGCTCCAATAAATAACCGCTGCTTTCATAATAAAACCTCCTATGATATTTTGAGCGCACGATAAATATCGCTGCCCTGATTTAATTTATTACACAGAAATTTTCTGCATTTGTCATAATTTGTAAAGCTGCGCCTTGCCTTTTCCTCGTCTCCGTAAACCTTCCAACAGCCGCACAGCTTGAAATTATTTCCCTTATGAATAATAAAACCTTTTACATCCTCCGCAGGATACCCAAGAAAAATCCCTATTTCGTGAGGAAATTCGTTTTCTGATGAAATACGCTCAGCAAGCCTTTCAAGATCGCTTTCAAGCTTAAATAACGAGCCGCCGTAACCGTAAGCTTTAAGAATTTCCCGTCTTGCCGGTTCTGATAAGCACTTTAAAAGCAGCTTTTCGTTGTAAAGCAGCAGCAGCGTTCTTTTTTTACATCGGCACATAAGCCTGATCTTCAGTTTCCTGCCTCCTGCAATTTCATTGAATCGCTCTATCTGTCCGAGAATATTAAATTCGTCATTTTCCAATGATATAAGATTTGCGCACTTTATTCCCAGCAGCGACGGCGCTGCATGATATGCAAGCTTATTTTCAAAACGGCGGCATTCCTCCTGTGACACATAAATCCTCCTTTCATAAATATTTATTAATCGTCGTGCCGACGGCAGTAATATGCCGTTGTCAGACCGCATGAGTTAGCATATGCTTACCGAATATATAATAACATATAAACCAGGTTTTTGTCAAGAATAAATTTATATTCCGTCTGTTTGATTTAATAACAAATTTATGATATTATATAATAATTACAGACGAATTGAGGAGGAATAAAAATGAATAATATTCAAAGCGTTCTATTGGGCTTATCCCTACCTTTTATGGGAACGGTACTAGGCGCGGGCATGGTCTTCTTTATGAAAAAGGAAATACGCCCCAATGTTCAGAAGGCTCTGCTCGGCTTTGCCTCCGGCGTAATGATTGCGGCGTCTGTCTGGTCGCTGATAATTCCTTCAATAGAAATGGCGGAGAAAAACGGCAATAAAGCGGCGTGGCTGCCGTCGGCAATAGGTTTCACAGCCGGAATAGCCTTTTTGCTTCTGCTTGACAGCTTAATCCCGCACCTTCACATAAACTCCGATAAACCGGAGGGAACAAAATCCGGACTTCAAAAATCTGTTATGCTTATACTTGCTGTAACGCTCCATAATATTCCCGAGGGTATGGCAATCGGCGTCGTATTTGCCGGAATGGTCGGCAGCAGTCCGATAATTACCGTGGCCAGCGCATTTGCGCTTGCAATAGGAATCGCCGTTCAGAACTTTCCTGAGGGCGCTATAATATCTATGCCTCTGATGGGAACAGGAATTTCTAAAAGAAAAGCCTTTGTATACGGAGCGATGTCAGGAATAGTTGAACCAATCGGAGCGATTGTAACAATTCTGCTGACGTCTCTTATAATGCCGATACTACCATATATACTCTCATTTGCGGCAGGCGCAATGTTCTACGTTGTAATAGAGGAACTTATCCCCGAGGCGCAGTCGGGAGAACACAGCAATACCGCCACAATAGGCGCGGCAATCGGCTTTGTGCTGATGATGATACTCGACGTCGCGCTCGGATAAAAATAAAAAACAGCTTTAGCTTCTGTACTCCGAAGAGTCCGGCATAGCTTTTTTGTTACAAACACAATGCTGCGGCATAATATGTAATAAGAAAGAAGGTATAGAATATGAAGCTAAGCATAAACACAGATAAATATCTCTGTGATTTTAAAAGTATACTTGTTGAAATGATAAAAAATATGACCGATATAAAGCCTACGGAAAGTATTTCAGGGGATTTTATAGCGCAAATGATACCGCATCACCTTGCAGCAATTGAAATGTCTGAAAACCTGCTTAAATATACTATTAACTGTCCTTTGCAGAATATTGCTCTAAATATAATAGCTTCACAAAGGAAAAGCATTGAAAATATGCTTGCGTCTGAGAGTAAATGCAGACAAACGCTCAACTGCCAAAATGAACTTTCCTATTACAGATTCAATAACGACGAAATACTTAATATCATGTTCCGCAGAATGAAAACGGCATGTTCAGACAACTGCATAGACGCAAATTTCATGCGCGAAATGATACCTCATCATCAGGGGGCGATACAAATGTCTGAAAACGCGCTGAAATTCAATATATGTCCGGAGCTTAAGCCTATACTGGAGGCGATTATAGCTTCACAGAAGCGGGGCGTAAAAAAAATGAAACGCCTGCTGGCTGAAATCTCCTGCTGAACAGGATAAACGCAAGGCTTTTAAAAACAAGGAAGCTTTAAATACCGTAAGGAGAATAAAATTCAATGAAAAATAAGGAAAAACTAACCGTTTTAATACCATCAATGCTTGATTTTCACTTTCCTCTTTTAAAATATGCCTTTCTCTCCGATTCGGCTATTCAGCGAAGGCTCGACGGTATTATGCTTTCAAGCATTGATTATGATTCGGGCAGCGCAGGAGTCATAGACCTATGAACAATAATAAATTACTTTGTACATTCTCCCATGCCCAAGAGGGAATTATAATCTATTAATTATATCTACAAAAACAATAAATATAATCAATAGTTTGACATAATATACCAAATATATTTGATAATTAAATATTAAACCCATAAATATGATAGAATTTTATATAGTAAATAATTCAGGAGGTCATATTTATGGCGTTTTATCAAAGATTAAAGGACTTAAAGGAAGACGCGGATTTAACTCAAGCGGAAGTTTCCGAAATAATTGAAGTTTCCGCTAATCATTACGGAAAGTACGAACGCGGAGAAACTGATATACCATTTTCAAAAGCAATTAAATTAGCCGATTATTATAACGTTTCACTGGACTATATAGCCGGAAGAACAAATGATAAGACATTTATCAGTAGTATATCTCCCTCGCTTTTTACTGAAAAATTCAGTCGGCTTAATAATAAAAACAAAGCAAGGATAGATGAAAGAATGTCTCAGATGTTAGAAGCTCAAGGAAAAAAGGAGTAGTAAATATATTTGCAAGCGTCGAATCATATCCTATGAATTTACTTTAAAGTGATTGACGTCGCAGGAAAATCAAATTAAGGAAATTCCAATACTGCACAGGGCAAAAATCTGCGCTGTATTCGGATAAGATTGCTGATATAAATATTCAGTTAATTAAGTTATGGATAGCTAACCTGATTGTATAATAATGCCCGCACTTTACAGTGTGGGTAAAAAATTTAGAATTTAACAACAAGTCCAAACACGGTTAGGGCCAGGATGTTATGAAGCCAATATTTAATTTGATCGAAAGATAATTTCTTACTTGATAATTTATCCTGTTCAATCTGAAGCTGCTTTTCTAAATCCTCCTTTTGCTGTTCAAGCTCAAGAAGTTTCTCTTTGACCGAATCAGTATAAATTCCATTTGCAATAGCGCCAATAATATTCTCTATATTTTTTATAATGCATTTATGTTGTTTTTTTAAAAACAGCATAGATGTATTTTCTTTTTTATTAAGTCCTATGATAGATTTTGCGATTAAATCAATACTTTTTTCTGTAAAAATTTCACTTACAACTCTTTCTAAAATTTCTTTTTCAATCAATTCCTGACGGACGCTTTTAGCCTTACATCCAAGATGTCGTTTGACAGAAGCGCATTTATAATAGCTGTAAATAACTCCGTTATGACTTGTTCCGTATTCACCCCACATAATCGAACCGCATTTGCCGCACCTCATTTTAGCAGTGAGAAGATAATGTTTTTCCGTTTCAGAGTTGGAATTGCGCTGTTTAGAATCAAGTTTTTTCTGAACAGAATTGAATAAATCTTCTGAAATGATTTTTGGAACTCCTCCCGGAATAACAACATCCCTATATCTGTATTCTCCGATGTACTTTCTGTTTCGTAAAATAGTTGACATGGAGCGTATACTGATTGATTTGTTATTTACGGTTTTCACTCCCCTGTTATTCAGATACTCCGCTATTTCCTTCATGGGAACATTCAAATCGTACATATGAAAAGCGTCTTTTACATACGGAGCCGTAAGCGCGTCAATTTGGTAATGCTTATTTCCATCAATACGGTATCCGATCGGAACAGATCCTCCGTTGAATTTACATTTTAACGCATTTTCTGTCATTCCCCGGATTACTTTTTCTGAAAGATCGGCAGAATAATATTCAGCGTATCCTTCAAGAACAGCTTCCAGAATTATGCCCTCCGCCCCCTTTGAAATAATTTCGGTAGCGGAAACAACTTCAACATTATTTTTCTTAAGAATTGCCTTGTATCTTGCGCTGTCATATCGGTTTCTTGCAAATCTGTCAAGCTTCCAAACAATGATTGACTGAAATTTATTTGAATAGCTGTCCTTGATCATTTTCTGAAATTCGGGACGGTTATCGGTCTTAGCCGAAAACGCTCTGTCTATGTATTCATAAACGACGTTCATGCCGCTTTTTTCAGCAAATTGACTGCACTCTCGGATCTGACCTTCAATACTTTCTTCTCTTTGATTGTCACAGGAATATCTTGCATAAATTACTGCGTTCATTTTTTCTGCCTCTCACGATTTTTATTTTCAAATTTACTTGTTTTTTTAATATCTGATCTTTGTTTATCCATGTAGTATTTTAGAATATCTGAATAAATAATTTTTGAAAAATAATTCAGCGATGATTCCGATATTTTTTTATATTTTATTTCGACCATAATAAAAAATTTCACCTCTTATCATAAATAAATATTTGTCGAAAATTGTCAATTTTGTTTTATTTATTATATCATAATTGACTATACAATTCAATATAAAGAAAGGGATAATTATGAATAATTCAATAATAAAAAATAGTCCTGATAAGCAGTCAAGATCATAGAACTGTTTATTAAAAACGCTATTTAAAAAATAACTAATCTTAAGGTTTATGATAAATCAAATAAAGGAGAAAAAAATGAAAATTAAAAATCGTTTATCACATGGAATAATTTCACTCAAACTTGAATTTATTCCAACTTTATCGTTTGAAGCACAAGGCGTTTTAAGTCAGATGGTTAATCTTCCGAATTGCGATCACGTAACGGTTAAGCAATTTCATAAGCAATTTCCGGAAGGCAGCATATTGGAATTAAAAAAGGTTTTTGAAGAACTTGAACGTAAAAATTATATTTTTAAAGATTCAAGCGGAGCATATGTTGTAAATAAAATATCACTTGTAAAAAAAATGCACTGGATAGATCCAAGTGATAGAAAGGAATGAATAAATGCCGGTAATTAAACGTTTTGAAATGGGAAACGGTTTTACACATATTGAAAACGATTGCTTGAGAGATATTACTCTTGACATTCAGGAGAGAGGTTTACTGGTAACCATGCTGTCACTACCTGACGGTTGGGATTTTTCAGGATTAGGTTTAGCTTCTATATTACCTTGCGGTAAGTCAAAAGTTTATTCCACACTAAAAAAACTTGAAAAGGCAGGATATCTGCGAAGAACAAGAATAACCAACAAAAAAGGTGTGGTTATTGATTGGAGATATGATATTAGCGGAAGCCCTATCTTTCGTGAAAATCAAGAAATGAACAAAGAAATTATACCAGTTGCTGAAGATCAGAAGATTGGTAAAATTACCAGTTACCGAAAATCGGAAAGTGGAGATAAAAGTCCAGTTACTGAAAATCGGAAAGTGGAGATAAACCCACTTACCGATTTTCCAGATGTGGACAATCGGAAAGATAATCAAATACTAAATAATAAATTACTAAATAATATTAATCAATCTATCAATCAAGATAATATAAATAATATTAATATAAATACATATAGATGCGACGATTTGGATTCGATTGATGAGATTGATATAAAAAACAGGATCGGTTATGAGAAGCTGAAAAATGAATTTGACGAAAAGCAGCTTGATAACATCGTCGGTCTTATGACGGAGACATTCAAGTCGGAAAAGGAGAGAATCAGAATTGCCGGAGAAAATCTTGAAGCACAGCGTGTAAAGGAAAGATTCTCGGCTTTGACGGATAATCATATCCGGTATGTGCTGGAATGCATTCAGAACCAGAGCGGTAACGGAATAAGAAATATCCGCCAATATCTTCTGACGTCCCTTTACAACGCCCCGGTAACGATGGAAAGCTATTATGCCGCAAGGGAACGGCCGGACAAGCCCGATAGGGAAAGCGAAGCTGAACACAGCTACAGCTTGGATGAGATGAAATCCTTTGTAAACCAATTTCAGAATTTTTCGCCATGATTATACAATTGCAAAAAAGTTTTGCACACAATATCGCCATAGAGGCTATCAGCAAGCCTCAGAATCGATTTTAGCACGTTCAGACAGAAAACAATACCCTAAAAATTAAAACGTCTTAAAACAGCCTTATTTTAGCTCTGAGAGCGCATTACGATTTTTGAGACTTGAAATAAAACGCTCACAGAACCGTCTGCAAGGCTCTGTAAGGCGTGAAGCAGCGAAGGGAGTGATAGGATATGCCTGATTCCGGACAGGCTGAGAAGGGCCTGTAATTGCAAATATCGGCTATGCCGAAAAGAAAGGAAGTTGAGAATTTGAAGAAATTTAAAAGATTTTATCAACGGATATTAATGCTGATTACTGCCGCAGCCGTATTGTGTTCGGCGCTGCCTGTACAATTGGCTGTTTCCGCCGCGGGAGTAACAGTCAAGAGGACGGTAACTTACTACGAGGAATACCGCAGACAGAGCGAGCTTAAAATCGGACCTGACGCCGTACTTCACTTTGCAGACTGGGCAGTTATTACGGATTCCGACACAAACGAACCGCTTTACTGCATTGAACCGGGAGCCGATTTGAACAGCGCTGTGGATAAGCTGTCATATTCCGAAGGGACATGGGCAGCATTAACGGGTTCAAAACTGGAACTGCTTGGCCGTGTATTTCTTTACAGCTACACGAAGGGAAACCCAAATGCAAGCGCCGCTTCCCGGCAGCAGTACATTGCAACTCAAATGCTGGTATGGGAGGTTATGGCGGGTCAGCGCGACAGTGATTTCAACAAAATAAACAACGGCTATACTCCGGTAAGCGACCTTTTCAAAAGCGGAAATATGTCTAATCCCTCCGGAATCCAGACCTACTACAACCAGTATGAAAAGGCGATAAAGGATCACAGCAAGGAAGTAACCTGTGCTTTCTTGTACGAATCAGACGCAAACAGCAATATCGCAAAGGTAAACGCGGACGGAACCTACACCTTCACAGACAAAAATAATCAGCTGGGAAATTACGACGTAAATATTACAAACGGTTCTGTAATTTCTCATACCGATTCCCAGCTGAAGGTTAAGATCGACGCTAACAAAAAGGCAAAAATCACCCTTGTTCAGAATAAGGCGAACGCAGAAAACGAACGCAGCGGAGTTTTAGTACTGCTTCGATCCGGCTTGCAGACGATGACTAAAGCTAAAGCCGATCCAAGACAGTATTACGCTTTTGTTACCGGACTTGACACAGGAAATTTAAGCCTTGTGAAAACCTCCGATGACGGAGTAGTGGACGGACTTCAATTCAAAATCACCGGTCCGAACGGCTTTACTACACAGGTAACTACGAAAAACGGCGGTAAAATTGAAATTCCTAATCTTGAACCGGGAAACTATACCGTCGAGGAATTGTATATGCCTGCAAGATATAACAAGCAGAACGCCAAAACCGTAACGGTTACTGCGGGACAGACCGCTTCCGTCAGCTTCAGAAATTCCCTGAAAAAAGGAGCGGTAGCAGTTCGCAAGTCCTCGGAGGACAACAACATCAGCAATATTACCTTTACTCTTAGGGCATATGAATATAATCCGACAGATACGTCTATGACAAAAATCGACATAGTACAGTATGACGAAAACGGAAACAAGAAAGTCTCGTCAGAGCTGAAGGCTGCTGTTCCGGAAACAGGAATAGTCACATGGAATAACCTGCCGCTGTATACAAGCGGCAACAACAGGATTTACTATGAGATTGAAGAAACCGGAAAGCCTTCAAGATTTGCAGACTTAAAGCCTGCCGGAAATTTTCTTGATCAGGGAGATATGAATCTGCTGGATTACAGCTTTACAAACAAGCTGAAACGTTCTGAGATTCTCATCGTCAAGCTTGACGGAGAAACGGGAAAGACAATACCGGCAGCCGGAACAGGCTTTGAAATACTTGATTCCGACGGTAACAGGATTGAATTAACCGATTCGGACGGAAATAAAGTCAGCGTTTTTTACACCGACGAAACCGGAAAAATCAAGCTTCCTGAAAAGCTAACATACGGCACGTACCAGCTGGTCGAAACAGAAGCGCCGGAGGGGTATGTTTTAGACATCGAGCCTGTTGATTTCGCAGTGACTGAGGACGGCGCGGTTGTAACGGTTGAAAAAAATAATTCTCCGCAGAAAGGAACGATTTCTGTAAATAAAACAGGAGAAGCGTTTACAACCGTAAGCAACGATAACGGAGTTTATACGCCTGTTTTTTCCGAAACAAATCTTGAGGGAGCGGAGTTTGAAATTTATGCTGCGGAGGATATATATACTCCTGACGGAACTCTGAGAATCGCCAAAGGCGATTTAGCAGATACGATAATAACCGGATCAGACGGTACGGCTTCATCAAAGGAGCTTTATCTCGGCACATATCAGATTATTGAAACCAAAGCTCCTTACGGTTACGTAACCGAAACCGGCGAACTTCTTGCGACAATAGAGTATGCCGGACAAAACGTTGAAATAACAAACGCAGCCGCAAGCTTCAGTAATAACTATCAGGGCGTAAAGATTTCTCTTGAAAAATATCTTGAGCAGTCTGAAAAATACGGCGTTGGAAGTAACGGCGAATATCTGAATATCGCATTTGGATTATTTGCTGCTGAAGAAATAACGGCGGCTGACGGATCGGTAATTCCAAAGGACGGATTGATTGAAACGGCGTATCTTTCAGAGAACATGACAACCGGATTCAATACAAAGCTTCCGTTTGGAAATTATTACGTTCGGGAAACTTCAACGGACGAGCATTACGTTGTCGACGAAACAAAATATCCCGTTGAATTTTCATACGCAGGACAGGAAACGTCCGTGCAGGAGATAGCTGTAAACGACGGAGCCGCGATTGAAAATATTCTGAAAAAAGGAAGGATAAACGGACTAAAGACTGACGCGGACGACGGTACGGTTCTTGAGGGCGCTGTCATTGGTATTTTCAGCAATTCTGAAACAGAATTTACCGAGAAAAACGCGATCGATACCGTTATATCAGACAAGGACGGAAAATTCAGTTTTGAGGACGTCGTTTTCGGACAATATCAGATTGCAGAAATCGAATCTCCGGAAGGATACGTACTTACGGAAGAAGTATATCCGGTAACGATTTCAAAGGACGGAGAAACAATTTCAGTCGAGATAGAAAATGAAAAAATTCGAGGAAACGTAAAGCTTGAAAAAGCAAGTTTAATTAATCCTTCACAAAAGCTTTCAGGCGCGGTTTTTGAAATTTTTGCAGATATAAACGGCAATGAAAAATTTGATAAAGGAACCGATAAATCCTACGGGTACCTGAACGAAACAGAAACGGGAGTATATCGGCTGGAAGGCGTCGAATACGGCGGATATTTTGTAAAGGAAATCAAAGCTCCCGACGGGTTTGCCGCTGATGAAAATTATTATTATTTTGAAATAAGAAATCAGGATGAAACAGTTGAAATCAGTAATGATGACAGCGAAAAATTTCTCAACGACGTTATCCGCGGAGATGTTGAAGGTCTGAAAATAAATTCAGACAGTGAAACGGCGTTAAGCGGGGCGTTGATAGGTCTTTTTACAGCAGATGAAACAGAATTTACCGAGAAAAACGCAATAGAAACGGTAAACTCCGGCAAAGACGGTTCGTTTGCCTTTAACGATATTATTTACGGTAAATACAAGATTGCTGAAATCAAAGCTCCTACAGGTTTCGTGCTTTCTGATAAGGTTTATCCCATAAATATTTCTGTAAACGGTATGATAATTGAAATTACAATTGAAAACAAACCGATAAAGGGTAACGTTATGGTTGTAAAGCATGATTCTGAAAAACCTGAACAGATTCTTAAAGGCGCCGTATTTGCAGTTTATCAGGATACGGATTCGGATAAAAAATACAGCGGTACGGATAAGTTTATCGGAAATCTGACAGAAGCGGCAGGAGTCCATGAATATAAGGATTTGCTTTACGGAGATTACCTGCTTAAAGAAATCAAAGCGCCTGAAGGCTATAATGCCGATAATTCATATTATCCTTTTTCAATCAGAAACGACGGAGAAACTGTAAGAATAAGCAATAACGGCGATGATAAGTTTTCAGAATTTTTACCGGAAAGTTCATCAGTCTTAACGGTGAAGATCTGCTTTATTCTATGCTTGTAGGAATAATAGTTTTAGCTTTGATTTTCGCTCGTGCGCCAAAGAAAAAATTCCGTACCGGAGAAGAACACGGCTCTGCAAAATGGGCGGATAAATATGAAATTGAAAAATTTCAGGATAAGAATTTCCGTAACAATTGTATATTAACCGCCACAGAGGGGCTGACAATGAAAGACTATATCGGAAATCCCACAAACGGACGAAACAAAAATATCCTTATAATAGGAGGTCCGGGTACGGGAAAAACAAGATTTGTTGTTTTGCCGAATCTTATGCAAATGCATTCAAGCTATGTTATAACCGATCCTAAAGGCACGATACTTCCCGATATAGGCAGCCTTCTTTATAGGAAAGGTCATTATAAAATAAAAGTTTTGAATCTTGTCAACATGAAAAAATCAATGCATTATAATCCTCTGGCATATTTACACACAGAGCTTGATGTTTTAAAATTTTCAGAAATGCTTGTTGATTCTACTCAGTCGAAAGACGCAAAAAGGGATTTCTGGGTAGACGCTGAGAAGCTTCTGTATTCTGCCGTTATCGGCCTTATAATCTTCGAGGCTCCGGAAGAAGAAAAGAACATGAATACTCTTATTGAGATAATAAACGCTTCAAAAACAAGTGAGGACGAGGGCTATGCCAACGCCGTGGACATGCTTTTTGAGGAGCTTGAACAGAAAGATCCGCGCCATTTTGCCGTGCGACAGTATAAGAAATACAAGTTAGGCGCAGGTAAATCGGCTAAGTCTATACTTCTTAGCTGCGGTGTAAGGTTAGCGCCGTTCGATATCAGGGAGGTAATGGATCTTATGTCATATGATGAAATAGAATTGGATAAGCTGGGAGACGAAAAAACTGCATTATTTGTTATTACTTCGGATACCGATCCGTCTCTCAACTTTATAGCTTCATTCCTGTATACTCAGATGTTCAATTTGCTGTGTACAAAGGCAGACGACGAATACGAAGGGAAACTGCCGATTCCGGTGCGGTGTATATTCGACGAATTTGCAAACCTTGGAAAAATACCTCACTTTGAACAGCTTATAACAACGATTCGTTCAAGAAAAATATCCGCATGTCCTATTTTGCAGACAAAATCTCAGCTGAAAGCAGTTTATAAGGATTCGGCTGAAACTATTGCAGGCGGATGTGATTCTACGATTTTTCTCGGAGGACAGGAAAAGTCTACCTTAAAGGATATGACAGAGCTTCTCGGCTCTCAGACGATAGATATAATCACTTCGTCTAAAACATATGGAAATCAGAAAAGCTCTACAACAAACTTTCAGAAAGGAAACAGAAAACTTCTTGACGAAGCGGAGATATTCAAAATACCCGGTGAAAAATGTATATTAACAATCAGAGGCGCTAATCCGTGGCTGTCTGATAAGTACGATATAACAAAGCACCCTAATTATAGGTATCTCGGAAGCTTTGACAAGCGGAACAAATTCAACGTACAGAAATACATAATGAAAATGCGGTCTAATGCTGATTTTAAAATAAATGATAACGATACCGTAACGGAAATAAAAGAAAATTCGCCAATGGCGAATTAAAGGAGGAATTTAAAATGGAAATCTGGACTAAGGGAGTAGAAATATTCGGAGACATAGTTTTTTTAGCCGGTTTGTTTATATTAGCGTATAACGTTATCGTAGCATTTTCGTCGCTGAATTCTCAGAATGCGGAAGCCAAGAATCATGCGGGACTGGGAATGGCAGCCGGCGCCGGCGTAATGCTGGTCGGAAAAACTTTGATACCTATGATTGCAACTTCAATAAATATATCATAAGGGAGGAAACAGAATAAATGGATATAGCAGGCGCGATATCCGACGCTATTGCCAATTTGCTCCGTCCGGCTGTAAAGGTTCTGCTTGAAGGCATGTTTGGAATAATAAACGACAGCGTAGGCTATGCCGGTAAGGAATTGTCAAAGGACCCGGAAACATGGAACGGCGGAATGTTTTCTTTACTTCGTAATGTTTCAATAAACGCAGTTGTTCCCATTGCCGTAATAATTTTAACGTTAGTAGTCTGTTATGATCTTATATCGTCATTTATTGATAAAAGTACGCGAGACATAGACGTTGAAATTGTTATCAAGTTTGTTTTTAAGGCGTTTATCGGAATATTTATCCTGAATCATACTTTTGATATTACAATGGGAGTATTTGCAATGGGGCAGAATGTCGTAAACAAGGCAATTGAAATATTCGGAGATTCTTCGGTAATTACTGCGGATTTATATAACGCCTATTCTCAGCAGATAGAAGATATGGGGGCCGGAAGCCTTTTTGTTGCAGTAATTGAAATGGGATTTGTAAATATTATATCCCTTGCCGTATCCGCTGCCGTAATGGCGGTTACAACTGCACGAATGATAGAGATATATATTTTTTGTTCAGCAGCGCCTATCCCCTTTGCAACCCTTACCAACAGAGAATGGGGCAGCGTGGGAACAAATTATATAAAAAATATATTTGCTCTGTCGTTTCAGGCGTTTTTCATGATGATATGCGTCGGACTTTATTCAGGATTGGTCAATAATATAGTGATTTCAAATACCGATTCCTTAAATTTTTCACTTATGAAATGTATGGCTTTAAGCTTGGTACTTATATTTATGCTGTTTAAGTGCGGCAGCATTTCTAAATCCATATTTAACGCGCTTTAAATTAAAAGAAGAAAGACGATTCTTATAAATAATTCGCCATTGGCGAATTTGGAATAAAGGAGAAGAAGTATTATGAAAATCAGAAAAATGATTACTGCTTTTGCAGCGGCTTTGGTTTTATCAATCACATTTGCGGGATGTAACCAGGCGGAAAGAGTTTCCTATAACTTATCTAAAGAAGCTGATAATTTCAACGACATAAGGCAGGTTACGGTGATTAACTGCATAGAGGGAGACATATTGTTTCAAATGACAGGCAAGATGTCTATCACAGCAGATACGTCAGATAATCAGCTTGAAATTATTGTGGAGGACGAAAACGGAGAATATAAGAAGCACTTTATCGGCCTCAGCAATAACGTTACCTATGTAGTTGAAGATATTACTTCGGAAGACGTCAGCAACTATAAATATACGCTTAATTTTAATCCTGATATGTGGATTCCCTTTAACGCGGAAACAATAGATTAAAATTAATTCGCCAATGGCGAATTGGAAAGGAAAAAGATAAATGGAATATAACGATGAGTTTTTGAAAACCCTCAGAGTTAATGTCAATCCGGACAACATGGAAAACAGTCCGGATAGCGCAGATTTGGCGACTAACGAAAATGAAGAGGAATATCTCGCAAATCCAAAGGGATTTTTGTCCTTGATTATAGAATCAAAGATAGAAAACCAACTGAATAAGATAGACATCCTTAATGAAAAGATTTCGGTTTTGCAGGATAAAATCCAAAGACACTACGGTAAAATTGACAAGCTTAAGACTAAAATCGTAAAGCTTGAAAAGCAGAGTCAATTCCTTGAAGCTGTTGCGAGGGCATACCCAAAGCTGTCAGAAATCTTGAAAACTAAAATAGATAAGAATCGGGAAAAAATATCAAGTATAAAAAATGAGAAAATCCCCTGTCGGCTTGATAAGATAGATAAGCATAACGCCTCTATAAAGAAGCTTGATAAAAAAATTGAAAAGCGAAATCTGAAAATAAAGACTTATGAGAATATTCAAAACTATTTTGACAGCTTTTCAATCAGTAATTCAGAGCAGCGGCATGATAACTTTATATCCTGCCTGAAATCAATGAATAATTCGGCTGTTTTCAAAACGCAAAATAAGCTTGAGCGTAATATCTTAAAATTAGAAGAGCTGAAAGAAAAAACACAGTTTCTTTGTAAAAATACGCTTAGAACAGATAAATCCACAAGAGACTGGATAGAAGCCAAAACGGAGAAATTTGAAGGCAAAATTTCGAGCCTTGAGAACAAAGTAAAATTACAGACTCAAAAGCTTGATAAGTACATGCAGCTTAATACGGATATGAACAATATCAATTCAAATTTGCCCATGGAACATAATCATCAGATTGAGGATATTATGAATAAAAATGAAGCCGACTTACCTTCTCTGTCAGAGCTTGCGGCAGAAAATATATCTTCCTCATTACTTGCGGATAAGATGGCTGACAGAATTTTAACGAATAATGCTGATATTATACGCGATACCTTGTCAAAAACTAAGGATATCAGAGTTGAAAAAAGTATTGAATCAAGTTCAAGGATTAATGCCGCTGAAAAAAATCAGATAAAAATATTAGAAAAGAATAATACTGCCGAGAAAAAGCCCTCACTTTTAAATAAGCTTAAAGAAAATGAAAAGACCGTTAAGCAGAAGCCTGAAAAACAGAAACAAAAATCCGTTGACAAGGAACAGCTTGCAATATAAATTCTCCAATGGCGAAAAAAGGTCTTTGCCCAAGCAAAGACCTTATAAATAAATATCACGGCGGTGTCCTATATTTAATGCTGTAATAATGAGCTTATCATCTTCAATGATACAGATCAGTCTATAATCACCTATTCTGTATCTCCATTGACCGCTTCTGTTAGCTGTCAGCCCCTTGCCGTGCTGACGGGGATTATCACAATTGACTAAATTCTTATCAATCCACGCTTTAATCATACGTTTAGTATAGTTATCGAGTTTTTTGAATTCCTTATCAAATTTAGGCGTAGTTTCTATTTTGTATTTCATAATTCAAGCTCATCCCATAATTCTTCTATAGGTCTGCTCTTTTTACCGCTCTTTACATACTCATTATATGCTTCGTCAGCAACGGCAATATCGAATTCTTCTTCAATTTTTTCAAATAACGCTTTCTTAAAGGCTTCGCCAACAGAAATAGAGTGAATTTTGGCATAGCTGTCTACCAATTTTCTTTCTTCTTCTGTTAATCTTATTGAAAATGCCATAATATCAGCCTCCTTCTGTAGTACATTATACTACAAATAATGTACTTTGTCAACACCAATTTAGAAATTCGCCAATGGCGAATTGGAAAGGAAAAAAATGAATTCCAATTATAATTATACAAACGGAGACAATTGCCATTATAATTTTTACGTTATAGCCTTTGATTCCCAAAACGAGTATAAAAATTACGGCGATATGAAAGCGGATCTTACTTTTTCAGAAGCCCGCGCCGAGTATAAAAAGGCTGTTTCAGAAAACCCAAGGCATGTAAACACCATGCTTGGAGTAAGTTACATGACAGACAGATACGACCTTGAACCCGCCGGCGCGGGCGCGGTCGACTTATTGCAGCATATAGACGGACAAACCCGGCTTTCGTCAGATTATGCAAAGAATCCCGTGCTGAAAAATGAGAGCTTAATAAAAACCAATGTAATTAATATTCTGAAAAAGGATATTGAAAAGCAAAAAGATTATTCGCTTACGGATAAAGATAAAAGGCCGGCTGAAAAAAGTACCGGTTCTCTTATCGGAAAGCTGCGCCGGAATGAAAATAAGCTTAAATCTCATAATAGACCTGATGTAAGCGTTGAAAATCAAAGAATTATATAAAATTCGCCATTGGCGAATTAAGAACTGAGGCGAAATAATGTATATACAATTTTCAAAGGATATAAATAAAATAAGAAATACGTTTTTCTGGTTTGTTACAGTCAGAGAACTGATCGTCGGCGGAACGTTCACAATAACCGGTTTTATCCTTTATCAGATTTTTAAAAGCCATGTAACCTATCAGTCGGCAGCTTATCTTTTATTTATATATATGTTAATTCCCGGATTTATTCTTTTCTATAATAAAAACGGCATGAAATGCGAAAAGGTTTTATTTTATAAAATCAAACGCCTTATCGGCGGCAAGGTACGTCCGTATAAAACGGAAAACCTTTACGCTCATATAGAAAAGGAAATTAAAAAACAAGAGGTGAAACAAATTGCCGTTTCTTACAAAAACAGTAAAACAAAAAATACCGTCGGTAAAAAAGCTCAGAAGCGCGCTCCCGAAAACGGTTCAGCAAAGCATACCGTTTCTGGACATGAGAAAAGACGGTATATGCATGGTAAAGGGCGATTACTACACTAAGACAATGCAGTTTGACGATATTAATTACAAGCTTGCGTCACAGGAGGAACAGGAAACAATATACGCAAAATACTGCAATTTCCTTAATCATTTTGAACATGACGTTGATATACAGTTTTCTTTCCAGAATAAGATTATTGATATAAAGGAATTCAGCCAATATATAGAGCTTGAGAAAAGAAACGATCAGAAACAGTTTTCCGATATCAGACATGAATATGAAGAAATGCTTCATGATCAGCTTGAAAAGGGCAGCAACGGCATTAAGCAAATTAAATATTTGACCTTCGGCGTTCATGAATCAAATTTTAAAAAAGCAAAGATTATGCTTGAAAGAACAGAACTTGAAATAATAAAGATTTTCAAAACTATGAAGGTGACTTCACATACTCTTAACGGCTATGAGCGCCTTAAGCTGCTAAAAGAAAGTATGCACCCATGCGAAAACGTTCCGTTCAGCTTTGACTGGAAAAGACGTTATCAGTCGGGAATGTCCGTTAAGGATTACATTGCTCCTACTTCTCTTGATTTCGGCAGACTCAGAAACTTCAGAATGGGAAGCGCATACGGCGCGGCATATTACATATATATAGACGCGGCCGAAATTTCCGATCGTATCATTGAGGATATTATGGCTATTGACAGTAATATTCATATAAATATTCACACACATTCAATGGATCAGCAGAAGGCATTGAGATTTGTCAGTAAAAAGCTTACCAACGCCAACGAAGTAAAGGTACGACAACAGCAGAAGGCTATGGAGAAAGGTCATGACGGGGATATCCTTTCTATGGATTTAATTAACGATATTACCGCTGCCCAGAACGTATATCAGGATTTATCAAGAAGAAATAACCGATTCTTTATTACCACGCTGCTTGTTACGTCTTATTCAAAGAATCCGTCCGAGCTGTCCGGTATTGAAAGAGATATTTCCGCTGTTTTGCAGAAATACAAGTGCGAGCTTAGACCTCTTGACGATATGCAGGAGGAGGGGGCGATGTCCTCGCTGCCTATAGGAATAAACAAGGTTGAAATAAACCGCTGCTTTACGACAATTGAGCTTGCGGCTTTTATGCCGTTTACAACTCAAGAGCTTTTCATGCCGTATTCAACCTATTACGGTCTTAATTCCATTTCAAACAATATGATTCTTCTAAACAGAAAGTCTTTAAAAAGCGGAAACGGTCTGATCTTAGGACTGCCGGGCGGCGGAAAGTCGTTTGCGGCAAAGCGCGAGATACTCGATACGTTTTTCAGAACCTATGACAATATTATTGTCTGCGATCCCGAATCGGAATATGTGGCTCTTACCGAAAAGTTAGGCGGCGCGGTGGTAGATATTTCCGCGACTTCAAAGAATCATATAAATCCGTTCGACATAAGTCTGAAAAGCTATGAAAAGGGCGACGATCCAGTTGCCGTTAAATCACAGTTTATACTGTCCGTGTGCGAAGCCGCTATCGGAGAAATAAGCGCCGGAGAAAAATCAGTGATTGACCGCTGCGTAAAAAAAATATATGATAAATACTTTCTTAATCCTGTTCCGGAGAATATGCCTATTTTTGAAGATTTGTACAACGAACTGAGAGATACGGAAAGCAAGCACGCGCAGAATGTCGCGGACGGTCTGGAGCTTTATGTAACAGGTTCTCTCAGTATTTTCAATCACAGAACCAATATTAATATAGATAATCGGGTAGTATGCTTTGATATAAAGAAGCTTTCCGAACATCTGCATAAAATAGGAATACTGATTATAACCGACTTCGTCTGGAACAAGGTGTCGGACGGACGGGACAGAAAGAAATACACATGGTATTACATAGACGAATTTCACAGAATACTTGAAGATAAGCTTACAGCCGTTTATACAAAGGATATGTGGAAACGATTCAGAAAATGGAATGCTCTTCCCACGGGGATTACTCAAAACGTATCCGATTTTCTTATTTCTCCTCAGGCTGAGAGCATACTACAGAATTCGCAATTTGTATATATGCTTGAACAGGCTTCCGGCGACAGAGATATTCTTGCGGCACAGCTTAATATTTCTCCTCAGCAGCTTGAGTATGTAACAGATTCGGAAGAAGGCGAAGGACTTATATACTTTAACGGTACGATTATTCCGTTTAAGGACAGGTTTCCTAAAAATACGCAGATATACAAGCTTATTACTACAAAAGCTTCAGAGGACTTTGCATAAAAAATTCGCCGTTGGCGAATTTAAGGGAGTGAGCTGTTGGCAATTAACAAAGACGCCGTTAAAAGGGCGCAGAGAAAAAGAATATATCAGAAAAATAAAAACAGCCGGCTGAATAATATTAAAACTGCCGGAGCGTTATATGCGGTCAAAACAGCGGAAAAAAGCAACGAGGACGATAACGCCGGCGTCAACGCGTTAACATCTTCCGCTTCCGCCGGTATCAGGCTGTCGGGCAGAATAAGTCATAGTCCTAAGACCGAAAAAATTGATATGAAGGATGTCAAGCGATCGCTTAAAGAAAGCATAACAAAAAATCTGACTCCCGAAGGAAGATATCTGTCCCACCAGAGAGCGATCAATCAGTCGGTGCGTTCGCAGACGCAGCTTATTAAAAGACCTAAGACTGATTTATATAAGAAAAACCGCCGTAAGCTTTATCAAAGGCTTAAGAATAAATGCAGCGACATTAAAGCTAATGTTATACATAATATAAAGGCTATTCCGGGTAAGGTTAAAAATTGGGCGAAAAAGAAGTTAAAGGATATTGCGCTGAGTTTTCTGAAAGCCGCTTCGGGAATAGTTATAGGTATGTTTTTTATTGTCGTTTTTCCGGTAATGTTTATTATAATGTTTACGGAAACGTCTTCTCCGGGGATCATTTCTGAAACGCTTGCGGACATGCAGTATGCATATCCGGCGGATGAGAACGACATTACCAGAGCTACTATTCATTGGCAGTCTCTCATTATATCGTTAAACAACAGGTATAACAATATACCTAACATGGTAACGGAACAGGGACAGCGTTTTGATTATACAAAAACAGAAAAGTGCGATATAGAGGACGATACCCATAAAATACTGTCGTTTTTATCGGCATATTACCTGAAGTGGGAGTTTAACGACGACGTACGTAATTTTATGACGCAGATTTTCAACGAGATGTACGTTATCGAATACGGCTTTACTTCGGAGCAGAAAACATTGACGTCAATTATAGAGATTAATAAATCAGAACTGCCTTCCCCGCTGCCGGTCAATTATAAGGTTATGTCTGAATATAAGAAATCCGACGGAACAGAAATTGCCGTTGTTTCCGTTTCGGAAATAAAAGAATTTGTAACCCTTAATTATTCTATAAGAGAAAACAAGAACTTTGACGATATAGTAAATAAATATCTCAACGATATTCAGAAGGAAAACTATATCGGATACTATGAAAGAAAAGGCGGAGCAATAAAAGCCTTTTCAAGTCCTTTCGCTTTTGACTGGACAAACATGATAACAAGTCCGTTCGGTTACAGGCAGTGGGACGACGGAAGTACAGAATTTCATAAGGGAGTTGATTTCGGAGCTGCCAACGGTACCGAAATACTTGCCATATCAGACGGCGTCGTAAACGTAGGAACAGGCTGTGAGCATAACTATCCTAAAAACGGAAGCTGCGGCTGCAACGGAGGATTCGGAAATTATGTTGAAATAATCTGCGACGACGGAACGATAATACTTTACGGTCATATGTCGCAGGTTGCCGTAACAAATGGTCAAAGAGTAAAAAACGGTCAGGTTATAGGGTATTCCGGCTGCACAGGCTGGTCAACCGGATTTCATCTGCACTTGCAGATGGTAAAGGACGGCGAGTATATAGATCCTATGACGTTTATCAAGCCTTACAGTCCATAATAAAGGAGAATATAATAATGCAGGATTTTGATAAAAGAATCGAAAAGCTGAAAACTGATGAAAAAAGAATAACAGAAAAGATAAAGGAGTATAACGAAAAAATCTCTGAAATACAAAAAAAGATTGTTGAACTTGAAAATCAGAAAATTGTAACAACGTTTCGCAGTACCGGTTTTTCTCTTGAAGATGTAATAACACACATATCGGCTTTATCGAAGGAAAAGGAAAACGATGATTTTGAAAAAGAATTCGCCGCGCTTGAAGCGGCTGAAAAGGAGAAAGAAAATGAAATTTAAGCTTATTATTCCGATATTACTTTCATGCGCTTACATAGCCGGATCGTCAGTCTGCTTTGCAGCGCCTGCGGTAACAAAGGCTGAAATGTCTGAAACGGAAGCTTTGGAAACGACGCGGACGGAAACAGAGCCTGTTGAAACCGAAACGGTAACGGCGCCTATTACAGAACCTCCGGTTACAACGCCGAGCTATTACGATGAGATTCTTAAGTATGTGGGGGATGAAAACGCTCCCCAGCTTGACGAAAATCTTCAAAACAATGGGTTGACGATAGATAAAAGCGTTATTGATTACAGTCAGAAAAGTATGTATACGATTACTTCCAGAAGCGGAGACGTTTTCTATCTTATAATAAACAGCTCGGACGGAAGCATTTATTTCTTAAATTCTGTGGACACGTCGGACCTTACCGCGTTACTGTCGGAGGATTCGCAGAAGGCGGGCAATGAGATAAATCAATCGGCGCTTGAAAATATACGGCAGACAGAGGCTGAAACCGATATATCGGGAGCAGTGCAGTCTAAGACTGAAACAGTAAATAATAAAAAAACAGATAATAAGAAAAACATACTGTCCACAATTATTCCAATCGCCGTTGTAGGAGCAGCTACCGCAATTATTATATATATAAGACGGAAGAAAAATAACAGAGCCGCATACGACGACGACTTTCTTGAAACGCCGCAGGAACAGGAATCGGAATCAAACATAATTCCGTATAATGAAGCTGAAACGGAGGAACAGGAATCCGTTCAGACTGAATCCGAAAATGAACCGACGGAAGCTGAAGAAACCGTACAGCCCTATATTGACAGCGATGATTTTGAAGAAACAGAGGAAAACGTATAAGTTTGTAAGGAAATAGTTATGAAAAATATAAAATCAGCTCAAGTAAAAAAGATAGATAATGTAGGAAGAATTCAAATTCCTAAATATATGAAGAATAATCTTAAAATAAAGAACGGCGATTACGTTGAAATATACGAAAACGGCAATGAAATTATAATTAAAAAGCATAACGTTTCATGCGTTTTCTGTGAAAACCTTGATTCCCTGACAGCGTTTCGGGATAACTTCATATGCCATGAATGCATGGACAAACTAAAAGGTATATAAAATTCGCCAATGGCGAATTCACATAAGTATTAAGAATAAATGACGATTTCTTTTTTCGAAGTTTATAAGTCAGGGATTAAATTTATTAATTCGCATTCATAAAACTTATATCCATTAATATTTACACAGCTATGCGAAGAAGTTAATGGATCATCTAAAAGCCGTATATAACTATTGCGCATAAAAAGTATTTCCTGTTCAATAGATCTTCCTATTATGTTGGGGATATACATTCCCGGCTCGTCCTTAGAAACATAAATACGCAGCAAATGACCATAATTATTTTCTATTGGATATTTGCTAAGTAAGCTGGTACTTAAAAATCCGCATTCTTTAGCACATCCGCCAGAATTAAGATCAGCTTTATTTAATGCATCCATAAAGGTATCGTCTACAGTTCGATACACTATAATGTTTTCAGGTATTCGGGGGGCAAATAGAATAGAAAATTCTAAAATTTTCATCATAGTTTTTAAGAAATTTAGTCTATTGTCTGATAAATCAGGTATAGTAATATTTCGTAAAATAGAATTCATTTCTTTATGAGCATAACCGCAATAATAATCTAAAGCAACAGCTTCATTAGTTTCATAATAGTTTTGAAGTATATTAATATTCTTTTTGTATTCTTCAGCCCATTTCCCGTAATATTCATTTCCCCATGCATTAGCTTCTTCTACTGAAAAAAATTCACGGTAAGAAGATTTGTCAAGATTCATTTGATTTCCACCCAATTATTTACATATTTTTAAAAATATTATACTACTTTAAGGAGTGTTTGTAAATGGCTAAAGATAAATTTTCTGTCAATCTTAAAAATTTAAGAAATGAAAAAGGAATTACGCAAAAACAGCTTTCAGATATCCTACAGGTCAATCAAAGAACGATCGCACATTTAGAAAGTAATTACCGCCGCCCCAGTTACAATTTACTTATTGCAATTGCAGAATACTTTAACATTTCTATTGATTATCTTGTCGGACGAACTGATAATTCAAAAATATATTCGCCAACGGCGAATTATAAAGGAGAGACTGAAATAAAAAGCTCAAATGAAAATTTTGAAAAAAAATCTGCTTTTATACAAAATAGCTTTAAACTGCCGTTATTTAATGATGAAATGGAAAAAGAATTGAAGCATATTACGGATTGGATTTGTACACAGCAAATTTCTGAAATTTTTATTAATATCATTAATGATATTATTATGGAAGCTATACAAATAAATAAGGAATTATGTATTAATATTGATTTTAATGAATGTTTAATTAATTCTAAATTAAAATATGGATATGACATAAGTAATTTAAATTATTTTGCAAAAATTTCAAAAAGGGCTTTTACTGCTGTAAATAAAAAAATCAAAACTATAAATTTCGAATTTTCTGCTAAAAGGCCTTTTTTTACAAAGCATACGGAAAATGTTGTGCGATATTCAGTGCGAAAAATATTTTATTTAAATTCAAATAATGATCTGTATAAAAACTTTTTACATACATTTCTTTCGGAACTATATAGAGCCAATGATTTTTTAAGGGGCGGTGTAGATTGGCTTGATGAAGATGATTTAGAAAGAATAATGAAGATGAAATAGAAAATTGGCTTGATGAAAATAAGGATAAAACAGACAAGAAATAAATTCATGTTTAATAAGGTTTGAAAAAATTGAAATAAATGAAATTCGCCAATGGCGAATTGTAAAGGAGTGAATAACATAAATAGTTCAAATGAAAATTTTGAAAATAAACCCGCTTTCATACAAAATAGCTTTAAACTGCCGTTATTTAATGATGAAATGGAAAAAGAATTAAAGCGTATTTTCGATTGGATTATTATTCAGCAAATTTCTGAAACTATAATAAACGGCATTAATCAAATTATTACGGTATCTATACCTATACAGGTGAATAAAAAATTATGCGCGAATTCTGATTTTAATGAATGTTTATATAATATAGCGTTAAAAGGCCGTTATGACGTAAATGAGTTGAATATCGTTTCAAGAAAAGAGTTTTTTGCTGTTAATAAAATAATTAGAATTATTGATTTCAGATTATCCGCTAAAAAACCAATTTTTACAAAACATACATCAAATTTTATATTGTATTTAATGCGTCAACTACAGGAAGTAACTAAAACAAATAATAGTTTGTATTGTGCCTTTTTGTACCGATTTCTTTTAGAATTATATAAAACTGATATTTTAATCAAGGAAAATAATTAGGTAATATTCGTAATCATTTAGTAATCATATTTATTATGTTAATAACCAAACTTGTAAGTGTAGCCAGAGAAACAAAAAAAGCAACTAAAGCAAGTACTATTTTCCAGAATCTTTTTATAATCTCTGATTTCCCTTTTGCACCTTTGATTATTGTATATATAACATGATACATCACATCTATATAATATCTTGCTATAAAAAATGTTAATGTGGATAATGCTATAAAATAAAGAAATAAAACTATTGAATGTTTGTGTATATTTTTTATAATTTGACTAAATAAAATTATATCAGTTGTTATACCTAAAGTAGATACACTGAATTTTAGCATTCCTTTGGCGAAATTATCAATATATGATGACTTGAAATTTGGATAGGAAAATATACCAAAAACTATTACAATACTTGATAATATAGTGATACCAGATGAATTTCCTATTGTAGCTAATGCAAAGATTAACGCCCCAACAATAAATAAAGCTAAAGAGAAACTATATGACCAATGATTCTCTCCTTTATAATAGTTATTTAATATAGATTTTATCTTTTTAAACAAATCGTTTCCTCCTTGCCTTTTATATCCAATTATATCAGAATTAAAAGAAAAAATCAAATAAGAGGTGAAAATGATGTTAATAAAAGAATTGTTAATTAATATAATCGTTACCGGAGCTGTTATGGGATCATTAACGCTTCTTCTTAAGCTTAAAGATAAATTTGAAAATTGGCTTGATGAAGATGAAAATAAGGATAAAACAGACAAGAAATAAATTTATGTTTAATAAGGTTTGAAAGGACGATGAAAATATGGTTAAAACCAATGATTTTTCAAGCGACTCTACATTTAATCCAACTCCGCATAAGCTTGTAATAGCCGAAAAACCGTCGGTTGCAAGAAGTATTGCAAACGTACTCGGAGCTTCAAATAAAAAAAAAGGCTGCCTTGAGGGCAACGGATATATCGTTTCATGGTGCGTCGGACATCTTATCGCTCTTGCCGAACCGGAAGCCTACGACGTTAAATATACTGTAAAACCGTGGCAATTGGATACATTGCCGATACTCCCTCAAAAGTGGAAATTCAAGGTAATTGAGGAAACAAAGGAGCAGTACGGCATTCTTAAATCGCTTATGCAAAATGAAACCGTTTATGAAATTATATGCGCCACCGACGCCGGAAGAGAGGGAGAATGCATATTTCGCTATGTATACAAGCTTGCCGGCTGTAATAAGCCTGTAAAAAGATTATGGATATCCTCTGTCGAGGAATCCGACATACGTCAGGGATTTGATAATCTGAAAGACGACAGAGAATATGATAATCTTTACAGTTCAGGCTTTGCAAGAGCCAAAGCGGACTGGCTTGTCGGAATGAACGCTACCCGTCTTTTTTCAGCGGCTTCCGGAGCGTTTTTGTCTGTCGGGCGTGTTCAGACTCCTACGCTTGCCATGATCGTAAACCGTGAAAATGAAATCAATAGTTTTCAGAAACAGAAATATTATACGGTTGAGCTTAACTGCGGAGCATTTTCCGTCTGCTCTGAAAAAATAACGGAGCTTTCATCAGCACAGAGAATTCAGAAAAATACGGACGAAAATACGGCATTTATAAAATCAATCGTCACAGAAAATAAAAAGGTAAAACCTCCTGAGCTGTTCGATCTGACAGCTTTGCAGAAAACCGCTAATATTTCGCTTGGATATACGGCGCAGCAAACATTAAATTATGCTCAGAGCCTGTATGAAAAATCCATTATTACATATCCCAGAACAGACAGCAGGTATGTCAACGCAAGTATGAAGGACAAGCTTTTTAAGCTTACGAAAGGCGCGGCGGATATTATGAATATCTGTTTTGAAAGCGATTTCAAACCGGATATTGATAATGTGATAAATGACAAAAAAGTGTCGGACCATCATGCATTGCTGCCTACTATGTCAGCGTTTGATAAGGATAAAACAGATATTGTACCGGAAGCTGAAATGAAGCTCTTAAAGCTTATCTGCGCCCAGCTTATATACGCCGTTTCTCCGGCGCATATATTTGAAGCGGCAACCGTTACTGTAAGCTGTGCTGATATCCGCTTTACTGCTCAGGGTAAGAAAATAACAGAAATGGGCTGGAAGGGATATCAGACAAGGGTACTTCCTAAAATAACAGGAAAAGAAATTACCGTACAGGAAAGGATTTTTCCGGATATTACAGAAGGGCTTGTATTTGAAAACGTTAAAAGCAGAATAAACGAGCATTGGACTTCGCCGCCTAAAAGGTATACGGAAAGTACCTTGTTGGCCGCAATGGAACGTGCGGGAAATGAGGATTATGAAGACAAAGCCTCTGAAAAGAAAGGCATAGGCTCGCCTGCTACCCGTGCGGGAATTATTGAAACCATAATAAAGCGAGGATATGTTCAGCGTACCGGTAAAAGTCTTGTACCCTCCGCAAAAGGAATCAGTCTTGTAAACACAGTACCTGAAGAAATAAAATCTCCTAAGCTTACTGCTCAATGGGAGGAAAAGCTTCAGGCAATTGAAAAAGGAAATATGACCTCCGGAGAGTTTATGAACGGGATAGCAGGGTTTGTATGCGGGCTTATTCAGAAATATTCAAATGCCGACATCAGCATTAGCCGAAAGATTTTTGGAAAGTGTCCTAAATGCGGCGGGAACGTAGTCGAATATTCCAAAATGTACGGCTGTGAAAAGGGAAAAAGCTGCGGTTTTAAAATCTGGAAAACCATATCGGGAAAAAGCCTTCCTGAAGGCGCCGTATTATCGTTGCTTGATCTCGGACGTACCGCAAAGCTCAAGGGATTCAAGAAAAAAGACGGAAAAGGCAAATTCGACGCGATTCTGGTTATGAACGATGATTTTACCCTGTCTTTTAAGTTTAAGTAATTCGCCAATGGCGAATTAGAAAGGAAAAAATGTGATAGAACAGTTTAAATCGCTGATATATATATCTGACGATGAAAGAAAAAGTTTGCAAAATGATGTTTATAATTCTACCTTACTGCAATGTCCTGATTTACCGGGGTCAGATTCTTTTGAATTTGAATTTAAATACAATCTGATGATTAAAGAAGGATATAGATTATTTAATTTGGTTTCTGAAAAGTTTGGATATAAATTATGGAGTAATAAAGCATGGAGAACGAAAACATGTGAATTAAAATGTCCATTCGGAGATATTTGTAAAAAATATATTGTGAAAATAGATAATAATAAGTTATGTTATGGTCAATTGTATTTTAAAAAAATAAATGAAGATAAATTGATTTATATGACTAAATATAATTCTATAAAAATTATAAGACCTAACGGAAATATATTTATTGATTTAAATAGTATAAATTATGATAAACAAATATTATCGGATTTCTTTTTTGAATATGAGTGGTTCATTTGGTGGTTTGGAGACCTCAGAGAGAATAATAAAATAAATGGTTATAATGTTATATCCTGTTTATAATACATAAATCTGAATGAATTAATTTTCCGTTTTTAAAAAAGCCATTTTTCTTCAGTTTGGCTGCAAATGAAATATATACATTCTTAACCTTTACATCAGTTTTTATATTATAAAGATTCATCAAATATGTTGCGACAATTTTGGTCATAGATAAACTACAAATATAATTACCGTTTTTCTTATTAATTTTTAACATATAAAAATTTCTGTCATTTTCAATTGATATTCTTTCGATTAGTATTAAATCAACATTTCCGTAAAATAATTTAAAAACTTCAAAATCATCATCATCAAAAATTGAAGTAAGCGATTTATTTGGAATTTGATGTATATTACGTTTTTCCTTAATATCCTTATCAGAAATTTTGTCAATCGAACAATTTTCTTTTATTACTTTAATTAAAAATGGGTTTTCTGATTCTATACAATTATTAAGCATTTTATTAATTAACTTTTGAAGTTTATTTTTTATAAATTTGTGTGTTTTAGTATCCTGACAAAAGTCGTTAAAAATATTAGATTTAACAGGTTCAAAACCATGGTAGCAATTATTTTCATGCTTTTGCTTTGGATAACCTCTCAAATAATATTTACCGGTCTTATAACTCATTACCAGCGTAAGTTGTGGTTTAAAACACTCCGGACAAAACAGATTACCGGAATAAGTTTCATAAAAAACTTTTGGTTCTGATTCTATAATTTCTGTTAGATATTCAATGTTAAGCTTTATGTATTGATTTAAATTTGAACGGAAAGCAGCTTCATAATATTTATTATTATTCAAATTACAAACTCCTTAAACTTATTTGTTTAAATTATATCATATTGAAATTCTAATGTCAAAATATGCTAATTGGCCAATGGCGAATTAAATAGAAGGTGATAAAAATGATAGAAAAATTACTGACATCATATCGTGAAAAGCTCTGTGCACAGGAAATAATGCTTGTAACTAATTTGTATAATGCTTCAAACGATATAAAGGCAGCTGAGCTGTTGGCGGACAGGCTTTCTGTAAAAGGATATGGATTAGCTTTGAAAAGAGCAAGCCCTGTTGATGTGGAATATGTAAGCGATGAGATTATAAAGTACGATATAGCGGATATGATTAATAAATCTGTAAAATATATAAATTCCTACTCATTTGAGATAAGGGACGAACTTATCAGCTTTTACAAAAAGAATAAAAGTATGGAACAAAATAAGTTTATCAGCGGACTGAAAAATATATTAGGTTTGAATTCCGATTATCAATTGAAAAAAGCTGTTGAAAGTAAAAGCGCAGTTAATGTACGGAAGCCTAAAAAGCCTTCTCTGCTTGGTAAGCTAAGAAAATATGAGAAAATTATTCAAGAAGGATTAAGACAATAAAAAAATTCGCCAATGGCGAATTAGAAAGGACGAACAATGAATATTTTTCAGGAAATAAAAGAAAGACTGTCGTTAAAAGATATAGTCCGCGCTTATGGAATAGAGCTGAATCGAAGCGATATGTGTATATGTCCGTTTCATGCTGAAAAAACGGCAAGTATGAAAATATACGATAAAGGCTTCAGGTGCTATGGCTGCGGCGAGGGCGGAGATACTATCGAATTTGTACGTAAGTACTTCAATCTGAATAACACACTTGAAGCGGCTCATAAAATAAATGAAGATTTCAGTCTTGGAATTCAGACGGATAAACGGCCTACAAAATCAGAGGTCAAGTCTGCTCAATCAGTCGTTCAGAAAAGAATAGAATTTGAACAGAAGGACAAGCAGGCGTTTCAGATTTTTTCAGAGTATTTCAGCGTACTTCGAGATTACAGCAAATTAGCGCCTTAAACGGAATATGAAGTACCAGATAAGCGCTTTATAGAATATCTTCAAAATTTTGAACAGATTGATTATACTTTGAACCGTCAGATTGAGCTTATGCATAATCCGATAAACGAACGTATGGAATTTCTGAACGATAATCAAGATTACATAGTTAAAATAGCCGAACGGCTGCTTGAAATACGAAAAGATAGGGATACGGAAAAAACGCATACAATTAAAAATAACCCTGATCAGGTAAGGAATGATAACGCAGTAAAACCAAATTATAAGATAATCGGAAATACGCCATATAAAAGTATTCAGGATAAGGCGTATCTTAAATACGGCAGCGCATTTTCAAAACAGATAGAAAACTCGCTCAATGCTACGGGGATAAAGTTTTCCGGAAAGATGTGCGGCAAGCTTACCACTTTTACAGTAAACAGACAAGATTTGAATACGGTCAGAGCTATTGCCGCTAAGGAAGCTGAAAGATTTACAGGAATTAATAAGCCGCAAATAATACCTGCGCAAAAACAAAAGACCGCCGGTATTAAGCGGCAGCCTCAAAGTAATGAAATGATACTATAAATTAATCTTCATAATGTCCTTTGCATGAGATAATCCATAAATTCCCGTTGTCTATATTATATACAAGTCTATTTGCATGATCGATTCTTCTGCTCCAAGCTTTACGATGCTTTAAAGGTTCAGGATGACCTATTCCGGCAGATAGACCGTTTCTTTCGATATCTTTAACAAGATCATTTATTTTCCTGATGATTTTTTTATCCTGCTGTTGCCAGTACAGATATTCATCCCATGCACGGTCTGACCATAACTTATTCATCTTCGTCAACCTCAATTAATTCATGAAATTGTCCTTTACCGTCAGACAATTGTTCAATAGCTCTGTCAATTTTGGCAAGATATTCAGCATTTTTCGCCGCTTTTTGCAGGGCGTTCCACTCCTCAAGGCTTATTAATACAACGTTTTTTTCTCCCTTGCGGGTAACGATTACAGTTTCATGCTCATCTGTAACCTTATCACAATAGTTTTTAAGCTGTTCCCTTATTGTGGAATAATTAACTGCTAACATAAAATCATCCTCCATTCATAAGTACGTTATATCGTACAATTTATTGTACCATATTATTTTATGAATGTCAACAAAAAATAATTTATTAAAGGAGTTTTTAATGAAAAAAATATTTATACTTTCATCAGCAATCCTTATAAGCTGCGCCGTATTGCTCGGATGTACTGAAAAGGTCAAGGAAAAGCCGGAAACGGATATTGTAACTGAACCGGAAGATTTAAGCTATGCTAAAACTCCGGAGGAAATGGCGATACGTATTACCGAATCAATAGCGGGATTTGACGAACAGGCATATATTAAATATTTTCCGGAATTTTATGAAAGAAATTCATTTAATACAATAAAAAATTCCTTTTATATGCACTGCCGTTCTGAAGGCCTTGATTATGAAATTAAACGTTCCATAAACGATTTTAACGTGTATATATACACAGACAGGAGAAATGAAGACGGATTTGTATCTGCACTGTCTTTTTTAAAAGACAGTGATATTATAAAGCTGCATATTAAAATGCAGTATGACATCGAAAAAAACGAATATTATGTTACCGACGTTTTTTCAAGCAGTCCTGAGGACCCCGGAACTCCTGAAGATATTATCATAGAACAGGGCGGCAAGCTTATAAATACAAACGATTATTGAAAAAGGAGAAGCTATGAATATAAGCACAGTAAAAAACATTCTTAATAATGAAAAAAAGAAACTGAATACGGACGTTTCAGAATGGCTTTCATTTCTGGAGGTTTCAGCATATCACTATAAGCATTCGGTAGACGATCAGGTTATGATACACGCCTTTAATCCATCTGCAAAGGCCTGCGCCGATATTATGGTATGGACTAACCTGAGAAGAAATACCGTATCAGGAAACAGTATTCCGATTTTAAAAAACGGTAATATTGTTTATCTTTACGACATCGCTCAGACGGAATCCAGGGAGGACGGAAGTTCCGTTAATCCTTGGATATGGTCGGTAGAGGATAAGACCTTAAACGCAAGCTATGAAGGTGCGGTTAGTGGAAATCTGACAGAAAAGTATAGACTTAAATCAGACAAGCTGCCTGATAAGCTCTACGAGCTTTCGTTTCTTAAAACAGCCCGATATCTAAACGACAGAAAATCCGCTTTTGCATGGCTTACGGCTGAATCGGCCGCATACTGCGTTATGCACAGATGCTGTCCCGACGAGGTTTACCCTTCCCTAAAGAATCTTTCTCATTTGGATAAATTTGATTTTGAGAAAATCGCGGAAGCGGTATGCGGCGTCAGCTCGGAAATTTTATCGGAAATAGAAGCTATAGCCAAATCAGAAAGAGTAAAAAAATATGAAAGTATAAGGAGTAAAAATAATGACAAAGCATTTCAGAGAAAAGAAAATAATCAACGGAATGAATCACACGCTAAGCGTACAGACGGGAGAATGGATTCCGGAAATAAAGTACGAAAACGGATTGACTTGGATACTGGACGAACGCTCGGAAACAATGACGTATTACGCTCTGGCGGCGGGCAAATTGAAGCCGTCGGAGATAACAAGGGAAATGAAAGACAAGATTTTCAGGCAGGCGGACGAAGCGAGCATGAAAACGAAGGAACGGCTGGAGAAATACGGAATGACGGAAACGGAATTCAGTCTGATACCGCCGGAGGAGGCTCACAGATATTACAAAACGGAACAGGGCTTTTGGAAGGAAATTCGGGAAGAGGAAACGCCGGAGAATCTTCACGGGAAATATATAACGCTGCGCCGGAATTATCTGATGAATCATCTTCCGGAGACGTATCTAAAATTGAAAGAAAGCGGACGTCTGAATTATCATCTGACGGAAATAAATCAGAGAGCGCACGAACTGATGGAGATGATAACAGAGCAGCTGAAAGAAAACAATCAGGAATACCAGCAGGCGGAGGAACAGGCGGACTTCCTAAAAATGGTACGGCTGACGGAAACATACGGAAAAATAGCGGAGGAAACGATACTAAAGGAGATAATTTACAGCGAGTAAATAGTTCTGATATTATAGGAAATACAGTTTACAGATATATAAAGCAAAAGACATATCATAAATACGATACGGAAACCGCAAAGAAAATAGCGTCGGAGCTTAAAAATAATGGAGTTAAATTTTCAGGTAAAATCAACGGTGAAAGTACTACTCTGACTATTTCTAAATTTGACTTAGATAAATTCAAGGAGATCGAGGACAAGGTTGCCAACGGCGAATCCGAGAAGCTTCAAAAAGAATTTCTAAAGAATAATGAAAATAATCAATCCATGAGCATTCCGAAGCCTGAAAAGGCTTTGCCCGGAGAGCCGATAGTAACCGTCGGATTTTCAGAACATCCCGAGCTTAGCGAAGGAATGAAATTCCCTATTTCACAGGCTGACAGACTATTGGCCGAGCTTGATAAAAAGCAGCGGTCCGACCGTGAATTATATGAAAACTCCGGCTGGTATCATAAAACGGATTTTACTGTAGAATACAGTATAAACGGCGAAAAAAACACATATGAGGGAAGATACGATATCGGCGACGGAGACGGCTCTCTGACAGAACATATCAAATCATATGCGCAATATATGCTGAAGGACGATATTATTAAAAGCTTCTGTTCCGATGAAAAAGAGCTTGATGAAAACAAGAGAAATTATAAATATATTCTGAATGAATTAATACCGCTCTTTGAAGACTTTACCGAAAAGAGCAAATATAAGTATACTCCTTTAATAACGGAAGATAACTATGATACTGACAGAGCCGACGTTAATACGTTCAGGAATAAAGGTAAAACCGTCAGGTCTGTAGATATTCCGGTTAAGGCGTCCGACGAGCTGCGAAGAAGATTTGAGCTTTACGGTCTTAAACCGTCGGACGAACAGACAGAAATAAGCTTTTCTACTTATGGCGATGATTGGAACAGATTTGAAATAAAGGATAAATACGGCAACAGATGGGTTTATGTTAACGCACAGGATATACTTTCTCCTGAAGAGCTTGAAACAATGAATGCAGTTGTTTCCGGCTTTTATAATGATAAAATTCAGGAACGCTCTGAAATAGACGATATGCTGGAATTTGCCCAAAGAGCTTATTATGATTCACAGTATTCAGGAAAAGATTTGTATGTTTACGGTGCAGAGCCGCAAATGGAGCAGATGTCGCTGTTCGGTGAGAAAGAAGCGACAGAACAGGTTTCTGTAAAAAGCAGTCGGGAAAAAGCAATAACTGCCGTTTTAATGTATGGCAGCGGCTTTGCAGACGGTAAATTCCGTATAGCGGATTATGCCGATAAAAACCATTCTATAAATGATTTTGCCGAAATGCTGAAAAAAGAATACGGTATCGGCGGTCACAGCGGCGACGATGTAAATTATTCATGGACGAGTCATGACGGAAAAGGTATACAGATTACACTGCCGCGTACAAATGAATCCGAGGAGGGCGAAAAAATAACCGTTTCATGGAAAGAAGCGGCAAAGCGTATTTCAAAGCTGTGCGAACAGGGAGAATATATAACCGAGGAACTTGCAGACCGCAGAGGGGTTATTATGGATATGGACGCTTTGGGGTATGAACCCGCACAGGTTGACGGATTTTCTGATGATTTTCTCATGTGGAAGCCGAAGAATGAGAATGAGGAAGAAATTGGATTTGACGGTTGGGACGCTGTAAGAGATTTTACACATGATGTTCAAACGCTGATGAATGATTACACGGTACAGCAGTTGCGGGACAGGGCAAACGGAGATTACAGCGTGATTGAATATGGTTCGTTTGGGGACGGGGAAGTTGAAACGGCAATTAACAACCACCCGCAGAATATCTATCGTATTTACCAACTGAAGAGCGATGAAAAATATCATGGAATACGGTTTGAGGACAGAGCGACGCTTCAGAAATCAGGTATTCAGCTTGGAATTAATGATTATAACTTTGTTTATGAGGGTAATTTTAATGATGTCGAAGGAGATTCATTTGACGATAAACTGAATACTCTGTATGACCGTTTCAATTTCGAACAGCCGGAGGATTTTAAGGGCAGATCGCTTTCAATAAGCGACGTTATTACCGTTAAAAACGGTAAAAATGAAAGCGCATATTATGTTGATACTTTTGGATTCACCGATATTCCTGAATTTTTCAACAAGTTTAATGAAAACAGTAAAACTGAAAACATAAAAGCGCAGAATTATCATATTAACAACGATCTTGAAATCGGCGGCGCAAAAGCAAAATTTAAGGCTAACATAGCGGCAATTGAAACATTGCAGAAAATTGAAATTGAAAATCGTTATGCAACTCCTGAAGAACAAGAAATCATGTCCCGGTATACGGGCTGGGGCGGTCTTTCCGAAGCCTTTGACAGCTCCAAAGAAAAGTGGACCGAGGAATATAATCGGCTTAAAGAACTGCTTACAGAAGAAGAATATAAGTCGGCTAAGGCTTCTGTTCTCGATTCCTTCTATACTCCTCCGTATATAATTGAATCCATATATTCCGCATTAAAGAACATGGGCTTCGATGGCGGAAATATCCTTGAGCCTGCGCTGGGAACAGGAAATTTTTTAGGAAAAATGCCTGAATCAACGTATAAGGAATCACGTATTTACGGTACTGAAATTGACAGTATATCAGGTCGGATTGCAAAGCGGCTTTATCCTGACGCGGATATATCAATAACCGGGTTTGAAAAGAAAGACTTTCCGGACAGCTTCTTTGATATTGCCGTGGGAAACGTGCCGTTCGGCGGCTTTAAAGTATCCGACCGAAGATACGATAAATACAATTTTGCAGTACATGATTATTTCTTTGCCAAAACTCTCGATAAGGTACGTCCCGGAGGAATCGTTGCGTTTATTACTTCAAAAGGTACGCTGGATAAGGCAAATCCGTCGGTAAGAAAATATATATCGCAAAGGGCGGAGCTTTTAGGCGCAGTCAGACTTCCGAACACCGCTTTCAAGTCTTATGCCGGAACGGAGGTTACTTCCGATATAATATTTTTACAGAAACGCGAAAGAATGATAGATATTGCTCCCGAATGGGTATACACCGAAGCGGACGGCAATGGCTTTGCCTGCATAACTAAGGACACCTTTGACGCATATTTATTCCAGACGCTTGAGAATAAGCAGCGGTTTATCTCACAGATCATGACTTCAAAAACCCCGGCAAGAAACTGCGACGATATTGACGAATCAACGCTCAGTTACGCGGAGGTAAAAGCCCTTTGCATTGCAAATCCTCATATCAAGGAAAAAATGGAACTCGATATAGAGATTTCAAAGCTTCAGATGATAAAGTCTGAATTTATGAATATACATTACAGGCTTGAGGACGCCGTTCATGTAAAGCTTCCTCAAGAGCTTGCAAATGAAATTTCAGAGCTTAAGAATATAGAGGCGGACAGAAAAGCGTTAGCGGATTATCCAATCGAACACGACAGCGAAGGACATGAAGCTTTCAGCCCTATGACTGTAAACGGAAGAACGTTTACAGACAGAAAGGAAGCCGGAGCAGCCTTGATTAAAGCTGCAATACAATCGGCAATAGGAAACAAAAACAATGCTGTTACCATAGGCGAATACAAGGGCTTTAAGCTTGATGTATATACCGACAGCGCTGGAAAAGTTAATCTTTATATAAAGGGAAAATCAAGCGTCAGTATTATAATGAGCGAAAGCGAAGGAGGAAATATAACGAAAATCAATAACGCACTGAATAATATTGAGGATAGAATAGTCCGCTGTAAGGACAGAATTGAAGCCCTTAAAAGGCAGATAGAGAATTCAAAAACCGAGCTTACGAAACCGTTCCCGCAGGAACAGGAATTGAAGGACAAGCTTGACCGTCAGACTGAGCTTGCATTGCTTTTAAATCTTGACAATACTGAAAAACAGCAGGAACAAACAAAACAAAGAGCTTCAAACAATCGTGAAAACGATATGGAAATCTGATATGCTGTACGCCGGTTCGCCATTGGCGAATTGGCGTGTAATCTTTACATTGTTTATTACGGTAGAATGGAGGTAATTATGATTAGCGATATAGCTTTATTAGAAATTTATAATCAATATAACAATACAGCAAGAAAAAATGATTATGTTATTCTGCCGTTCAATAAATTTCCTGTTATTGATAACAGATTACGTGAATTTGAGTGGTATGCATTCAGGCTGGAAACATTAATATCTGCCGATATGGTATTTGTAAATTATTCAGATAGAGCCGTTATATTAAAAAGGAGTACAAATACAATGAATGCTAAATGGACGATAGAAATCCCATATGGAAAAAGAAACTATTATATTGAATTGATATACAGATTAAACAGAGCGGTAACTCTTGACGGAGCGGTTACGCTGTTTGTTTCAAATAATCCATATGATTTATGCGCATATATTTGTCTTGAGGACGTACCGGAAAATTCAGATAAAATAAATGAAATTATAACAAAATCTAAGGTAAAAATAGTTTCTGAAAAAGGTATTGATGAATTTTTTAACGATATCAGAACCGGAAGAAGATTTAATGTAAAGTATATACCTGCAAATATTGACAAGCGGCATATAGAATTGATATTCAAAAATACTTTTTTGTTTTCTGAAGAAAGTGCATTAAAAGAATTGGGTTATAATTCTTCTGTAAACTATAAACGAAAAAAATTGTTTGTATCGTATAGTCATGCTAATAAAAAAATAGTTTATTCTATAACTGATAAGCTTGAAAACTACGGTATAAACCTATGGATTGACAGAAAAAGTATAGAATTTGGCGACAATATAACTCGTTCTATATGCTCCGGCATTAATGAAAGTGATTTGGCAATTTTATTTTTAAGTAAGGAAATTATTGATTCAAACTTATCACAGTTTGAATTAGAAAAATCAAATATGATAAAAAAGTCAATGGGATGGTTTATAGTTAAACTTGACGATGTTAATGTAGAAGAAATTATGCCTTCATTGGGCAATTACCTTTATTATGATTTTAATGAAAATAACGACATTGAAATGTTAACTGAAACTATAATCAAAAGGATAAATAGTTTGTGATAATTCGCCATTGGCGAATTGGCATTAATCTTTACGGAATTGGTTTATTATGGTAGAACGGAGATATATTATGAATAAATTTAATCATAAGAAGATTTTTTTCAACAGAGCAAAAGTAATGAAATCCAACCGAATACATTGTGATAATTGTTTTGAACAAGTGGTTTTTCTATTACGTGATAAAGATCACGAATTTTCATTAGGTATGAAATCCATACTTGAATGCCTTGCATTTGCTGTAAAAAACGGAGATTTGCCAAAGCTTCCGGCAAGTTGGCTATCTGATGTTGAAAATGCTTTTGATATTTATTTTGATGAAGAAATCTCTTATTATGATTATGAGACATTTGAAAAAAGGAATCCTTTAAAATGAAATATTTTAAAATACGGGCTGCACGAACAGCAAAACGATACAAAATAACCCCTTTTGAGTTTTTGGAAATTACTAAAAGAAAATTCCCATTTGAACAAGTTACTGAACATGGAAAATTATCGCAGTATGGTATATGTCCTTCTTGTTTAAACCCCATACAGCTTATTGGTGTAGTAAAGGAAATAGATGGTACTCATTACAAGGATCTACAGGAATTATTGAAGAAAGAAATAAACACAGTTGAAAGGCGTTATACAGAAGAAGAAAATAGGATACGCACTTTTAATTCGCAGCAGCATGATATGCTGCAAACAATTACACAATTCCGTCTGTTTATGGATAGCTGGACCCACATTTCTGAAGATAACAATAAACTTAATCTACGTATAAATCAATTAGAACAGAAAATAGCAGAACAGACTAAAGAAAACGAAAAGCTGAAAAATCATATTTCAGCTTTAGAAAATGAAAATATAAAACTCAAAAGTAAGATTCAATATATATCTAATCCTCAAAATCATCGTTCCGGCGATGATGACAGAGAATTATAACGGTACTTGACATTCTGATTTAGTAATGGTATAATATACATGAAAAAGGTGACTGCGA
>ERZ791607.414-NODE-414-length-41563-cov-2.746410_pt1 | contig 41563 bp, 33 predicted proteins | sample MGYA00509964_ERZ791607 | MGnify/ENA primary metagenome ERZ791607 (study PRJEB30046, sample SAMN00791907) | human gut metagenome | study: EMG produced TPA metagenomics assembly of the A metagenome-wide association study of gut microbiota in type 2...
AGATCAACACGGACTTGGCAGGCAACGTTTGGATGTGCCTGCCGGGCAAAAACCGCGATTTGCCCGCCTTCGTTGCGGGCAGTCATGCCGACAGCGTTCCGCAGGGTGGCAATTACGACGGATTGGCGGGTATCACCGCTGCTTTGGCCGTGGCTTGGTGGATGCGCCGCACGGGGTTTGTGCCCGAACGCGACTACATGATCCTGATGATGCGCTGCGAAGAGTCGAGTTTCTTCGGTAAGGCTTATGTGGGCTCACTGGCGCTCACCGGCAAGCTCACGCTTGCCGATACGGCTCTCAAGCACCGCACACAGCCCACGACACTCGGCGAATGCATCTCGGCCTGCGGTTTCGTACCGGCAGACATCACGGCGGGTCGTCCTTTGGTCGAACTTGAAAAGATTGCGGCATTCATTGAGCTTCACATCGAGCAGGGGCCGACACTTGACAGTTCGGAATCCGAGCGCGTTGGCATCGTTACGGGTATCCGCGGCAACGTGCGCCACAAGAAGGTGGTTTGTCTGGGACAGACCGCGCATTCGGGCGCAGTCGACAAGCCTTATCGACACGACGCCGTGATGGCGACGGCCGAGCTTCTCACTCGTATGGACAAGCACTGGGACGAGTGGCTTGCCAAGGGCGAAGACCTTGTCTTTACCGTAGGCGTTTTGAAAACCTCGGAAACCTCGGCAATCTCCGTGATTCCGGGTGAGACGACCTTTACGGTCGACATGCGCAGTCTTTCGATCGATACGTGCGAGCGCTTCCATGAGTTGCTCCTGAAGGAAGCCGATGCCGTTGCCAAGGAGCGCGGCGTGAAGTTTGAGTTCGACCGCAAAATTGTGACGGATGCGGCCAAGGTGGATGCGGCGCTCTCCGACCGGATCGAGGCGGCGGCAAAGGTGGCGGGCATTCCGGTGCGTCGACTCGCGAGCGGTGCCGGTCACGATGCTGCCGTCATCGGCAATAGCGGTGTGCCTGTGGCCATGATTTTCGTTGCCAATCAGAACGGCTCGCACAACCCGTATGAAGCCATGAAGATTGAAGACTTCATGAAGGGTGTCAACGTGCTTTGGCACACTGTGCGCGACTACGACGCGTAAAGGTCTTGCGACGGAACGCGGAGGCGCGAGACGCTTCCGAAACGTTAGAAATAAAAAATGACAACAACTGATCTTAGCGACGGACAGCCCGCGCGAATTTTAATTTTTGACCAGTGTCCGCTTTTTGCAAGGGCTTTGAGCGAACTGATCGGCGAACAGGTACCGGGCTCGGTGCGTCGCATCACGCACAACGCCAACGATGCGCTCGAAGAAGCGCGAAATGAGCATCCGGATCTGGTCTTTATCGATCTTGACGGCGGCGACATTGGTGTGACGTTGCTCAAAGACATCAAACTTCTTGAAAACGCGCCGCGTTGCGTGATGCTCATCACCGACGGCACGCAGCCATCCTTGATGGCGGCCATTCGTTTGCAGGCCGACGGCTTCATCACCAAGCGACTGTCGGTGCAACAGCTTGCCGCTCAGGTGCATCTGGCTGCCGGAGGCGAAATGGTGATCAGCGACTCGCTGACCGCAGCATTGGCGGTGTCGCTACGCAATGTGCCCGTGGCTGACGATTCGCGTGACATCTCTCGCCTGAGTCCGCGTGAGGTGGACGTGCTCTATTGCATCGCCAACGGCATGAGCAACCGTCAGATCTCCGAGCATCTGAAGATTTCGGATGGCACCGTGAAGGTGCACGTCAAGCATGTGCTCAAAAAGCTTGGTTTTGCAACGCGTGTGGAAGCGGCGCTGTGGGCGAGCGAATCCGGGCACAAGGGGTCGATTGCTCAGACGTATTCGCGCTGAGGCAAATCAAACCGAGAAAAGGTCGGCCATTGGCGCGGTTTGCGCCGAGGCGATTCGGCCGAAGTGCCGATAGGCAGTTTGCGTGACAATGCGTCCGCGAGGCGTGCGTTGTACCAGACCTTGCTGAATAAGGTAGGGCTCGACCACATCTTCGAGCGTTTCGCGGTCTTCGCCGACGGCGCTAGCCAGGTTGTCGATGCCCACCGGGCCGCCCGCAAACTTATCCATGATGGTCAGCAAAAAACGTTGATCCACGAAGTCTAGGCCCATGGCATCGACTTCGAGCATACGCAGTGCCGCGTCGGCTACCTCGGCCGTGATGACGCCGTCATGGCGCACCTGTGCAAAGTCGCGCACGCGACGCAGCAGACGATTAGCTACGCGGGGCGTGCCGCGGGAGCGCAGCGCAATCTGCAGGGCTCCCTCCGGGTCCACGGGCACGTTCAGCAGCCCCGCGGACCGTTCGATAATGGCGCACAGCTCCTCCCGCGTATAATAATCCAGCCGGTTCACCAGGCCGAAGCGGGAACGCAGCGGGCTGGTCAGCATCCCGGCGCGGGTAGTGGCCCCCACCAGGGTGAACTTGGGCAGGTTGAGCTGGATGGAGCGGGCGTTCGGCCCCTGGTCGATGATAATATCCAGCCGGAAATCCTCCATGGCCGGGTACAGATACTCCTCAATGGCCGGGTGCAGGCGGTGGATCTCGTCAATAAACAGAATATCCCCCTTTTCCAGATTGGTCAGCACGCCGGCCAGGTCTCCCGCCTTTTCAATCTGGGGGCCGGAAGTCGTATGAATGCGGCAGCCGACGGCATTCGCGATAATATTGGCAAGCGTCGTCTTCCCCAGGCCCGGGGGACCGCTCAACAGGATGTGATCCAGCACGTCGTCGCGCTGTCTGGCGGCTTCCACCATCAGCATCAGGCGGTCCTTAATCTTCTCCTGCCCGCAGAACTCGCTGAAAGCGGGTGGTCTGAGGGACAAATCAAAAGCGGAGGAGGGGGCCTCCGTGGTGCGTGTGTAAAAGGACTCTCCCATGCGCAGGACTAGCAAACCTGTCTTTGGGGCATCCGTCAAGGGGGAAGTGCGGTCGGGAAACGCCTTTTCCGGGACATGCCGGAAGCCTTTGGCCTTTTTTGAGGACGGGAGGAATGCGGAGCCGCGGAAATGATGATATGCGGTGAAACGGCATGTTCTGCCTTCTCTTTTTACAGTGTGGATTCCCATTTCTGCCGCGCCTTTCCGGAACTCTCGGAACCCTGGGCTTCCGGAATCTTTCAGTCTTCTCTTCCCGTCTCGCTCCTGAAATTCCTCAAACGTCTGCTGGTCAATTCTTGAGTCTGGACGGAAGCAAGTTTATCAATAGGGGTTCTTGCCTGAACCTTGCCCGATTGCCCGGAAGCCGCAAAGGTGGAGAAAGAGAAAAATTCTTGTTTGCTCCGCGGGAAAAACAGGGCAGGGAGGGAGGAAATCTGCCATGCCCTCATGGATGATTTTTGTGAACCACGGAAACCTGTCCTTTCAAAACTTCTGAAAATACGCTTCGTTTCTGCTTATGCCTGTTGAAGACTTCCTCGTGTTGTCGGGGCGCTTTTCATCCTTTTCGAGCAGCTGCCGGAAACGTGAAAAAACTCGGGGAAAACGGGAAAATTCCTTCCGGATAAAAAAAAGATTGCCAAACCTCTCTTCTGCCGTTATTCTATCCCTGCTTTCCTATCTAGCACAATCTCCAACGGGCAGGTGTCAGAGTGGTCGAATGAGCACGCCTGGAAAGTGTGTGTACCGCAAACCGGTACCGAGGGTTCGAATCCCTCCCTGTCCGCCATCAATTTTCCACCGCAATATATTCGTGATGAGTATATTGCGGTTTTTGTTTGTTTGGGCATGGGAAAAAATGGGGAAATAAACTGGACATAATTGTATGAGAAACTGATACTGGTATCAGTACTTTCTAAGCTAAGTGATTATGTTAGATATATGCCAAAAACTTCCTGAAAGAGATTTAGAGCTTTTAAAATTGCTTAAAAATAAATCTGATGGATGGCACGAATTCAGTCCTAGATTTAACTTTTTTACAATTCATGGAAGAGTCCATACAGACAATATATTTGAGAATTTGGCCATTTTAATTAATGGCGGAATTAAAATAGATAATAGAGATTTATTTTTGCTTTGTGCTGCTATTTGTATACATGATGTTGGGATGTTAACTGCTTTGAATGATTTTACTCTAGATGAACTCAAAAAAGATAGCTCAGATTTAGATGATCCTTCAAAGCTAGAAAATGCTATTAGAATAAAGCATCATAATCTTATAAAATCTTTTTTACAACAAAAATCATCTTTTCTTGCGGAAATCGGGTTCGACTTAGATACTATACAAAAAATCATTTCAATAGGAGAAGCTCACCGTAGTATAAAACTCTCAAAGTTACCTGAAAAAATTAAATATTTGGGAGCTTTATTAAGACTAGCAGATGAAATGGATATTGGTCCTTCTAGAGCTCCCATTAGTGCTTTTAATAGTTTATATGAAGATATGGAACCTCTATCGAAATGGAATTGGTACAAACATATAATTACTAAGCAATGGGAATTAGGGAATACGTATGATTATGCTAATCTAAATGGTACCAACTATATATACCTAAAACCAGCAGTTCTTCCAGCTAAAGAAGAGAGTATTTCTCATTGGCTATTACAAGTGTGTAGACCTATAGAAAAGGCACTAAATGATGAACAATGTAGAGAAATCATAAGAAGAAAGTATAATGTAGAAATTGAATGTAAAAGAGATCCTAATTTGTCATCCGTCAATCCATTCTATTTGAATTATTTAAAAATAGAGAATGATATTTTAAGTAGAGGAAGTAAGCCTATAATTCTTAGTGTAGATGACGAAGTAGATAAGTTAAGGGATACATTCTATTTTTTCCAAGATAGATATTATGTGCATATTGTACCTCATCCTAGTTCTGCTCTAAAATATTTGAGAGCTGCTCCAGTTACGTTATTGATAGTAGATATACAAATTAGTTGGGATGCTACGTGGGGAGATGATCCTGACTTGGATGAACATCAGGCAGGTGTATTTTTTATTAAAAAGGTGAAAGAAGAATTTCCTGATCTCAAAATTTGCGTATTAACAGGAACAAGGCATCCGTTGCCTCAGATTCTTCATGGTTTAGTAGATGAAATTATACGGAAACCTATAGATCCAATAGAATTATTACAAACTATTAATGCAATTATTGAGTAATGAGAACAAGAACACAAGAGCCAACTGAGAAATTATTATGGAAATTTTTTCTAGATTCACTAGATAGTAAATGTAATAATAAACCAATGGTTTTTTCTCTATTTTTGCGTCAAAATATAAATGACGAATTAGATCTGACTATTGCTTCAAATTATGGAATTCCTATAGATCCTTTTGAAAATGCAAAAAAATATGCTTTTATAAATTTTGTTAAATATATTTTAATTCATACTAAAAATCAACATGGAATTTCTATTGATAAAAAAGATTTTACAGATATTTTTGAGCTAATTAAATACGATGATTCAAAATGTCGTGTTTTATGTTATTATGAACTAGAGGAAAACTATTATTATATCATAATTGCCGTCATAAAAAGCATTATATCAAATAATGATGATTTGCTTCCATCGGTTAGAAATGCATTCCCATTTTTTAAGGATTATTTTAAAGCTAAAATTGAACAGAAAGAAAATAATTATAAACTTAACACTACTAAATTATTTATTCGAGAAATAGGGCATGATATGGCAACCCAAATTCAATCTATTAATGCCAAATTAAGAATTATTGCCACACGTTCTTCTGCCGATGATTATCTTAGACGTAAGGCTGATGAAGCTAGAATGGATTTGTTAAATGCATATGCCTTAACAGATTCATTAGAAATAACGCTCAATGATGAGTACTCCTTACGTTCTGAGAATTGGTTCAGTTTATCTATAGCACTAAATGAAGTTTCCTCTTCATTGGAGTCTGAAGCTCGTGAAAAAGAAGTTGATATTATTATAAAATATGATAAAGAAAAAACTAGAGATTTTGCTATACTTGGAGACAAAAGGGCTTTTAAATTGTGTGTACAACATATTCTAATGAATGCTGTTAAATACTCCCATCCTTCCAGAACTGTCGAAATTTTTTCTCTTTTTGAAACAGATAGATTAGTTGTAAGCATTTCAAATTTTTCTATGATTAAACTTCCTTCAGAGCTAGAACGGCTTGATATGTATAAATTTGGCAAGCGTACTCCTCAAGCCAGAAAATTGCATGTAAATGGATCGGGAATGGGATTATATACAGCAAAAAGGATAATTCTTGCACATGAAGGTACTATTTGGGAAAAATATGGAGTGGATAATAGAATTACTTTCTCTGTTAGTATTCCTAAAAATAGAATAGATACACAACCAGTGAAAAGATTAGAAAATGATATTACTATTGTACCAACATCGTATAGCCACAGTTGATCCCTAAGTTACTCATTGATATCTTCCCTATATCCTAAATAATCTTCGTAAAAATTATTTAGGATTAACTACTTTCGATTATTTAATTAAAAATACCTTTGTACAAAACTAATTGCCCTTGAAAATCCTGGGATCTGATCATACGTAATCATACATTTGGTAATTCCTCCATTCATTATATTCATATACTGAGTGAGATTATTTTTATTATAACTTATCTGTTTCCATGTTCTTGTGAATTCTATGGGATTTCCGGGGAAACAATATATGGAATATAGCGGTATACATTTGCAAAATCTCTCTTTATCTTTAATATACATTGTATGAGACCATATTTTTCATAACTTGCTCATTGCAATATATTTGTAAATTTTGAGCACGTTTTCATAAGCCTTTTTCCTCTCTATTATTCCATTTTACAGGATCACTTGGAGAATCCATGTTTGAGGAAATGCAGATGGTAGTATACGGAGAATCATCTATACGCGGGTTATTTTATTCTGAATATCCCCAGAATTGATTATACGGATTTTTCAATGTCTCCCCTTACCAATTACCTTCTTTCCTGAATAATTCCCGTAGAAATCAATTTAGAATTAGATCTGGGATACGGTTTCATACAATAGAGGAAAAGAGGAGGGCATAGGAAGGTCTTTCGACTCTTCCTTTTCCAAAAAGGCATTCCTGATTTCATTGTATAAAAGGAAAAAGCTCCATCCAATCCTCAATCACCAGTATTGAGGGATGGAGGCAACAGATAAGAAACTCAACTCCCCCTCCCGCCACGCCCCGCACCCCTATTGAATAAGATCTATTGATGTTTTAATGTATTCGTTATTAAATAATTAGAACTGAAAAATGTCTTTTTTCCTTCTATTTTTTCAATCGATTATTTTCATAGTGTACTTATTTTTATATCATTAAAAATAATTCCTGCTTCCCTATCCGTATATTCCAGTGAAGATTTCACAGAAAGTGAAAAGGTCTTCCTGGCGTTCTTTCCTGTTTTATTCTAAACAATTCCAGAATCATTGATAAGAATTATCCGGGTTCTTCCCTGGAAAATATATTCCTTTTCTAAATTAAATCCCTAGAAATTAATTTAAAGTTAAAAAGAACTCCATAGCATACAAAGCAGGCTTCATCCGGTCTCATTCAATAGAAGAAGTAAGTGAAAGGAGGGAGTAACAGGTGAAAAAAATCATTTTTCCTAGGGCCGGGGGGACGGGCTCCCTTCATTTCTCCCATTGATACATTTCCTAATGCAGAAAAAAATATTTTCATTTTTTAGGAAAACAATTTTGGAGCATTTGGGGAAGTCTTTCTTCATGTGAAAGCCTCCTTGTATATACCGGGAAGGAATAGGGGGGCTGTCAACTGGGGCGCACTTTTGATTTAATGGGGGTAGTGTATGGAATGAGGTAGGGTATACGGTAGATGGTATGGGTATGATGAAATAGGACAAAGTGAGACCTATAGACAGATCTCACCTTGTTTCTTTGAAGGAATGTTTGATTGACTGATTAGACTCTACGACGATGCATCATAAGAGTTGCGAGACCTAAGAGGCTGAGTGATGATGTAGTCGGTTCTGGTACGTTAGGTAGAGTTTCGAGTGTAAATGAGATAACTGGCGTCAAACGGTCTAGTCCTGATATATATATCCCATAATCCTCATAACCAGGCATAAGAACCTTATCTGTTTCATCATAAGGAGTTCCATTTTCCTTATAGATATTCTCATGCGAATTAGTACTCGTAACACCAATAGCTGGTGCCGCAATTGGTGTATCTGCCCATTCTATTGTAGAACTTGTTGTACCTTTCAGGCTGGTGATTGTACTTCCCGCTTTAAGATAGTTGAAGGTACTGTCCTTTCCATAGAAGACTGCCGTATACGTAACATTAGTACTTAGTTTAAGATCTTCAAAATCGAATGGATTTGAACCTACCAGAGTTCCTGGTCCATAAGGAGCATTATTCCAAGATGATTTGCCTACAAAATCCCATGTGGATGTTTGATTTTTTTGAAAAATAGCAATATCTAAACCTCCAGGAAAACCTTTACCAACTTGTCTTCCGTAAATGGTAAGATTTTGCAAAAGTACTGAATCTGTCAATGTTTCAGAAGTTGTCAACCAAGTCGAGTTGTTAAGAGTAAAATCAAAAGAAGTACATATAACATACGAAGGAGGACTAACTGGATTATAATCGTCTGCGCCTGGACTATAAATGGTTACTATGTCAGCCTGAGCGATACTTCCTGCGACTAATAAAATAGCGATAGTCTTCATAGTCATTTATTGTTGATGTGTTTTATTAAAGTCGAAAATCTGATGTCGCGATGAGTCACTTCGTTTGTGATGTTGCTACGAATTAACGCGACATCAGATGAGTGTTATTGATTATCGTACGGGAATTCCTCCTGATTCTACTGAAGCCATTATCGCGAGTTTTCCGTTCAGTTCTTCATATTCAAGTGGAGACATATTGTTTCCCTTAAGATGAAGTTCCTCAACTCTGTCTTTAATCGCTTCGTACTCTTCTTGCGTTAATTCTTTTTTGCCTTCCATAGTCGTATTCGATTTTGAGTTTTTATTGTCAGAGAATCTCCACGAGAACATAGGGAGATTTGCGATCTAACTGTGCAATAATATCTCCCAAAGAGATTTTGGTAAACACTTAATATCTCAAAAAGATAATTTTCTTGAGATTGCTCTTGTGGCATACTCCTCTCATGAAGACGCATGGAACAGGCGTTCGGTCTGCGAAGGAGTTTGAAAAATGGGTGATGGACAATGGATTGAGTTATTCAAAAATTGCGTTTGCCTGTGGAGTTTCGGAGCGTACGGTACGTCAATGGATATCTCAAAAAGGTATTCCCGAGAGATTTTCTCATTGCCTCAAGAGCATGGTTGAGTCCTCCAGAAAGACAGTTTCCCCCATTGAAGCAACAGCTGATTGAACGGGTGATGGTTCAGATGTCAGCCGCGCAACCGACATCATCTCCCAATTCCATTCCCGATATTCAGGTAGACGTTTCCTTGTCTCTGTCGGTTAAACTTTCCCCCGAACTTTACAAGCAGCTTGAAGCCAAGGCATCCCAGCAGGGGATATCCCTGGGAGATATGGTGGCTCGGTCCATCTCCTCTCTTATCAACGAACAACCGGAGTTCCCCCATTCCTCGGAAATGCGTAAAGTCGTTCTTCCTCTCCAGTCTTGAATATTTTCATCAAGCGGTATTAGATTGTGGGGAAAACAATTGACTGTCATGGAGCTTTGTTGTGTACAAAGCCCATGTTTCGCGATATGGTGGATTCATGATCGGAGCTGCATACCGACAAGGAATATTTGTCCGGGTAATTCCTCTGAAGGGCAAATTCTCTTCACTCAAAAAGGAAAACTGCTGAGATGCTCTTCTGAAGTCGTTTCCTTTCTCGAGGGAAACGCCCTCTTTATTTGTGACCATCAGGGAAGCACGCTATCCTCCCATCGCTATACGGATGACGAGCCAGACAAAGCGGGTTCATCGAAAAGCATCCTCTTTTGTTTCCTGTTTGGATGTTTGATCAAAATAGGAGTTGTCTACCGATTGTATCAATTCCTGGGTAGGCTATCAAATGGGGGAATACATTTAATTTAGGGGTACCTGACATTTGCCGTACCCAGTATGGCTGGGAATAGGGGGATGGATATAGAAATGAAAAAGGGTGGAACCATTGCTGATTCCATCCCTTGATGACTGTTCTTTGTCTATTTTAGAAGCTGTACCTTGTCGAAAGTGAAGCGGATTGATTCACCTGGCTGCTTCTGGCTTCCAGAGTGTAGAATGCTCCAACGCTCCAGTTTTGATTGATAACCCAGTTGGTTCCGGCATTCATCATGAAAGCGCTTCTGCCCGGATTGCTTCCTTCCGATTTAACTTCAACTCCATAAATGGAGGATTTTACGGAAGGATTCGTCCGGGAGACATCTCCCACATAGGAGACAGTCAGCTCGGGAATAAGATATTGGTTTCCTCCCAAGGCTACTTGTGTTTTGGCGGTAACACCTGCGGGTACGCTCCACACTTGCATGTTACCGTCCCTGTACTGGCGGCTGCCGCCGGTATACGTTTCCGTGAAGCTTTCCTGCGCTCCATGAACATAATCGATTCCAACAAACGGAGTCAGCGTTGTCTTCTCGGTGACCTTGATATTCCAATCGGCTTTGAGTCCGAAAGTAAATACGTCGTCGTTCCATTTGGACTGGCCTAGAAGATTATTGGAGCCTCCTACGAGCGTGTAACCTCTGTTTTCAACGGAACCGTAAGCGAAATAACCGCTCCATTCCAGATTCTGCCTGTCACACAGGGGGGCAAGGTAATTGGCATACAGGCCGCCCATGATGCTGTTCTGCTTAGATCCTGCCTGGTATTCATCCGTCTTGAAAACGCCGAACGTCTGCCCCAAAGCGATGCCTGCACGGAATTTTTCCGTCCACGCGTGATCAATACCGATAGCATAACCTCCTCCGTTGTATTGGAATCCTCCTGCGTGTGAGGTTGAGTTCATATTGATAAAATCACCAAGACCGCTTACCCATGCATTGGTATCTCCTGGTTGAACAGTTTTGAGCTGGGATGCAGCTGTTTGTCCGAAGCTCTTGACGACGTTCGTACTGGACCAAAGCATGTTGGCGATATTGGAACCGTCTTTTCCGCTCAACAGGGCGGCAACGGATTCGTCAACTTGTCCAGTGAAACTTAATGTCCCGGTAGTAGAATCCCAGAAAAGATGGCCTTCCTTAAGGAGATGGTGTTCATCATTCAGGGAAAGGGCAAAATTACCGCTGACCGACCCCGTCCCATTGGCTTTGATGAGGTTAAGAGTAAACGCTTCCGTCCCTGCGGCCAGGATTCCAAGGCCTACTTCCACTTCGGTATTCACCGTTCCATTAACCGCAAGGGAATTGGTCACGGAAAGATTGGAATAGGTTCCGGAACCGTGATTGGACGACGTAGCGGCTGTGATTCCGTCCAGATAGAAACCGAGCCTCGAACCGTTATTCAAAGTCAGATTGTTATGCTTTTGGAATCCCGGGCTGTTACCGACATAGAGTAGTGCATTTGATTGGAGGATGGTTGAACCAAAGGTGCCGCTGCCATTGACAGAGCCGTTTTCCGATACCGTTACGATCCCTTTTACCACCCCGTTATTGCTCAAGATGGATGATCCATTAACGAGTACGTCTCCATTGATGGTATTCCTGTTGTCCAGGGATGCACCGGAATTAATGGCAACGTCATTGTTGATTGTTCCCCTGTTGTTGACGGAAGCAGTAACTGCATCCTCGGAACCATTGGGAGTTCCAACAGTAAGCACGGAATCAGTTGTTCCAAGAACAGTGTTTTGACCGATTTCCAGAAGACCGCTCTGAACATTGATCCGATTGGATTCGTATTCGTTCCCCGTCAAAACAATGGCGGCATCGGTAATACTTCCTCCTGCCTGACCAACTTGAATGTCTGCGCCTGCATTTCCATCGGTTCCCACCATGTTGAAACCGAGTGTATCCGATCCCGACATCGTAAATGTTTGTGAACTACTGGTGACCAATGTTCCTCCCGTTCCTTGGACATAGGCATTGCTAAGTCCGCTGGTAACTTTCGTCGCATCAACATTGCCGCCGTTCGCCAAGGAAACGACAACATCTTGGGACAGAATATCGGGAGCCTTGCCGTCGGTAATAATAGTTCCCGGTTGTTCCGGTTGACCGGGATTATAATCGTTGTCAACCAGTGTCAGGGCATAACGTCCATCTGTTTGAGCAATGGAAACGAACTTCTTGTCAGCAATGTCCCGGGAAACTGTGGTGGTTCCATCATAACTTTCAGTAATCTTCAAAAGACTAGTTTCACCAGTAATATCTTTACAGTAAAATACAATCGTCCCCGTCTCCGGACTAAGGAAACTGTCTTCTGGACCAATACAGTGGAAATCAATTGTTGTATTCCCTGTAATAGATAAAGTTCCAGTTACAGTTATATTAGAATATTTATTACGACCATAGTCCAATAGAGCAACCTCTCCTCCGTCCGAAAGAATGAGATTCCCTTGTAGAATTCCACTCCCTTCAAATGAAGTGTAATTCCAGATCTTAAGTCCATGAGTAGTTGATACAGTATATTGATCTTTGATAATAGTTCCTCGACAAAATTCCAAATTAACAAAGTCGTTATCTTTAATCGTCGCGTTTCTCAAATCAATGATAGATAATGGGCCATCAACAGTAGAATCAACAAAGAATGAGCAGGAGGACTCCTTGCTGCTTGTTTCGAGGGAACCATTGAATTTCACTTGCGCTCCTAATTGTGCATCTAACGATACATTTTTTAAAACGATGCCAGAACTGATGGTGTATTGGGCATTGCCAGTAGGAGGATTAGCTGAATCAGGCCAATCGGAAGATCCTCCACATATAATAAAGTTATCATTTTTGAAATCCATAGTGCCTTGTCCTGTCAACGTATAGGAGCCGTTATCCGTTGATCCCCAGCATGGGCCGTAAAATTTATCAAGATTAACAGACCAATTGCCATCAAGGCTCAGATTGACGTTATCAAATTCGGGAGTTTTTCCGACATATTGATCCCAGTCATGGGTATTCAGATTGATTGTTTCCGTGGCAATGACCGGTTGCGAAATGCAGGCAAGCACGGCCGCTAGAAGTATTGTAGGCAGATGTGGCTTCATAATCGATTTTGGTGAGTGGTTGCAGATCACATGGGAAGAATCAGTTGTTCTTCTGATTCTCCAATAAAGCTATTTTTCCCAATATATCGTTTAATTCCTTTTCCTCGGCAGGGGACAGCTCAGAATATTTGATTCTAAGGTTTTCAGCCTTTACGCTTAATTCTCTTAGAAGTTTTTCTCTTTCATCTTCCTGTGTTAGATTATTGTTGTTTTCCATGGTTGTATCGGTTTCGTTGTTCTGCCTTTTGTCGGAAATCTCCATAAGGCCATATATGGAATTCTCAGGTGGAGAGAGTAATGTATCTCCTAAAGAGATTTTTGTAAACACTTAATATCTCAAAAAGATAATTTACTTGAGATTGTTCTTGTGGCATATTCCTCTCATGAAGACGCATGGAACAGGCGTTCGGTCTGCGAAGGAGTTTGAAAAATGGGTGATGGACAATGGATTGAGTTATTCAAAAATTGCGTTTGCCTGTGGAGTTTCGGAGCGTACGGTACGTCAATGGATATCTCAAAAAGGTATTCCCGAGAGATTTTCTCATTGCCTCAAGAGCATGGTTGAGTCCTCCAGAAAGACAGTTTCCCCCATTGAAGCAACAGCTGATTGAACGGGTGATGGTTCAGATGTCAGCCGCGCAACCGACATCATCTCCCAATTCCATTCCCGATATTCAGGTAGACGTTTCCTTGTCTCTGTCGGTTAAACTTTCCCCCGAACTTTACAAGCAGCTTGAAGCCAAGGCATCCCAGCAGGGGATATCCCTGGGAGATATGGTGGCTCGGTCCATCTCCTCTCTTATCAACGAACAACCGGAGTTCCCCCATTCCTCGGAAATGCGTAAAGTCGTTCTTCCTCTCCAGTCTTGAATATTTTCATCAAGCGGTATTAGATTGTGGGGAAAACAATTGACTGTCATGGAGCTTTGTTGTGTACAAAGCCCATGTTTCGCGATATGGTGGATTCATGATCGGAGCTGCATACCGACAAGGAATATTTGTCCGGGTAATTCCTCTGAAGGGCAAATTCTCTTCACTCAAAAAGGAAAACTGCTGAGATGCTCTTCTGAAGTCGTTTCCTTTCTCGAGGGAAACGCCCTCTTTATTTGTGACCATCAGGGAAGCACGCTATCCTCCCATCGCTATACGGATGACGAGCCAGACAAAGCGGGTTCATCGAAAAGCATCCTCTTTTGTTTCCTGTTTGGATGTTTGATCAAAATAGGAGTTGTCTACCGATTGTATCAATTCCTGGGTAGGCTATCAAATGGGGGAATACATTTAATTTAGGGGTACCTGACATTTGTCGTACTCAGTATGGCTGGGAATAGGGGGATGGATATAGAAATGAAAAAGGGAGGAATCAGAAATGATTCCACCCTTTGGTGAGGGAGTTTAACTTCTTAATAATCTTCCATCATCAAAAATACTTTCAAAAGAATTGAACTTGAGCCCCTGTTTTCTTATCCGTTTGCAGCATATTTGATGATTAAAAGGAATCGTCGGAATTGCCGAATCACATTACTCGCTTAATTCGGTGATGTCGGTTTCAGGTTTCGGGTAGCCTTTGCCGGCAATCCATTTTTTCGTTTCCGCCGCCATTTCGGGGGTGACGTTAAAGTCGTATTGGGCATAGTCGCCGATGTGGAATTTTCCGGGCTTGAAGAATCCCCATTTCTCAAAGAAGTCCGTCAGGTCGGTTTTTGTGACATCACAGCATGCCTTGACGAATTCGAACTGGTATTTGACGGTGTCGTTCCCTCCGTAGTTTCCCGCGTTGTTGCGCAGGTACTCCATGACGTCAGGATAGAAGTCGGGGTGTCCGTTTTTGGTAAAGTAAAGATGGAGCTGCCACAGGGGAACCAGCTTGTTGAAGACGTCCTTGGATTGCAGGTAGGCGATTTCCCCTTCGATGATTTCCTTACGGGCCTTGTCGTAGCTGCCCTGGCGCTTCAGGCGGCTTTCATTGCCTGTTTTGGCTGCGGCCTGCAGGGAAAAGATGTTGTTGCTGACTTCCGTCATGCCGCCCCAGGTCATCGGGCGCATTTGCATGACGTGTCCTACTTCGTGGGAGAATCCCCAGCAGGCATCGCCCTTGAGAACGTTTTCAGGGTCGGTGACCATACGCATTGTCCCGTCGTTTCCAAGGTAGGCGACTCCGTCTCCGTCGCGGAACATGTAGTAGTTGAAGTTCACGCGGGCCAGGACGCGGTTTTCCGGGATTTTGCCGTATTTATCCAGGCCCATCAGCTGGTATTGGATGCCGATGAGCTTGTCGTAGGCGTTGATGAGTTCGGTTCCGCGGTCTTTGGTGAATTTTTTCAGGAATTCTACGGGGTAGGCAACCTGGATGTATTTTCCCCGGGCATCCATGATCGGAGAGACGGCCTGGTCAAGCAGGCGGACCCAGTCCTTGTTGGTGTCGCCCCGGGTGGTGTCAAAGTAGCCGTTGGCTTTGCCGGTCACGAAGTGGACGGGGATTTTCGGCGCCTTGCCGGCGTCTTCGGTGAAGTAGCTGATATAGGCGTTGGCGGGCGTTTCCACGTCAATGATGTTGATTCCTTCCTTGAGCGGAATCTGCTTTTTGTGCAATCCCCAGCCATTGGGGTCTTTTGTGGGCTGCACTCCTTCGGCCGGCTTGCGCATCAGGTTCGGCAGCAGGAGGCTGATTTCCTGCCCCTCCGTCTTGCCGACCAGGACAACATGCCGCCCCTTTTCCAGATAGACGCCCGTCATGTTGTCGTATTTGCTGAATCCGTCGCCGATTCTGAGATTTTTCCCCGTCTGGCGCGGTGAGGGGAGGGCCCGGTATTCGGCATACAGGTAGTCCGGCTTGTAATGGCCCGCCAGGATTTTGGCCGCGAGTTCCTTCATCGCGTCAGACTGGAAGGCGGAGGTGTCTTTGACATCCGGCTTCAGGGAGGTGCAGGAGGAGTCTTTGAACAGTTTGAGGTCGTTGCCGATGTGTTCCGGCGTGTTGGCGGCAAATGCCGCTGCGAGCGACAGCAGGGGCAGGGATAGTAATGGAAGGATTCGGTTCATGACAGTACGGGAAGCAGGTGGTTCCGTGATGTTACAAGATACAGGTTCCGTTTTCTTCTTCTTTCACCATTTTTCTCTTGATGAATAAATAGGCAGGCAGTTTGTCCGGAAAAAGGACGGGCGGTTGATGTGTGGAATGGCTTTGGCATTGAGGCAGGGATTTTTTTCAGCCGATTCACGTTTCCGGATATTTCCCGGTTCCGGCGGGCGCTTTTCCGGATTGCCGTATCCGGATGAGGACGTTCTCTGCTGCCGTGCTTGAGCTTTGGGCCGAAGCCTTCCGGCGTTTCCCGGCGGCGGTATCGCGTTTCTGCCGCGTGTTTCTCTTTATGTCCCTTTTTCTCTGGTCTTGGCGCACATGCATGACATGGTTGTTGTACGGAGGGGGAAAATGGAATAAGGTGAAGAGGATGATGAATTCCGTATTCAAGTGTTTGATGAGTGCCGTATGCGCCGTGGCATTGCCGGCGTTCGGGCAGGAAGAGAAAACCGGTTTCCCTACGGACAGGGCTGTGACCGTATTCAGCGCCGGGGAGGGCAATCCATATGCGTCCATCCGCATTCCCGCCCTGCTCAGTATCGGCAAGGGCCAGCTCCTGGCATTCGCCGAAGGGCGGTATAAAAATACCGACCAGGGGGAGAACGATATTATCATGAGCGTCAGCAAGAATGGCGGGAAGACCTGGTCCCGTCCCCGGGCGATTGCCAAGGCCCATGGCGCCACATTTAATAATCCGTGCCCTGTTTATGACGCCAAAACCAGGACCGTGACTGTCGTGTTCCAGCGTTACCCTGCCGGGGTCAAGGAGCGGCAGCCCAATATCCCGGACGGATGGGATGATGAAAAGTGCATCCGCAATTTCATGATTCAGAGCAGGAACGGAGGTTCTTCCTGGACGAAGCCGCAGGAGATTACGAAGACGACCAAGCGTCCTTCCGGAGTGGATATTATGGCGTCCGGCCCGAATGCGGGAACTCAGCTGAAGAGCGGCGCCCACAAGGGCCGTCTGGTGATTCCGATGAATGAAGGGCCGTTCGGCAAGTGGGTGATTTCCTGCATTTACAGCGATGACGGCGGCAAGAGCTGGAAGCTGAGTCAGCCGACTGCCAATATGAAGGGCATGGTGAATGAGACGTCCATTGCGGAAACGGATAACGGCGGCGTGGTGATGGTTGCGCGCCATTGGGGCGCAGGCAATTGCCGCCGCATCGCGTGGTCCCGGGATGGCGGGGAGACCTGGGGACAGGTGGAGGACGCTCCTGAGCTGTTTTGCGACAGTACCCAGAATTCCCTGATGACGTATTCCCTGAGCGACCAGCCTGCCTACGGCGGTAAAAGCCGCATCCTGTTTTCCGGGCCCAGCGCGGGCCGGCGCATTAAGGGACAGGTGGCCATGAGCTATGACAACGGCAAAACCTGGCCGGTGAAGAAATTGCTGGGCGAGGGCGGTTTTGCCTATTCCAGCCTTGCCATGGTGGAACCCGGCATCGTCGGGGTGCTTTATGAGGAGAACCAGGAGCATATTAAAAAGCTGAAGTTTGTTCCCATTACCATTGAATGGCTGACGGACGGGAAGGATGCGGGGCTGGCTCCCGGCAAAAAAGCTCCTGTTCTCAAATAGAGGAAAGCCGGGCAATACGTTTTTCCCTTCCGGAGGGGTCTCCGGGAGGGGGAGATTGAATGCTTTCTTCCGTAGCGGAGCGTTATGGAAGAAAGCAGATCAGGCCTTATTGCTTGATGGATCAAAGGCAGGAGGGGGGGAATTCAACGTACTGATGGATTGGCCTGGGCATAACTCCGGGAGGATGAGGCTATTGGAGATACGGCGATGTTCCAGCAGGGCTTCAATCATCCGGATAAGTCTGCGCGTCGTTTTTTCTGCAGGGGAGCGGTAGGAGGTAATGGGAGGAGTGATATGGTTCAGGTAAGGTTCATGAACCAGGCTGAGCAGACTTATTTCCTCCGGGATGCTTTTAGCCATGGTGGCCGCCCAGGAGATGATGGATATCAGCATTCTGCTCCGGGTAGAAATTAAGGCGGTAATACCCGTATCCGCCAGGTCAATTCGGTTGAGTTCCTGGGCTGCCTTAATGGCATCCGACGGCATGCGGATGACATAGGGGGTATAATGTTCCCCCTGGAAGGAGAGGAACCCCTGTTCCATGAGCCTGTTGCCTCTCAGCTTGGAATCCGGTATGCAGAGCGCGATCCGACGGTGTCCTTTCTGGTACAGGTAGCCGGCCGCGTGACCGGCCAGCACTTCCCAATGCGTATCCAGATACGGCAGATTGGAGGAAGGGTAGGAAACTCCCCGGACCAGGCAGGGGATGCCTTTCCGCTTAAACCACAGTTGTACTTCTTCCGTGGTACGGTAGAGTATCCAGCAGGAGCCGGGATGTTCTGTTTCCAGTTTTTCCAGCCGCATGTCCGGATTGCTTTTTTCTGCCCATGTGGCTTCAACCAGCTGAAGCGCCATACCTTCGATCCGCAGCGCTTTTTCCAGTTGGTAGAGTTCCACCCAAATGCTTTGGGGGATGTCCCGGATGGGAACGGAGGAGAGGAAGCAAACGCGTTTTTCCAGCAGGGGCAGAGGCTGCACAGGGCTTGTAGAAGTCCTGATGATTTTCCTGGCCCTGTTTTTATCCGGAGCCGCTATGAAGCCCTCTTCCTGCAGCTGCGCGAGGGCTTTCCGTATGGTTCCCCTGCCGGCGGCGAGCGCTTTGCTTAGTTCCCGTTCTCCGGGCATGGCGTTTGTGAATTGCCCGGACCGGAGGCGGTGCTTTAATTTGGCAACGGCTCTTGACTGGGCCGTTGCCCCAAACTGTGTATCCATGGGGGAATCATACTTTCTGGTCACTTCTGATGGCAAGCGGTCTTGCCGGTTGTGTTTTTTCCGTTCCGCGTTTTCCGGGAGCATGGAGGAATATGATGTTCAGGAACGTTTCAGAAGGCGATTAACGGAGTCCGGCTCATTGGGGTCAAAAACGGTTTCTCCCGCTCCTGTGTCATTTTTGATCTTGGGGTGATTGTTCCCCGCATATTGTTTGACCATCCTGTCCGTATCGCTGATTTTGAATCTGACGGAGAGGATGTATGGCAATTCCCCTTTGTCAAAGTGTCCGTAGGTAGTGCATACTAGGGTATGGTCCGGCAATAGTTCGGCGGCCGGGTAGGCGCAGTCCCAACCGTTGCGGTTGTCCTTAAAACGGATTTTATATGAGCCTTCCGTGCCGTTTTTCAGGTCTTCCCACCGGCCTATCCATGCTACCCAGTCTCCTTCCGTCGGGCTGGCGGCCTGCCCTTTCTTCCTGGTTGGGGGAGCATCCCTGAATTGAACCAGCAGCCTTCCGTCAGGCAGGGGAAGAATCTGGTGACGGTCTCCGCACAGGGCTGCCGGCAGTTCTTTGGGAGGAGTCCATGTTTTACCTTCATCTTCGGAAAACATGATCTGGGAGTTATGGTGCCTGCTGTTTTCCCGTAACAGCAGAGCGATTGTTTTTCCGTCCGGGCTGCGGACAAAACCTCCCTCACACAGGTGCATGTCCCTTGTTCCTGGGAAAATGACCCGGGGGGAGGTCCAGGTCAGCCCACCGTCTTCCGTAAAGGTGACATATTGTTCAATGGTGTGAAACTCTCCATGTCCGTCTTTGCCCCGGGCATTGGCATGGTAGGAGGCCATATAATGCCCTTTTCCCGTTTTTAGAGGAATCAGGTCGCTCATGACAACAATGCCTCCGGCCTGGTTGGGAATGGGAGTCAGCTCGGACCATGTTGTTCCGTTGTCTTCACTGACCGCCATCCGGTTCTTGGGGGCTGTGTTTTTGTTTCCTCCCTGAATGCCGCTGAAAAGCAGAATGCGACGCTTGCCCCGGGAGTCTTCCGTTTCATATAGTGTGGGTACTTCCCTGCTGGTTTTCCATGATTCTGGAACCGGCAGCCTTTCGCTCCATGTTTTGCCTCCGTCCGTGGATTTTTTCAGGATGATTTCCCCGGAGCCGTGCCCTTTAGGATAAACGCACAGAATGGTTTTTCCGTCTTTCAGCAATAGCGTCGTTGGATGTCCCAGGTATTTTCCTTTTTCCTTGTCGACGACTACCTGGGCTTCTGTCCATTGATCCAGATCAACGATCGGGAGGCCGCTCCGGATGAACGCTGTGGAAGGGGAATGGTCCGGTACGGTGGCCTGCGCCGGAAGGTATGACGCCAGGAGCAACGCTGCCAGGGATGATAGGTGCAGATTCATGGGAAATGGATGTTGTGATTAAAGGGTGGGAGATTTGCGGCGTCTGAAGGGCAGAAGCGCCATGCCAAATGCAAGCAGCAATGCGCTTGCCGGTTCCGGTACGGACGATGTATGAATTTGAAGACCTGTGGGAACCATGTTATCGTTACGGGCAATAAAGTCCTTTTGCCAATTGGAGCCGACTAAAGCGAGCTGGTTGACAGACGGCCCCGTTCCGGCTGCGTTATCCATGGAATTGTCGATACGCCGGGAACCGTTGATGGAGAAGAAATCGTTGTCCCAGCAGTCTCCTATGCTGATGGTGGACAGATCCGTTTCAGTAAACATGGCGTAATAAGTAGTGCCTGTATTTAAAATTGGCCCGTTGGTAAAAGTCCATGTTCCGGAAGCATAGTTTCCAGTAGAAATGGTATTGTCCGATTTGCCGATAATGGTTTGGATACCGCCTGAGTGTTGCACGATGAGCAGGCCTGTTCCGTTTTTTCTGGCCTCTCTCAAATTGAAATCAATGGATGTTAGACGAACTTCTGCATCCATTGGCTGGGAATGCGGCGTGCTGGTCGTGATAAGCCTTGACCCTGCTTCTCCCAGGCAGAAAGACCATCCGGTGCACAGGTACTGGGATGTGGGGGAGAGATCGGGGGTGGCGCTTGTCCATGTAGTAGCCGCGATTCCCGTGGAAGCCATGCTTCCGGTCAGAATGATGGCGGCAAGTGAATAATGAATAGCCATAACGGAACCAATATCACAGGGCGGAGGCTCCCGGCTCAAGGATATTCAAGAAGGCTTGAAATAAGACCGTTTTTTAATTAAAAAGAACAGGCATATGGCTTATGGTAAATATGTTTTGTATAGACTCCATGTTTGAAAGAACCATTTTCCCAAAGCCGGTGAAACAGGGTGTATCCCATTTCATACGGGTTCATAAAAAATTATTGCCTTGATCGGAAACGCCGGGCAGATATTCTGCGAAGCATCCGTTGCCCTTGGAGCTTTTCCCATTTGGGAAGGCCGGTGAGCGGAAGGTGATTCCCCGTTTCAATATATGTCCTGGATTTATCTGGTGTTGGCCGGTCTCTGCGAGATCGGATGGCCTCTGGGTTTCAAACTTTCTCAAACGCCCGGCACAGGGCCCGGCAAATTCGCCGCCTGCATCGCCTGCTCCGTTTTCAGCATGGTTCTGAGCGGTTTTCTTTTGTGGCTTGCCCAGCGGAACATCCCCATCGGCACCGCTTATGCGGTGTGGACCGGCATTGGCGCGTTGGGCACGTTCCTGGTTGGTATTCTGTGGTTCGGGGATTCTTCCAATATCTGGCGCATGCTGGCGGCATCCTTCCTGCTGATAGGCATTATCGGGCTGAAGTTAGCCCCCGGGCATTGATGTGGTCTTTGGAATCCTTGCCGGGTTCCGGGAAAAGCCGTCTCCGCAAGCTTTCCGGATAGGAGGTCTCAGTAGTGGGAGATGGCTTTTTCCCACACGGTCCCGCAGGCGTCGGAAGGCATGCGCCAGTCCCCGCGCGGGGAAAGGGAAATGGTGCCCACCTTGGGGCCGTCCGGCATGCAGCTGCGCTTGAATTGCTGACGGAAGAAACGGCGGATGAAGATGCCGAGGCAGCGGCGGATGAAGTCCGGCTGAAATTCGCCGCGAAAGGCATGTTCCGCCAGGTGCAGGATTTTATCCGGTTCCGCACCGTATTTAATGAAGTGGAAGAGGAAAAAGTCGTGCAGGTCGTAAGGCCCAAGCACATCTTCCGTTTTCTGCTCAATGGTGCCGTCGTCCGACGGCGGCAGGAGTTCCGGGCTGACGGGAGTGTTGTTGATGTCCGTGAGGGTAGCTGCCAGTTCCGGGGATGATTCTTCCGCGATGTGTTCAATGAGGCAGCGTATCAGCGTCTTCGGAATGGAGCAGTTGACCGCGTACATGGACATGTGGTCCCCATTGTAGGTGCTCCATCCCAGGGCAATTTCCGACAAGTCCCCTGTTCCCACGACCAGCCCCCCGGTTTTATTGGCCAAATCCATCAGAATTTGCGTGCGTTCGCGGGCCTGGACGTTTTCATAAGTGGTGGTTCGTTCGGCAGGATCGTGCCCGATGTCGGCGAAGTGCCGGAGGCAGCATTCCGAGATGGGGATTTCCCGAAGTTCCACGCCCAGAAGGCGGCACATGGTTACGGCATTGTCATGGGTTCTGTCCGTGGTGCCGAAACCGGGCATTGTCACGGCCAGAATGTCCGAGGCCGGGCGCTTCAGCGCACGGCAGGCGCGGGAGCAGATGAGCAGAGCCAGCGTGGAGTCCAGCCCGCCGGAGATGCCGATGACGAGCCGTTGCGCGCGGGTATGTTCCATTCTTTTGGCCAGACCTGCCGTTTGGATGGAGATGATTTCCTCACACCGTTCCCGGCGGCGGGACGGAGAAGGCAGAAAGGGCCGTGCCGGGTTGAAAGCGTATTCCAGGCCGGGCGCTCCGGGAACCTGTTCCGGCAGGGCCAGATGCAGGGCATTCCCGGCAGGGAAAAGGGATTTGCTGTCATTGAAGGAGCTTTCAGAGAGGCGCGCCGCCTCCAGCCGTTCAAAATCCACGTCCGCAAAGATGAGGGTGCTTTCCCTGCAGAACCGTTCCCCCTCCGCTGCTGGCCTGCCGTTGTCCGCAATGAGGGAATGGCCGCCGAATACGGTGTCCGTGGTGGATTCATGCACACCTGCGGAGGAAAGGACATAGGCACAGAGGCATCTGCCGCTCTGCTGTCTGACCAGTTCCCTCCTGTATGCGGCCTTACCGGTGAGTTCCGTTCCTGCGGAAGGGTTGAGAATGGCTCTGGCTCCCAGAAGAGCCAGTTTGGAACTGGGAGGAATGACGCTCCACAGGTCTTCGCATATTTCCACGCCAAAACTGAAGGGGGAAGATTCTTCATGAAAAACGATTTCTGTCCCGAACGGGATATGCATCCCATTGACTGTGACTTCCTTCGCCCCTGTACCCAATTCCCTGCCGGAGGTGAATTGACGTTTTTCATAGAATTCCCGGTAGTTGGGGAGCACGGTTTTGGGCACCAGAGCCAGAATGCGGCCGGACTGCACTACCGCCGCCGTATTATACAGAGCGTCTTCATGAAGGAAGGGCAGGCCCACCACGGCAATCGTGCCGGAGCCTTCCGTGGCTTCCGTAAAGCGGAGCAGGCCGTTCAGGGCTGCTTTCCTCAGGTTCGGCTGGAAGAAAAGGTCTCCGCAGGAATAGCCCGTAATGCACAGTTCCGGGAAAACGACGGCTGCCGCCTGCTGTTCTGCGGCTTTCCGGAATTCCTCCGTAAGTTGGTCGACATTGTAGTCCACTTCAGCCACGCGAAGCTGGGGGACGGAGGAGGCAAGTCTGTAATATCCGAACATGGGCGGAGCAGTCTGAAAAATGGAACCCGCAGATGTTCCTTTTTCCGGTAGTCAGGACGCAATCCGGGAAAGGCGGGCCTGAGCCGGATACTAAAAGTTCATGAAAGACTTGTAAAGCCATCTGTAGGGACTGCTCCGCCCATGTTGCCGGGGAAGGGGCAAGGAACGCAATTTTTCCCGCATGCCTTTCTGCATGACGGTCACCGGGCAAATCAGTTTTTTCCCGGGATCCCGCAGCATGGCGGCTTTTCTTGAGCCGGGTACGGCATTGAGGTTGGAACAGCGGGAGAAAAGGAGTAAACCATACCCTGAAAACTAATGAATAATACTGACCGATTTACTGGAAAAGCCCGGGCTTATGCCCAGGGCAGGCCCGATTATCCCGCCTCCGTTGTTGGGCTTCTGACGCAGGAGAGCCGCCGGGAGAATCCCCGTCTGGCGGATATAGGTTCCGGAACGGGCATTCTTTCCCGCGCCATGCTGGAGCGCGGCTGGACCGTGTATGGCGTGGAGCCCAATGATGACATGCGGAAGGAAGCGGAGAAGAGGCTGTCCGCTTTTCCCCGTTTTCATTCCGTGGCGGGAACGGCGGAGCGGACCGGGCTTCCCGGAGCTTCGGTGGATCTGGTGACGGCGGCGCAGTCATTCCACTGGTTTGACGCCGCCGCGTTCAAGAGGGAATGCCGCCGTATTCTGTCCGGAGGAGGCAAGGTTGCCCTGATTTGGAACTCCAGGGTGGAAGGCAGTCCCATTGCCCGGGAGGAAGGAAATATCCACCGTCTTTACTGTCCGTGTTTTTATGGATTCAGCGGAGGGCTGGCGAAGTTGACGGACAGCATTGGAGCGTTTTTCAACCACCGTTTCCAGATATTCCGCTTTCCAAATGATTTGTCCTACACGCGGGAGCAGTATCTCCGCCGCATGATGTCCACCTCCTATGCCTTGACGGAGGGCGGAGAAGAGCGGTCCTCCTGGCTGGACGCCCTGGAAAAGCTGTTTGACCGGTTTGAAACGGAAGGACGCGTTACGGTTCCGAATGAAACTGTGGTGTATCTGGGGAAGTGCTGAGGATGCGGCGTTCATGCATGGCCTCCGGAAAAGGAAAGGCCTCTTTTCGGTTCAGGAACTGAAGATGATGACGGCAAGGACGGCAATGATTGCCAGAACGACAACGATGGCGGTAATATAGCCGGGTTTGTGGGCATCAAGAGTCCACTCCTTTTTGAGATGGGAAAGATCCTCCCCTGCCGCATAGCGTGAAAAAAGGTCATGGAGCCGAGAGTAGTCCAGGTCTTTGGGCGTCATGTAAAGCTCACTGTCCTTTCCGCCGGCAAACGAAATTTCGCAATGGTAATTTTCCGGACTATTGCAGGTGGCCTGGAGGAATTCGTCACCGCGGCTGCAGATAATGAAAGCTTCCGTGTTATTTTTAATGCCGGACAGGGCTTGATCCCGCGTTTCACAGGGCTCTCCGGAAAGTTCCCAAACGATGGAGGGGGCGGAATGAAGGCTCATGGAATAAAAAATCAGAAAATATAGTAGAGAATTATTTTTCCTGCCGCCAGTAAAAACTTTCCTTTCTTCTTCCTGGGCGGAAAGTGTTCCCTGGCGCAACACTCCGGAGAGCGCTGGGAGCGCTTGAGGGTTGGGGCATTCAATGGCTGTTTTTCCGCTTATCATTCCGGTTTTGCATGGGTTCTTTCTGCCGGGGCGTTCCCTTCGCGTTTTTCCAGCCATGCAGGCTGACGTTTCCATTCCTCTGGAAATAATCATTCCGCGGCTTCAGGCATGGCTATTTTCTCTCGCTATTCTTGCTTTATTAAGGCAGGCCATCCATGTTACGATTATTTACTGCCATGATGCATCAGACTTTTTCCCAAGAGCCTTTTCTGGTTTCCGGATTGCATGGGGACCAGATGGGCGCCCGCAGTAACCAACAGGATTCTTTCTCCATTCTGGCTGGAGAGGACGCATTGGTACTGGTGCTGGCGGACGGCATGGGTGGGTATACCGGCGGAGAGTTGGCCAGCCGCGCGGCGGTGGAAGGCTGTTCGCGGGCTTTTGAGCGGAAATCCGGTTTGCCCGGAGAGAGAATGAAAGCTGCAGTGACCGCCGCAAATGAACAGGTATGGTCCGCCCGGAAGAAAAGAGGGGAGGATGACGAGATGGGGACGACGCTGGTAGCAGCCTGGATAGGGGCGGATGGGCTGAGGTGGGTCAGCGTGGGGGACTCCCTTCTGCTGCTTATCCGGGAAGAGAAAATGTTTCTGCTTAATGAGCTGCACCAGTATTCCGCGGAATTGGAGCGCATGGCGGATGAAGGAATCATCAGCCGGGAGGAGGCTTTGAGCCATCCTGCCCGCCATTCCCTGACTTCTGCCCTGATGGGGAAGGAAGTTCCTTTGGTGGATTTGCGGGAGGAATGCTTTCCCTTATTTCCGGGGGACCGTGTTTTGGTCGCCAGTGACGGAGTGGGGCCTTATCTGGATTCCCTGGGGCCGGCAGGGATGCGGTATTTGTCCATGCTTTCCGCGGAGGAACTGGTGCGTTCCGTGCTGGACGGCATTAACCGCGACGGCGCGCCCAACCAGGATAATGCCACATTGATTTGCGCAGAGATAGCAAGGGCTTGATCTGCATTAGTGCGGCAAGTAGGTAATCTGCGGACGGGCGATTTTTGAGATTCACATCCTCCGTCTGCCGGATGATGAATAAAACCCCGCATGCGTTTCAGGCATGCGGGGTTTTATTGAAATAGCCGGAGTATTTCCCGTTCAGGAATGGTATTCCTGGAGGGAACGGGGTGATACCTTCACGTGCTGGGCGGAGCGGATGCCCTCCACCGTGGCCCTGGCGGCTGCGATGGTAGTCATGTACGGAATTTTCTTCTGGATGGACTGCATGCGGATGAAGGAGTCGTCAATCATACTGGTGCGGTCCACCGGAGTGTTGATAATCAGGTCGATCTGCTTGTTGGTGATCATGTCGCCCAGGTTCGGGCGGCCTTCATGCAGCTTGTTGACTACTTCCGTTTCCACGCCCTGGCCGCGCAGGTATTCTGCGGTGCCGCCGGTGGAGATAATCGTAAAGCCCAGGGAAATCAGGTCCCGGGCGATGGGTTCGATGAACTTCTTATCCCGGTCGGAAACCGTGACGAGCACCTTGCCGGAGGTAGGCAGAATGCAGCCCGCAGCTTCCTGGGCCTTGTAGTAGGCCATGCCGAAGTTGTCCGCAATGCCCATGACTTCACCCGTGGCGCGCATTTCCGGCCCCAGTACGGGGTCCACTTCCGGGAACATGTTGAAGGGGAAGACAGCTTCCTTCACGCCGATGAAACGGCAGGCGCGCGACTTCAGGCCCAGCTCCTTGAGTTTCTTGCCCAGCATGATTTCCGTGGCGTAGCGCGCCAGGGAGATGCCCGTTACCTTGGAGACGATAGGCACCGTGCGGGAGGCGCGGGGATTGGCCTCAATGATGTAAACCTCATCGTTGCAGATGGCGAACTGCACGTTCAGAATGCCCTTTACCTGGAAGTCCTGGGCAATTTTGGCGGCATGTTCCTCAATGGTGCGGATGTGCTTGGGAGCGATTGTCACGGGGGGGATGGCGCAGGCGGAGTCGCCGGAATGGATGCCGGCCAGTTCAATGTGTTCCATGACCGTGGCTACAAAAGTATCCGTGCCGTCGGCCAGAGCATCCACTTCCGCCTCAATGGCATTGTCCAGAAAACGATCGATCAGCATGGGATATTCCGGGCTGACCTGGATGGCCTCCACGCCGTAGCGCTTCAGGTTTTCTTCATCGTAAATGACTTCCATGCCGCGGCCGCCCAGCACGAAGGAGGGGCGCACCATGACCGGGTAGCCGATGCGGCGCCCCAGTTCCACGGCCTCCTCCAGGGAACGGGCCGTGCCGCTTTCCGGCTGGCGGATATTCAGGGCGATCATGCGTTCACGGAAATATTCGCGGTCTTCCGCCAGACGGATGCCTTCCGGTTGGGTTCCCATGATTTTTACGCCGGCGTCTTTGAGGGCCTGGGCGATGTTAAGCGGGGTCTGGCCTCCGAACTGGACGATGACGCCTTCCGGCTTTTCTTTCTCGTAAATAGCCAGCACGTCTTCCACGGTCACGGGTTCAAAGTACAGCTTGTTGGCCGTGTCAAAGTCCGTAGAAACCGTTTCCGGGTTGCAGTTCACCATGATGGATTCATACCCGTGGTCGCGCAGGGTGAAGGCGGCATGCACGCAGGTATAGTCGAATTCGATGCCCTGGCCGATGCGGTTGGGACCGCCGCCCAGAATCATGATTTTCTTCTTGTCGTTCACGGGAACTTCGTCCGCCGCGCCGCTGTAAGTGGAGTAGTAGTATTCCGCGTGTTCCACGCCGCTGACGGGCACGATTCGGAAGGTGGCCGTGATGCCGTCTTTCTGCCGGCGGGCGCGGACGGCCTTTTCCGGCACCCCGAAAATCTGGGCCAGGTATTTGTCGGAAAAGCCCATTTCCTTGGCCTGGCGCAGGGTTTCCGCGGAAAGGGAATCCCAGTCCTGCCCATCCAGGGAAAAGTCAAAGTCCGCCAGTTCCTTCATCTGTTCAATGAAATACGGAGTGATGCGGGTCAGCTTCACGATTTCCTCCACGGCTACGCCGCGGCGCAGGAGTTCGTAAATCTGGAAGAAGCGTTCGCTGTTGCCGTACGTGATTTTTTCACGCAATTCCGGGGTGGAGAGGGCTTCCAGCTTTTTCACACGGCCCAGGCCGGCACGTCCGATTTCCAGAGAGCGCACGGCCTTCTGGAAAGCTTCCTTGAAATTCTGCCCGATGCTCATTACTTCTCCCACGGCTTTCATCTGGGTGCCCAGCTTGTCGGCTGCCTTGGGGAATTTTTCAAAGGCCCAGCGTGCGAACTTCACGACCACATAGTCGCCGTAAGGTTCGTATTTTTCCAGGGAGCCTTTGCGCCAGTAGGGAAGTTCGTCCATCGTGACGCCGGAGGCCAGCTTGGTGGAGACGGAGGCGATAGGGAAGCCGGTGGCCTTGGAAGCCAGGGCGGAGGAACGGGATGTACGGGGGTTGATTTCAATAACGATGATGCGGTTGTCCTCCCGGTTGTGGGCGAACTGCACGTTTGTGCCTCCCGTAACGCCGATGGCGTCCAGAATGCGGTAGGAATAATCCTGAAGTTTATCCTGCACTTCCTGCGGAACGGTCAGCATGGGAGCCACGCAGAAGCTGTCTCCGGTGTGCACGCCCATGGGATCTACGTTCTCAATAAAGCAAACAGTAATCTTTTGTCCCTTGGCGTCGCGGACGACTTCCAGTTCCAGTTCCTCCCATCCCAGCACGCATTCTTCCACCAGCACCTGGTTGATGAGGGAGGCGGCCAGGCCGCGGGGGACTACCTGGCGCAGTTCCTCCACGTTGTAAACGATGCCGCCGCCCGTGCCGCCCATGGTGTAGGCGGGGCGCAGCACGACGGGGTAGCCCAGTTCAGCGGCCACCTTTTCAGCTTCCTCCACGGAGTAGACGGGTTCGGACTTGGCGACCGGCACGCCGATCCTGTCCATGGTTTCCTTGAAAATGATGCGGTCTTCGCCGCGGGCGATGGCTTCCAGATCCACGCCGATGACTTCCACTCCGTACTGTTTCAGGATGCCTTCCTCATGCAGCTTGGAAGCCAGGTTCAGGGCCGTCTGGCCGCCCAGGTTGGGCAGCAGGGCATCCGGGCGTTCCTTCTCAATCACGGCCGTGATGCGGTCCACGGTCAGAGGCTCAATGTAGGTGTGGTCCGCCATGCCGGGGTCCGTCATGATGGTGGCGGGGTTGGAATTCACCAGAACGACGTCGTAACCTTCGGCGCGGAGGGCCTTGCAGGCCTGGGTGCCGGAGTAGTCGAACTCGCAGGCCTGGCCGATGATGATGGGGCCTGAGCCGATAATGAGGATTTTGCGGATATCTTCGCGTTTTGCCATGGTATGATGCCTCTATGTGGTCCGTGGTGGTTAAAAATAAATGCCGGAAACAAGGTCCGCCCAAGGTGCGTTGCCTCTCCGCTCCGCATACCCGGCGCGTGACCTGACGCACAGTACGGGACGCCGGGCGATAAGTCCAGACAAAACAACAGGAATTCCGGGGAAAAGGCTATGGCCTTCTTTCCTTTTCGTACAGTGCCGCACGCAATCCGCCCTTGATATTTTCCACAGTCCGTATACCCTGCGGAGCAAGGATGAGGAACGCCCTGACATTAATTTGCTGTCTTGGATTGCTGTGCCCCGCAGCATCGGCTGCGGACCTTTCTTCCACGGGGAGGGGGAGCGCCGTGCCTTCGGGGGCGGCTTCCTGGTACCAGGCCCTGCGGACCGGACTTTCCCAGTTCCGGAACGGCGGCGGCTACGAAACCAGCAGGGAAGCCATGCAGGCCCTTGCGGAGAAAGCCTGCCGCTGGGACCCCCGCACGCGCCGTCCCGTTTTTCTTCTCCGTAACGCCACGCCCTCCTTCTGTTCCTCCGCCTGCTACCTGCTCCTTTTGAAATCCCTGCAGATATGGGACTCTGCACAGCCGCGGCCCGTTATTTCCGAACGCGCGTGGCTGGCCCTCATCCCCCGCTTCGGCCAGCATGACGGGGAAGGGCCGTGGGGATGGGCGAACGCCAATGGCCCCGGCCTGGCCGTCCTGGTGCACAGGCTGGGAGCCGGCATCAACTTTGAGGACTGGAGGAAGGCCCGCCCCGGCGACTTCATGAAAATTTTCTGGACGGACCGTATCGGGCGCCGGGAATCCGGCCATCTGACCGTCCTGGTGAAGGATGGAGGGGACCAGGTAACGTTCTGGTCCTCCAACATTCCGGACGGTTACGGAGCCAGGACGGTGCCCAAATCCCGGATCAGGCGCGTCATTTTCACGCGCATCACCAGGCCGGAACGGTTCAACCTGGCCCCCTCCGTGGGAAGCCACCCGTGGCTGTCCTCCCTGCTCCGGCAGGAAGTGGGCATGAAGGAAGTGCGCAGGCATTCCGGCATGCAGACCCCCTGACCGTTTCCCGCCGTGAAAAAATGCTCCTTCCCTCCTTCCGTCACCCCGGACTGTTCCGTGCTGGTGCTCGGTTCCCTGCCGGGAGACGAATCCCTGCGTCAGGCCCAGTATTATGCCCATCCCCGCAACGCGTTCTGGAAAATCATGGGGTCCCTTCTGGGGTTCGATCCCTCCCTGCCATATGGGGAACGCCTGTCCCTGCTCAACCGGGGCGGGGTGGGGCTGTGGGATGTGGTGGCCTCCGGCGTCAGGCCCGGCAGCCTGGACCAGCACATCTCCCAGGAACAGCCCAATGACATTGCGGCCCTGCTGGATAGCTTCCCGGGCATCGGCGTGGTCTGCTGCAACGGCACCGCTTCCCATAAATACCTTAAACGGTATTTTCCCGAACTGTTCCTTCGGGAAACGCTTTCCGTCATTCAAATGCCTTCCACCAGTCCGGCGGCGGCGCGGCTGACGTATGAGCAGAAATTCCGCGCCTATGAGGAAATCATGGCGCCCCTGCTCCGGAAGGAAAGGGAAAAATAGAGACCTTCTGCGCCTTTTCCAATGCCGTGCGCGGCCGACGGTAACAGGCGGGGTTGTTCGTCAGCAGGACCCGACGGCCGCCAGCAGGTGGACATCCAGGGCCAGGGCTTCGTGAATATTGAAATTCAAATCATCACGGAGCCTGTTGAGGGCCTCCATGCGTTTCAGCAATTCGTTCACGGGCATCTGGGCGGCCAGTGTGCGCACCTCCGGATGAATCGGAGCGACTTCCGGGGCTCCGGAGGCAATCAGGGCTGCCTGGCCGAACCAGCTGATGAGCAGTTCCAGGGCCTGATTGCGCTGTTCCAGATATTCCGTCTCTATCTGGGCGGCATTCGCGTCCTTATTGCGGGCCTCCCAGTCGGAGGCGTCCGTACCCTGGGCTGCTTCCCTGGCTTCATCTTTCAGAGCCTGATTCAGGTTTTTGGTGATGGCGGCCTTGGCCTCTGCCATGACGTCCATGAACCTGCTGCGGAAGGCCAGAGCGGCCAGGTCATTATTCAGATTGCGGCAGGTCTCCAGCCAGTGCGGGAGCAGGGCCTCCTGAATAGGAGTGAGCCTGAATTCTCCGGATTGCAGCAGATTGACGCGCACGCAGCGGGAAATAATTGTCTGGAGAAGCTGATCCGGCTGGGAGGTGGACAAAATGAGCAGACACTGGCCGGGCGGTTCCTCCAGGGTTTTCAGGAAAGCGTTGGCGGCCTCGTCATTCATCCGCTCCGCATCCATGAACACGGCTATCTTCCATTTCCCCTCCGCCGCGCGCTGTTGCAAAAAGGGTTCCACGGCGCGGATATCATCCCGCAGGATGCGGCGCGACTTGGACTTGGGGCGCACCAGCCGGCAATACTCGTCCCTTACACTGTCCAGATGGTCTGCCCGGATGCCGTTTATCAGCTCCAGCAGTTGCAGGATCAGGCGGGAGGCTCCCTGATGCTCGTCTCCCACGATGAGCAGGGCATGGGGAAGCCGGTTGCGGGAGAAGGCGGTGCGCAGCAGATCGAACGCTTGGGATGCCGTAAATGCCATATGCTCCTATGAAAACATTTCGTTGCGTCAGGGCAACAGAAAAGATTGGTATATGTCGGATATTTCATGTACTAAGGGGGCCGGTTATGGAACAAAATGACATCTCATCCCGGATTGTCTTTGCCGACCGCGGCAAGGTGAATGTGGAAAAAGGCGTGGAATTTGCCCCCAAATTTGACCAGAACGGCCTGATTCCGGCCCTCGCCATGGACCATATTACCCATGAACCGCTGATGCTGGCCTATATGAATGCGGAATCCCTGCGCATGACCATGGAACTGGGGGAAGCCGTCTACTATTCCCGCAGCCGTCAGGAAATCTGGCATAAGGGCGCTACCAGCGGCCATGTGCAAAAAGTAAAGCAAATCCTGGTTGACTGTGACCAGGATGCCCTGATTGTGCTGGTGGACCAGTGCGGCGCCGGAGCCTGCCACACCGGGCACCACTCCTGCTTTTACCGTTCCGTTCCGTTCGGCGATGAACTGAAAGCCCAGCCCCAGGGGGGGGCCGTCACGCTGCGTGAAGCGGACGGAGGCGTCGTTTTTGATGCCGAAGCCGTGTACGGCAAGGGCCATTAACTCCTTTTGCGCGTCAATCTGCGTTCTCCGGGTTGACGCGCCCTCTTTTTCTGCTGTAAAATCATGAATGTGAAAAAACTGTTTCTCATGATGGCTGCCGTTTCCGGGGCGCTGGCCCTGTGCCAATGCTCTTCGGAAGCGCCTCCTCCTCCCGGAACCGTCCGCATGGTGGATCAGCAGGCGATTGCCCTGATGCAGGAAGCCAGGGCAAAGGAAGCGAAGAATGATCTCTCCGGGGCCATCAAGAAATACAGGCGCGTGGTGGAAAAACACCCCCTTTCCAGGGAAGCTCCCCAGGCCCGGTTCAGAATGGCAGAACTCTATGAGGCCCGCAAGGAACCTGCGGATGCGTTTGACCAGTACCAGAAACTCATTGACCGCCACCCGGACAGCCCCCTGTACAGGCAGGCCATGGCCCGGCAGAAGGAAATGGCCTTCGGCGCTGCGAGCGGCGCGTTGACCAACCGCGTGCTGTGGATGTTTGACGTCAGGATGGACCCCACGAACGTCACGGAATGGCTGAAGCATGTGCGCGACAACGCCCCGTATGCCCCTACCGCCCCGCAGGCCATGAACGTGCTGGGCAATTACCTGGCCGCGCGCGGCCGGATGAAGGAGGCCATAGAGGCATACCAGAACCTGGTGGACAATTACCCCAATTCTCCGTTGGCCCCCACGGCCCAGCTCCAGATAGCCACCCTGTATCGCCAGGCTGCTGCGGACGGAGACCGCAACCACGTCAATGTGGCCCGCGCTCAGGAAGCGTATGAAGACTACCTTCAGCGTTATCCCAACAGCGCCCGTGCGGGAGCCGCCCGTGCCGATCTGGCGGCCATGAAGCGTGAGCTGGTGGCCCAGCAGCTGGAAGTGGCGGAATACTACCTGACCAAGATGAAAGATGCGGATGCCGCCGTCTTCTGCTACCAGGAAGTAGCCTCCAAAGGCAGCATCAATCCCGCCGCCGCCGCCAGGGCGAAGGCCCGCCTGAAAGAACTGCGCGTGACCAGTAGATAACAGGAACTCTCCGTCCTCATGAACCGTATCCGGAACGTTTTCAAACTCTTCCTGCCCGTTTTTTGCCTCCTGGCCGGTTCTTGCGGCTACCAGCTTGGCGGCACCAAGCCGCTGGAACTGGCCCAGACCGTCAAGGTATGCCTCTTTGCCAACAACTCTTTGGAGCCCCGCGCCGCCACGCTGGTGACCGGCGCCTTGGCGGATGAGCTGCAGCGGGACGGCACCTACCGGTTAAGCTCCGGCGCGGATGCGGATATCCGGGTGGAGGGGGAAGTGTACTCCATCACCTTCGACCAGTTGCGCTCCAGCCGGGAAGACACCTACAAAAGTACGGAACTTGGATTGCGCCTGTCTGTCAAATACCGTGTGGTGGACGCCAGGACGCAGGAAATCCTGTATGCCGGCTCTGCGGAGGAAGTAGGTCAATTCTTTGACCAGGGCAACATTCAGTCGGCCCGCACGAATGCCCTTTCCTATGCGGCCCGTCTGGTGGCTACTTCCATTGCGGAAACCCTTACCAATGGCTAATCCCGCCCGGTTCAGGAAAATTTGTGCTTATGGAGAAAGTGGAATACAGCGTTTATTTTGTTCCGGTGCCTATCGGCAACCGGGCGGACATCACCCTGCGGGCGCTGGACGTGCTGCGCAAGGTGGATGTCATTGCGTGTGAGGACACCCGCCATTCCGGTCTTCTGCTTTCCCATTATGAAATCCGCAAACCGCTGATAAGCATGCATGACCATAATGAACAGCCGCGCGCCGGGGAAATTGCGGCGCGCGCGGCTGGCGGAGAAAGCTTTGCCGTGATCAGTGATGCGGGCATGCCTGGCGTGAGCGATCCGGGCTATCGTCTCATCCAGACCCTCAAGGAAAAGGGAGTAAGCTTCACCGTCCTTCCCGGGCCATCTGCCGTGGTGACGGCATTGGTGGGGTCCGGGCTGCCTATGGACGCATTCTTCTTCGGCGGTTTTCTGCCCGTCAAATCCGGGAAAAAAAACGCTGTGCTCCAAACGGCAGTGGAAGCTTCCCATACCAGTATTTTTTATGAATCCCCCCATCGCATCGTCAAAACCGTGCAGGCTCTGGCGGCGCTGGATCCGGATATTCCCGTCTGCGTAGCCAGGGAACTGACAAAAACCTTTGAAACTTACCATCGCGGTCCGGCCTCCCGGCTGGCGGCGGAATTTGCGGAACGCCCTCCCAAGGGGGAAATCGTGCTGCTGGTGGGCGGCGTCAATGCCCCGCGGGCTACCCGTTGACGGGCCGGAAATATCATGTCAATAGCTGACCGTCACTTTAACCGGGCGGTGGTCGGAGGCGGCGGGAGCTTCAATTACCCTGCGTTCCTTCACATGGAACGCCTCCGTCTTTTTTCCCCTGTACATCCAGATGTAATCAATGCATTCCTTCGGATGCCCGGCGGGAAACGTTTTTTGGGCCGGATCGCTCAGCAGGATGAAATATTTCTTCATCCGGGTTATCGGCTCCGAATCCGGCGTTAAATTGAAATCCCCTGCAATAAAAAAAGGCTTGCTGCATTTTGCGGCCAAGGCGGCAATCATATCAATGGAAGCGCTGCTGTCTTCCCTGGTCAGGGACAAATGCGTGACGCAAAACCAGTAATCCCTGAACTCGGCCATCAACAGCACACGGGCCTCCTCCCTGCCGGGCAAAGGAATCCGTCTGACGCTCAAAGGCTTTTCCCTGGATAAAATGCCTACTCCATAGGAACCGCCTGAATAATCAATGGCCTTGGCATAGGTACCCGTCAACGTCGTCCTTGCGGCCAATTCCTGCAGGGTATCCCTGCCGCCGCTCCTGATTGTCCCCTGGTCCAGCTCCTGAAGGGCTACGACATCCGGTTTTTCCTCCGCGATTACCCGAGCCGTGCGGTCATAATCCCTCCTGCCGTCCATGCCGGTGCCGTTCTTTACGTTATAGCTCATCAGCGTGCATTCTCCGGCCTGCAGGGGAAAAAGGTTCAGAAAAAGCGCTGCGGCTGCACATAACCTGAAAATGAACCGTTTATTTCCTTTCATCTCTGTAAAAAGCTCCGTATTGCTGCCCGGGCTGCAGGTAATACGTGTTCCCTGTTCCCTTTTCTTGCAGAGAATCTTTTCTTCTTCCGGATAAGTAAGTCCTCTCCAGAGAGAAGGGGCGGCAACTCATTTCCGGTTTCCGGAGCAGGCCTCATTCGCTGTCGGCTCCTTCACCTTTGAAGCTTTTTGAGTCGTATGCCGGCAGAAAATGACGCAAATTTTATCAACTTGACGGCTGGAAGTGTGTCATGATAATATCCTATCATCATGCTGGAGGATAGGAGATCACGTTCCTCGCGCAAGACACCGGATTTGGTGACTGATGAGCTTATTCTCATTCTTCATGAAGCGGGCATGCTGGAATTCAATGACATTTTTCAGCGTATCGTTGTCGTGATGAAGGCAAAGCACATGTCCCTGGGCGGAGAGGAAATCCTGAGGCTGAGGATTTACGAGAAACTCCAGAATCTGGTGAGCGCCGGCGGCCTGATGAAAAAAGGCCGCGAATACACGGCCCTCCCCAAGCTGATGGCCTTGAAATCATCGGCGGGCGGGGGCGGGTTGGGGTAACCCTGATTCAGGAAAGGCATGGGTTACGGTTTTTCTGAAATGGGCCTCCTGTAAAAGAGAGGCGCTTTTCCGGAAAAGATCAGGGTTTCATCACCCCTTCCTGGAATGGTCCGCGGCAGTCATAAGGGATAATGAGGAGCAGGTTGTTAATCCGGGCTACCATTTTCTTCTGCTTGGTTTCCTGGATATGGAATAGGTGGACACTGTCATTTAAGGACCGCAGATACTTGAACGTCATGCATTCTCCTTCCATCCGGAATTCTTTCGGATCCTTAATTTGAACAGCGCCTGAAGGGAAGCCCCATGTCCCGGTGATGTCCTGGAGTTGCTGTTTCTCCTCATAATTTCCCTTTTGTAATCCCTTGGCTCGTTTGCGTGCCCAGATAGCCGCTTCCAAATGGTCGGAAACACCCCATTCCCTGCTCTTTTTTTGCAGGGCCTGAGCGTATTGCCGGGTCAATTTTTCCTTGCCGGTTGCCATATCGGCATGAATTTTCTCAGAAAGAAGGTCGAATTTTGGGAAAGATGAAGAATCGGCGGAGCGATTCGCTTCTTTTTCGCGTGCTCCCTTCCGCTTTAACAGGGAAACCAGTTTGGTAGCGTGGTTAACCTGGAAAATATGGTCGTCGCGGTCCGTTTTAACCCAGTAGAACCATACCGTCCGGGTTTCATTGAGCCTGATGATGTCAGGGGATGAAAAATCCTTGTCCACTCCGCCTTTGCCCAGCCATCCGGTATTGCCGGACTTCTGCTGTGCCTGCTTCCCATCAAAGCGGCTTAAATAAACGTATCCTCCCGCCGTTTCTTCCCATTGCCCGATGAAATGAGAGTAGTCATCTTTTTCCTCTTTCTGAATGCCGGGCAGGGCCTTCCGTTCGAGAATATCCTTGATATGCTTGGCCTGTTCAAAATCCTCGTTTTTGACGCATTCATTCATGAGCCTGACCAGCTCCGGCTTATACTTGGCAAAAGCCGCGTCGTTGATTTTCCTTTCCTGTTCCTGAAAAGTCAGTTCCAGCATCCTTGCCTCCGGCGGTATTTGCGCTGAAGCCGGAATGGTAAGAAGAATGAATGCGGCAGCTCGAATAATATTAATGGCTCCGCCTGTCTGGGAAAAAGTGCGGAATAGCTTTGCGATATTCATATGTATTTAATATGGTGATGGTTGGTAGTTTTCGTCCGCTTAGAGACCGTTCATCTTGATAATGTCCAGCAGTTCTTCCAGAGTGCGGCAATGCCGCTCGGTGTTACTGCAGTCCAGGCGGAGCATGTTAAACTGAAACCATTGGCTGTTCTGTTCTTTTTCATCCTCTTCCGTCAGACATGCGGCATATGCCGCTTCCAGGGAGTCCTGGAAACTTTCCCATTCCTTCTGCGCCGCCTTCAATTTTTTTGCTATGGCCGGAACATGGGAGTAATGCTCCATGAGGGCCGAATGCGCTTTATGGAGCCGTTCCGTCCAATATCCGAGCAGCTCCTGACGCACCCAGTTGGCTTGGCGCCCCGTGAGTTTTCCGCTGTCAAGCTGGCCGAGCAAAGCTGCCAGTTCCGGATCGGGAGTTTTTTCTCCATCCAGCATAATAGTTACCGGAATCCCGGTGAGATTTTCCGCTTCCTGTTTTTGATCGCAGGTAAGATAGCCTTGAAGAATCCCTTTGTAATAGCAATAGCCTCCCTTGTCTGTGAACGTAATGGTGGCCGGCTTCGGGTTTTTTCCCTTTGCCTTCTCATAGGATTGTTCCCCTGATAAATAATAGTGTCTGAACAGGGATGGATCCTTTTCGTACATTTCCCCGGAAGAATGATTCTCTTTATGCTTATCACAATAAGCGACAATGATATGAGCGGTTTTCCCTTTAGGCTTGTATGTAACGATTTTGTCTTCACTCCCCTCCCAGGAAAGGCCGTCCTTTAAATTCAGAAAAATCTCATGATGCAAATTCTTATATTCTTCCTTTCTTGCGTGAATTTCCAGCGATGCCCCCTCCAGGGACGGAGGAGATTGGACGTCTCCGGCAAATGACCGGCTCCAGCACACGGCGGCGATGATGAGAAAAGAGAAAAGAGGCAGGATATTCATTAGTTTGATTTATTAAGATAATTTTTTTGGTCTAATTCTATTTGACCAAAATCCAGCATTCCATCAGTTTTTATAATTTTCTTATTCTTCAGCCTTTCTACTCCTTGCCTATACGCAGCAGCTTTTTTGCTCGGATATCGAATTTTTGTAAAATTTTTGATATCGGAAGGTTGATTTACTTTACCGCTTTTTTGATAAACAGCATATTCGACGGCAACGGCTAGTCCTTCTTTAATGATTTGTTCCGCCTTTTTCCCCTCAGTTTCCCGACGAATAAGGATCACCAACTTCGTGTACCATGGCATTAATTCGTATGTTTCTTTCATTAATTCGTATGTTTCTTTCTCAATGAATGACTCAAAGCAATAACGGAAGAATATTCCATGTCCTAATATCTCGTGAGCAATAAGCGATAATCTTGATTTAAATTGTTCTTCATTTTCGACTCCATCTGTAAAAAATGTTCCTGTTGAAATAGATAAAGTATATTTTTCTGAAGCGGATCGTCTGCCGAACTTCATAGGAACAGAAAGTGGATTCCCCTTCTCATACTTATCATTTGAATGGACTTGATGCATCAGATTAACTCGAAAATCTAATATTTCTTCCTTCTTCTTTTTTAAATCTTCAGGGAGATATTCCTGATAGGCTTCCCATGCCTTATCCACATAATGAGCCACAAGCTGTTCCTGCTCCTCGTGAGTGAAGAAATATGGGAAATACTTCGTGCCTAAGATGGATGCTATATTATTGAAATCGTTAATGGATTTTCTAACTTTTTCGTCATTCCATTCCCGTGAACGTTTGACCTTGTTCATATCAAAGGAATAATCTTCGGGATTGAGCCGTCCAAGAATGATGCGCATGGTTCCTTTTTGATGCTCCATACCCTGTATTTTCAGCTTTTCGCTATACGCTACCCAGTCGCCGCAGATGGTGGCATTGTCCGGATCAGCTTCCCCATGAATAAAATGTTCGTATCCTTCTGAATCGTGGATCTTTCCATCCCCGTTTCGATCTACCCGGCGCCATTGGAGTTCCATCGGACCGTCTTTCCCGGATCGCTCCCAGCGTCCTATAAAGGCCCTGGATACGCTCTCAAAAGCGCCATAAGTCCGATAATCGGATCCATTGGCATTAGTATACCAACCGGTAACGTACCCTGTCTGATTATTGTCCTTGTCAGCTTGATGAAGGCGGATAACAAGGTAAGACCAGGCAATTCCCTTGGAGAAAAAATTGTTCTCATCTACCGTTTTGTTGTGCAGCCTGCTGTATGCCAGGAAGGAAGCTGCTACAGGGGTGGTGATCTTGTTGAACGCGTTTGCGATATCGGCGGGAAGCGACCGGGTTTTGTCCAAGACCAGCATGTCAAGTTCGGATCTTTTTTTGTCTTCCGCAAAATCAAGGATAGCCTTGCCTGAGGTAAATCCTAACCTTTGGGGGGCCAACCAGGGCAGGAGAATATCATATCCCGCTGCCCGTGCCGGGAGTAGTAAGGATAAGGCCAGGCAGACGCTCGCCAGGATGGTTTTCATAAGATGGCGGTATTTTATCGTTTGTGGGTTAATTGCTGGGCTTCTTGTTCAAGCTGTTTTGTGATTCGCTGAAGCAGGATGATTCTTTTTTCTCTTTCTTTCGCGGACGCCAGAATTTTATCCAGGTACTTCTGAAAGACGCCGTCCGCCACAGCCTGTCTGCGGCCGGCTATTTGCCGGTGCTGGACGGCCATCTCCCGGAACTTTTCTATGGTGGAAGGGAATTGCCGGAAACGTTTTTCATCCACTATCCGCTGGGGAATGGTTTTCTGATAACGCTCTTCCTGTTCATTGAAGAAGGAAAGTTCCCGATCCATGGAGCGCGTTTCGCTGCGGAGCGTAGTGAGGGCGTACCAGGAAAGGCCCCAGGCGGACAGGCACAGGGCAAGGAAAAGGGTGGAGTAAATAGTCAATCTCTTCATGGCGTTCGATAAATCAACGGCTTTTTTCCTGTAATTCGTTCTCCAGGGAGGAAATGCGGTTTTCTATATCTTTCTGTCTGACTCCCGCCGCTCTGAGCGCGCTTTTGGCAAACTGCATTTCCGCCTGAGCCTGGAGTAGTGCGGTTTGTTGACGGTCAATCTGTTCTGCGAGATTCTTCCAGGCGCTTTCCTCTTCCCATATCTCCCGTTTGATTTGGGAAGTTTCTTCTTTCAATTTGGCCATTTGCTGTTCCGTGAGCGCCATGCCGATGGATTTTTCCTGCCATTCCAGCTGCAGGGAAAAATGCCGCAGACGGATTTTACGGGCGTGCTCCACTTGGGCGCGCAATTCCCCGGAACCGGGCAGGGCTTTGCTCCATTGGGCGTAGTGCTGGCAGGTGTAGACGATAAGAGTGATTCCTGCGATGGCGCAGCATCCGCTCCACACGAGCGCGGGGATGGATAAACGGGGCATGGGAGAAGGGGGAGGATAGTTCATGGTTGGATGGTTTTTGTTGAGGGTGACGGGGTGAGGCCGCAGCGGCTGAGGGCTTCTTCCATCGTGACGGTTTTTTTCAGGAGGGAGCCCAGCCATGGATCCGTTCCGACATGGGGGGCGTTCGCGAAGGCTTCCGGCCTGGTAATGCGGGTAAAGAGGACGTGTCTGACGGTTGACTTGGGGATGGTTTTGGTTCCGTAGCCCGGCGTTTTCCCGGAGTTGGACTGGTTGGAGGACCAGAAGGTCAGGCTGTCTTCCGTCTGGGAGAGATAGATGGTCAAATGGCCGCGTTCCTTCGCGCCGACGGCTTCCGTCCACCACAGTTTCATGATGTCTCCGGAGCGGGCTTTTTCCCATTCGGTAAAGCTGTGCCCGCCTCCCAGCTTATGGATCAGGACGGCCAGGCCGGGGCCGTTGGCGTTGGCGCAGCCCCAGGCCCCCGTGCCGTCCGGGGCTTTTCTGGGGGCCAGGG